>Ga0206116_1000066_pt1 | contig 180425 bp, 164 predicted proteins | sample 3A1Ametagenome_FD_178000 | JGI IMG/M metagenome (GOLD analysis project Ga0206116, IMG submission 178000) | Enriched microbial communities from leaf-cutter ant dump, University of Wisconsin, Madison, United States - 3A1A | ecosystem: Environmental > Terrestrial > Nest > Insects nest > Nest dump...
ACCGGATCGATACCAACCAGATCTTTCTCGGAGGTGTCTCGGCCGGTGCGATCACCGCTGTACAAACGGCTTACCTGGATAACATCAATGAAGCTGACCAGGAAATCCGGGGCTATATCAACAGCCTGGGCGGCCTGGAAGGACACAGCGGAAATGAAGGTTACAGCTCCAGAGTAAAAGGTGTGATCAACATAGGCGGCTGTATCTCCAACCGGAATTATGTCAATAACAACAAAGACATTCCAATTCTGAACATCCAGTACACCAACGATATTCTCGTGCCGAGCTATTACGGCCGGCCTTATAATATTCCGACACTTCCCCTGGTCATGGGCTCTTATGTAATTGCCAACCAGATGAATACAATAGGCATATACAACATGAACTACATGCTCTCCGGGAAAGGACATGTTCCGTATATCAGAGATGCCAAGAAGATACAGCCCAACTTTGACAGCACGATGTATTACATGTCCAGGTTCATGTTCAGCCTGCTGGAATGTAATCCCGGCAGAGTGATCACCAGCCAGATACGGCCGGGCAAGGTTTCGGAGCTCAACATTTACCCTAATCCTTCATCCGGGTACCTGATTCTCGGGCAACAGACAATAGATCTGACCCAGGTGTCCCGTATCCGGATCATCGATATGCTCGGCAGGATCATTTACGAAGAACGGTACGATTTCAACAATAACCTGATAGACCTGCAGCATCTACCCTTTAACAACTGCCTGCTAATCGTGGAAGCGCTTGATAGTGATGCCAATACAATCGCTCAGCAGCGTATTGTCTTTAAAAGATAAATTCAAAGTGTCCTTTATGTGAATTTTCAGAGGGGATATCCTGTATCGTTTGCACCTTAAGGGTTTGAACTTTATTTTGCACACAAATCCGGCTCAATGCTTGAAGACAAAAACCCCGAAGTGACCCAGGATAAAGCGTTAGATCCTGTTCCTTCCAACTTTGGCAAATACCATCTCCTGATCGGTGCCCAGGAAGCGGAAAGCATAGAAGCAACCCGTCATTCCCTCCGTAAAGGTGATTACAAGATCACCACTTCAGACAACGGAAAAGAGATCCTCAAACTTGTCAAGAAAGAAAAACCGGATATGGTGATCCTCGACGTGGACATTCACGAAATGGATGGTATCGAGATCTGCTGGGAACTGAAGTCTGATCCGTCCACACATGTACTGCCGGTTATTTTCCTGACAGATAAGAATGAAGATTTTACCCAGATAGCTGCCTTTGAAGCCGGTGCAGATGATTTCATTGTCAGACCTGCAAGAAGCAGGTTGCTGCTCGCCAAGCTCAATGCTATCCTGCACAGGTGTTACGAGATTACGGAACCTAACGTACAGATCCGGAAATTCGGACCGATAGAGATAGATGAAGAACAGGTCATGGTCTACAAAAAGGGACAAAACCTCAAAATATCCAAAAAAGAGTTCCAATTGCTCCTCTTGCTCACTTCAAAACCGGGCAAAGTATTCAGAAGAAACAATATCCTGGCCAAGATATGGGGTGACGATATTATCGTAGGCGACAGAAATATTGATACACATATCAAAAAGCTGCGCAAAAAGCTGGGCAAAGATCATATCCAGACCGTCCGGGGGATCGGGTATAAATTTCAGTATTAAGATTGTGTCTTCTTTGTGTTATAACGAAAAGCATTAATACCAAAAAATAATTATTAAAGACACAAAAATAACTAACCATTTATAGTTACAAAATCCGGAAGAATGTTTACCTTCATTGCAAACTAATAATCAATGAGGTATTTCATACTGGCTCTGATCTCATTTTTATTTTTACTACCGGAAAATGTTAAAGGGCAGGCTGTCATTTCAGCCGTAGATCCGCAACAGGAAGGTGACAGTCTCAAGCTACTGTCCTGGAATATCTATATGTTGCCACCGGTTGTCAAGTTTACCGGGAAAAGGAAACGTGCCAAAGCTATTGGCGACACACTGGCACAGTCCAACTATGATGTTCTCGTGTTGCAGGAAGCTTTCCATGCAGGAGCCAGGAGAAAAATACACAGCCGGCTCAAAAAAGCATTCCCTTACAGAGTAGGGCCTGCTTACAGGAACTTCTTTTCTATAAAAGCCTCCAGTGGCGTCTGGATCCTTTCCAGGTATCCGATCAAAGAAATGGGCAAGACCAAATTCAAGCATAAATGGGGAATTGACAACAAATTGGCCAGAAAAGGTGCATTAATGGTAGAGGTAGATAAAAACGGGCAGCTTTTCCAGATCATCGGCACCCACCTCAATGCAGGCGGACCACTTGACCTGAGAGCCGGGCAGCTCAGACAAATCAGACAGGATCTCATTGAACCCTATCATACACCGGGCGTTCCGCTCATCATTGCCGGAGACTTTAATATTGACAAAGAAGAGCCGCACGGACTGGACAGCATGATGGCGATCCTCGAGGTAGAAGATTATGAATTTGACGGCGAATTCAAGTACACCTTTGACCATTCTCTGAATGATCTGGCAGATGGCTCTACCAAAGGCGTGATCGATTACGTGTATTTCAGACCGGAAAAGCTAAAAGTAAGACAGACCAGGAGATTCATCCCACTGTTTGAAAAAAAGTGGTCCAGCAAGCATAAATCACTCGCTGATCACAACCCGGTAGAATTGTTATTGTACTATCGGCCATAGTCATTATTTTTGCGCCATGGTTAAAAAAGCGGCGCAATTGCCTTCCATCGGTATTATCGGCGGCGGACAGCTCGGCAGAATGTTTCTGCAAAACAGTTCAAGGTATGGAAACCCGGTTTACATACTGGAAGATGACGAAAACGCCCCGGCAGCGCAGCTCACCCATCATTTCATCAAAGGATCGCTGCAGGATGCGGAGGCGATCAGAGCCCTGGCGGAAAAGTGTGATATTCTCACCTATGAAATAGAGCACATCAATACCGGGGTATTGTTAGCGCTCGAGCAGGAAGGCAAAACGATCATACCTTCTCCCCGGATCCTTCAAACCATACAGGATAAAGGTTTACAAAAGTTGTTTTACCGGGAGCACCGGATCCCTACAGCAGATTTCAGGCTGGTCAACAGTCCCGAAGAATGGTTGTCAGCAATGCAGGAAATGGGCGGCGGCAAATTTGCAGCCAAATCCAGGAAAGGCGGATATGACGGTAAAGGTGTTTTCCTGACCGACCTGGACAGCATCGCCGCAGATCCTTCTGTAATCCCGTTTGACGGACCGGTGATGATCGAAAAATTTATCCCGTGCAAAAAAGAGCTGGCCGTACTGGTAGCAGTTGGCCGGGATGGCGATACCAAAGTATATCCTTCCGTAGATATGGCCTTTCATCCGGTATCTAACCTGGTCATTTACCTTTTTACCCCTTCAGATATTCCGTTGCAGATCGAACAGGCGGCACAGGAACTGGCTCTTCAAACAGTCAAAGCCTTCGGCGGAGCAGGCCTTTTCGCAGTGGAATTCTTCCTCGACCAGCAGGATCAGCTTTGGGTCAATGAGATAGCACCGCGGCCGCACAATTCGGCTCACCATACGATAGAGGGCTGTTATACTTCACAGTTCGATCAGCTTTTCAGAATCCTGACCGGGCTTCCGCTGGGAGCAACGACATTTCGTCAACCGGCGGTCATGCTCAACCTGGTAGGTCCTGAAAATGGTTCAGGAGCTTATGCGCTTGAAGGTATCGAAGAAGCGGCATCTACAGCAGGTGTATACATTCACCTGTATGGTAAGCAGACATCCAAACCTCACCGCAAACTGGGTCATGTGACCGTTGTGGCTGATACCCTGGAAGCAGCCCGGTCAAAGGCAGATTATATAGATTCCATCCTGCGCGTTGCAATTATCTGACCGCTCTTGACTACATTTACAATCGTACTTAATTAAACCCGATACATGTCCACCCAACCATTAGTAGCGATCATTATGGGATCCGACAGTGACAAACCGGTCATGGATGACGCAGCTACCATGCTGACCCATTTTGGAATCCCCTACAGATACACCATAGTTTCAGCACACAGAACACCGGAACGCATGTATGAGTTTGCCAGGAAAGCACACCTGGAAGGATACAGAGTGATCATTGCCGGAGCCGGCGGCGCAGCGCACCTGCCGGGCATGGTAGCCGCTATCAGTCCGCTCCCGGTTATTGGCGTACCGGTACAATCCAGAACCCTTTCCGGATGGGATTCTCTCCTGTCCATCGTTCAGATGCCGGGCGGTGTGCCGGTAGCATCCGTAGCCATCAATGGCGCCAAAAATGCCGGTATACTGGCAGCACAGATTTTATCCGTTGCAGATCCGGCCCTTCTTGATAAAGTATCTGAATATAAATCAACCATGGAAGCAGAAGTACTGGCTAAAGCTAACCAACTCGAAGAGGCACAAAAATAATATGAATATATACGGTCAACAGATCATAGCAACCACCCTGCAGGGATTGGAAGAGGTCCTGGAAAAAGAGCTCAATATCATGGGCATCGAACGGACAGAGATCATCACACGCGGTGTAACTTTTCCCTACAGCCAGGCCAACCTGTACAAAACCAATATGGCTTGCAGAGTGGCCCTGAGAATACTGGTTCCCGCTTTCTCATTTGAAGCCAGCGGGCCGGAAGATCTTTATCAGAAAGCGTTGCAATTACCCTGGGATCAATTCCAGAATGCCAACAATACCTTTGCGATCTTCAATGCCATCAATTCTCAGAAATTTCCGCATGCACAATACGTAACCTTAAAGCTGAAAGACGCGATCTGCGATTCCTTCAGAAAAAATACAGGAAAACGGCCCAATGTAGACACAGAACGCCCGGATGTATACTGGCACCTGCACATTTACGAGAATAAAGTGACCATCTCACTGGACAGTTCCGGCGATTCCCTTCACCTGAGAGGATACAGAAGAGGCCACCACGGCGCACCGATTAATGAAGTTCTGGCAGCCGGCCTGATCTACTTATCCGGCTGGGATCCCCAGCATACACCCTTCATTGACGGCATGTGCGGATCCGGCACCATTGCTATCGAGGCGGCCATGCTGGCTACCCGGAGAGCACCGAATCTGAACAGGCGCAACTTCCCTTTCCGCAACTGGGCAGACTTTAATGAAGACATTTACCAGGATATCAGAAAACAGCTGATGCAGGACACCCGGAGCAACCCGCCGTCCATCATCGGATATGACATTCAGCCGAGAGCGATCCAGACAGCAGAAATGCATGCCAAGCTCGCCGGGGTTCATAAATTCATCAAATTTGTCAAAGCAGATTTTCTGGATACTAAACCTGAGAGCAATAAAGGTGTGCTGATCATGAACCCACCTTATGGTGAAAGGCTGGAGATCCAAGATCTCGAATCCCTGTATAAAGCCATCGGAACTACGCTCAAGCATCAATATCCCGGCTGGCGGGCAGGTATCATCAGCAGCAACAAGGAATGCCATCATGCTGTCGGACTCAATTCGAGCAATACCTTTCACCTGTTGAACGGGAAACTGCCCTGCGATTATAAGATCTATGAAATGTTTGAAGGTAAAAAAGTCAGGACCGGTGCTTAAGCCCGGTCTTTTTTATTGAATTAACCAGAATCCAAACTGAGTAATATCATTTAAGCTTTACAACAAAATAGATTTAAGAACTACTGCTGACACGATCGCGTTATCTTTCAGCTACCTGGGTTATGAAAATCAGGAAATCAAGGTCAATATATCCGAACTAACAGACAGGATGAACCTTAAAAAAGCTGTTACACAAAAAGCAGTATTAGGCATTGCAGAAGCAACACTTACGGAATAAAACTAAAATAAAACATATTAGATAATCATATAAATAATAATTAAATACACAAAATAAAAAATTACATTAACTTAATAATTGAATTTCTTTTAACAGAACAGGTATCCGGCAGCATGGAGAAAGTTGTCTCCTATCTGTAAAGAAAATTCTTGATAATACATCCTTAAGAAAAACAATCCATATGGCGACTGTCACGCTATCACATACTTATAAAGCACCTGCGGCAAAGGTCTGGAATGCCCTGACCCGCCCGGAGGAAATGAAAAAATGGTATTTCCATGTCCGGGACTTTGAACTGAAAGAAGGTAATGTTTATACCTTTTATGAAAAAGAATACGAGGGCACCTACCTGCACCGGTGTGAGATCCTGCGGATACAACCGCTACAGTTGTTTGAACACACCTGGGAACATCCCTCACATTCCGAAGGAACATCCATTCTCCAGTGGTTGCTGGAGCCTGTGGATGAAAATGAGACGACACTCACCATCACTCACTCGGGACTGGAAAACCTGGCGGACGGCGGACCGGATTTCGCACCGGAAAACTATGAATTCGGCTGGAAAGGCTTCATGCACATCTTTTTACGCAACTACCTGTACGGGATAGAAAAGCAGGTATTTGAGACAGATATCCAGGCACCCCGGGAAAAAGTATGGAAAAAGCTCTGGGATGCAGAAAGTTATAAAGAATGGACATCTGCATTTATAGAAGGCTCCTATTTTGAAGGAACCTTTGAGCAGGGCAACCGCGTGTATTTACTTTCTCCGAGCGGTGAAGGCATGTACAGCGACATCATTTTCCTGAAAGAAAACGAATCACTGGTGTTCAGCCACATCGGTTACCTGAAGGATAAGAAAGAGCTACCGCTGGACGATGAAACTTCGCTATGGACCGGAAGCCTGGAAAGCTACACCCTTACAGAAACCGGTAATGGTACTCATCTGAAAGTGGAGCTGGATAATCCCAGGAAGTACCATGAACAAATGGCTGCACTATTCCCCAAAGCGCTCAGTAGATTAAAAGCAATCTGTGAAAACGATTGATACCGGCATTCGGTAATGCTAACTTTTATAATCCAAAACGCTATGAAACCTAAAGTACTGATATACTTTGCCATCGGGTTGATCACCCTGCATCTGGCCGGACATGCGGCAGGTCACTTTCAATGGGATGATGTCCGGAATCCGGAATTCGGCAGCGTAGTGAAAGTAATGAAATCGCACCAGGGTCAATTCATGGGAGCAACGAGAACTATGGCAGATTATTACCACGGATACAGCCTGATCCTGTTTGTGCTCTTCGGCATCTCCATAGGTATTCTATGGTTGTGCGCGACAGCACAGCAAACGCTGCTGGTTAAAAGGTTATTAGCAATCTTATCAGCAGGATATCTTATTCTCGCTGTCATAGAATGGATTTATTTCTTTCCATTTGCTTCCCTGGTAAGCCTGCTCACCGCGCTGCTGCTGCTCACCGCTTCCAGAAAAGTAAGCATCAGTTAGTACTACATAATTTATCTTATCATATAAATCTGTTTTATGAAAGTAGTCAAGTTTATACTCTGCCTCATCTTTGGTCTGATGTTTATCAATGCGGGGCTGGACAAGCACCTCCATTATATGACGATTCCTCCTATGGATGCCGAAATGCAAAAGGTATTCGACGCTATGGTCACCCTCAAATGGCTGACACCATTGGTTGGCACTATGGAGGTCCTGGGCGGCTTGCTGTTTATCATTCCCAGAACCAGGGCATTAGGAGCGATAGTAGTCTTCCCTATCATCGTAGGAATCACCTTGCACAATGCCACCTTCATGCCTTCCGGTCTGGCCATTGCTGGACCATTGCTGGCTATCGACCTGTGGATGATCGCAGACAACTGGAAAAAATATCTTCCTATAATCTGTTAGCAGCCGCCTGAAGGACGAATGATAGAACCGATCCTGGTTCACTTTTCATATAAAACCTGTCATTTTAAAAACCATAAAAATAAAGTCATGAACAAATTCAATCCTGTAGGCTGGTTTGAAATCTATGTAGAAGATATGAGCCGAGCCAGAAAATTCTATGAAACCGTATTGGCCCAGCCGCTGACAGACCTGCCCATGCCGGGAAGCGAAAAAGGTATGGAAATGGTAGGCTTTCCATGGGTGGAAAATGCCCCGAACACCAGTGGAGCGCTGGTCAAACATCCGATGGGGCAGCCTTCTGCTACCGGAACACTGGTATATTTTTCGTGCGATGACTGCGCAACAGAGCTCAGCCGTGTAGCTGCAGCAGGCGGAAAAGTCCTCTATGAAAAGTTTCCGATCGGCGAACACGGTTTCTGCGGCATCGCCTCAGATACAGAGGGCAATACCATCGGTTTTCACTCTATGAAATAAAGCGACAGACCATGGCCATTATCAATATCTATCTCACCTTCAACGGCAACTGCGAAGAGGCTTTCAATTTCTATAAATCGATATTAGGTGGAGAATTTGATTACCTGAGCCGGTTCAATGAGATGCCCCGGCAGGAAGGTATGCCTCCTGTGAGCGAAGAAGAAGCCAACCGGATCATGCATGTTGCTCTGCCGGTCAGCAAGGAAACAATCCTGATGGGAAGTGATACTGCCGGTTCCTGGGGCGACAGCTTCCGGATGGGCAATAACTTCTCCATTTCGATCAATACAGATACGAAAGCAGAAGCGGACCGCCTGTTTGCCGGCTTGTCTTCGGGAGGAGCCGTCATCATGCCGATGACAGATGTATTCTGGGGATCCTATTTCGGTATGCTTACCGACCGGTTCGGTATCAACTGGCAGGTCAGCGCAGAGCCTCCCCGGTAAGAGATACACTATTATATTTTATGCTTAAATAACCGGCACCTCCTGCCGGTTATTTTATTTTGGTCCCTGTACGACCCCGCTTCAAGGTGTTCACCTGCAGCACGACAGGACACCCAGGCTTAACTTTTCCGCTGTAAACTGATATTTCTTCCGCAGGAATACAGCAGTCATATCTGTTAAATCCCTAAATTAGACCGCTATGAGAATACTGTCCCTGGTACTGGTGACCGGTCTGATGATAACATCCTGCGCAAAGATCCCGGTACAATCTGTTGAGCTGGCAGATCAGATCTATACGGAAGGTGAAAGAATGCACCGGTTGAATATTGCACTGGTCAACCGCTTATTCAGTGAGAAGAGAGAAAAGATAGACGAGTTCATCCGGTTGCGATATACGCCCAGAGTCCTGGACAACTTTGTAGCGCAGGTACCGGTGAATACAGATGTTAAGAAAGAACTGCCGGGCATGATGAACAGCATCATTCCCCGGATCAATGAACGACGGGATAGCATGCAAGCCGTCCTGGAAGCCAACCGTATCAAAATAATTGATCAGCTGAACCAGGATTTTCAGCAATACCAGGCGGCCTGCAAAGGACTGAGCAGCTTGCTGCAATCCGCAGCCGATGTCGGTACAGAGAGGAAAAAGGTATTGGGTCAAATATCTGCGCTGAGCGGAAACACATTGGACTTTGAGCAACTGGAAACTACGATCGATCAGTTCATCGTACAGACAGGTGACTGGCAGCAGAGCGTTGACCAGATCAACAAAGGTATCAGCAACTTATTAGGGAGATAAACAAAAAAGGAATGACAAATAATGATTGGGACGAAATTGCTGAAAGAGCAATCCGGAAAACAGATAGAGAGTTAGCCCGTGAAATGACCAGCCTGACTCGTCTGAATGATGCCGATATTGAACAACTGATATCTGAAACCGGAATTGACGCGGAGGGACTCAATAATATGCTGCAGATCCTCAAAGATGCCACTCAAAGTAACGAGCTGAAAGCAGAAGCACTCCGGAACTTTGGGAAAGGTATAGAGGTTCTGGTTTACCTGAGCTCAAAGTTTCTCTAGGTCTCTCGTTTCATTTTAGCCGGTTGGCCGGCTGAAATCCAGTGAAGGAATGTGAATAGTTAAATTGCTGCCGTGAGCAGCCAATCTTTTCCTGAAATCGTCCGGTCCCGAAAAATAGCCGTTATTCTTCCGTTCATCTACTATACCGATAGCCTGTGCGATAGTTATTCCCGGCAGCTTTACCAGCTCATCTGCAGTCACAAAGTTAATCCTTATCCAACCTCCCACACTACCGCTGAAAGCATGATCCCCTTGGATGACGGGTGCTTTCACTGTTTTTTTACTATTGTCCTCAGAAGCTGCCTGACTTTATTGTTGCTGCTGAGTAGCATTGCTTGTCTTTCCTGTGATGTATAGGAATGTGTATGACCGGACATAAGACTTCCTGACCAGGTCTTCATCAGACTCATTCAAAAGCGTTTTTCTTTCGGACAGATCAGCGAATATATTCACCGTCAGTAATAGATTGACAATATATACAGCAAATGTCAGGAACAACAGGAAAAGCTCAAAACCGAACTGCTGCTCTTCACTTTCCATATATAAATAGGAAGCTGTAAAACTTTTGATATCTATTATCAGAAAATCTCTTTCGGCATTGGAAAGATTGGCAAAAGAGAAATGATGTACGCTCTTTTTTTGTCCGGAAAAATAACGCTGGTATACTTTATACAGCTTTTCAACAAAGGTATTGTAAGCTGCCATCCGCTCCCTGGCAATTTTGTTCACCACATCATCGGGGATTTGCCGCACCATGCCTTCCAATGCCAACGAGACAGAATCTTTAAACGGTTCTAACGCAACACTATCCACGAATACGATTCCGTTGATCTTCACTGAAATCTGCCTGGCCCAGTCTTCTCCTTCGGCAGGGAGCCGGTCATTGAGCGGATCAGTTGCCATATAGGGAAAGCAAAACTGTAATATCAAAAGAAGTGAAACCAGCGCAGCCAGCTTGTACCTCTTCTGCATTATTGTTACAACCAGCGAGGCGGGAGAACCTACAACAGGAATAGCTCCTAAAATAATTCCCAACAGGTATGTTTAGCCGCTATAAGCACAAATAATAAGGTCTATTTGCTCAAAGATGCACACTAAAGAAATCATCTGACAGGAAAACAGCGCTAGATCAATACGTCTAACCTGTCCACTCCTATTGCCCGCGGAGCAACAAAACCTTCTCCGTATGCAGCGCCGATGGGTCTACCCATTTCTTTCATCCGGCCCAGCATAAAATCAAAAAAGTCTTCCCTTGCAATCGGTGTTACAGGTTCTTTGGAGCCCGGATCATAGAATTGGGTTTTAAAGGCTTTCATGGCCCGGATCTTTTGCTGTTCATACCCGGTCACGTCTACTACAAAATCCGGTTTCAGATAGTAATCCTGGATATACTGATAGCAGACCTTTGGCCGCCATGCTTTCTGGGTCTCACCATCCAGGATCGTTTCCACCTTGGACAGCCCTGAGTAGAAACAAGCCTCAACAACCAGCTTACCAGCGCGACCATGGTCCGGATGCCGGTCTGTCGGAGAATTGCACAACACGATATCCGGTTGATACTTCCGGATCATTTCCACTATCCGGAGCGTATGGTATTCATCATGCGTAAAAAAGCCATCCCTGAAACCCAGGTTCACCCGGTCGTGTATTCCCATGATCCGGGAAGAAGCTTCCGCTTCCTGTTTCCTGGTTTCGGCAGTTCCCCGGGTGCCCAGTTCTCCTCTGGTCAGGTCCACAATAGCTACTTTTTGCCCGGATGCCACCTGTTTACAGATAGTAGCAGCACAAGATATTTCTATATCATCCGGATGCGCAGCAAACGCCAGGATATCTACTTTCATTGCTTCAACAACTTTTGAATAGCTTTCTTGACTTTAGGAGCGGTAGGCTTGGTGAAGGTCATATAAAAGTCCACTACATTTCCTTCTTTATCTACCAGGTATTTCTGGAAATTCCAAATCGGCGCAAAATTCACCCGACCGTTCTGTTCTTTGTTGGTCAGGAACTTGAATACTTCGTTCTGCTCCGGGCCTTTCTTTACTTTGACCTTTTCAGTGATCGGGAACGTCACGCCATAATTGATCTGGCAAAATTCCTCTGCCTTATCACTGGTATTAGGTTCCTGGTTGCCGAACTCATTGGAAGGAAAACCGATGATCTCCAATCCCTGGTCTTTGAACTCCTTGTACAGCTCTTCCAGACCTTCAAACTGAGGTGTAAAACCACATTTGCTGGCGGTATTGACGACCAGGACTACTTTTCCTTTGTACTGCGCCAGGTCAATCTCTTTTCCTCTTGCGCTTTTTATCCTGAACTGGTGGAACGAATTGCTCATTTTTTATGCTTTCTTTTAAACCATTGCGTTGATAAATCAAATCCAGGTAACGGACGTACTTTTCCATCTGGGCATCCGCGCCATTGGGATCATACTCCATCTTCAGGTCCTGATCGTAAAACTTACCCAGTAAATTCCACCAGCCTGCAGAAAATCCGCTCTTGTATCCTTTTATTAATTCATAAACGGTACGATTTGTTTCGCGATGGATCAATTTTGTCAGCATTTGTCCCTGGATACGGGTCAGGTCTTTCACATCGTCTGTAAACTGATCCTTGAGCATTTTCTCCATTTCACTGACATATCTCTTTTTCTGCTTGTTTTTACTCATAGTGGCCATCTCCCGCTCGATCTGGTCCACAAGATGACCGATCCGCAATGCGTACGGGTATACCTTTCGCAGATATGCCTGATCCCTGGAAGAAAGAGTGACATCTTTAGGGGTTTTCCAGCTGTAAACAATGGTCGGCTGTAAAGTATATCCCTCAAATATCGTGTCTGTCAGTTTGATATCAGGAATAGTAATAGGTTTAAAAGTCGTATCCTGTGCCTGCAGCCGGGCACCGGTAAAAGCAGCAAGGATAACAAGTAACCACTTCATATGCGTTTTCCCTAACAAAAGCCGGGCCTGGATTTCCAGTCCTCTTAATGAGCTAATCCGCTAAGATATCTTTCTGCATCCAGTGCCGCCATACAACCGCTGCCGGCTGCAGTAACCGCCTGCCGGTACACGTTGTCCTGCACATCTCCGGAAGCAAAGACACCCGGAACATTGGTTCTGGAAGACCCCGGAACAGTAAGGATATATCCTTGCTCATCCATTTCGAGATAAGGTTTGAATATGGCAGAATTAGGTGTGTGGCCGATGGCTACAAAGAAACCTTCTACGGCTACCTCTGTTTTCTCACCGGTGATATTGTTTTTGATCCGGACAGCTTCCACTTTATCTTCGCCTAATACCTCATCTGTCTCAGAATTCCAGTATACTTTAATATTAGGTGTTTTCAATACCCTGTCCTGCATGATCCTGGAAGCCCGCATTTCTCCTCTCCTCACCAGCATGTGCACTTCCGTGCAAAGGTTGGACAGGTACAGCGCTTCCTCGCAGGCTGTATCCCCGGCACCTACGATCGCCACCGGTTTATTCCTGTAAAAGAATCCGTCACATACAGCACAGGCGCTGACGCCTCTGCCATTCAGCCGCTGCTCAGACGGAATACCCAGCCATTTAGCTGAAGCTCCTGTAGAAATAATGACTGCATCTGCATGAATTTCTTTTTCTTCATCAATCCACACTTTGTGCACTTGTCCTGAAAAATCCGCTTTTGTCGCCAGACCGAACCGGATATCCGTTCCCATCCGCTCCGCCTGCGCCCGGAAGTGCTCCATCATTTCAGGCCCCTGGATACCGTCAGGATAACCCGGAAAATTTTCTACATCAGTCGTCTGCATCAGCTGGCCGCCCATTTCCATACCTGTATACAGCACAGGCCTAAGGTTGGCGCGGGCAGCATAGATCGCAGCAGTGTAACCTGCCGGACCTGAACCTATAATGAGGCAATGAACCTTTTCTATCTCACTCATTTTTGATCTCGCTTGATTCTGGCTTTTTCTAATAATTGATGATGCAACTGAACCACCTGCGCGATAAGACTATGTGAACCGTCGTTGTAAACAACATAGTCTACCAGTTCCATCTTTTTTTCTTCCGGCATCTGCTTGTCCATACGGGCGACCACTGCATGCCTGTCGACCTTGTCGCGGTCCATAGTACGCCGTATCCGTTCATCCGCCGGGGCATACACCATAATATTCACATCCATATTCAGGTAACCTCCGGTTTCGAAAAGAATAGCCGCCTCGTGAATAGTATATAACTTAGGTACCTGTTGGTTGGACCAGTGGATCGCATCTCTCCAAAGAGCCGGATGAACGATACTGTTGATCGTATTCAGCTTATCCGGGTCGTTAAAGACGACAGCAGCCAGGTACTCCCTGTTAATATTTCCATCCCACAGATAAGAGGCTTCACCGAAGGCATGAATGATCTGCTTTCTAAGCGCTTCATCCTGTATCATGATATTTTTAGCCCGGACATCAGAATAATACACCGGTACACCCAATACCTCGAACATACGGGCAACTGTTGTCTTTCCCGCACCGATACCTCCTGTGAGACCTACCCGAAACACCATACACTTATGCAGACGGGTAAGCAGCTTTGGTCATCTCCAGGGAGATCGCAGACTTATCGATCTTGATATTGGTATTGATTGCTATTTCCAGCACGACCACCGGGTTATCGGCAGAGACCTGCGCAACCGTACCGTGGATACCGGATACCGTTACTACTTTATCGCCTTTCTTCAGACCATCTACCCAGGCGCGTTGCTCTTTGGCTTTTTTCTGCTGCGGACGGATCATAAAGAAGTACATCACCGCAAACATACCGACCATAAAGATCAACGGCATTATAGAACTTGCTCCTCCTCCGGCTTGTAAAAAATAAGTCGTATTCATGAATTATAATGTTGGTTTTAAAAATACAATTAAATAAAAAGATTAAAGTTCAAAGAATGTTATTTATCCAGAAGACCGCGACCTGTTTTCCTGATCTCTCCGTTATCTTTCATATCCTTCATCATCCGGTCCAGTATGCCATTGATAAAGTCCTTGCTCTTAGGCGTGCTATAATCCCTGGCCATATCAATATACTCATTGATCGTCACCTTAACGGGAATGGAAGGAAAATCGGTAAACTCAGTGATCGCCATTCTCAGCATGATCAGATCCAGCACTGCAACGCGGTCCATTTCCCAGTTCCTGAGATAAGGTTCTATATATTGTTCCAGGTGTTCTTTGGACTGTAAGGTTTTTTCAAAAAGCTTATCCGCAAAATCACACAGCTCGAAAAACTTTCCGCGCAGCGCATTCTTTTCCAGGTGAAGCTTCAAGTCTCCTTTACTCTTCTTGAAAACATCCCTGACCGCACTGACAACAAATTCGGCATCATCTTCCCAGGAAGGGAATACTTCTTCCACGTGCTCGAGGAACAGATCATCTGCAAGCAGGATATCATTTAAAATATGCGCTACCATTCTTCTGTCCGCCTCATAGTCAAATTCTACATCCGAGCCGATATATTCTTTGTACTCCGGAGTCTGGATCATCTTTTTGTACAGATGCTGCTTCACAGCTTCCTCGAACTGGCCGGCCAGCGCCGTTTTCTTTAACTCTTTTAAGAACTCATCATCATTGTTGAGCGCCTGGATGATGGAGTTGGAAAGTAATTTTGTGCTGAAACGCTTATCTTCTTCCGTAGGAAGATACTTGGAAGCCTTGATCCGGGCTACAGTATCTACTTCATTGGCAACCTCTCTTACTGAAAATAGTAGATAGATGTATAAATCTTTAACTGACTGTATACTTGTTTGAAGGGACTTCCGGAATGTCGCAGGTAGTGCATCTTCCGAACGTTCATAACCATAGACAGCTTGCATTACTTTAACACGTACACTACGTCTGCTAATCATACTTATATAGGAACTATTGGACAACAAAGGTAAGATTTGACAAGGAGAATGAAAACTTTAAGGTTTTCCAAAATCTTATCAAATACTCAATAAAAAACAATTTAATGACCGGACCGGCTATCTGTGGCATACAGTTTTTTAACAACGGAAATAAAGGTATCTATTTCTTCACGGGTCGTGAACCTGGAAAAAGAGCAGCGGACCGGAATGCGATCATCTTCTTTCCCCATCGCTGAGATCACATGTGAACCTCTGGCGGCACCGCTGCTGCAGGCGCTTCCCCCGGAAACACTGATCCCCTGCATATCCAGCTGAAACAGCAATAAGCTGCCCATCGGATGAGGAGGTAATGAAAGCGATAAGATCGTATAAAGCGCGGTATCATCCACAGGACCATTGAAAGTCACTTCCGGCAAGACAACGCTCAGGGTATCTTTCAGGTAATGCTTGAGCTCCAGGATATGGGCACGGTCCTTATCCAGCTCATCATAAGCCAGTTGTGCCGCTGCTGCTAACCCGACAATGCCGGCCACATTTTCCGTTCCTGCCCGCATATTCCGTTCCTGGCTTCCGCCATGTATCAGGGAGCTCACTTTCGCACTCTTGCGCATATAGAGAAAACCTACACCCTTAGGTCCGTGAAATTTATGTGCCCCGGCAGATATAAAATCTACAGGAGTCTTTTGCACATCGATCCGGTAATGACCGAATGTCTGAACCGTATCCGAATGAAAATAAGCGCCGTGTTCCTTACACAATTGCGTGACCTTATCCAGGTCGATCAATACGCCCACTTCGTTGTTGGCATGCATCAGGCTCACCAGCGTTTTCTCTGATGCTGATGCCAGCGCAGCTTCAAGATCTTCCAGGCTGATCCGTCCCAGCTCATCGACAGGCAATACCGTAAGCCGCACCCCTTCATGAGCTGCAAGGTATTCAGCCGTATGTAAAACACAATGATGTTCTATGGCCGAGATAACCAGGTGCCTTACACCCAGATCCCGTACAGCTCCTTTAAGCGCGGTGTTATTAGCTTCTGTTCCACCCGAAGTGAAAATGATATCTCCCGGCTGGGCATTGATCAGGGATGCAATCTTTTTTCGTGCCTCTTCTATGGCAGATCGTACTTCTCTGCCATAAGCATGCTGGGAAGAGGGATTACCGTACAAATCGGTCAGGTAAGGTAACATCACTTCCAACACTCGCTTATCCAGGGCAGTAGTAGCGGCATTATCAAGATAAACACGCATACTGCAAATGTAACAGGATTAATTAAGCTTCTTTCAAAATTGCCATTATATCACTTTTAATCTTGTTTGTGATATTATGGGCTGTAGCTTCTGTTGAGCTCTCGGCATATATCCTGATAATAGGTTCCGTATTGGAGCTTCTCAGGTGCACCCAATAATCTTCGAAATCTATTTTCAGACCGTCTATCGTATTCTGATTGTATTGCGCATAGCGCTCGCTGATCTTCTGAACGATCAGTTTTACATCCATGCTCTCTTCCAGCTGAACTTTATTCTTGGAGATCACATACTGCGGATAGGTGGAATGCAGCGCGGAAACGGTTTTACCGAATTTAGCCACGTGCGTCAGGAACAATGCAATACCGACCAGCGCATCTCTTCCATAATGAAGATCAGGAAGGATCACACCGCCATTGCCTTCTCCTCCGATCACAGCATCATGTTCTTTCATCATGGCCACTACATTTACTTCTCCTACTGCAGAAGCAAAATACTGCCCGCCATGTCTTTCCGTGATATCTTTCAGCGCTTTGGAGGAAGAAAGATTGGACACAGTTACCCCTGGCTTCTGCTGCAGCATATAATCTGCTACTGCAACCAGGGTATATTCTTCACCGAAACAGCTTCCTTTTTCGTCAATAAAAGCAACTCTGTCCACATCCGGATCCACCGCTATTCCCAGGTCACACCTGTTCAGCTTCACCTCCGAGCACAACATAGAAAGGTGTTCCGGTAACGGTTCCGGGTTATGGGCAAAACGACCGTTAGGTTCACAGAAGATCTCAAATACTTCTTTCACACCTAAAGCCTTCAGCAATTTAGGTATAACGACACCACCTACTGAGTTCACTGCATCCAGCGCCACCTTAAAATGCCTGGAACGGATGGCCTCCACATCAATATAGGGCAGTGCCAGGATCATATCGATATGTTTCTGGTCATAGTCATCGATATGTGTACGCACACCCAGCTTATCGACATCCACAAAATCGAATTCCTTCTCTTCTGCCAGCCGTAAAACTTCCTCTCCCTGTTCTTTTGAAATAAATTCACCGTCTGCATTGAGCAATTTCAAGGCATTCCACTGCTTGGGATTATGGCTTGCTGTGATGATGATGCCACCATCCGCACCTTCTGCCTTTACAGCGACCTCCACTGTAGGCGTTGCAGACAATCCCAGGTCAATCACATCTACTCCTATTCCGAGTAAATTACCTATCACAAGGCTATGGACCATTTCGCCTGAGATCCTGGCATCGCGGCCGACAACTACTTTTTTACCGCCATTCCTGCGGATCATAGATCCATACGCCAGTGTAAATGCAGCTACATCTAATGGGGTAAGCGCCGCACCGGGTACACCACCTATTGTACCTCTAATTCCTGAAATTGATTTAATCAGTGACAATTCCGTATAAAATTTAATTAGGTCAAAGATCAACCTATGAAACAAACAAATAACAAACTACAGCCCCGGAGGGCTTACCGAACTATGCTCTTGATTCAACTAACGCAACACGGAAACCCGGCACATAATTTTTAACCAATTCAAATGAACCGAACAGAACAGTTACATAGAACAGGTCTCCCAGAAACGAATTCTTGATGAAAGGTATACCGGCCGCCAGGCAAGCCACCAGGCCGGCCGCCGTTTTCGGATACATGTCATACATCAACCAGGTCCCGAAATTTGTCAACAGGAAAAAGGTAATGGTACTCAAAACAACTGCAAGGAAGGTCTTAGGCATCGAAAGAGAACCGTTAGTCCTTAACATGAAGCCTATTGCCACAGTCAGAATAAATCCTGCATAAACAAATAACATGGTTGCATGGAACTCTATGAACAGATCGCTCAGCAGCATAGACAATACCGGCACCAGGAAGGCCAGCTTCTTGTCTTTAAAATATGCGCCTGAAAAGAGTGCGATAGCTCCTATCGGAGAAAAGTTCGGTATCATACCCTGCGTCATCAGCCTGCTTATAGCAGCAAACAGCACTATTGCAACGAGTACAATAAATCTGCTATCAATTTTATCTTTGAACATGATCTTAGAGTCTTATACCAGCAAATATATTGAAAATGGAATAAGAGCGATAATTATTTAATCATAATCAAACCAATTTTTACGCTTCGCCAGCTTCAGATCCTTGAGCATCTGCGCTTTAACATTGATTTCCAGAGAAAAGCTTCTCTGAACGCCCAAAGGCACCCAGTTGAACGCCAGCTGCCAGCAGTGCAAATCCCTGTAAACACTGATATCTGTCCGCGCAATATCCTTATTGGTAAAATCATAACCGGTATTCACACCTATTTTCCACTTCGGAGTCAGGCTGAAATTAAAACCGGCACTCAAGGTCTGCGTAAAAGCGGCCGTATCCTTACCGTTGGAATAGAATCTGCTGACATTGAAGGAGTAATTATAATTGACAGACAACGGGATGTTAAAATCCACGTATGCCAGCGGGGCGCCAAACACCTGATCCTGTACGTAGTACCCGTCTATCGCAGCCAGCTCAGGATCCGGCAATCCCAGCCGGGGATCGAATTCATCACCATTGGTCGGGCGACCATCCCTGCTCTTGGACTGCCATGAACCACTGACATTAATATTGAAATTTTTCAGCCTGACCCATGCTCCGCCATTGGCGATCCCCAGCTGAGGTGTCCGCCTGTTCAGATCTTTGTTATAGATATACGGATCGAAAGTACCGGAAAAGTTGACTGCCAGGTACCTGGAGATCCGGGTATTGCCGCTGAACCGTATATCTGACATCTGGAAAGAGTCCGCGATGAAGTTGTAAGAAGCATTGATATTCAGGTTCTCCAGGATCGGTATCTTTTTCTCACCGGTGATCGTGTCCTTGTCCGACCTCACCTTGATCTCCAGGTTGTTATCAATACTGAATCCGACACTACCCACAGCACCGCTGGATGCATTCCCGTATAAGCCCCTGGTAAACCGGCTATAGGTAAGGGTATTCCCTTCCGGATTGGTCTGCACCGCAGCATAATATCCCCATTTTTCTTTTCCGAAGTCCGGCCTGTACACCATATTCAGCTTGGGTGACACGACGTGACGGATGGCTTTCAGCTTTCCCTTTTTGAACTGGAACATTCCATACAGACGGGTAGAAAAAGTAGCGTTAATATTGAAATCCCGGACCATCTTAAAACCATCTCTCATGACATCCTCAACATAAAAGGTGTCGGCATCCTCATGATAGACTTTTTCCAGGTATTTGAAGTACCAGCGTTCCGTATAATCCATCCCTGCCGAGAAATTCAACGCCTTACCAAGATTGAAGCTACCACTGACCGGGATCGTATGCTTGATGCCGTTTTGCATGTTTTTCAGCGTTTCCCGGGTAAAGAGCAAAGAATCTTTCGTATTGATCTGGTTCTGCATGTCCATGGTATAAGAAAATCCTATATTTTCATACCACCTCTTCCCGCCTGTCGACACCTTTCTCTGGAAAGGGCTCACCCTGGAAACCGAGAAATTAAACTGCGGCAGCTGTAGGCTGATATCTTTATTCTGCGTATTCTGGCTGTGGCCGCTACTGACACTCAGGCGGAAAGGTTTGCCCGGCCACCACTTCTGGTAAGCAATGGAAGACCGGTAAGTGTTGTTCAGGAATGTCTGGGCATCAGTCACATTGAACTGGTGATAAGCACTGGTACCTGCGTAAACGCTCGCGCTGAAATTACCATTGTACAGTTTTTTCGGATCGATCCGGAAACTGCTGTTGATAAAGAATTCCTTGGACGGTTTTGTAAAAGTCGAAGTTCTTCGCTCACTCTGCTGTATACTGTTGAAAGATACGTTGACCGTACCGGAGTACTTGTATCTCCTGTTGAAATCCATATTGGTCGTCACCCCGAAGCTTCCGAGCGAATAAATATCACCGGTCACCGTCATGCCCATATAATCGTTGATCGCCCAGTAATATCCCAAACCTTTCAGGAAAAAGCCCAGCTGTTGCGTCTCTCCGTACTGCGGCATGATCAGTCCCGTATTCCGGTCTTTAAGGATCGGGAAAGCGCCGAAGGGCAGGAAAAGCGGCGTTCTGGTATCTTCTATGACCAGGTTGGCCGGCTTACCGACTATAATTTTCTCATTGATGATCTTGGCCTTGCCTATCTCGATATAATAATGCGGATGATCATATTCGCAAGAAGTATATTTCACATTGCGTCCGAAATAAACATCTTTTGTCACATTCTTGATCTCTGAGGAATGCAGGAAACCGTCGCTTTGCTTTGTCACTGCTCCTATGCTCTTTCCTTTCTTGGACTTGAAGTTAAACCTCAGCTGATCTGCCTGGAACACATTCTCTTTCTGGCTGAATTCCGGTTTCCCGGCTTTCTTCCCAGTAGAGTCTACACCCCACTGCGCCTCCACTTCGTGGTTACCCCAGTTGAAGATGATCAGCCCGCCCCTGACCGTAATATCTTCGTACAGAACGACCGCATCGCCGTAAAGCAACATCTGCTTATTGGGAATATCATATATGATAGAATCTCTCGCCTGGTAATCGACAGGTGCTTCAAGGGTATCTGTGCTGAACCGGATATTGGGAACAGGTGTGTTATCAGAAGTTCTCGTTCTGACAGCAGCGGAAGGCACAGGAATACTTTTTGTGGGTAAACTGTCTTTTTTCAAACCGCTTTCGGCATTAAATTTGGGATCAGACAGTTGTGAAGCACGATCAGGGGCTCGCATCTGAGCACTTAGATGGGAGTGACTAACAAATAATGTTAGTACGAATAAACAAAAAATGCTTGTTTTGCAGTTCAAGCAATAATGGATTATAATTTTAGTTATTAAACTCTAAATAAAGGCACAAAATTATGGTTAAAACCATAAAACTCCGAAAAAATATAGGCTTTCTGCTCACAATATGTTTGCTCCTCGGCATCGCTCCGGCATTCCATTCCGTCAACGCACAGAATTACAAGGTACAAACGGTCGTGCTGGATCCCGGCCACGGCGGAAATGACCCGGGCGCCAAAGGTGCGGCAGGCTCTTACGAAAAGTATGTAGCATTACAGGTAGCGCTCCTGCTGGGAAAAAAGATCGAAGCCGCTTTTCCCGATGTCAAGGTGATCTACACCCGAAAAACAGATGTGTTTATTCCACTTCACGAACGTGCAGCTATTGCCAACCGGAACAGGGCTGATCTCTTCATCAGCATACACTGCAACTCTTCGACCAGCAGAACACCCTACGGTACTGAAACCTTTGTACTGGGACAACATAAAACCGACGAACAATACGAAGTAGCCAAACGGGAAAACTCCGTTATCGCGTTGGAAAAGAATACTGAAGATATGTACGGCGGTTATGATCCCAATGCACCGGAGACCATGATCCTGCTCTCCCTGGATCTGAACGCACACATTGAGCAGAGTACGCTATATGCGCATAAAATACAGAACCAGTACACCAATACGCTCAACAGGAACAACAGGGGTGTCAAGCAAGCCGGCTTCGTGGTCCTGTACCGCACCACCATGCCCAGCGTACTGACCGAGCTGGGATTCCTCTCTAATCCTGAAGAAGAAAAATATCTCGTATCTCCCAAAGGACAGGAAGAGCTGGCTACTGCACTTTTTGATGCCTTCAGGGAATATAAGATGACCATGGAATCCACTAAAACCTCCGGTATTCTTCCTACTGTAGCCCAGGCTCCCGTAAGTAAGGCAGAACCTGAAACCACTCCACCACCTGTCGCAGAAAAAACACCGGCAGCATCCACTCCACCGGTTGTCAATACGCCTCAGCCGGCAGCAACATCCGCCGGCAGCAGCTCCGGTGTGATTTACAGGATACAGATAGCAGTGACCAGCCAGATGATCAATATCAAACAGGCTCCTTACAATTCGATCAAAAATATTACCTACGAAAAGCATGGTAATACCTACAAATATATGGCCGGTAACTTCACCAATGCGGCGGACGTCAAGAAAGAATTAGCGGATCTGAAAAGTAAAGGTTTCAAAGATGCGTTCATTGTTGTATACAAGCAGGGAAACAGATTATCAGCGGCCGATGCCAAGGCATACCTTCAATAATGTTTAATCCCTATATTTAGTGACTCAAAAATTATAACGTTGAAAGTCCGTCACGAAGTTACAGTTGGAGCCCTCACCTTACTGGGCATAGTTTTAATGATTTTGGGTTATAACTATCTGAAAGGCAACGATGTATTCAGCAATACCAACCAATACCAGATCAATTTCCCCAACACCACCGGCCTCTATCCGGCCAACTCGGTTGTAATCAACGGAACGGAGATCGGAAGGGTTAGAGAGATCAAACTGGCTGAAGACCTGGAAAACCAGGTAATAGTAACAATAAGTTTACCTTCAGATCTGACCATACCGGACGACAGTAAATTTCTCATCGCCAACCTGGATTTGCTGGGTAAAAAGGCGATTTCCATAGAGAGAGGTAAAAGCACTACTGTGCTCAGGGAAAATGTTATTTACCAGGGACAGGTTCCGGACGATATTTTCAGTGTCGTATCGAAACAGCTGGAGCCTATCGCACAAAAAGCAGAAAGCCTGATGACTTCTTTGGATACAATGGTCAAAGATGTGCACCTGGCCATCGGAACAGGAGAAAACAGCGCACTGAAGAAGACGATGGACAATGTTACGCTCACACTTAACAATGCCAACGCATTGCTGGCAGATATTTCCGGTATCATTGCTAAAGAGAAGAACAGCATCCAGAGCCTGATCCAGAATGCCGACGGCGTTATGCAAAATACCAATGAGCTGACCAGGAAACTGGCAGATAACAGTGCAAACATTGAGAACATTGTAAGAAACCTGGAAACACTGTCTGAAAAAGTTTCCAAAGCAGATCTGGAAGCCACCATCAATGCTGCCAAAACCACGCTGGGCGAGATCAATACTCTGCTGGCAGGCATCAATGAAGGCCAGGGCACTTTAGGAAAAATAGCTAAAGACGAAAACCTTTACCACAGAATTGACAGTACCATAGGCACCCTCAATTTCCTACTGAAAGATCTGCAGGCTAATCCTAAAAGATACGTGAGCTTCTCCCTGATCGAACGTAAGAATAAAGATTAGTTGCCATAAAAAAGATCTCACATACCGCTATACGTCAACGTACAGTTCTGTATGTGGCATTTTTCTTTATCGCCCTTTTCCCGGTTCTGTTGCAGGCACAGACCCGTATTCCGTTTGATCCGCTGAAAATACTGCCTAAAACCGGGCAGACACCACCCGCTGATTCCGCCAGAAGAGTGATCGAGATCCGGAACTCCGATGAGCTGGAGCAGGAAACGGATACCATACAGAACGTTGTCAAAAGAAAACTGAGGGGACAGGTCCGGCTCTTTCACGAAGGAGCGGTCATGACCTGTGACAGCGCCATACTCTACCCTGACGGCAATTACCTGGAAGCGCACAGCCGGGTCAAGATTGTTAAAGGTGACAGTGTGGAGGTCCAGTCTGAACTGCTGAAATACTACGGAGACTCCAAGCTGGCTTACCTGGAAAGGAATGTACGGCTCAAAGACAAGAATTCCCTGCTGATCGCTCCGTTAATGACCTATGAGGTCAATAATGATATCGGCCATTTCTACGATGGCGGTACTCTCACCAGCGATTCCACTGTGCTGACCAGTCAACAAGGCACTTACTTCCAGAAAAAAGGCTATGCTATCTTCAGGGAAAATGTCGTATTGACCAGCCCGGATTACACTATGTACGCAGACTCCATGAAGTATCATACCGAATCAAAGATTGCTTACTTCATTACAACAACAACCATCATTTCCGACGAAGATACGATCGTAACCAGCAGCGGCTATTTTGACACACAAAAGAATAAAGCAGTGCTGGAAAACCGGCCGCTGATCAAGAAAGGAAAAGACAATACGCTCCGGTCCGATTTCCTGGATTATGATAAAGAAAAAGGTATCGGTATTGCCAGGGGGAATGTCATTTCCAGGAACACGGAAGAAAATGCTACCCTGCTGGCCAATGATATGTACTATGCGGACAGCAACCAATATGTCCGGGCGACACAGGATCCGCTGATGATCCAGGAGGACGATAAAGATACCCTTTACCTCAGTGCAGATACGCTGATCAATTTTGCCGTAGCCCGGGAATCATTTCTTTCCCAGCTCAGCATGAGCGATGCAGATACTTCTATGATTGATTCATTAATGCCGGTTGATTCACTGGTCCTTACAGATTCATTAACGACAGATAGGCTGCATAGCACAGACACCAGCCCGGCATATGTGACAGATAGTTTGCCGGGAGATTCTATTCCTTCTGTCATTTTTCAAGGATCCGAAGATTCTGTTAAAGATATATCTCTGACAATAAAAGAATTAAGAAATTATTCTTTAAGTATTGATATAAGCAGAGACAGTATGTTATCACTACCTAAGATACTTTCTGACTCATCAGATATAGTCACAGATTCATTGACCCAGACAGAGAAAACCGATAGCATCAAGGTCTTTTACGGCCACCGGGATGTCAAGCTCATCCGGACCAATATGTCAGGGATCTGCGACTCCATTTATTTCAATAGCCTGGACTCTATTTTCAGGTTATTTTATGATCCGATACTCTGGATGGACAGCACTCAGTTAACGGCGGATACCATCTTCATTTTTATGAAAGATAAAAAGGCGGAAAGAATAGAGCTGATGCACAATGCCATGATCATCAGTGAAAGCGATTCAGGAGTATATAACCAGATAAGTGGCAGAAAAATAACTGGTTGGCTCCATGATAATAAACTAAAGCATGTACTGGTAGACGGCAATGCGGAATGCATCTATTTCCTGAAAAATGACAGCAGCGAATATATCGGAGGTAACCAGTCCAAAAGTGCACTGATCAATATCTCCTTTAACGATAAGGATGAAATAGAAAAAATAAGGCTGGAGATCACTCCTGAAGCTTTATTTACACCTATTCAGAAAATAGATTTTATCAGCTATCGGCTGGGAGGATTCAGCTGGCACTGGAGCCTGAGGCCCAAGACCAAATGGGATGTGATCAGGGATACCTTGCAGTACCAGAATTTCTTACTGGAACACCCGCTGCCGGCAGATTCTACCCTTTCACCGGATTCCTTGTCCACAGATTCACTGAACATAGCACTTCCCTTGCAAGATACCTTACAACCAGAAGAGGTAACCAACGACGATGCTACTGTTCCTGCTGAAACACCTGACCTACCTGACCAGGCTCCGGCAGATACCCCCAAAGCGCCCAAGGGAAAAAGAAATTCCAGGAATAAAAAGGAGTTGGATTGATCAACCAACAACATACTACAATTGAAACAATCGGGAATTTATTCTTCACACTAATGGTTCGCTGATTCATCCTAATTTCTACAAGATCCGGCGGGCAACCTCTTATCTCCTGCTTTTTTTCGGGATTGATTTCTAAAAACGTATTTTTGCGCCAAAACCTGAATTATGCGCAATATGCTTACAGCCATTTCACCTGTTGATGGAAGATACGCTTCAAAGACCAGCAACCTGACAGCTTATTTTTCAGAGCTGGCGCTGATTCAGTACCGGATCCGGATCGAGATCGAATATTTCATCGCGCTTTCCGGACAGGTTCCTCAATTGCCTCCCATCTCTGATGACCAGCAGAATATGCTGCGTTCTTTGTACCTAGACTTCAGTGAAGCGGATGCATTGCGGGTCAAAGAGATCGAGAAAACGACCAATCACGATGTCAAAGCGGTAGAGTACTTCATCAAAGAACGGATCGAAGATCCCCAGCTGAAAAAAAGCGCCGAGTTCATCCATTTCGGGCTTACTTCCCAGGACATCAATAATACGGCTATACCATTGTTGCTCAAAGAATCCCATGAGCAGGTATATCTTCCTGAGTTACAAGCCTTATTAGAAAACCTCCGGGCGCTGACATTGCAGTACGGCCAGGTGGCTATGCTGGCCAGAACGCACGGACAACCAGCTTCTCCTACCCGTCTGGGCAAAGAGTTTATGGTCTTCGTAGAGCGGCTTGAGAACCAGATGCTGCACTTTGTGACGATCCCCTTTGCCGCTAAATTCGGCGGAGCAACCGGCAATTTCAATGCACATCATGTGGCCTATCCTACCATTGACTGGAAAACTTTCGCCAATGACTTTGTCAACAATATCCTGGGGCTGCAGCGTTCACAGACGACTACCCAGATAGAGCATTACGACCACCTGGCGGCCCTGCTTCACAACTACAGCCGCATCAATACGATCCTGATCGATCTGTGCCGGGATATCTGGACATATATATCCATGGATTATTTCAAGCAGAAGATCAAAGCCGGTGAAATAGGCTCTTCCGCTATGCCACACAAGGTGAATCCGATTGATTTTGAGAATGCGGAAGGTAACCTGGGCATCGCTAATGTGCTCTTCTATCACCTGGCCGAAAAATTACCGGTATCCAGGCTGCAGAGAGACCTGACCGACTCCACTGTGCTCCGGAATCTCGGCGTACCGGTGGCGCATACAATCATTGCCTTTTCCTCTATTGTAAAAGGGCTGGACAAACTGCTCCTGAACGAAGCCGCTATTCAGCGCGACCTGGAAAACAACTGGATGGTTGTGGCGGAAGGTATCCAGACCATCCTGAGAAGAGAAGGTTTTGACAAGCCTTATGAAGCGCTGAAAGAGCTGACCAGGACCAATGAAGCGATCACTCCTGAAAAGATTCATGCCTTTATCGATTCCCTGAATGTGACAGATGCAGTTAAAACAGAGCTGAAACAGATCACACCTGCCAATTACACAGGCATATAGCGGTTTGAATTTTGACCAGCCGGAATAAAAAACTTGGCTTAAATTAGTTGGGCATCCGATTAAGGAGCATTTTAACGAATATTCTATAAAATGCAGACAATACTGGGAGCCAATGGGCAAATAGCAGAAGAATTAGCCAAAGAATTATATAGAAACTATACAAATTCCATCAGGCTGGTCAGCAGAACCCCTAAAAAGGTAAATGATACGGATGAACTTTTCCCTGCCAACTTACTAGATCCCCAAGCAACCGAAAAAGCAGTTGAAGGAAGCGACATTGCTTACCTGACGGTAGGGTTACCCATGAACTCGAAGATGTGGGCGGAGCAATTTCCGGTCATGATGCAGAACGTAATTGATGCCTGTAAGAAACACCAATGTAAGCTGGTCTTTTTCGACAACACCTATATGTATGCCAAAACCAGCGAACCCCAGACAGAAGAAAGCCCGTTTATTTCTGCAGGGCCTAAATCAACCGTCAGAGCGAAAATTGCCACTATGTTACTGAATGAGATCAGGAACAAAAATATCGAGGCAGTTATTTGCAGGGCACCTGAATTCTATGGTCCGGGCAAAACACAAAGCATTACCAATAGCTTGATTTTTAACAACATTAAGCATGATAAAAAGCTGAAGGTTCCTTTGAAAGACAACACCTTACGGACACTGATCTGGACACCGGATGCCAGCCGGGCGATGGCTCTGATCGGCAATACACCGGATGCTTATCAGCAAACCTGGCATCTGCCCTGTGATGATAACCGGCTAACATACAAAGCGATGATCAGCCTCGCTTCAGAAATCTACCAGAAAGAGCTCCGCTACAGCATTTTAAAAATGTGGGTATTTAAACTTGGCAGCTTATTCAATAAACAATTGAGTGAACTCCGGGAATTATTACCCCGCTACAAGCATGACAATATCTTCATATCCGATAAGTTCAAAAAAAGGTTTCCGGATTTTAAAGTCACCACTTACCGGGAGGGCATTATATTTATAAGAAATGAGCAAAAACGAAGCGCAAAATGAGGATCCTGATAATTGTTACCAGCGTCGGCAGCTACGAAAACAGCAATCTTCCGACAGGATTATGGCTCAGTGAATTGACACATCTTTATCACAGTGCCAAAGAGCAGGGCTACGACATAACAATAGCCAGCCCGAAAGGTGGAAATATACCGGTTGACCCCGAAAGCTTAAAGCCACTGGTACTGGATAAGATCAGCAAAAATTATTGGGAAGACAGCGCATTTAAAGATTTGCTGCAACACACCAAAAGCCTGAAAGAAGTACCCGGTCAGCAGTTTGACTGTGTTTATCTGGCAGGCGGACATGGCACGATGTACGATTTCCCGAATGATACCGTTTTACAAACCATTATTAAAGATCACTATGAGCGTCATAAAATAGTGGCTGCCATATGTCACGGAGTAGGCGGATTGTTAAACGTACAACTTTCAGATGGTGAATACCTGATCAAAGGCAAAACCATTACAGGATTCAGCTGGCTGGAAGAAAGCCTGGCCAGGCGAAAGAAAGAAGTACCTTTTAATCTCGAAGCATCGCTCCTGGAGAGAGGCGCTGACTACAAAAAAGCATTTGTTCCCATGACCTCAAAAGTAGTTATTGACGGCCACCTGATCACAGGACAAAATCCGTTCAGCTCAAAGGAAACGGCAAAAGTGGTCATGCAACAACTGAAAAATTAGGAAAAACGTAGTTTTGTATCCGCCGGGCACACCAAACCAATTATCACATTTAAAATTACAGACCCGGCAGAACGGTTGCAGAAACTCTCCGGATACAAAGTCGAAAAATAATATGGCCATACACCTGGTAGAAGGAGAAGACTACTATTACAACAGCGATGGATTGCTGGTGCTCACGGAAAAATATCTCCGGGAAAGAGGACATTGCTGCAAAAACGGCTGCAGACACTGTCCCTATGGTTACCGGAAAGAAGAAGATGAGAGAAAGAAGAGAACATTCAAACGCTGATAAACTCTTGTAATAACATTTTACATTTCAATTTTTACAATAAAGTCTATTATAAAATAGCTTGTAAAACAGTTACAAACAGGATTGTTCATTGCCGGATTCACCAATCAGCCGGATGAGTAATAATATCACAGTTCCCACACTTTTTAACTGATAGTTTTTTTAATGATAACCGTTTATCCTTAAAAAATCAGTAATAAAATTCCTTAAAAATAACAAAAACTAAATATTGTATTTAGCTAAACTGTTGGGCAGTTTGTAGATTTACCATTCGAAATGCAAAGCAGGAATTTCCATATAAAGGAAAGGTTTCCGCTCAACTTATTTGAATGGGCGCTCTCTATATTTTCTTTCCTGCTTTTATATATACTCACAGGTGGACAAACGACAGTCGGCCTCACCGATGCTGACATCAAAAAGTCTCAGCGGTACCATATTGAGAAAGGACACCAGAAATTTCTGTCTGCAGGTCTATCCACTCATCATTATGAATCCTGGTCGCCCGGATCCGATACGGATACCGAAGAAAACTCCGGGTTTGAAAAAAGTGAAGTAAAAGAAAAAGAGAGCAAAATATCCGGAAGGGCGATATTCTGTTCCGCTCCTTTTGAATATCCATTATATCATGTTGCCGGAGACATAACCGCTGGCATTGCTGACAGCCCGTTCTCTGTCCCTCACAGAGCGGAGATGCCGCTGTTCATACTTTACCATTCCTGGAAAAGTCACCTGTCCTGATGATCTAAAACACAATTGACAACCTTAATTCACAAAAGTTAAGGTCTGTTATCGTTGGCTTTACACAAACAATTGTAATCCAATCAGATCTTCTGTTTTATTCATCAATCCGACTAAATGAAAAACTTAAAACTCCTTATCCCGATAGCGATATGGCTGACAGCCGCATGTAAACACAGTGAGCATAAACAAGAGGAAACCTCTACATATATCGTTACCGCTCCTGTTCAAACCGACACTACGATCAACCAGGAATTTGTGTGTCAGATCCGCTCCGTTCAGCATATAGAACTGAGAGCTCTCGAAAAAGGCTATCTGCAGAATGTGTATGTAGATGAAGGCCAGTACGTAAAAAAGGGACAGCTATTGTTCCAGATCATGCCGGTCATCTACCAGGCGGAAGCCGAAAAAGCACAGGCAGAATTATCTTTCGCAGAAATTGAATACCAGAATACCAAAGCGCTGGCTGACAGCAATATAGTATCCAAAACCGAGCTGGCACTCACCAAGGCCAAAGTAGAAAAAGCTAAAGCAGAGCATAACCTGGCCAAAGCACATTTAGGTTTTACAGACATCAGAGCTCCGTTCGACGGCATCATCGGAAGGTTTTACGATGTGCGGAAAGGTAGCTTGCTGGATGAAGGCGAGCTGCTCACCACGATCTCCGACAACAACAAGATGTGGGTATATTTCAACGTTTCGGAAGCTCAGTATATCGACTACGCAACCCGTCAGTCTGACCGTCCGTTAAAAGTTAAGCTGCAGCTGGCCAACCACGAGATCTATGACCAGGAAGGAACCATAGAAACCATAGAAGCTGACTTCAACAATGAAACGGGTAATATCGCTTTCAGGGCGACCTTTCTCAACCCTAAACGCATCCTGCGCCATGGTTCAACAGGAAATATCCTGATGCCTGTACATGTTAAAAATGCCTTGCTGATCCCTCAGGAAGCCTCTTTTGAAGTACTGGATAAAAAATATGTCTATGTAGTGGATAACAGCGGAAAGGTAACCGCCAAAGAAATTACCGTCATCCAGGAGATACCACATATTTATGCTGTCTCCGAAGGACTGGAGCCTACTGACAAAATACTGGTAGAAGGTATCAGGAAGGTGAAAAACGGTGACAAGATCCACTATGAAGAAAAATCTTTTTACTCCATACTCCATCAGCTCAATGGCTTAAAAGCAGAGTAATTCAGTAAGAACCTTAAAGAATTTTAACATGTTTAGCAAATTCATACAACGTCCGGTTCTTGCTATCTCTATTTCGCTGGCCATCGTTTTCCTTGGAATCCTGGCTATCAAAACAAGACCGATATCACAATTTCCTGAAATTGCACCGCCCAGAGTCAACGTCTTTCTCGCTTATCCGGGTGCCAGTGCCCAGGTTTTAGTAGAATCTACGCTTATTCCGCTCGAACGCGCCATCAACGGTGTTCAGGGTATGCTGTACCTGACTTCTGATGCGACCAGCGCGGGGGAAGCTACCATACAAATCATTTTCGAACCGGGAACAGACCCTAATGCTGCCGTCGTCAACGTAAAAACGAGGGTGGATGCCATCATGAACAACCTGCCGCCGCTCGTACAGCGCGAAGGTCTCATCATCACGCCTATCCAGCCCAGCATGCTGATGTACGTCAACTTATACAGTACGGACAAAAAAGCGGATGAAAAATTCCTGTACAACTATGCCAACGTTAACATCATTCCCGAGCTGCAACGGATCAAAGGGATGGGTCGCGCCCAGATATTAGGTAGCCGGACCTACGCTATGCGTGTCTGGCTCAAACCGGACAGAATGCGGGCGTACAATGTCTCTACAGAGGAAGTGATGAAAGCCATGGAAGGCCAAAGTATCATCGGCCGTCCCGGCAGATTAGGACAGGCTTCCGGCAAGACCGCCCAGTCGCTGGAATACACCCTCACCTATAAAGGAAGGTATAACAAACCGGAAGAATACGAGAATATCATTATCAAGGCCAATCCCGACGGGGAGATCCTGAAACTGAAAGATATTGCTGAGGTCGAACTGGGAAGTGAGTTCTTTGATATCTATTCCAATAAAGACGGCTATGCCTCTGCCTCTATCGTATTGAAACAAAACATCGGTACAAATGCGAGTGATGTAATCAAAGAAACCAAGACCAAGCTGGAGCAACTGAAAAAAGATTTTCCTCCGGGCATGCACTATGAGATCAACTATGACGTATCCAAATTCGTAGATGCTTCCATCGAAAAAGTATTGCATACCCTGGTAGAAGCATTCATTCTCGTAGCGATCGTAGTTTTCATCTTCCTGGGAGATTTACGCTCTACTTTAATACCGATCATCGCGGTACCAGTGTCGCTGGTGGGCGCCTTTGTGTTCATGCAGCTGTTCGGACTGACGATCAACCTGATCACACTTTTTGCGCTGGTTTTAGCGATCGGTATCGTGGTAGATGACGCTATCGTCGTCGTGGAAGCCGTTCACGCCAAGATGGAAGAAGAGCACCTCTCTCCTTTTAAGGCCGTCAAAAAGGTATTGGGAGAGATCAGCGGAGCTATCATAGCGATCACACTCATCATGACAGCCGTGTTTGTACCGATCGCTTTCATGACCGGTCCTGTCGGGGTATTCTACAGGCAGTTTTCCATCACAATGGCCAGCTCGATCGTTCTTTCCGGTATTGTGGCATTGACGCTGACACCTGTTCTGTGTGCCATGATCCTGAAGAACAACCACGGAAAACCGAAAAGGAAAACACCTGTCAGCATTTTCATAGACTGGTTCAACAGGGTCTTTGAGAAAGCTACCGGGAAATATACCAGATTACTGGAACTGATCGCTAACAGACGACTCATCACTTTCGGGCTCCTGGCTGCGTTTGCCTTTGGTATCGTAGGGATCAACAAAACGCTGCCTTCAGGATTTATCCCGAATGAAGACCAGGGACAGATCTACGCTATCATCCAGACACCTCCGGGAAGTACGCTGGAAAGAACCAACGACATTTCCAGGCAGCTTCAGAAAATTGCGGAAGAGATTCCGGATATCCATTCTGTTACCTCACTGGCCGGTTACGAGATCCTGACGGAAGGTAGAGGTTCCAATGCCGGTACCTGTCTGATCAACCTGAAAGACTGGGAGCACAGGAAACATTCCATCAAGGAGGTGATCGAAGAGCTGGAAGAAAAAACCAAAGATTTAGGTGCAGTGGTAGAATATTTCGAACCGCCTGCTGTGCCTGGCTATGGCTCTTCCGATGGTTTCTCCCTGCGTTTGCTGGACAAAAACAGCACTGTCAATTACCAGGAGCTGGCCAGGGTCAATACCGAATTCATGGACGCCTTACATAAAAGAAAAGAGCTTTCCGGCTTGTTTACCTTTTACGCGGCCAATTATCCTCAGTTTGAGATTGTCATAGATAATGAAAAAGCAATGCAGAAAGGGGTATCTATCGGAGATGCAATGGAAAACCTAAACATCCTGATCGGCAGTACCTACGAACAAGGTTTTACCCGTTTCAATACTTTCTTCAAAGTATATACGCAGTCAGGACCTGAATACAGAAGAAATCCGTCCGATATATTAAATCTTTATGTAAAGAACAATAAGGACGAGATGGTACCTTATTCCTCTTTTGTCACCCTCCGGAAAACGCAGGGACCGAATGAAATCACCCGGTTCAACCTCTACACTTCATCTTCTATCAGGGGTGTGCCGGCGCCGGGATACACTACAGGCGATGCCATCGCTGCCATCAAAGAAACCGCCGAAAAAACCTTACCGCACGGTTATGACATTGCCTGGGAAGGACTTTCCTTCGATGAGGCCAACAGAGGAAACGAAGCACTTTACATTTTTGCTGTTGTACTGATTTTCGTATACCTGGTACTGGCTTCCCAATATGAAAGCTTCATCATTCCGCTGGCCGTGCTCTTTTCTTTACCGGCCGGTATTTTCGGTTCATTCCTGTTGCTGAAAATGATGGGATTGGCCAACGATATCTATGCACAGATCGGTCTGATCATGCTCATTGGTTTGCTGGGTAAAAACGCCGTACTGATCGTAGAATTTGCCGTACAGAAACATCACCAGGGATCGACCGTGCTGGAAGCAGCCATAGAAGGCGCAAAAGTCAGGTTCCGTCCTATCCTGATGACCTCTTTTGCTTTTATCGCAGGATTGGTTCCGCTGGTAAGGGCTACAGGCGCCGGAGCAATCGGTAACAGAACGATCGGATCATCCGCACTCGGAGGGATGTTGCTCGGAACGATCTTCGGAGTCATTATCGTACCCGGGCTTTATTTTGTCTTCGGCAAACTGGCAGAAGGCAGAAAAATGATCCAGGATGAAGATCAGTTGCCATTGACAGAAGACCTCGTATACAATGTTTCAGAAGCTTCCCTCATGAAAAAAATAAGAAGATTAAGTGGTTTACTCAAAGTAGCCAAACGCAAAAAAAAGCAAGATGAAGAATAAATTTTTCTATAAAACTGCCGGGGCAATTTTCATTCTTTTATCAGTCTGGGGTTGCAAATCTTCGCAGATCACTTTCAAAGAAGCCAATACATCCGTACCGGAACAATACCAGTCCGGCAAACCGGGTGATACGATCAGTGTTGCCCGGCTGAACTGGCGGGAATATTTTGCCGATGAGTACCTGACAGCCCTGATAGATACCGCTCTGAAAAACAACCAGGAACTCAATATTCTGCTGCAGGAAATTGAAATCAGCAAAAATGAGATCAAAGCCAGGAAAGGTGAATACCTTCCTTTTGTCAATGCAGGCATAGGTGCCGGCTTCGACAAATCAGGCAGGTATACCCGGTTTGGTGCACTGGAAGAGCAGCTCGAGATCAAAGAGGACAAGCATTTTCCCGAACCTTTGACAGATCTCAAATTAGGCGTCAACTTCAACTGGGAAATAGATATCTGGAAAAAGCTGCGCAATGCCAAGCAGGCAGCTGCAACAAGATACCTGGCCAGCATCGAAGGCAGAAACTTCATGGTCACGCAACTGGTTTCCGAAATATCAGATGCTTATTATGAACTGATGGCACTGGATAATCTGCTGGATATCATTGAAAAGAACATCGAGATCCAATCCAGTGCACTGAAAGTTGTCAGGCTCCAGAAGGAATCAGCTAAAGTGACCCAACTGGCTGTCAACCGGTTTGAAGCGCAATTGCTCAATACGCAGAACCTGCAGTTTGAGATCAGGCAAAAAATTGTGGAAGCTGAAAACAGGATCAATTTCCTCACCGGACGGTTCCCGGCACCGGTTGTAAGAAATTCTGAAAATCTACTGAATATCAGGTTAGATTCTATCCAGGCAGGTATACCTTCCCAGTTGTTAAATAACCGGCCGGATATCAGACAGGCGGAACTGGAATTAGCTGCTTCAAAACTGGATGTGAAAGTAGCGAAAGCCAACTTCTACCCTACACTGGGCATCAGCGCCGGGCTGGGTTTCCAGGCATTCAATCCTAAATTCATCTTTAATCCCGAATCTTTCCTGTACAATCTCGCAGGAGATCTGCTGGCGCCGGTCATCAACAGGAATGCCATCAAAGCAGCCTACAATACTGCTTCAGCCAAACAGATCCAGGCAGTATACGATTATGAGAAAACTGTCTTGAATGCCTATGTAGATGTATTGAACCAGCTTTCCAAGATGAATAATTACGCGCAAAGCTACGAGACTAAAAGCAAGGAAGTAGAGATCTTATTACATTCTGTATCCATCGCCAATAACCTGTTCAACTCCGCCAGAGCGGACTATGGGGAAGTGTTGCTGACTCAAAAGGAAGCTTTAGAGTCTAAAATGGAAATGATAGAGATCAAAATGAAACAACTCAACGCTAAAGTCAGCATTTACAGAGCTTTGGGGGGCGGTTGGCAATAAGTTGAAGTATTTGAACGGAGGTCCGTTGCGGAAACAGCAAAGCAAGTATCTTACAGTATGTTTTCATGGAGAGAGTTATCACTAAAGATATTTGCATCCAGAAGTTGTTTTCGCAACGGGCAACTCTGCCATAAGCAATGTAGCTCTATTGAGTTTAACAGCAGTATATTACAGGCAACAAATACATGTGGCAAAGGGCGTTATGAGTATAGTTATTTCAAAACTATATTTACGATCCAGTCAGAACACAATGGCGCCCGAACTTGCCGAAATGATTACAGATCATGTGCTCTCCTTAAAAGAAAAAGGAGTAAAAGACGAGGATGCTGTTGTCCGTGAATTGATAAAAGTCTTCAAAGGTAATGAAGAAGACTTTTATGTGATTACGGATACGATCAATACCGGCATTTTCAGAGCGGCTATCATGAGCGAAGGACATAGCCTTCCCCGCTCCAACAGAAATACAGAGGACATTTTATTAAAAACAGCCTTCAGAAAAACCTGGATCCACCTGAAAGGAGAAGAACATTATCTGCAGCATTATGCCAGCCAACACGAAAAAACAAGAGGCTTGAGCTTTTTAAAAAGATGGCTGAAGGGAAAGATATAAGTTCCTGTTATCCGGTCAGCACCGGATAAGTACGACAGTAAGGATTAACTTTGTACTCATGATCCGGAAGAACAATGTCTAAGAAAGGTACATTTATCCCTGTAAAGCCGCTGGCGGAAACATTTCATGCAGGTATTTCCATTGCAAAGATATCTCATACTGATCTGCTGCTGCTGGAAGAAGGACACCACTCTCACCGGCATGATTACCATATTTTTCTCCTGACTGAAGATGGTTCAACCTATTTTGAAATCGACTTTGAGGAATATTTCATCCCACCCTACTCTGCCTTATACATCCATCCCGACCAGGTGCATCGGGTTACCAGAACAGATGAAACCTACTTTTACCTGCTAAGAATCAATAATGAGCACCTTCACCAGGAATACCTTCACCTGCTGGAGCTCATTTCGCCTGCATTGCCCTTATCCTTAAAAGATGATATATACGCTCTTATTCAGCAAGCCTTTTTGCTGAGCATATCCGTTTTTGAAAGAAAACAGGAAAAGCTCTACCCGTCTCTGCTCAAAGGAAGCTGCAATACGCTGGCCGCCCTGATCATTTCCCGTTATCTTCAGCAAACACCGCTGGCGGATCATCATTCCCGCTTCGACAACATCACGAGGGCGTTTAAAATACTGCTGGAACGACACTTTACCACGCATAAACGACCTTCGGAATATGCTAAAATGCTGAACATATCGGTTCCTTATCTCAATGAATGCGTCCGTAAGGCAACCGGGGTTCCCGTGTCTCACCATATACAACAGCGCATTGTACTGGAAGCCAAGCGATTGCTTTATCACTCCGGTCAATCTGTCAAGGAAATAGCCGGACAGCTGGGATATGAAGACTACGCTTATTTTTCGAGACTCTTCACCAGGGCAGCAGGTATGACAGCGGTATCATTTCGTCATAAAAACCTCGTTTAGTCCAATAAGCACCTTTTTCTTTCCATTGTTTCTGACAGTGAGATGTGGTTACTTTGCAACAGTCCGGAAATATATCCGCACCATCATTCAACGGCATTATGGGACATCAACACCAACACGATCATACCGGTAGCAAGGGGCTTTCACTAGCGTTCTGGCTCAACCTCTCTTTTTCTGTCATCGAAGTGACCGGCGGTATCCTGACCAATTCGACTGCTATCATTGCAGATGCGTTCCACGATTTCATGGATGCAGTAGCGATCGGCATTGCCGTCTGGCTGGAAAAATTCTCCGGTAAAAAACGGACGGCAAAGTTTTCTTACGGCTATAAAAGGTTTTCTTTACTGGCAGCGCTGGGGATGTCCGCTTTCCTGATCACCGGTGCGGTACTGATGAGCGTCAGCGCCATCCGCTCCTTCTCCACACCCAAGGAAGTCAACAGCTTAGGTATGCTGGCACTGGCATTTTTCGGAGTGGCAATCAATGGTTTTGCTTATTTAAGAATCAAAAACGGAAACAGTTCATCCCATGGCCATGCGCATATGCACAACCAGAACAGCAAAGCGATCATGCTGCACCTGCTGGAGGATGCGCTGGGCTGGATCGCGGTCCTGATCGGTGCTGCGGTCATATATTTCACCGGCTGGAACTGGATAGACGGAGCGCTGGCTTTGGGAATTGCCGGCTTTATCGGCTATAATGCCACCAGGAATTTGATCGACACCTTAAAAGTTTTATTACAATCTGTACCCGAACATATCAATATCGACCAGCTGCAGGAAGCGATCGGTAATATTGAAGGTATTGAAGATGTTCATGATCTGCATATCTGGAGTATGGATGGTGTGTATCACATCGGTTCCATGCATGTCATTATCCATCCTTCGGAGAATAACCGGGAAGATCACATTTACGCAGCTATCGTTCAGTTGCTGGAACAGCACAATATTCAACATCCGACTATACAGTTCGAGACGGCTCAGCGGAATTGTAAGTTCACAGAATGCTAAACACCTTTCTTTTTTGAACACCTTTCCCCAAAGCTATCAGGTGCAGGCTTCTCAGATTTTGCTTTAATTTATAGTGTGAAAGATAATTTCTCTACTGTAGCAGCGCAATACGCAAAGTTCCGGCCAACTTATCCGGAGGCCATGCTGGAATATATCTGCTCACTTGTAAAAGAAAAAGACCGCTTATGGGACTGCGGAACTGGTTCCGGTCAAATGGCCGTTCAGCTATCTCCTTATTTCAGAGAGGTTTACGCTACTGATATCAGCGCCAATCAACTGGAGAATGCTACCAGGAGAAAAAATATCCACTACAGCCTGCAGCCTGCCGAATCGACCAACTTTCCTGCACAACACTTTGACATGATCACCGTTGCGCAAGCCTTGCACTGGTTTAACTTTGAGAAATTTTACACAGAAGTCAGGCGTACCCTGAAACCAGATGGTGTGCTGGTCGCCAGCGTCTACAATCTGGTCAGAACAGGCTCCGATACAGATCCTGTCCTGGACCATTTTTATCAGAACATTGTGGGTCCATACTGGGATGCGGAACGCCGGCATATAGATCATAATTACAGCACAATACCTTTTCCATTCCGGGAAATTCAGGCGCCTCAGTTCTTCATCGAACAGGAATGGACCTTGCAACATTTCGCCGGCTACCTGGGCACCTGGTCAGCCATCCGTCATTTCAAAGAGAAGAATAATTACGATCCTGTCCCTGCGCTCATCGCTGAAATGACGCCGCTCTGGCCGGCTGAGGCGACCCGAACCGTACGATTCCCGGTGACGCTCAGGATAGGCCGCTTATAAACCTGATGTTCATGGAACACACCACCAATTACTTCAATACTTTCATAGAAATAGCAGAAGACTGTCCGCTATCCCAGGCACAACTGCCGCCGGTTCATGACGAAAAACTATCTGCCGCTGCACTGCAGTTCAGGCTGATCCGTGAAAATCCTTATCATTTTTCATCGGATGATATTCTCTTCAAAGCTTACGCTTACAAACACGATCTGTCTCCTTCTGAAATGGAGTCAGCAAGGGAAACCTTCTTTTCCAAAGGGCAAGCCTGCCTGAGAGCATCTGCACTGGCCAAACGCTACGGCTGGGGATTTCATTTTAACGAAGCAGGTAAAGTAGCCATATACAGTGTTGAAAGCCCGGAGTATGCGCAGTTCAAAAATGATCCGGCCGTCAAATCTCTCAGAGCCATGAGGAACAAGCGGAAGTAAATTTTCAATCACTGCACCCGAGCTTACAAAGCAGAAATTTATCCTTTAGCTTAATGATCTCTTAACTCCGGGCCTATATTTTATTTTGCGGTTAGCAGTACCTTTAAAATTCATCTGATGATATGATGAATTATGAAGAGTCAACTGATTTCTAAAAAGTCACTGGCAGAGGAGCTGGCTGAAAGAATTAAAGAACAGATCCACACAGGTATCTACCAGGTCAATGAGAAATTACCTATAGAACCTGAATTGATGACCACCTTCGGCGTGGGGCGATCCACTGTCAGGGAGGCAATCAGGATCCTGAGCAATTCCGGCTTTATCCGGGTCCAACAGGGCGCAGGTACTTTCGTAGAAGATCCCGCCAACCGGAAAAAGACCATTTCAGAAAAATTCCAGCATGCAGATGTGGAAGATCTGGATGAAGTCCGGAGACTGCTGGAGGTTAAAATCGCAGAAAAGGCTGCCTTAAACCGGTCCGAAGAAGATCTTGAGAAAATAGCCTTTTACCTGGAACTGAGGAACAGAGCCGCATTGGCGGGCGAACTCGAAGCCTGCATCCAGGCAGATATACATTTTCATACCGCTATATCTGTTGCTTCCAAAAACGAGATCCTGGCGGAGCTTTACAAAACCGCAGCCGCTCACCTGAAAAAGTGGTTCCTCCGGGAATACACCGATACTCAGGCCTTTATAGACACACAATCTCTGCACACCCAGCTTTACAGGCACATCTGCGATCGGCAACCAAAACTGGCGCTCGAAACTGCCGAAAAGATCATCCGGATACACTAATTTTTATTTCAAACTTTATGGAAACTACTGTAGAACCTGCTTCAACAGGCAGCATTTCTGCTCAACAGGCAGCACAACGGACCATTTTTGCCGTATTATTCACTATCAGCTTTGCCCACCTGCTCAACGATCTCATGCAGGCTGTGATCCCGGCAGTGTATCCCGTGCTAAAGACCAACTATAACTTGTCTTACACACAGATCGGTATCATCACCTTTACCTTCCAGCTCACCGCCTCAATCCTGCAGCCTTTTGTAGGGTTATATACGGATAAAAAGCCTCAGCCTTATTCCCTGAGCATAGCGATGCTGCTCACCATGACCGGGCTGATCCTTTTATCTATGGCCTCAGGTTTCACCTCTATATTGCTTGCTGTGAGCCTGGTAGGTATGGGATCTTCTGTTTTCCACCCGGAATCCTCGCGGGTGGCGCATATGGCTTCCGGCGGCAGAAAAGGATTAGCGCAATCTATCTTCCAGCTGGGCGGCAACGCAGGCAGCGCGATCGGTCCCCTGCTTGCAGCCATGATCGTCGTTCCTCACGGACAATCACACATCTTATGGTTCACCATCATAGCAGTGATAGGATTTATGGTGCTGACCCAGATCGGGAAATGGTATGCCGATCATTTATACCTGAAACAACAGCCCGGAGGAAATAAGGCCGGCTCCAGTGTTGCGCTTTCTCCCAAAAAGATCGCAGCCGCTATCGGGATATTGCTGGTCCTGATCTTCTCCAAGTATTTCTACATGGCCAGCATGACCAGCTATTTCACTTTTTTCCTGATCGAAAAGTTCCATGTGACTGTACAGCAATCCCAGCTGTACCTGTTCATGTTCCTGGCAGCAGTGGCAGTAGGTACGATCATCGGCGGGCCTTTAGGCGATAAATTCGGCAGGAAATACGTCATCTGGTTATCCATCCTGGGTGCAGCGCCTTTTACATTGCTGCTACCCCATGCCAACCTTTTCTGGACGGGCATACTGGCTGTGATCATCGGCGTCATTATCGCTTCTGCTTTTTCTGCGATCCTGGTATATGCCACCGACCTGGTGCCTGGTAAAGTAGGTATGATCGCAGGACTGTTCTTCGGATTTGCCTTCGGAATGGGCGGTATCGGCTCGGCTTTATTAGGCTGGCTGGCAGACAAAACCAGCATCGAATACGTTTACAGTATCTGCGCTTATCTTCCATTGATCGGCATTGTAACCGTATTTTTGCCGGATATCAGGACCGCCAGGAAATAACACAGGATCTTCCGGACATCGTTAGCACTTCTTTTCCCGTAATGCCGGCCCCTCGACCATTATTGGCTAATAAGTAATATCTTCGATCTGTTCAAACAACCCCATGGATCTTTTTTCTATATCGCAATTAGCTTCTTTTGCCGGAATCAAACCGCATACTATAAGAATGTGGGAAAAAAGATATAATGCGCTCCAACCGACCAGATCTGACGGCAATACCAGGTATTATGACAATAACCAGTTAAGACGGCTGCTGAATATCATCAGCCTGCAGAAACGCAATTATAAACTGGCGGAAATTTGTGCGATGTCAGACCAGGAACTGGTGGACGCGCTAAAAAGGTCCGAAAGTGAAGAGGCGGATGAATACAGCCACTATATACTCCAGCTGATCGCTGCCGGGATGAGCTTCGATGAGCTCAACTTCGACAGAACACTCAGCCACTGTATCCTCCGCTTCGGCATACGAACGACTTATGAAAAGATCATCTATAAGGTCATCAACCGGATCGGCCTGATGTGGGCTTATGATGAGATCCCTCCGGCAAAAGAGCACTTTATTTCCAACCTGATCCGGCAAAAGATCCTCGTTGCAACGGATTCTCTTCCTATACCGACAAACCAGGAAGAGACCTGGGTGCTTTTCCTGCCGGAAAACGAACACCATGAAATAGGCCTCCTGTTTGCTAATTATTTTATCAGGAAATCCGGAAGGCAGGTAATCTACCTGGGCGCCAATCTTCCCTGGGACTCCCTCCAGCTGATGATAACGACCAGGCATACCACACATTTACTCTGCTTTTTCGTACGGAACAGCCTTAAAGAAGAACTTGAAGCTTATCTTCAAAATTTAGTAGACAATTGCCCGACTATTCACCTGTTTGTATCTATCAGCCCGGATATGGCAGAAGAACTGACCATACCGCCGCAGGTCACAGCGATCAACAGCGTGGAGCACCTGATAGTCAAACTTCAGGAATAAGATTAATAGAAATGTACAAAATCAAGCCTGGATCAGGCTTGATACAGCTCCGGCGTTCCCAATATCTTTTAAATACTACTCCGAATTGCAGGCTTAATCCTGCCCGCGATCAATATGTAAAAGTTCCGTAAGGAGAAACGATGCTGACCTGCCTGTCCGGAGCATCTTCTACCCTTCCGATAATTTGTGCTTCAATATGGAAAGAACGGGCAATATCGATCAGTTCCTGCGCAATGCTTTCAGATACATATGCTTCCAGCCGATGCCCCATATTAAATACCTGGTACATTTCCTTCCAGTCTGTGCCGGATTCTTCCCGGATCATCCTGAAAAGCGGAGGCACCGGTAAAAGATTATCTTTTACAATGCGGTAACGATCGATATAATGAAGGATCTTGGTCTGCGCACCGCCTGAGCAGTGGATGATCCCATGTATCTGATCTTTAAGTCCCTCTTCCAGCCACTTTTTGACGACCGGCGCATAGGTCCGCGTCGGGGACAATACTAATCTACCGGCATCCAGCGGTGTACCTTCTACGGGATCTGTCAGCAGCTTTGTACCGCAGTAGACCAGTTCACGGGGAGTGTTCGGATCATAGCATTCCGGGTATTTCTCAGCATATACCGGAGCAAAGACATCATGACGGGCAGATGTCAGCCCGTTACTGCCCATACCACCGTTATATTCCGTTTCATACGTGGCCTGCCCATAAGAAGAAAATCCCACGATCACATCACCCGGACGGATCTGTTCGTTGGTAATCACATCAGCTTTCCGGATCCGGGCTGTCATAACCGCATCAACCATGAGCGTGCGCATCGCATCACCCACATCCGCAGTCTCGCCACCCATCAGGTGAACCTCCACGCCGTTGTCTCTAAGAGTGTCGGCCACCTCCTGCGCACCGTCGATGAGCGCTTTGATCACCTCGCCCGGAATTAAATGTTTATTTCTATTGATGATGGAGCTCATCAGGAAATTGGTCGTTGCACCTACACAGATCAGGTCGTCCGTATTCATCACGATCGCATCCTGCGCTATTCCTTTCCAGACACTCAGATCACCTGTTTCCCGCCAGTACATATAAGCCAGTACGGATTTCGTACCGGCCCCGTCGGCATGAATGATATTACACCAGTCGGCATCATTGCCCAGAAAATCAGGATACAGCTTGCAGAAAGCTTTAGGGAAAAGCCCCTGATCAGTTTTCCTGATCGCTGCGTGAACTTCGTCTTTAGTGGCAGACACGCCTCTCTGGTCGTAACGTTTGGAATCAGACTTCATGCTGTCACAAAGGTATAAAACGAAGTCTGAAAGGACTATGATTTTTATACACCAAACTGCCTTAAATGATGGTCGGTGTGTTTATACAGCAATGCGCCCCAGTCCTCATAAGACAGTTGACCGAAGATCGGATGCCCGGCAAAGCGCATATTGGCATTCTCCCTTGTAATCATCTGCAGCGATTCCAGGAAAGCTGCACGGGCTGCATCAAAATCCACCGTATCTGCCGCTATATATTCCGGCGCCGTAGGAAGATTCTTCTTCCAGGGTATCTTGTAGATCATCAGCTTTTTCACAGGCGTCAAAGAGGTGATGAATGCCCAGAATATCTTCGATACCGGAAGCACGCCCATAGCATTCTTATAGGCACGATCCAAGTGTTGCAGCATTTGCCCGGCATTCATAGAGCCCCACCGGCGGGGCGTATCCGCCTGTAAGCGGGTGATCCGTTCATACAATTCCTGCTGTCTTTCCTGTTCCCAGATTGAAGCCATATCTTATTATTTATTAAGGTTCAAAAATATCAGGGGGTGTCTTTCAGACCGGGCTATCGCGCTCAGTCCTCGCTCATCGTTCCTCTTCACTGCGGGCTGTGCTGCTCTATCCCTCACCCTTTAGACCTTTACTAATTTATCAATTACTTCAGATCCACGATCGTCACGCCATCACCGCCGAATTCGGGGGATTCAAATTCGTAGTGGACAGCAGAGCGGTAGTTTTTCAGGTAATGGTGGACAATCTGTCGCAAAGCACCGGTTCCCCGACCATGAATGATCCGTACTCGGTTGCAGCTGAACATCAGCGCCCGGTCGAGAAAGTTTTCCATGGCAGCCAACCCTTCATCCTTCAGCATTCCCCGGATATCCAGGTTGACATCAAAAGCTGCTTTTTCAGACATTTTCTGTGCGGTATTGAGGACCGCTTTCGGTATGTTCTTTTTCTTCCCGCGGACCGGTTGCAGCCTGTCCAGCTTTACCAGGGTCGTCAGACTGCCAAAAGCTACTACGGCTGCATGCTTACGCATCTCTCTTACCTCTCCTACTTCCGATCCGTCTTCCAGCTTCACCAGGCTGCCAACATCTATTACCGGTGTTTCATCCTGTACAGCTTCTTTTTCAACTATTCCGGGAAGGTCTTCTTTTTCAAAATCTTCCCGCTTGCAGTCAATGAATTTTCTCGCTTCCAGGAATTTGCTTTTATCCTGTTTATCCTCTCTGAATTCCCGCATCAGCCGCTCCAGCTCGCGGTTGTATTCGTTGAACTCTTCCAAGGCTTTCGCTTTGAAATCCCGGAGCATATTCTTCTTTTCTTTCTCCAATTCCTTTTTGAGCTGTTCATAAGTCGTCTGTAAGGCTTCCAGCTGCTTTTCCCGCTGTTGCAAGCTCTTCCGGATGCCTTTCACATACTGCTTCTCGTGCTGGATCTCTGTCAGGGACAGTTCCATTTCCTTGTTCTGCTCACCGATCTTCTCTTTGGCTGCCTTGATGATCGCCGGGTTCAATCCGCTCTTGGTAGCGATCTCAAAGGTGAAAGAGCTGCCCGGACTCCCCATATTCAGGTGATACAACGGTTCCAGATTTTGCTTATCAAAGCTCATCGCCGCATTCTGAACTCCTTCCGTACGGGCGCCCCAGGCTTTCAGGTTGGCGTAGTGTGTGGTTACTACTGCATATACATTTTTCGATAAAAGATGATCCATGACCGCCTCGGCCATAGCGCCGCCCAGCGTCGGATCCGTTCCATGTCCCAGCTCATCCAGCAGCACCAATGTCTTCCTGCCCGCATGATTGGTAAAATGTTTCATATTCCGCAGGTGAGAGCTGTACGTACTGAGATCATTCTCCACAGACTGGGCATCACCGATATCGACAAAGAGCTGATCAAAGACCGGTAAGGAAGTACCCTCCGTGGCAGGTAGCAGCATTCCGAACTGGAACATGAGCTGTAGCAAGCCTGCAGATTTCAACACCACAGATTTTCCTCCTGCATTGGGACCGGAGATCAGCAGTATCTTTTCCTGCTCATCCAGGATCAGGGTGTTCTCCACAACGGGCTTTCCCTGTTTTTTATGGTTCCGGTATAATAACGGGTGCCGGAAATTATACAACTGGTAATTGCCATCCCTGCTGATAGACGGCACATGCGCGTCCTGCTCGATCGCCACATATGCTTTGGCCCTCGTCGCATCATAAAGCGCCAGTATTTCCAGGTATCTTTTGAAATGTTTCAGGTAAGGACGGATATATTCTGTCAGCAATCTCAATATCCTTTCAATCTCTCTTTTTTCCTCTCTTTTCAGAGATGCCAGCTCATTATTGAGCAATACCGTTTCCTGGGGCTCTATGAAGGCGATAGACCCGTTGCTCGAATCGTCGTGATAGATACCCGGCACACTGCGTTTAAATTCCGCCTTCACTGCCAGTACTTTACGGCCGTTCCTCACACCTTCATCCTGATCTGCCAGCACTCCTTTTGCCCTCAGCTTCCGGACTACCTTACCGAACGCCGCCAGCTGTTCCCGCTCTACTTCCACCATCTGCCTGCGGATATTTCCTAATTCAGGAGAGGCAGTTTCTTTCACGATCTCCTGCTCGCGGTCTATGACCCGGTCAATCTCCCGGATCAATGCCTTGTCCCAATACACTTCTTTGATAACAGCTTCCAGCGCCGGGTAATCTCCTTCCCGCTTCTTCTGTCCGAAAAATTGCAGGATATCATGAAAAGTACCCAGGAAACGGGCAACTTTTACAAACTCAGCTTCCGTAAGCGCTGCTCCGGCAATGGCTGCCCGCGACAAAAACGGCAGACTGTCAAAGCCTGTTTCGGGGAAATAAGGGTCTGCTTCCAGGATCATCTTGAATTCTGCGACCTGCTTCAATGCATCAGCAATCCACTCCTCATCTGTACTAAAGGGCTGATTATGGATAAAATCCACGCCCAAAGTTCCCCGGCAGGCCCTTTCCAGCCGTTCTATAATAAAAGGAAAATCCAGCTTGCGGACCAGATCTCCCGGATAAGTATTCAAAACAGCATCATGCTCCATCACTACCAACAAAATATCTGCAAAATTACCCCATTCACGGCAGACTTATGATACCGGCTGCTTTAAATTGTGTTTACAAAGCTTAAGGGTGTCGCCAACCGGGAATTTCTGTCTCCGGGTCAGATCAAACGGTGATCCAATATTGCAGCGCTCCGGTCAGTAGATCACGTTAAGATCTGCACAGATAACCACCTTTCCGCTTTATCCTCTTCCATGCGACGAATGATTGAAAATTATACAGTTAAAGGTGTTCAGGATTCTCACCTTCCGCTATTTAATTACCGGGGAATTCCGTGCTATCGAATTTGGGTAAAATTGGGTGAACAATGTTTACACTAAGATTATACAACTTTAATTGCTTATTTTTATGAGCATAGAAGCTAGTTGATATGACACGAAGACTAACTGGCATTGTTCTGTTTATACTGACAGTGCTCTTTATTATAGCATTAGGATTATCCTGGGGTTCGGTTCCTTCTATCGGGCGGCTGATCAGCCCTTCTCACGGTTTCTGGGCCAATATAGACGGAGAACCTGAGATCAATTATGAACTGAAAATAAAAGGCCCTAAAGGAACGGCAACTGTTATATATGATGAAAGAGGTGTCCCGCACATTTTTGCGGATAGTGAAGATGACCTTTATTTTGCGCAAGGCTATGTTATTGCCAGAGACCGGCTGTGGCAGATGGAGTTTGTGTCCTATGTTGCCTCCGGCCGGCTTTCTGAAATCGTAGGAGAAAAAGCGCTCCCGCTGGACAGGTATAACAGGCGGATCGGATTATTACAGGCCGCAGAAGCCTCGCTGCCTATCCTGCTGGAAGACCCGGTCACCAAAGTACCTGTGACCGCTTTTACAGCCGGTGTCAACAAATTCATCAAAGAAGCTAAAAGAGGTAAATTACCGGTCGAATATAAGATACTGGGTTATCAGCCGGAAGAATGGCAGGTGCTGAACAGTGCTTTGCTCCTTAAATATATGGCCAACGACCTGACTGGTACGGATAACGATATAGAGTTCACTAACGCGCTGCATGCTTTCGGCCGCGAAGCGTTTGACCTGATGTACCCGGATTATCCAAGCAAACCGGATCCGATCATTCCGCTCGAAACACCTTTTAACTTCTCTGCATTACCTGCCCCTAAAGCGCCGGTCGAAAAGATCGACAGCATACAGCCACTGGCTTTGTACCGGAACCCGCTGAAAGGTTTCCTGCCGCAAAGAGGTCTGGGCAGCAATAACTGGGCTGTCAGCGGTACCAAGACCGCTTCAGGCCGATCTATCTTATGTAATGACCCGCATCTTAGCCTCTCTTTGCCATCTATCTGGTATGAAATGCAGCTGACCGGACCGGGCATCAATGTTTACGGAGTAACCCTGCCGGGCTCGCCAGGTATCATCATCGGTTATAATAATAAAATATCCTGGGGTGTAACGAATGCCGGTATGGATATAAGAGACTGGTACACAGTCACGACAAACTCTAATGATACCAACCAGTACAAAATCGGCAATGAGTGGAAAGAATTCGTCTATAAGGAAGAGGTATATAAGGTAAAAGGCGGAAAGGATCTCACTGAAACGATCCGCTGGACAGCGGTAGGACCTATTGTGTACGATGCAGCTTTTGACACCAAGAAAGATAAGCAGGACCTCGCCATGAGCTGGCTGGCACTCAAACCTTCCAACGATCTGAAGACCTTCTACCTGCTCAACAGGGCTCAGAATCATAAAGATTATCTGGAAGCATTGAACCAATACTGGTGTCCTGCCCAAAATTTTGTTTATGCAGATGCTCAGAATATTGCCATCAAGGAGCAAGGCAGATTCTGGATCAGGCGACCGGAACAGGGTAAATTCATCCAGGATCTCGCGAAAGCCAACCTTAACCAGATAGAGAACTATTTCATTCCGAACGAGCAGAATCCATACGTGCTCAACCCAGCAAGAGGTTTTGTCAGCTCTGCCAACCAGATCCCTGCCGGTAAGAACTATCCTTATTATGTATTGGGATTTGACTACGAAAATCACCGGAACAGGCGGATCAACGAAGTACTGACCAGCCTGACAGATGTGACCGTAGATGATATGAAAAAGCTCCAGTATGACAATCTGAGCATACTGGCCAGGGAAAACCTGCCTTATATGCTTTCCAAAGTGTCCCGGCCGGCCAGTGGTTTAGGGAAGACCATTCACCAGAGTCTTTCCAAGTGGGATTTCATGACGGATTACGAATCTCATGCGGCTTCTTATTTTTATAAATGGTGGGAATTCCTGGAAAAAACAGCCTGGGATGAACTGGACAACCAGGAGGCCAGCTTTACCTATCCTAAAGATTACGTAACCGGCGAGCTCCTGCAAACCCATCCTGATTTTAAGCTGTTTGACATTCAGCATACACCGGAAGTAGAAAATGCGGCAGCGATCATCAGGATAGCCTTTGATTCTACCAGGGCCTGGTTTGACCAGCATCCGGACAAAACGGAGTTCAGGAATTTCAAAAACACGACTTTGCGGCACCTGACCCAATTAGATGCCTTCTCTACACAGTATATCAAAATAGGCGGCTACGGAGGTATTGTGAATGCAACATCTTCCAGGTGGGGCGCTTCGGTCCGGTTTATTATCGACTTTGCAGACGGAAAAGTACAGGGATACGGCATGTATCCGGGCGGACAATCCGGTAACCCGGGCTCCGCTGCCTATACCGCTTTTGCCGATGCATGGACAGAAGGTAAATATTACAAGCATCATTTCTTCCCAAGTCTGCAGGAAGCTCAGTCTATCCTCCAAAAATAAAATATCATGAAACCAGCCATATTAATATTAAAGGTATTTCTCATCATCCTGTTTTCCTGGATATTCAGCTACTTCACTCCATGGTGGTTCTTTGCTGTAATTGCCTTTGCAGCAGGTATCATCGCCAGGAAATCCGGCTTCACGACCTTCATCAGCGGCTTCCTGGGCAGCGGAGGATATTACTTCCTGTTTGCCTTTATCGCCGGAAGCGGAGACAGCTTTGTTTTTGCAGATAAGATCGGCAGTGTCATGAGCGCAGGGCTCAGCAGCAGCCTGAGCGGCTACAGCCTGCTGTGGATAGGTTCCGGCATCTACGCCCTGATCGGCGGACTGGCTTCACTCAGCGGAGCGCTGATCCTCTCAGAAGAGCCCAGGATAAGATTGCAGGATAAACGCAAAACCAAAACCAAAAGGCTTAAATTAGACCTCTGATCCAGCGTTTGTACTTATGAGAATCGTCGGCACCATTCCACATCCCCTGATGCGCATTACTGTCTTTGCCATGAATATGCGGTATTCCGTCAAGTTTGAGATGGGACAGATGGAACAAACCTATAAGATCAGGGAAAGCGCGCACATCAACAGCCTGGAAGATATTTCCCTGCTGCTGGATGATCAGCTGATCGATGAATGCCTGAATCACTTCACGGCCATGCATAAAAGCATGGAAGCTGCCTTTGACAGGCTGACTCCCAACACCTGATCTGCGTTATACGGGTTTATTCTGGAGGATACCTTCTATCCTGGTCATGACTTCTTCTGTCAGCAACGGCAGCACTTCCAGTGACTGGATCGTTTCTTCCAGCTGTTCTATCCTGGAAGCACCCAGTATCACGGAACTTACGTGCGGGTTCTTCAGGCACCAGGCGACAGATAACTTAGCCTGAGAAACACCGAGATCCCTGGCCAATACCCCTAATTGCTGACTTTTCAGGATCCGGTCCTCTGATAACGACTTTTCTTTCAGCCATTGTAAATCATCCTGCGACAGCCGGGTATCCGAACGGCCGACCTGGTCATTGTACTTACCTGTCAGGACACCGCTGGCCAGGGGTGACCAGATTGTTGTTCCCAGACCATAATCTTCATATATCCTGCTGTATTCTACTTCTACTCTGTGCCGGTGAAACATATTGTATTGCGGTTGTTCTACTACCGGCGGCATGAGGTGCTGTTCTCTGGCAACGAGATGAGCGGCAGTAATTTCCTGCGCACTCCACTCTGAAGTTCCCCAGTACAGCACTTTGCCCTGCATGATCAGCTGGTGCATGGCCCAGACAGTTTCTTCTATCGGTACATTCCTGTCCGGGCGGTGGCAATAATACAAATCCAGGTAATCCACCTGCAGGCGATCCAGGGCAGAATGACAAGCCTCGAATATGTGCTTTTTACTCAGCCCTCTCTGGTTGATCCCTTTCCGGTGATCTCCGAAATACACCTTGCTGGAAACAAGATAGGACGACCTTTCCCAACCGAGCTTTTTAAATATTTTTCCCATGACGATCTCTGAACGGCCATCAGAATAAGTCTCTGCATTATCGAAAAAATTAACCCCGGATTCATACGCCAGGATCATCAGCTGCTCCGCCGTATGGTCATCGATCTGTCCCCCGAACGTAACCCAGGACCCCAGAGATAATTGACTGATCTGCAATCCCGATCTACCCAGCCTGTTATATTTCATGAATGTCATTATATTCTTAATTGTTAAGAATCTGTTTATTTTTAGGTATAGTTTTATGCAAATTAAAGTTATTTTTGCCCACTTACACTTAAACCATTAACTAAATCGAATGTATCTCTACAATGATTGGGCTGCGGTAATTCCTATGGCTAATGAGGAAGAGGATTTTGCTCCTTTTGTCAAGCTCCTGAGCGAGGTAATGGATGTCCTGGGAACCGGCAAAATATACTTTGTCATCGACAACGCTTCCAAAGACAAGACCCTGGATCTGGCCAGAGAGCAGGAAAAGAAAGATCCCAGATTTGAAGTCGTATGGGCGCCGCAAAACAGATCGGTAGTAGATGCATACCTGAATGGTTTCCGGTATGCTTATGACAGAGGCCACCAGCTGATCATCGAAATGGATGCAGGACTTTCCCACGATCCCAGAGCCCTGCCGATGTTCCTTCGCGTATTGAATGAAGGTAATGAGTGTGCTTTCGGCAGCCGGTTCATCAACGGCGGTTCCATGGGTGATTCTCCTTTCAAAAGAAGAATGCTGTCTAAAACCGGAACGATCCTCGCTAATCTCCTGTTAGGTACCAAGCTCAAAGATATGACCTCGGGATTCCAGGGTTTTCACAGGGATGTAATGGGTGAGCTGCTCCAATACCCGTTGCTCTCTAAAGCACATTTTTACCAGACGGAACTCAGGTACCTGCTGAGAAAAAGAAGGATCTTCGAAGTTCCGATCCACTATAAAGCGCCGTCCCCGAGAGTATCTCAGGCAGCTATCAAGAATGCGAACCAGACCTTACTTCATTATTTTATAGAAAGGCTAAAAGGTAATTCCCCTACCATTTAATCTTATCCAACTAAACACACCCGTATAAACATGGCTAAAAAATCGCTTGTCATTACTTCCATTGCCCCTCCTACAATGGAATCATTGCACACTTATGCTAAAGAATGTGCCCAGAGAGATTTTGACTTCATCCTGATCGGCGACACCAAGTCCCCTTCAGAATTTCATATAGATGGTTGCGACTTCTGGTCGGTAGACAGACAATTGACCCTGGACTCCAGATTTGCGAAGTTGTGCCCTACCCGTCACTATGCCCGCAAAAACATCGGATACCTGGTAGCCATGGAACGTGGTACAGAAGAGCTGATAGAGACAGACGATGACAACCTGCCAAGAGAAGACTTCTGGAATGCGCACAACAGAACTGTTCAGGCCCGTGACATTCAAAACCAGGGATGGGTCAACGTCTATCACTATTTCTCAGATAAATTCATCTGGCCAAGAGGTTTACCGCTGGAAGAGCTCCAAAAGCAGCTGCCATCAATAGACGCCTTTGAAATTAAAGAGGTCACTTGTCCTATTCAGCAAGGTCTCGCAGATGAGAACCCGGATGTAGATGCAGTTTTCAGGCTGGCATTCCCGTTACCGATGGACTTCAAAAAAGCCGGTAATGTGGCATTAGGCCAGGATGCCTGGTGCCCGTTCAACAGTCAGAACACCTATTGGTATAAAGAAGCTTTTCCGCTCCTTTACTTACCTTCTTACTGCAGCTTCCGGATGACAGACATCTGGAGAAGCTATGTTGCACAACGCATCGCATGGGCTAACGGATGGAGCATTCTCTTCCATGAAGCTACCGTATGGCAGGAGCGCAATGAACACAACCTGCTCAAAGATTTTGAAGATGAGATCCCTGGTTATCTCAATAATGCCAAGATCTGCAGAGGCTTAGCCGCGCTGGATATTAAAGGTGGAAAAGAAAATATTCTTGACGACCTGATCAAATGTTATGAATTTCTGACCAGCGAAGGATTTGTAGGACAGGAAGAGATGCCGCTCGTCAGAGCATGGGTTGAAGATCTCGAAAAACTCTGGAAGTAATCCATGCAGACATTTTATATACAGCCTCCGGTTTTCTGGAGGCTTTTTTATTTTTAAACCTATCTTGACCAGAATTTATTATTCTTATATAAGGACATAAATTTATAGCGTCAACATTAATGATAATCAATACAATAAAACGATATGAATAACGAACTACGGCTGGCGGTGCTGATCGATGCCGATAATGTACCTTATGCCAGGATCAAAGAGATGCTGGAAGAAATCGCCAAAAACGGTACACCTACCATCAAAAGGATCTATGCAGACTGGACCAAACCTACTGTATCAGGATGGAAGAATGTATTGCTGGAACACGCGATCACACCGATACAGCAATACAGTTATACGACCGGTAAGAATTCCAGCGACAGCGCCCTGATCATAGATGCGATGGATATTCTGTATTCCGGGAAGGTAGATGGATTTTGCATCGTATCCAGTGACAGCGATTTCACCCGGCTGGCGATCCGGCTGAGAGAAGCAGGCATGAAAGTGATCGGTATCGGTGAACGAAAGACTCCTATACCTTTTATAACTGCCTGTGATAAGTTCATTTATATAGAGATCCTTAAACCGTCTGATGACGTATCCGGCAATAAGCAGGGACCTGCAGAAAATGCCCCGGCTAAATTGGTTGATAAAAAATTATTACGGTTGATCATCGACAGCGCTGCTGACCTGGCAGACGAATCCGGGTGGACCTTCCTCGGAGATCTGGGTAATTTCATCCTTAAAAAACAACCGGATTTTGATCCGCGGAATTATGGTCATACCAAGCTGCTGCCGCTGATCAAAAGCCTGCGTCAGTTCGATATAGATGAAAGAAACACAAGCGTCAACAATATCCGGCACATCTATATCCGGCACAAATCTTACGGGGGAAATTAGCGCTAATCTTTTCGAATAATGATACCTGTTAAACAAGCCTAATTTTTAAGCCCGGGTAATATGACCGTGAAAGTTTAAGATATCTTTGATCAGGAATTTCAGCTGCAATCCTGCATCAGCATACACATTATGAAAGCATTAGGTAAGATTCCGTATGAACAGGCCTTAGAGCGGATCGAAAAATCAGGCAACTACTACAAAGGTGCTTTTCGCAACCAGGAAAGAGTCCCTCCTGACCTGCGCATGAGTCACCCGGCCAAGATTGCCTACGACTTCTTTACTGTTAAAAGAATTGTAGAACCACAGCAGCCTGTGCTGGCTGTCAAAACGGATCTCCGGGCAATTGTTGCAGAACAGCCGACGATCACCTGGTTCGGGCATTCCTCCTATCTCATCCGGTACAAAAACCTGAATATACTGGTAGATCCGGTGCTCTGCGGTTATGCGTCACCTTTCTATATCATGACCAAAGCTTTTGAGGGTGCAGATATTTATACACCGGAAGACATGCCGGATATCGATTACCTACTGATCACACACGATCATTTCGACCACCTGGATTATGCCTCCATCCTCCGGCTGAATACCAGGGTAAAAGCTGTCATTACTCCGCTGGGCGTAGGCAGCCACCTGAAATACTGGGGCTACAACGATAAGATCATCACAGAGCTGGATTGGGAAGACGAACTCCAGCCGGCTCCCGGATTACAGATCAGAAGTGTCACCACCCGGCATAATTCCGGCAGGACGCTGATCCGGAATAAAACACTCTGGACCTCTTATATCCTGCAACTGGATCAGTACAGGCTATTCTTATGTGCAGACGGAGGTTACGGACAACATTTCAAAAAGATCGGGCAACAATACGGCCCTTTCGATTTCGCAGTTATGGAAAACGGTCAGTACAATACTTCCTGGCCGCTGAATCATATGTTTCCCGAGCAATCCGTGGAAGCTGCGGCAGATCTGCAGGCTCAGCTGATCATGCCGATCCACTGGGGTAAGTTCGCTATCGCCCATCATACCTGGAACGAACCTATCCACCGGTTCACTGCGGCAGCCCGGAAGAACTCCAGGCCTTATACCGTTCCTCAAATAGGTCAGCCTTATAATATTACCGATCCGCCACTGACAACAGTATGGTGGGATTTTGACTGATCAGGCGTACCCGGCATTATTGCAGGAGTTGCCGGATAAATTATAAAAGATCCGGCTGGCCGTTTAATTTTATAACCATGAAACACGTACCTATTCACTGGTTCTTCTTCCTGCTGACAGGCCTGGTACTTTCCTGCTCCAAAGATGAAGAGAATCTGTCACCTGACAAGTATACCATCAAAAAAGATATAGCATACGGTGCCCATCCTCAGCAAAAGATAGACCTTTACCTTCCTGCAGGAAGATCACAGGAAGCCACTCGCACACTGATCCTGATCCATGGCGGCGGATGGACCAGCGGTGATAAATGGGAAATGGATGTCTTTATCGATACATCCCTGATGCGGAAAGGCAATTATGCGATCGTCAATATGAACTATCGCCTTGCGAATGAAACACAGTTCAAGCATCCTTACCAGATGGAAGACATCCGGAAAGTGATCCTGTTTTTGCGTGATCATGCTGCAGATTATCATATCCATCCGGGAAGATTTGCCCTGGCTGGTGCCAGCGCAGGCGGACATCTGGCGCTGCTGTACGACTATGGATACGACCAGGAAGATTATGTCAAAGCAGTGATCAGCTGTGCAGGTCCTACCAACTTCGCCGTTCCTGAAATCCTGCAGGATACCAGTCAATACCTCAGCGTTTACGGTTATTTAGGCAAAACACACTGGGAAAATCTTGATCTCTGGTATGAAGCCAGTCCTTATCACAGAGCCGGCAGTAACAGCGCTCCTACTGCGATCTTTATGGGAGAAGCAGATCATATCGTTCCATTGGCACAGGGGCAGATGATGAAAGCCAGACTGGATAGCCTCGGAGTTCCGGTGATGTATACACAATATGCCGGAGCCGGGCACGGATGGTGGCCGGGCGGACCATATTTTCCGGATACGCAGTATAAAATACTCCACTGGCTGGAAGAATACCTGTAAGGTAAAAGCTAACAGGCTCCAAAGAGCTCTCTTTTTAGAATAACAGTTTTTTTTAACAATAGCTCACAATACAACTGTTATTCAATAAATTATAGAATACAAAAATAATTCTATAAAAAACAAACAGCCGGATCTGTAACGAAATAACGCTTATATCAACTTACCGGGTAAAATAAAAGAACATCCATGAAACAGTTTTACTCTCTATCCGGAATGACAATGACTGCCTTTTTAGTCGTGGTAAGCTTCCTGACTACAGGTCATGCACTGGCTCAACCCGGTTCAGATACCGTGCCTCAACAGCGTTCGCTGCTCTGGAAAATAGAAGGTAAGGATCTCCATCAGCCGTCCTATCTCTTCGGCACCGTGCACATGATCTGCCAGGAAAAATTCAGGATGTCAGATAAAGTACAGGAAGCGATCAACCAAACCCAACAGAGTTACCTGGAAATCAACCTGGGAGATCCGAACATGGCCCAGGAAGCGCAGAAACACATGATGAGCACACAGGCTATCTCTCAACAGGTTACAGCAGAAGAAGCCCGGTTCATCGATAGTACCCTGAAGGCAAAAATCGGTATAGGTCTCGAAAGGTTGGATAATGTCAAACCTATGATCTTGATCGCTTCTATCCTGCAAAAAGATTTCCCCTGCAATGTGGTCAGCTTTGAAAGTGAGATCATCAAAAGAACAGAGGAAAAATCTCATCCGATCTACGGTCTATCCAGTGTGGAAGAACAGTATTCTTTCCTGGAAAAGATCATGCAAACAAAAGACTTTGCCACTTATCTCAGGGAGCTGGAAAACTTCCACCTGAATGATCTTTTCCAGCAGCTATATGCCGCTTATGAGCAGGAAGACCTGAATGCCATCATGGATATTATGTCAGCCCTGAGCAGCACTAACCCCGAAGCATATCACCAGTTGCTCAACGTAAGAAATCACCTGTGGGCGGACAGGATCCCGGCGATCGTAGCACAGGAACCGACGTTCATCGCTGTAGGCAGCGCTCACCTGATGGGAGAGGAAGGACTGATCACCCTTCTCCGGAACAAAGGTTACCAGGTCACTCCGGTCCTTTAAAACCAGCTGACCGGCCAGCCGCGACGCTCATTGAAGATCATCACCTGTCCTTCCGCTTTCAAACGGGCACTGATGTTTTCATCCTGCATACGGGTGAGGGATAGAACGGATAGCCCGCAGGCGCTACGGTAGTAGAGACGAGGACTATAAGTGATAGCCCGGCCTGCAAGGACACCCCATAAAGATTTTAGTAAAAAAAGACTTGCTCCCGGCCGTAATACCTTACATTACAATACGGGAACAAATAAGGACAACAACAGGAAACGTTGAGTATGATGATCAACGGTAAATGTTGTCAACCCGTTATGCTGAATTAAAACCACAAAGCATCAGCGCAAAAGTGAAGACGAATGAAAAAGCATTTTTAGCCAATATCGAAAAACACAAAGGTGTTCTCTATAAGGTATCCAGGATGTATATGGACAATACCGAGGACCAGGAAGACCTTTTCCAGGAGATCGTGCTGCAACTGTGGAAATCCTACGATCAGTTCAGAGGAGACAGCCAGTTCTCAACCTGGATGTACCGGGTAGCCATCAATACGGCCATGGTATTCCTGAAGAAGGAAAAGAGAAAATCCATGACGACCGCTTACGAAACGGAGATGGATATTGCGGCAGAAGAGTACACCCACGAAAAGGATACGCAGCTGGAATATTTCTACAAGGCGGTCCATGAACTTAATACCGTAGAGAAAGCACTGATTTTCCTGTTCTTAGAAGGACAATCGCACAAAGAAATTGGTAAAAACCTCGGTCTGACAGAGGTGAATGCACGAGTAAAACTCAACCGGACGAAAGAAAAATTACAAAAAATCATTCAAGCAAACGGCTATGAATTTTGACAAACTGAAAGAACAATGGGATAATGAGCCCAACGATCATATCCATATACCTGACAGCCTGGATAAGCTGAAGGCAGCCCAGACACCTGTAGACGCGGTAAGAAGACAAATGAGGAATGAATTCTTCCTGCAGATCGCGGCACTGATCCTGCTCGCCTTTGCTCCGCTGATCTTCAGGCTGGAACCTTTGATGACCAATGTCTTCCTGTTCTGCTACGCTATGGTTCTCACTTTTACGGCGTACTATTTCTATAAATTTTTCACCTTCTACAAGCAGTCGTATAATATGACATATGACTCCAGGAATAATCTCCTCTGGTTTTACTATGAGCTGAAGCTGAACATAGAACTGTACAAGGCACTGTCTTATATCACCTATTTTATCGGATTTTCCTTCGGTGTACTGATCGTACTGATCCATAAAGTATCCGGCGAAGGCAACCTGGACAGCCTGGCTTTCCTGGATACAATAGCAGGGGCCTTCCCCAGGTTATATTTTGTTGTACTGCTCGTATTCTCCCTGGCCTTCGCCTTCAGCATTGCAGAAATAGTGCCCCGCTATTATTATGGGAAACACCTGAAAAAGATCAAAAAGATCCTGGACGAGCTGGATGAGCTGGAATAAACTATAACGGGTGTTCCTTCTTTAACTGGTCGTTGCTGCCGTTACCCGGCTTTAACGACCAATATCTCTTCCCACCGGGTTGTGTATTGCGGAGAGCGGAATCCGGATCGCATTTTCCAGTCTTGTCTGACACCCAGAGAAGCGAAATGGAGCGTTCTTTTACCGAACTTTTTATTGACTGCATCCATCACCTTCATCGTTGCCTGGTTAGGATACACCGGGTTCTCCTCAAAAAGGTTGGTCTGCACTGCATCGGCAGGAACAATACCGCTCAGCAGGACACCTGCCTTTTTATACGGAAGCCCATCTTCCCAGATCTGCTCCACTATTTTATTGGCTTCTTTGATCATCAGCGAAGTATCATCCGTAGCCACCGGGAAAGTCGTATAGCCCTGCCTGAAAATCAACTGAGAACGATCTTTGAACTTATCTGTGCGCATATAAAGGCTGAGTATATTGCAGGCGCAACGCTGTCGCCTGAGCTTTTCCGAAGCAATAGAGATATAGGTAGCGACAGCTTCTTTCATATCTTCTATCTTCCTGACCGGCTGGCCGAATGAACGCGTAGAGGCTATGCTCTTTTTCGTTTCCGGCACTGCATCCGACCCGGAAGTCTCGATCCCTTTCAGGCCATACACCAGCCGCAATCCTGTCACTCCGCCCAGGTGCTTATAGATCCAGCTTTCCGGCATCTCAACCAACTGCAAGGCATCATAGATCCCTTTTTCCTGCAGCCTTTTGACAGACCGGTACCCTATTCCCCAGATCTCTCCCACATGAGCAGATTTCAGTACAGCACGCACGGCATCTTCATCCTGGAGCAACATGCAGGCTGTCTTGTTCCTTTTAGCCATATTGTTGGCCAGCTTGGCCAGCACCTTTGTCCGGGCGATGCCTACACTGACCGGTATACCTGTCAGCCGGTAAACGGTGTCGACAATATGCCGGCCGATCTGCTCATATTCCTGTGAAGGATATGTGCTCAGATCCAGGAAGGCTTCATCTATAGAATACACCTCTATATCCGGGTGAATATCCGCCAATACCTTCATCACCCGCTGGGACATATCGCCATAAAGGATATAATTGGAGGAGAAGGTATGCACTCCATTGGCGATGATCTTGTCTTTCCACTGGAAATACGGTGCACCCATAGGAATACCCAACGCCTTTGCCTCATCTGAACGGGAAATGATACATCCGTCATTATTCGACAGGATCACCACAGGCGCCCGCTTCAATGCAGCATTGAAAACCCGCTCACAGGAAGCAAAAAAACTGTTGCAATCGATTATCGCTTTCATTCCCGGAGGCAAGTTAAACAACAAAAGTTTATGCTATCCTGATAACATTCAACGGGCAGCCGGTTTAACAGTATGGGAACCGAAATGTGAACGTTTAACAGGTTCACATGAAAAAAAGTTTACTCATAGCAAACTATTGCTTGGAAGAAGGAAAAAAGCTTCTATATTTGCACTCGCTTCTAACAAGGATCGGTAGTTCAGTTGGTTAGAATGCCGCCCTGTCACGGCGGAGGTCGCGGGTTCGAGCCCCGTCCGGTCCGCAAAAATAACAGAGTTTATCTCTGGGATTTTGCAAACAAGAAAGTTTTTTTTAGATAGCGATAAAACCAAGGATCGGTAGTTCAGTTGGTTAGAATGCCGCCCTGTCACGGCGGAGGTCGCGGGTTCGAGCCCCGTCCGGTCCGCAAAGCCTCACATTTCTGTGAGGCTTTTGCATTTAAGATGACTTATTATGTTTATATATTGAAGAATAAGATGGATGGAACTTATTATAAAGGTTCTACCGAAGATCCTGTTCGCCGGCTGGAAGAGCATAATCTCGGCCTTAGCCGGTATACCAGTGGAAAACTTCCATAGGAAATGGTTTATCTCGAGGAGCTCCCATTCAAACGGGATATGCTCATGCGGGAAAGAAAACTTAAACGAGGGAACGCTATTTATTATGAGCAGCTGACCCATGGAGATAAGAATATCGTCCGGAACTTTTTGTAAGTATAAAATCTCTGTCACGATCTCTATGGTCATAGAGACGGGTTCGAGCCCCGTCCGGTCCGCTAAACCTCACATCTCTGTGAGGCTTTTGCATTAAGATGGCTTATATGTTTTATAAGAATCATCGTTAAATATCTTCGCTTAACATATCTCCCACCCTTTCTGCATTCAATAATTCACTATCACATAAAAATTAAGATAATTTAAGACACCTATTGAGCATGCAGATACATTTTATTGATCCTTCCTGGCAACATTCCTCTGCCAATATGCGGCTTAAAATATTTAACAAGACACATACAACGCTTTCTTCTATTTATTCATCTTCTAAAAATGTGAGGTTTTACTTTTTGTTTTTAGCTGATCCTTTGCATTAAGAGATATCAAACACTGTCTCCTGAGGCAGTATTTAATAAAAACATATAAATAAAAAAGGTCTGTTTCAGTTTTCATACCGTAACAAAAAACAACACATCACATTGGTAATCAACTGGAACAGACTTATATTTCTAACAGATGCGGATATAAAAAGTTCTTTTATAGAATAATTAAAAACACGCTGAAAAATAATTACTTACCTTTGTTAAAATGACCTCTCCATACAATGGGAAACCCTAAAGTCAAAGTTCAATCGCAGGTGATAGACATTGTCATGGAGTGCATTTCATTACTGTTTCTGAGCGGAACGCTGGTATATACCTTCTGGAATTACAAGCAACTTCCTGAAATAATTCCCACTCATTTCGGCATTACCAGCGAACCGGACCAGTGGGGACCTAAAGAGAGCATTTTTATATTGCCAGGTATCCTGATCCTGATTTACATTTTGTTCGATATTATAATAAAGCAACCGCATATATACAATTACCGGGAGAAAATCACAGATACCAATGTTGTAGCGATGTACCGGAAAACGATCCGTTATCTCCGGCTCGCCAAGATCCTGATATCTGCCCTCTTCGGTTCTATCATTTACAATACCGTACAGATCGCTCATCACGAACGGGAAAAGCTCAATTCTGAGGTCATCATCCTGATTATGTTGCTCATATTTCTCCCTTTGCTCCTGTCAAGAATTAAAAGAGCTCATTTCGAATAGCATAAAGAATTCCGGCAGATAAGCTTATTTTTGATTCATGGATGTACTACAAAGAGTGACCAGCTACTGCCGTTATCTATATAAAGCACGCAGTCATCAACGCATACATTCACCTTTCGTTTTTAACTTTGCCCGGAAAGTGCTCTATGACACTACTAATTATGACGGCTACCACATCATAGAAACCAGGCGGCAACAATTGCTCCAGGATCATACCGAAATAGCCGTAACGGACCTGGGTGCCGGAGCTGCAAAATGGGGAGACAGAAAACGAAAAATCAGCGATATTGCAAAGACCAGTTTAAAAAGAAAGAAATATGCTCAGCTCATTTACAGAATCGCCCGTCACTACCAACCTAAAAGCACTCTGGAACTTGGTACTTCACTTGGTATTACTAGTGCATATATTGGTCAGGGATATCCAGGCGGGCAGGTTTTCACTATAGAAGGCTGTCCTAACATTGCCCAGGTCGCCCGTCAGACCTTTGAACTAACCCAAACTAAAAACGTACGGGTTTTTACAGGTCATTTTGACAAGGTGCTTCCTGAAGTACTCAGGGAATCAGCAGATTTCGATATCATCTTTATAGACGGAAATCACGCTTACGAACCGACGCTAAGGTACTTTGAGCTGTGTCTCTCAAAGGCTCATAATAATACCATTTTCATCTTCGACGATATACACTGGAGCAAAGACATGGAAAAAGCCTGGAAACACATCCAGGATCATCCTCTGGTGAGGATCACCATTGATATCTATGAAATGGGATTAGTATTTATCCGCAATGAAAATAAAATCTCTGAACACTTTACCATAAAGTATTAGAGGGATTATCAAAGCTATTTCCTGATTACCAGACCGGACATCTGTACATAGATGATCCTCTTCCTCCTTTCTTGGCGCCCAGGACAAATGCAAAGCTGGCCTGGAATCTGAAGAACTGGTCCATATCATCTTTATCTCCACGGATCTGACCAGGCTCAGTAATGACCTGTAACCTCGGATCCGTCAGACCCAGTTCACCGGATCGGTTGTGGAGCCTGGAGATCAAAGCAGCAGTGGAGGCATCATAATAAGAATAAAAAACAGCCGGATCGACAAAATCAGTGCTCACATCATCGATATAGTCAGTGAACGTCTGATGGTATATCACCTCTACATTCATGGTCAGTGCCGGACCGATATTGAACTTAAGGCCTATAGAGCCCAATACCTGAGGCTGTATCAGCTTATACTTTTCTGCAAATCCCGGTAAGCCCTGCCCTTCTGTTCCCAGCGGTTGTAACCTGACCTTATCCCCGTTGAGCGGATCTGTTGTCCTGGGATCAAACCAAAACGCACCGCCACCGATACCTACGTACGGAGCGATCTTGAACTGATCCGCATTTCCGGCCTCATATTTATACAAGTTCAACTCTACCATACCACCGAAAGAGATCACCGGCGATGTAAAATTCAGGTTTCTGTAACGTCGGGGATAGGCTCTGTCTACAAAATATTCAGCTTTACTAAAAGCATCATTACCCGCTAATTGTGTATAAGCCAGTTCTCCTTTAAAGGATAGAAAATAATTCAGGTTGTACCGGTAAAAAACACCAATTGCCGGACGAGTGGCCTGGATATCCAGGTCATAAACAAAACCTCTTCCTATATTTCTTGAACCACCCAGATCTCCAAGGAAGGAAGAAGCTCCCACTGAGAAACCAAGGTTATGGGTTTTATTGAATTTTTGTGCCTGAAGTTCTTCTACACTTAATATACTTGCCAGAAAACACAATATTATAACGCAGCTCCTGTGTAGTTTCATTAGGTCAGTTTTGTCTTAAAAATTTCTGTTTAAACTTATAAAATCTTTGGAGCTCAACTGTCAGCAAACATGTTATTCACTCGACAACTGAAAAATATGAATAAATCACTGCTAGACAAACTTTTTTAGGAATTAATTTTAAACATCACTATTAAATGGTTCATCTGCAAGGTTATTCCAATATTAACATTGCTTTATATAAACGAACTGATTTTCACTCTATTGTTCTGCAAATGATACACTTTTCCAAATTGTGTCCCCGTGCCGGGCAATATTGGCGTCCGTAATAGATAATCTGGAGGTGCAGCTTGTTCCATAAAGATTTATCAAAAAGTCTTTTCAGGTCTTTTTCAGTCTGTTCCACACTTTTACCATTAGTCAGTCGCCAGCGGGTGGCCAGACGGTGTATATGAGTATCTACAGGAAAAGCCGGATGACCGAACGCCTGGCTCATCACTACCGAAGCGGTTTTATGTCCTACTCCGGGCAAAGCCTCCAGCGCTTCAAAGCTCTCCGGAACCTGCCCCTGGTACTGTTCCACCAGTATCTTAGACAGCATAGAAATGGCCTGCGATTTCCTCGGTGACAACCCACAAGGCCGGATGATCGCCTGTATCTGCTCTACAGGCACCTGGGCCATATCATAAGGATTGTCTGCCACGGCAAACAGTTCCGGGGTAACCTTATTGACCCGCTCATCAGTACATTGTGCAGATAACAAAACTGCTATTAAAAGCGTATAAGCATCTTTATGACGGAGAGGAATAGGTGGTTCGGGGTAGAGTGCTTCCAGCTGCTCAGCGATATATTTTACCCGCTCTTTTTTATTCATGCGCTTTTGCATTCGGCCAAAATACCTATTTTTCAGGTCAATGGTAAATCATGTTGAAATTTATACCGACGGAGCCTCCAGGGGAAATCCCGGCCCGGGCGGACTGGGGGTCATCTTAAGAGCCAACGGCAAAGAAAAGAGGATCTCGGAAGGGTATAAAGTAACGACCAATAACCGGATGGAATTGCTGGCGGTTATCCGTGGACTGGAGGCGCTCAAAAAGGACGGATTAAATGTGACGATCTTTTCCGATTCCAAATATGTGGTAGACAGCGTTACCAAAGGATGGGTGTTCAACTGGAATAAGAAACCTAATTTCGATAACAAAAAGAATCCTGATCTCTGGAAGCGATACCTGGAATTACATGCCAGACACCTGATCCGGTTCGTATGGGTCAAAGGTCATGCAGACAACTACTTCAATAATCTGTGTGATATACTGGCTACCCAGGCGGCTGATAACGGGCCACACCAGGTTGACCACGGCTTTGTACCCGCAAAATGATCAGTTACAATTCAGAATAACTGCAGCGCTTGTTGCAATATTGCTGAAATTACCGGAACGGTCTCTTACCTGAAAGTCAAACTTCAGCGTATCCTGGCTGGCTCCCGGCTTCAATGGATTACAATACATCTTGGCGATCAGGTTGATCTCTATAGTGCCTGATATATCCGGCACGCTACCTTTCTGAGGAATATTCGGTATGGAATAGCTTTGTGAATCGATCAGGCTGAACCGGTGATCTGTAATAAAAAGATTAGGCGTGGTATCTGCGGAATTAGCTTTGCCCAGATCTCCGTCGCCGTCTTTAAAGGCCAGCACGACCACCACCGAATCTCCGGCACTCGGTACCGTTTTCGTACTTCTGATCTCAACAATCTCTATTTCAGGCACTTCATTATACTCAGGCGCGTTAAAACATGAAACAGACATCGCTGTTACCAGGAGATAGAAGGCAAGCCGTACAAACTTCATAGTTCAATAACTAACTTTATCACGAATTATTTTCAAGTTTACATCCTTTATGCAAGAATTTATAAGATTAAGATCAAAAATCTTCGACATAAGACCGGAAGATTTTAATCAGCTTGCATTATCTGTGTACCGGTTCCAATATCAGCACAACCCTGTCTACAGAAAATATGTTGACCTGTTGGGTAAAAACGAGGAAGTAAAAGATATCTGTACCATCCCTTACCTTCCTGTAGAGCTGTTCAAACATCACAAAATTATTATTGACCTGCAGGAACCGGCTGATTTCTTTGAAAGCAGCGGAACGACCGGCAGCTTACCGGGCAGACATTATTTCCAGGACCTGGACACCTATCAAAAAAGTTACGAGCTGGGCTTCCGGCAAGCTTATGGTGATCCTGCTGACTGGACGATTATAGGGCTACTGCCCTCCTACCTGGAACGCCGGCATGCCTCGCTGGTCAATATGGCAGACGGGCTGATGAAATTATCCGGAAGCCCGGACAACGGCTTTTATCTGTATAATTATCAGCAGCTCACCGCTGTGCTGGAGAGATTAAAAGCAGAAAGTAAAAAAGTATTGCTCATCGGCGTCACTTTTGCACTCATCGAACTGGCGGAGCAATTTCCCGGCAGCTATCCCAACGTTACCCTCATCGAAACCGGCGGCATGAAAGGCCGGGGAAAAGAAAGAACCCGGGAAGAGCTTCATGATCTCCTGAGTACCCGATTAAACCCCGGAGCAATTCATTCCGAATATGGCATGTCTGAAATGTTCTCTCAGGCATACAGTCTGAACAACGGCATTTTCTACTGTGCTCCTACTATGAAAGTAATCCGGCGGGATCCTTACGATCCTCTTCAGCTCAGCACGCAACCGGGCAGAGGCAATATCAATGTGATCGACCTGTCCAACCTGCACTCCTGCTCCTTCCTGGCGACCATGGATCTGGGAGAATTCTACGCAGACAACGGGTTCAGGGTGTTGGGCCGGTCCGATTACAGCGATGTACGGGGATGCAATCTCATGATGAGCTGATTTGATTTTCCGGATAAATCAGGGTAACCGTTCCTACCTCACGGCCGGTTTCCCGGCAATTATCCGGATCATTCAATATTTTTGCGTGAAACGCTCAAATAAAAAGCCGGTTGAGCATTTGCTCAACCGGCTTCTGTTATCTATAATTGTCTAGCATTCGTCGGTCACACAACCTTCAGAAGCAGATGAGACCGTTTTAGCGTATTTATAAAGTACCCCTTTATGAGCTTTCAACGGTGGGGCAACCCATACTGCGCGTCTTTCTTCCAATTCCTCCTCAGAGATCAGCAAATCAATGGTATTCTTCACTGCATCAATTCTGACAAGATCACCGTCTTTCACCAATGCTATATTTCCGCCTACCTGCGCTTCCGGTGTCACGTGTCCCACTACGAAACCATGAGAACCGCCTGAGAAACGACCGTCAGTGATCAGGGCTACTTCTTTTCCAAGGCCTGCTCCCATCAGTGCAGAGGTAGGTTTCAACATTTCCGGCATACCCGGACCACCTTTTGGACCCACATAACGGATAATGATCACATTCCCGGCAACGATTTCCCGGTTGGTCATAGCAGCGATCGCATCCGGTTCGTTGTCAAATACTCTTGCTTTCCCTTCAAAGAACTCCCCTTCCTTTCCTGTGATCTTGGCAACAGCACCTTCTGTCGCCAGATTACCGAAGAGTATCCGGATATGACTGGTCGGCTTGATCGGATTATCGATACTGTGTACGATCTCCTGGCCTTCTCTGAGTCCTGGCAATTCAGCCAGGTTCTCCGCCATGGTCTTACCGGTCACGGTCAGGCAATCACCGTGCAGCAGCCCGTTCTCCAGCATGAATTTCAATACTGCCGGTGTTCCGCCTTCAGCCTGCAGGTCTTCCATGACATACTTTCCGCTCGGCCTGAAGTCTGCCAGCATGGGTGTAATGTTACCCAAACGGATAAAGTCATCCAAAGTGATTTTCACATCTACGGCCTTAGCCATAGCGATCAGGTGCATGACCGCATTGGTAGAGCCTCCTAAAACGATCACTAAGCGGATAGCATTTTCAAATGCTTTGAAGGTCATGATGTCTCTCGGCTTAATATCTTTTTCCAGCAGCACTTTGATTGCTTCTGCTGCTTGCGCCATCTCTGCTTTTTTAGCATTGCTGTTAGCAGGGTTGGAAGAGGTATAAGGTAAGCTCATGCCCAATGCTTCCAATGCCGAAGCCATGGTATTAGCAGTGTACATCCCTCCGCAGGCGCCTGCTCCCGGGCAAGCTTCCTCGATCACCGACTGGTAATCTTCTTCGGAAATGGAGCCGGCGATCTTTTTACCTAATGCTTCAAATGCAGAAACAACATCCAGCTTCTCACCTTTATGGTAACCAGCCGAAATGGTTCCTCCGTAAACGATCAGCGAAGGTCTGTTCAGGCGACCTAGTGCCATAGCAGCACCCGGCATGTTCTTATCACAGCCCACCAGGGACACCAGTCCGTCATACCACTGCGCCCCTGCAACTGTCTCAATAGAATCAGCGATGATATCTCTGGACACCAGGGAATATTTCATTCCCTCCGTTCCCATAGAAATACCGTCACTCACACCAATGGTATAGAAGTTCAGTCCGACTAACCCCAGCTTATTGATCTGCGCTTTTACCTGGGCGGCAAAGACATTGAGGTGCATATTACATGGGTTACCATCCCAGCCCGAACTGACCACACCGATCTGAGGTTTTTTCAAATCCTCGTTGGTGAGCCCTATGGCATGCAACATCGCCTGAGCAGCAGGTTGTGTGGGATCCTGCGTTACGTGTCGGCTATACTTGTTAAGTTGGTCTGACATCTCTATTGACAATTTTAGGTGCACAAGATACAGAAATGGATATTTAGAACGATTTAAAATAAGGGATTGACGGTGCTGTTCCAGACACTAAAACTCGGCATGAGGATGCATTTGCAAATGATGAATAATGTGGCAAGTTAGACAATGGACAATGGACAATGGACAATGGACAATGGACAATAGACCATAGACCATAGACCATAGTCCGTAGACGACAGTGTTTGCTAAAAATGAGGATAATGTGGAAATGCGATAGGTCAGACAATGGACCGCCGTTTTATCGATAAAATGTGGTAATGAGTTAGACCATTTTCATTCGGACCACAGACGATAGGTATCGGGCCACCGTTTTTGCTGATAAGAAGACGATGATTGTAAGTGTGAACTACGATTGGTGATTCTGATAGTTATCGGCATGATTTCAATTAATCCATTATCACATCCATTTACTCATTTGCTAATTATTCCAACTTTCACATTAGCCTTGCATCAGCTTTCATTGAATCATTGTCATATCGATCCATGTCTTGATTCCTGATTCTTGACTCTTGCATCCAATAATCCATTACCACATTTATACAGGTCGCTGCGCCACCAAAAAACGGGATTTCCCTGACAGGTCGTTTTGAACAGAGACCTTTTGATATCCCAGCTTCTGAATCATTGCACGGGTATCATCTGCATAATATTCGTTCAACTCAAAATAAAGATATCCTTCAGCTTTCAGGTGGCTTAACCCTATTTCTGCTATTCTCCTATAGAACAACAAAGGGGTGGCATCAGGTACAAAAAGTGCGAGATGCGGTTCATATTTCAGCACATTATCCCGCATCAGTTCAGCTTCCCGGTGCGGTATATAAGGCGGATTGCTCACTATAATATCCCATTCTCTGTCCGGATCCGGAAAATTTCGGAAAATATCCTGTTCAAAAAAAACAACCTCCAACTGGTTTTTCGCTGCATTTGAACGGGCAACATCAAGTGCGTCTGCCGATACATCACAGGAGGATACCTGCCACTCCGGCCGGTTAGCCTTAACAGCCAGCGGGATACATCCTGATCCGGTACCGATGTCCAGAATTTCCATCCGGCCGTGCCGGGGCTGCTGCTGCAGGATATTGTACACCAGCTCCTCCGTTTCAGGCCTCGGGATCAGCGTGGCCGGACTGACGGCAAGCTCCAGCCCGTAAAACCAGGCATAACCTACCACATACTGCCAGGGTTCGTTCTGACATAAACGAAGAATAGCAGTATCTACTTTTTCCGGTGGCCACTCTACTATATATTCGCCCATGCCCCTGGCAATATTCTCTGCTTCCCGCTGCCCGTACAACGGTTCGATAGCTTCCGCAATAAGCCGGATATAGGAATTATGCATGGCGATAGCAGTAGTTGAAAAGGTTTTTGCAATTTTACATATAATTTATGGCTGGCTCATTACCTTCTGACGAATACTTCATGCGCAGGTGTATAGATATTGCCCGGAACGGCGAGTTGGATACGGCACCTAATCCCAGTGTGGGCGCAGTCATCGTATACGAAGGCCGTATCCTGGGAGAAGGATATACTGCTGCTTATGGTGGTCCGCACGGCGAGGTCAACGCATTCAACGCTGTACGCCCAGAGGATGAACATCTTCTTCCGGATTCTACTCTGTATGTTACACTGGAGCCTTGCAGTCATTTCGGGAAAACACCGCCCTGCTGTGATCTGATCATCCGGAAAAAGGTCAGACGGGTGGTCATAGGTGCAATGGACAGTAATCCGTTGGTCGGTGGAAAAGGCGCAGCCCGGCTCAGGGAACAAGGTATCGAGGTCATCAGTGGCATACTGGAAAAAGCCTGCCGGGACAGCAACAAGAAGTTTTTTACAGCCATAGAAAAGAAACGACCTTTTATTACACTTAAATGGGCGCAAAGTGCAGAAGGTCACATTGCCCGACAGGACGCAAGCCCGGTGGCCATCAGCAACGCACTGACTCAAAGATATACCCACCGGTTGCGGGCCACGCACATGGGTATCTTATGTGGCTGGAAGACCGTTCATCACGACCGGCCGGCTCTGAACAACCGGTACTGGGCCGGCAAATCTCCGCAAGTGATCATCCTGGATCTCAACCGGCACCTGGACAATGACCCGCATCTGGAAACGCACCACGAATGGTGGAGAATAACCGGCACTGCCGGTCACCGGCCAAATGATCTTGAAGTAGAAAAAGCCGCATTGCCGGAAATCTTGTCTTTCCTTCTGGGAAAAGGTATTCAGAGCATACTGGTGGAAGGCGGCGCCAGTACTCACCAGTCATTTATCGACAACCAGCTATGGGATGAATGTATAGTATACAAGGGCAGAATATCCATACCGGAAGGTATTCCTGCCGCTATATGTAAAGGTCAACTGGCAGAGCGCTTCTGCCTGGAAGATGACATTGTAGAAATTTATATACCTTAATAAATAAATGATCTACCTGGCGATCAGCATTGTAACGGCGGCATCCCTGGTCGTCATATTGAAGCTTTTCACAGTCTGGCACATTCCGCAGCGTTATGGTATCGTTTACAACTACCTTACCTGTGCAGCTATTGGCTGGATCGCTTCCGATGTTCAGCTGCAACCGGCAAAAATCCTGAAATGGGATGCCACTCCTCTGGCACTTTTGCTCGGCGCCGGCTTCTTCGCCACCTTTAATATTATAGCCGCTTCTTCCAGATACCTGGGCGTCAGTAAAACAACGATTGCATTCAAGCTGTCTTTCATTATTCCGGTGACAGCTGCTATCGTGATTTACAAGGAGTCCTTCACCTGGGTCACCATAGTGGCTATACTCTGTGCGGTTCTGTCTGTACTGATCATCAGCACCGGCAACAAAGCATCCGAAGACACTCAGGAAGATATCCCCAAGTATATCCTGTTCTTCCCCGTGCTCATCTTTCTGGCCTCAGGGGCTAACGATACTTTTTTCAATTATATACAAGACCGGTATATGACGGAAGGGTACGGCCATATCCTCACGGCCCTGATCTTCAGCGGGGCAGCAATAGCCGGATTACTGACAGCGGCATACCGGAAAACCTTCTGGACTTTCAAATATTTACTGGGCGGTATTTTTCTGGGTATCCCTAACTATGCCTCCTTATATTTTCTTTTATTAGCATTGGAACATTCTGCTATGCCCTATTCCCGGTTGTTCGCCGTTTTTAATATAGGTATCATTCTGACAGGCACCGGCATGGGAATGCTGATTTTCAGAGAACGACCGGAACGGAACAGTTACATCGGTCTGGCGCTGGCAGGTATAGCATTACTATTAATCGGATGGGCGGGATGAAAGAAGTAACCTCTTACAATACCATAGCACAACCGGTGGAAAGCCTTTTTAAAGACAAAGGCAGTAAGTTCCTGGGCTTCGCTTACCCGGTTAACAACGAAGAAGATATCCGGGTACACCTGGAATACCTGAAAGAGCTGCATCCCAAAGCAACCCACCACTGTTACGCCTGGCGCTTGGGGACGGATGATTATCATTACAGAGCCAATGATGACGGAGAGCCTTCCGGCACTGCCGGGAAACCCATACTGGGACAAATCGACGCGGCCGGGCTGACCAATTGCCTGGTTGTTTCCGTAAGGTATTTTGGTGGTACCAAGCTCGGCGTCCCGGGACTGATCGCCGCTTATAAGGCTTCTGCCCGGCTCACGCTGGAGGCCACTGAGATCGTCACAAAGATCATCATGCATTCTTATAAGATACAATGCGGCTATGAATCTCTGAACAAAGCTTACCAGTGGATACAAATTCATCAGGGTATCGTCGCCGGGCAAGAGCTCACGGACACCTGTATCGTATATGCGTCCATACCGGCAGAGCATTCTATCCGCGCACGGGAAGCTGCCGATCAGTATTATCCGCTTATAATCGAGTATATTGAGGCATAGAATGAGAGAAAGAATCATCGTCGCCCCAAGATTTTTTGCGCACTGTCTGCCCGTATGGGTATCAGGGATCACGTTGTATCCTTTTATTTTGCTTCGGAGCGAACACTTAAGAAAAAATTCCGTTTTACTAAATCATGAACGGATCCACCTCAGGCAACAGCAAGATATGCTCCTCCTGTTCTTCTATTTATGGTATGGTATCGAATATCTCATCCGCTTTTTCCAGACAGGTTCCGGCTTCGAAGCCTATAAACGATTATCATTTGAACGGGAAGCTTATGCCTGCGAAGGAATGGAAAATTACCTTTCATACAGGAAGCCCTGGAGCCACCTCCGGTGGATTTAATATACAAATCACTCCAAGCGTTGTTAAAAACATTAATTTTACTATACACTAAATCGATGTTATGACGTCAACCATCAAATTATTTGTTGTAGATGACCACCCTATTTTCATTGACGGTATCACGGGTTTACTGAAAGACACCCCGGGATTTGAGATCATAGGGACCGCTAACAATGGTAAAGAACTCCTCGAAAAGGTCGCTGTCAGGCAGCCTGATATAGTACTGATGGATATCAATATGCCGGAAATGGACGGTATAGAAGCGACCAAGGAACTGAAGCTGAACTATCCGCGTATCAAAGTGATCATGCTGACCATGTTCAACGATATCCGCTTTATCAAAGAACTTTTAGAGATCGGCGCCAAAGGCTATATCCTGAAAAACATCAGCCGGGATGACCTGATCAAAGCGATCAATACCGTATCCGAAGGCAAACCGTTCCTGGACTCTGCCGTTCAGGAAAAAGTCATTTCCAGCATGTCCGCCCAGGATGATGAGGAAATCGATGAAAAAGAAGCGGATGCCATGGTACAGAATATCACCAGCAGAGAGTTGGAGATCTTACAACTGATCGCTCTGGGACTGACCAGCCAGGAGATCTCCAAAAGGCTTTTTATCAGTAAGAACACCGTAGAGACACACCGCAAGAATCTATTGGCCAAACTGAATGTAAAGAACACAGCCAGTTTGCTCAAATTCGCTTACAAGAAAGGATTAGTATAAACTGATCTTGGTAAAATGCTCAGGGAGGCCGCTCAGCCTCCCTGTTTTATTTGTAGTAATTCTTCCATGATCTTCCGGTCATTGCTCAGGCGGGGTACTTTATTCTGAGCGCCTACTTTCCCTTTTGATTTCAGCCATTTATAGAACGTATCCGGTGCTGCCATCCGTACGACCGGCTGTACAAGGGCCATATCCTTACTCCTTTTAGCTTCGTAATCTGAATTGACCCGTTTCAAAGCTTCATCCAGCTCCGTCGTAAAACGATCCAGGTCTTCAGGTCGTTGTTCAAACTCGATCAGCCACTCATGGGTACCTTTACCTTGCCCGTTGAAATATACCGGGCAGGCTGTATAATCTTTCACCTGCGCTCCGGTTGCCCGGCAGGCCTCAATGATAGCAGTATCTGCATTTTCCACCATCACTTCTTCTCCGAAAGCATTGAGGAAAAATTTAGTCCTTCCCGTCACTTTGAGCCGGTAAGGTTTTGTAGAGGTAAAAACAACCGTGTCACCTATCTTATAACGCCACAACCCGGAATTGGTCGTGATCACAATGGCGTACTGGCGACCGGTTTCTACTTCATCCAGGCTCAGCACTTCAGGCTGTTCGTCAAAATACTGTTCAACGGGTATGAATTCGTAAAAGATGCCATGATGGGTAGCCAGCAGCATATCATCCGCACCCAGGCGATCCTGGAATGCAAAGAAGCCTTCAGAAGCATTATAAACCTGCAGATACTGCATTTGCTGCAAAGGAATGAGCTCTTCGAAAACACTTCTGTGCGGTTCAAAATTGACGCCACCGTGTATATATAATTCCATTTCCGGCCAGACCTCACCGATATGAGACTTACTGGTCTGTTGCAGGATCTTTTTCAAGAGAACAATGTTCCAGGTCGGTACACCTGCCATCCCCGTCACCAGCTCCCCGATGCTGAGCCTGGAAGCAAGCTCCAGCTTTTCTTCAAAATCTTCTCTCAGGGTGATGTTCTTTTCAGGTGTTCTCAGAAAATCTGCCAGTTTAGGCTGGTTATACACCATAATGGCAGAGATATCTCCTACCCTTACCCGTTTATTGTCTCCATATATTTTCTGGCTGCCGCTGATGATGAGCGTCTTGCCATAGAACACCTTGGTATCCGGCCTGTTCTGCGAATAGCGTGACATTACATCAAACGCCCCTTTGTAATGTGCGGTTTCCAGCGTATCCGATGACACCGGTATGTATTTGCTTCGCTCTGACGTTGTTCCACTGGATTTGGCAAACCAGTACACCGGCTGCGGCCAGAAAACATTCTGCTCGCCCTTTAAGGTCCTTTCAAAAAAAGGCTTCATGTCCTCATAATCCATCAGTGGTACCTGCTTACGGTAGGCATCATAATCCCGGATATAACTGAATCCGTAGTGATGACCATATTCCGTACCGGATGCCTTTTTCACCAGATCTTTCAATACCTGGTGCTGATCCCGGTGCGCATGTGCTGCAAAATCAGCAACCTGGCCGGCTCTGAAACGCATAAACTCCCTGATAGCAACACCCTTAAGACTGATCATCCGCATCAAATTAATCAAGAATTCTATTAAATGATACAGGGTGAAAAAATATGCACATTTGTAGTGAAAACGTGTTCATTATAAGAAGTTACCTTTTTGAGCCTGATACTATTGAAATCTATAGTTTTAAACGTGAAATTTCCTTTCTGATTGCCTTCGCCTTTTATTACTTTTACCCTACACCTTTATCATTACCATGAAAAAGATACATCTTTACCTCTGGGCACTATTATTCAGCATCGGTTGTGTAGTAGCGCAAGAGAAGAAATTTACCATCCTGCATACCAGTGATGAGCACTCTACCTTATTACCGATACCGCTGACCGATTATTCAAAAGATCAGCCTAATCCAACCCTCGGCGGCTTCGCCAGATTAGCGACCAAAGTGGCGCAGATCAAAGCTGCCAAAGGTGAAGAACCGGTCATTTTGCTTTCTGCAGGAGATATCATGGGCGGCTCTCCGTTCGCCTGGCTGATCCTTAAGAACAAATCTTTCGAGATCTCCATCATGCAGAAAATCGGCTATTCAGCCATGGCTATCGGTAATCACGAGTTTGACTACGGACCGGACATCCTGGCTTCCTATTTCGAGCGCGCAGGATACACCGGTAAAGACAATGCTATGTCCATCATCTGCTCAAATCTCAATATACCGGACAAGAACACCCTCAATAATATCAATATTGAACATTCCAGGATTTACACCTTATCTAACGGCATAAAGCTTGGTGTATTCGGTATCCTCGGTGAAGGAGCTTACAAGCTGGCACCTGCCGCAGGAGATGTAGAGATCTTTGATCAGTATGAAGTCGGCAATAAAATGGCGGCGGAGCTGAGGGAAAAAGGTGCAGATGTGGTGGTATTGCTTTCCCACTCCGGCATAGCTGAAGACCGGCTGATGGCTAAAAAGATCGAAGGTGTCGATGTGATACTCGGCGGGCATGATCATATCTCTACTCCTGAACCGGAAATTGTCAACGGAACGATCATCGTTCATCCAAGCTATTACCTGCAGTATGTCGGACAGCTGGAACTGGCATTCGATCCGGCTACTAAAAAAGTAAGGTTAGCCAATAAGGATACCGGCACCAGCTACCTGCAGCCACTGGATGCCAGCGTGCCGGAAGACACGACCATCGCCCGCATTATCGACGAATGTACCAACGAGCTGAATTTTTTCATCCAGGATTACACCAAAGGGCAGTTCAAGGATATCAGAGAAACCGTCATTAAATCAGATTTTGCCGTAAAAAAAGAACAGGATTTTGTAGAGACCACCATCGGCAACTTTGTAGCTGACGCAATGAGGCTGGAAGGTTCCAAGATCACCGGGCAACGGGTAGACTTTGCGATCCAGGGTAATGGCGTGATCAGAGGAGATGTCATACCAGGCATCAAAGAATGGTCCAAAGGTAATTTTGCACTGTTTGATCTGCTGACACTTTCCGGACTGGGATCGGGGCCGGACAAATCTCCGGGTTACCCGATGGTATCTGCCTACCTTACAGAAAAAGAGATCTTCAACGTCCTGGAAGTGACGGCCATGTTGTCGCAGGTGTACGGAGATATCTTCTTTCTCCAGGTATCCGGTCTGAAATATACCTATGATCCGGGCAAATCCATGTGGCTGAAGATTCCTTATCTGAATACACCGGTACCCGCAACCATGGCTGTAAAAGATGTTCAGCTGTACGTCGGCGACGGTATACAGAAAGACAATGGTGAGTATATTCAACTGGACCGGAACGGAGACCGGTTATTCCATGTAGTCACCGATTATTATCTGGCCGCTTTCCTGCCCATGGTCGGAGAAGTGCTGCCTAAGCTGGAAATCACTTTCAAGGACAAGAACAGGAAAGTCCGTACACTCGATGAATGTGTAGTACACCACGACGGCAAAGAGTTCAAGATCTGGGAATCTGTAGCCATGTATGCACAGAGAATGGGTCAGATGGATGAACTTTACAAAGCACCTCAGGGCCGGATCACTACTGAAAAAGGTATTCCATTGGTTGTCTGGACCATCACAGCGTTGGTGCTGCTGATCCTGGCCATCCTGTTCGGTATCCGCAAGCTGATCCGGTGGAGAAAATCCAGGAAAAGATAAAAAGCCATTTATGTATAATACAACGCTGTATGTCCGACAGGATATGCAGCGTTTTTTAAAAACGGAGATATGGATTCGCTGACACAAATTGTACTCGGTGCTGCAGTCGGAGAAAAAGTACTGGGTAAAAAGCTCGGCAATAAGGCCTTATTGTATGGTGCGGTTGCCGGAACAATACCGGACCTGGATGTGCTGGCGGGAAAATTCATGGATCCTATAGATGCCATTGCCATTCACAGAGGGTTTAGTCACTCTGTCGTTTTTTTCCTGCTGATCTCTCCTATCCTGGGTTTTCTTATAAGTAAAATCGAAAAACGGAAGAGGGTCAGCACCTGGGAAGGCATTTCACTGGTTTTCTGGGGCCTGCTCACCCACGTTCTGCTGGACGCCTTCACAACCTGGGGCACGCAGATCTTCTGGCCACTGGATTACAAGGTAGCTTTCAAGTCTATCTTTGTCATTGATCCGTTATACACCTTACCTTTCCTGGCCTGCCTGATCATGGTCATGCGCTACAAAAAGACAGATTTCAAAAGAACGGTTTGGGTCAACAGAGGACTGGTAATCAGCACTTTTTACCTTTTTCTCTCCCTGGGTGTTAAAATAGCGGCACTCAACAGATTTGAGAACAGCCTCAAAGAGCAGGGCATAGCCTATCAGGATATTATTGTCAAACCCGCTCCTTTCAATATTATTCTATGGAACGCCAACATAGCTACCTCAGACGGTTACCTGATCGCAGATTATTCCTTCCTGGACAGTCAGCCTATTGCGTTCCAGTTTTATCCTCAACATAAAGAATGGCTGGGCGAAGCTATCAACACCCCGGTGATGCAGCAGCTGATCGATATATCAGAAGGATGGTATATTCTTACTAAAAAAGAAGATCGCTTATTTTTCAATGACCTGAGATTCGGTCTGCTCAATACAGATCTTACCCGTCCGGAATTTGCATTCAGCTATGAAATTGTCCGGGAAAACGATACGGTTCAGGCCTATGAAGTGAAGAATAAAACCAGGAAAGAAGGTAAGGAACTGCTTATCCGGCTGCTCAGGCGGATTCGCGGAAACTAAAGCAGGATTTATTGTTAAAGATCTATTTCTTAAAGATATTTCCGAAAGCTCCGAAATTACCCAGCAGGCTTTTAGCGGTTTGTTCCAGTTCCTGCATATTGATCTTCCCCAGGACTTTATTGATGTCCAGGTTACCATGATCATCTGTGAACTCGGCTGCAACCGTCTTATAAAATTCGGAAATAGAAAAATCTCTTACCGCGGCCGCCAGTTCCGGGCTTAGCCCCGCTTTCTCCTGCAGACCTTTGGCCAGGTTCTCTTTCAGCTTCACGATGACTTCATTATCCTGTAAAGCCTGTACATTTTGTATTGCTTCCTGGATGAACTGTGGATTCTTAAGTCCGCCATTGGACACAAAATTCTGAAATACTTCTCTAAACACATTGGTTGACTCTTTTGTCTGTTCAGCAGTCAAACCAAATTTATCCGTCATCTGCTTATTGATCGCAGCCTCTACCTGTTCTAAAATCTCGTGAAACATCCCTTTACTGCTTTTCTCTTTGCTAAACACTCATGCAACAAAACATAAGCCACACAAAGTTAACAAAAGGCTACTATTCTTTACACAAAAGTTTCAAAGTCATGATACTACAATATCAATAATTTAAGACCTTCTTTAAATGACCGGCAGGATATAAACAAAAGAAAAGTTACCTGAAATATTATTATGCCGCCCTTTAAAGACGGCACTTGCTGTTCAAAAGAAATATCAGGCTACATTATAAACCTTAATATCCGGCTCTCCTTTCAGGTAAGGTTTCAATGCCACCACCACATCTTTATTAAAAAGATCGCTCATCAGGTATTCCCGGGCACTTTCGGCAGTATCGAATCCATGTAAAACCTGTACATTTTCAACATGGACCAGCAGCTCTTTGGATAAAGCTCCTTTGATGGTTTCCAGAAAAGGTGATTTGTATTTGTTGTAAACCCTGGCAGCACTCGCTCTGTCTGTCTCATCGATCTTCAAAGTGATCTCTAAATATGCTTTTGTCATCATATTGATATTTGTTCAGAAACAAAGGTCTTATACCTGCCCGGTTCAAAAAATGGACAGAAAGGAAAACGGATGGTAGATTCAGGCAACCGATTTTCTGAATTCAGACGGGGAAGTCTTAGTATGCTTCCTGAAATATTTCACAAAATAAGAAGCATCCGCAAAACCCAGACGATAGCTGATCTGGTTTACATTCAGACTGGAATACAGCAATAAACGCTGCGCCTCCAGGATGATACGTTCCTGTATTATCTGAGACGGAGTTTTGTTCAATAACTGATGGGTAAGATCAGACAAGGTTCGCGGGGATACAAAAAGCATACGGGCATATTCAGCTACAGCAAGCCCTTTATGGTAGTTTTCATCTACCAGGTTCACCAACCTGATCAGCTGCATTCTTTTCTCGTCCGGTACGGATGCGATGTTATTTTCAGCTTTATCCTGCTCATTTTTCCTGCGTTGTACCTGGATCAGGAAAGATTTCAGGTAATTTCTCAGCAGCTCTTTTTTACCAAATTCTTCCTTGCTCTCCAATTCGCTCTTTATCTGGGCAATATATTCATCCAAAATCGCCCCGATACCATTCCCGATGCGACATGATGGCGGCTGATAAGGATGATTAAACAGGCTGCATTGAAAGCAAAACTCCGCTTCATTTTCTTTCTGCATCAAAAAAGCTTCGTTAAAATGGATAAGCACTCCTTCATACCGGGTATTGCCGTCAAAATAATGCACCTGGTTTTTCGTCACAAAAAAGAGGATATTGTCAGACACCTCATATGCCTTGAAATCGACAAAATGTTTTCCTTTTCCCCGTTTAAACCATATAACCTGATAGAAGCTGTGTATATGCGGTCGGGCGGTTTCGCCCTGGTGATCTTTTATATAACTGTTTAAATCATGGATAGCCAACTGCGGCAGATCAGGCTGATGCCTGTTAAGGTGATATTCGCTGATCACATTACCTTTTTCTTTAGCCATAGTTGATTCCTGCATGCAACAGGATACCGTTAATTTAAAGGAATTTTCACCTCATTTACTAACCGGTGAAATTAAACTTTTCCGGGATGACATGCACCCGCTGCCTTGCTGATAATACTCATAAATACCATACAATTGCCGGTTTTCCCACTAAAAAAGCAGCCGGAAAGATGGAATTTAGCACATTAAAACCTTCCGGATAAGTGTTATCAGCATGGGATTAAAAGAAAAGATCATCATTGTAGGAGGCGGCCTGAGCGGGTTGACCTTAGCCTATTTACTATCGAAAAGAAACACCAGGGCCATTATACTGGAGGCCTCTTCAAGGCTGGGCGGACGGATACAAACCGTTAAAGGTGTGCATGCAACTCCGCTGGAGCTCGGCGCCACCTGGTTTTCGGATATGCATCCCAACTTATTGGCCCTTATCGAAGAATTGAGATTAAAGAAATATCCGCAGTTTTCAAAAGGGATCTCCCTGTTTCAAACCAAATCGTTCGAGCCTGCACAAAAGTTTTTTGTTCCTGAAGCAGAGATGCCTTCTTACAGGATCGCCGGCGGCACACAAATACTGACAGATACCCTGGCCGGCAGATTATCTGAAGAAAATATTCATTTAAACACGAAAGTTCATTCCATCCGGCAAACAGATGACGGACTTGCCGTAACAGCAACTAACGACAAAAACTACCTGGCAGATCAGGTAATTATCTGCATACCTCCCCAATTAACCGCTTCCACACTGCATTTTACGCCGCCTTTACCTGACGATATTTCCAGCTTGCTGCCAACCGTTCAGACCTGGATGGCAGGCGCTATCAAATTCACTTTAGAATATGCAGCACCTTTCTGGCGAAACAAAGGATATTCCGGCATGCTCTACAGCCATGCAGGCATGATAACGGAAATGTATGACCATACGAATTTTGAAGAAACGAAATACGGATTTACAGGTTTTCTGAATAGCGGCGTTGCCGGTTATTCGCAGGAAGTCCGGAAGGAATTTGTTTTAAAGCAACTGGTGGCTCTGCTGGGTGAAAAAGCCGCCGCACCCCTGGCATATTATGATAAGGTCTGGTCAGACGAATTTATCTTTTCAGGAAACCAATCCGTTCAACGTCCGCATCAAAACAACGGACATCCTGCATTACAAAACAGCTATATGAACGGAAAATTATTTTTTTGTAATACGGAGACAGCTATTGAATCTCCCGGATATATGGAAGGAGCTGTTGTGGCAGCCAGGTCTGTTGTGGAGAAGTTGAAGTAATAGAGAAATGGGACAATGATTAATTGGAACCAAGAGTCAAGAACCAGGATATAAGACATGGGTTGATATGGCAATAAGACTAATGGGATAATTAGTTAATGTGGTAATGTGATGAATATGACAATGAAATACCGTTCGTGGGTGACTCCGATATGGAAAGCTATCAGTATCGGGCGTCAAAGCCCGGTGACTAAGACTAATATGGCAATGGACCGATATCGGTAGTTATCGGTATATAGCTGAACAGTTATCAGGCATCTGAATTTTAATGCTCAAATCTGTAAATTCGCACGGATAAACACCTCTTTTGCAGAAGAAAAACAGCTCCAGGAAACCAGATAACGGGAAATCTTCCCGGCCTTCCTCTCATGGAAAAAATCAATCCGCACACCGACCTAAGCACACCGATAAAAGATCTTCAACGAACGGAACACCGAAAGCGGCTCCTTTCAGGAAAAAGAAGGCTGCTCCTGCTATAGTGCACGAGGATGACTCCATAAGCGTCAATAAATACATCAGCGACTCCGGCTTCTGTTCCCGGAGAGAGGCAGACAGATTTATAGAAGAAGGCAGAGCCAGCATCAACGGTAAAACAGCTGTAAAAGGAAACCGGGTATATCCCGGCGATGTAGTGGAAGTAGACGGTGAAACGCTGAAAAAAGCGAGTAAAACGATTTACATGGCTTTTAATAAGCCAACAGGTATCACCACTACGACCGACCTGCAAGACAAAACCAATATCATCCAATATATAGGGTATCCGCAACGCATCTTCCCCATCGGCCGGCTGGATAAAGATTCTGAAGGATTGATCCTGCTCACCAATGATGGAGATATTGTCAACAAAATCCTCCGGGCCGGAAACAATCACGAAAAGGAGTACATCGTACAGGTGAACAAGCCCGTCACCCATGAAATGGTCAACGGCATGCGCAACGGAGTGCCGGTCCTCGGAACCGTTACCCTGCCCTGTGAAGTCGTCCGGGAGGGCAAGAATATCTTACGGATCAAGCTGGTACAGGGACTGAATAGGCAGATCCGGAGAATGTGCGAATATTTCGGGTACGAGGTCATCCGGTTGAAAAGAATCCGGATCATGAACATCACGCTGAGCAATCTTCAAAGCGGAACCTACAGAATGCTGACTAGTGAAGAGATAAAAGACATGCTCCGGCTGGTGACAGATTCCAGATCATAATCCGGTAAAAAGCAATTTTTGATAAAATTATTCCGCTGAAGAGCAGAATTCAGAACAGTGTTCCGGAGAACAGCTCCGGCTGTTGCGAAGAAGTTTCCAGCTGAAGTAATTTCTGCTTGACCCGGACACTGCCTGCATAGCCGGTCAGCTCTCCTTTACTGCCCACTACCCTGTGACAAGGAATTACAATAGATATCGCATTGGCACCGTTAGCGGAGGCAACTGCCCGGATGGCCTTTTCATCTCCCATTCTTCTGCTTAATTCCAGATAAGACACTGTCTTTCCATAAGGTATTTCCAGGAGCGATCGCCATACCTTTTGTTGAAATTCAGTCCCGGCAAATAAAAGCGGCAGATCAAATGAGGTCCGTTTTCTTTCAAAATACTCATTCAACTGGCGGATCGTTTCCCTATGCAGCAAGGTTTCTTCCTCATGATAAGTTGTGCCCAGGAAACTGCAAACCCTTGTGTCTACCTGCTCCCGCTTATCCCTATATTTCCAGTCCAGCACACAAAGCTGCTGCCGATAATCACCTATGATCAGCTCTCCATAGGCATTCGGGAAAGTGGTGATGTAAATCAAATCCATATCTATTCTGAACAACTGGTCAACCGGTACGGTTGTTATGGCAATACAAGATCTGTTAACCTGGTATTCCACATTGAATTTATAACTAAAAAACGAAGCTACTGTAAACAGTTTTGCACAAATTGTACTGCAATGCCGCAGGTTGAAGAAAGGAATTCGGACGGATATTTTTAATACAAAATGATAAATGCTATTTTAAAAGAATAAAAGAAAGCAGAGCGCACATGCAAAATTTTAAAGAGACGATTGAGAATGGTTATCAGTTCAAAGGTGACAGCATTCTATTAGGTGCAGGAATGATCGAAGGACAAGCAGTAGAAGGATTAAGCATCAGGGTTCCGCTCAAAACACTGAACAGACACGGACTAATTGCAGGCGCGACAGGAACAGGCAAGACCAAATCACTTCAGAAGCTGGTAGAAGGTTTGTCTAAAAATGGCGTAGGCATATTGCTGATGGACATCAAGGGAGACCTGAGCGGACTGGCTATGCCGGGAACCGCTAATAAAATAACCGAAGAAAGAGCCAGGCTGAGCAACGACAACTGGCAGGCTAGCAGTTTCCCGGTAGAATTGCTGACATTGTCAGAACAGGAGGGTGTCCGGCTGAGAGCAACCGTTACCGAATTTGGGCCGCTCCTGTTATCCAAGATCCTGGATCTCAACGACACCCAGCAAAGTGTGCTGTCCATGATCTTCAAATTCTGTGATGACCATGCACTACCGCTGATCAACCTGGAAGACCTCAAAAAAGTCATGCTGTATATCACCGGTGAAGGTAAAGAACTGCTGGAAGCAGACTACGGCAAGGTTAGCCCGGCCACTATCGGAACCATACAAAGAAAGATTATTGAGCTGGAAAGCCAGGGTGCGCACCTGTTCTTCGGTGAACCCTCATTTGATGTGGAAGACCTTCTCAGGAAAGACATCCAGGGCAGAGGATTTATCCATATCCTCCGGCTGAACGATATTCAGAACAAACCGAAGCTGTTCTCCACTTTCATGCTGCAGCTGCTGGCAGAAGTCTATGAAAAGTTCCCTGAACGGGGCGATGCCGAACGGCCGGAGCTGGTCATATTCATCGATGAAGCGCATCTCGTATTCAGTGAAGCTTCCACTGTTCTCGTTCAGCAGATCGAGCAGATAGTTAAGTTGATCCGCTCCAAAGGCGTAGGAGTATTTTTCTGTACACAGAGCCCTTCTGATATTCCTTCAGGTGTATTGGGGCAATTAGGTCTGAAGATCCAGCATGCCCTGCGCGCCTTCACGGCTAAAGACCGGAAAGACATTAGGCTGGTTTCAGAAAACTACCCTGTCACTCCTTTTTATACAATCGATGAAACACTCACACAAATGGGAATCGGCGAGGCATTTGTTACAGTGCTCAACGAAAAAGGGATACCGACTCCGCTGGTGCATACGATGATGTCTTCCCCGGAGTCCCGGATGGATGTGATCACCGAAGAAGAAAAAAAGCGTATCCTCGACAATTCTGTGCTGTACCACAAGTACAACCGGGCACTGGACAACGAAAGCGCCTATGAGATCCTTGGCAAAAAAATAGAAGCAGCCAGCATAGAGAAACAGCGTATCGAAGAAGCAAAGATCAGTGAACAGCAAGCCAGAGATGAAGCCAAGCTGGCAGAAAAAAGAGCCAGAGAGCAGGAACGGGAAGCAGCCCGGCTGGCTAAGGAAAGGGCTAAACAGGAAAGAGAAGATCAGAGAAAGAAAGCAAATTCATTTGAAACTATCCTGATGACCAATATGAAACGCCAGGTGTCTAATACCATTACGCGGGAAGTTTCCCGGGGATTGTTCGGCGCATTAAAATCTTTATTCAAAGGATCCAAATAAACTGATATTGATGTTGGAGATCAGATCACTATCTACCGAACCGCCTTCCGGCTGGAAAGAAGAGGAAGGAAAAAAGCTGACGAAGAAGTATATGAGCGAGATCGAACGCCTTCAGAATATCCTGATGGCGGAACAACAGCGCAGTCTCCTCATCATCCTGCAGGGTATGGATGCCTCCGGTAAAGACAGCACGGTAAAAAAAGTGCTTTCTGTCATGAACCCGATCGGCATGCGGGTATATCCTTTTAAGAAACCGACTGAGCTGGAAATGTCCCACGATTTTCTCTGGCGTATCCACCAGGTCGTTCCGCCGAAAGGAATAGTGCATATCTTCAACCGCTCACATTATGAAGACGTGCTCATACAGAGAGTCCACAAGTGGATTGACGAAGATACGGTAGCCGAACGGTTCAGACACATCAATAATTTTGAACGGCTCCTCACGGATAACGGTACAACCATTGTTAAGTGTTTCCTGCATATTTCACCGGAAATGCAGTTGAAACGCCTGAATGAGCGCACGCTGGACCCCGAAAAATACTGGAAGCATAACCAGAATGATTATGAAGAACGGAAATTCTGGGACAGCTACATGAACTGTTATGAGGATGTGCTCAACCAGTGTAATCAGATCCCATGGCAGGTGATCCCATGCGACAATAAACGATATAAGGAATACCTGGTTGCCAAAGTAGTGATGGAAGCGCTACAGGACATGCAGCTCAGGTTTCCTCCGCTGAAACGTAATTAATTCATACTTGATTTACCTAAAAAAGTAGACTTATGAGTACTATCCAACTCTTACATTTCGGAGAGATCGACCTCCGGCAAATCAAGGATGAATATCGCGCCGCCATCCAGCACGATGGCCGTAAGATCCTCCTGGACCTGAATTTCTTTGAAGAGAAAAACCTCCCTGAAAAGAAATTACCCCAAATCCGGCAATTTCTAGAAGACCTGGAGCTGCACATCAAAGAAGCGTATGCGACAATTGCCAATGACTACGAGTCCGAAGGGGAAACCTATGGATACATCGAACATCATATGGAAGAGCTGGAACCGGAAGATATCCGGGCTATTGTCGGTCAGACGACCAGCTCAGGGCCGCAGGATGATGAATTATTCGAAAAGCTTTCACTGATCAGGATCGGCCTGTATCCTGAGGAAGAGAATGAATTTGCGGTATTTGACTTTTCTATCGGCAAAAAATATACGGACTATATCCTCGCCGTTTTCTTCAATGCTGACGGTACGATAGAAGATATCGCTATAGAATACTGATCCTGAATACAAGATAATGGGGTGTCTCCGACCGGGCTATCGCTTATAGTCCTCATTCTCGCCCTGGCCGGACGGTCATTGCGGGCTATTCCGCTCTATCCCTCACCCTTATCAACAGTATAAAACCGGAACGGGCTGGCCAAATGGCCAGCCCGTTCCGGTTTATAATCTCCGGCGTGTTTATTTCACTTCCGTTACTTTCAGTTCTACCCTGCGCTCTGCAGCAGCAGCGTTACTGTAGATAGAATTCTGTTTGTCCTTAGGATCATCGCTCACCTCATCCGGCGCCTGCGCTGCTCCGTATGCTTTTGTTACAATCACCAGTCGACCACTTGCAATGTAACCTTTCAGGGCGCCATTGTTCCAGGACTGCAGGTAATTGATCAAGGAAGCGGTTCTTCTGCCGGACAGTTGTTCATTATATCGGGAAGTAGCCAGTGGTGAAGCAAATCCGCTCACTTCCACCGTCACGGTCTTGCCGCCTTGCAGCAGCTCAGCCACATTACCCAGCAAAGATTCCAACTGGGCCTTTCCGGCTTCTACTTTAGGCAGGAATGCCTTCCGGTCAGCAGAAGTGCTCTTAGCCAGCGCATCCACATAAGCATTATAAGCCTGATCATAAGATACATCGGTCGTAGCCAGTGTTGTCCTCGGATTAGGCTGATCATTATCAAAGAACAACCGTACAGCCGCCCTGAGTTTCAGAGAATCTCCTATTTCTGTCAGTCGGTGACCAGGATCAATAGTATGGTCAGGAGCCGGTATGTACGGACCATCAATATCTTCCCGGATGATTTCTTCTTCCAGCTCCGGCTTTTCTGCAGAGACAGTATCCTGTTTTTCTTCTTCCTGCTCTTCCTCTTTCTTTACTTCCGGCACAGTTTCAAATTCTTCCGGATCCTTTTTCTTCTTACGTTCCCATTCGTAATTCAGCGCTACTTCATAAGCGCCTCTTCCGCCCGTCGCCGTTTTCAGATCAGAAACGTTTCCGTCAAACGCAAAACCTATTTTGAGATCTTTCCAGTTAAGCCCTACATATCCTACGACAGCATCGCCGATCCTGTAGCCCGGGCCGAACTGCAGCTCAGTGTTCTTCACACCCTCTACAGCTTTACCCAGCCTCACACCGAAGATGGCCTGCAGTAAAGTCTCCTGGGCTTTCGCCTGGTGCTGGTAATATACGCCCGGATTAAAGGTCCAGTCTGATTGACCGAGGTCGATATTCGCCTTGGCATATGTTGTGATCCTCGGTGCTACGGAAGCTTCAGATCCCGAAAGAAAAGTATAGGACGGAGAAGTCAGATTGAATGCAGAAATCCCGATATGAATACCGCCGGCATCTTTAAGATCAGAGTAAAAGTTGAAACCTGCGCCCAGATCCAGGTAACCGGCATTGTCTCCCGCGACCTGCTCACCGGAAGAAAGATCCGGGTTATACCCGACACCATCAAACTGGGAATCAAAAGAAAGCTTGGAAAAATCTATCTGTTTACGGACATAAGCTCCTTGTATCCCTAATTGGAAAAGCTGCTTATTGTTATTAATATATTTTCCGATCGCCGCCGTCAGTGCCGGTCTGAAAGTCGTCAGTGCACCGTCGCCCGCCTTATCATACAATAATTGCGCGCCCAGTCCGAGCCGCCAGCCTGTAGATTCATTATGAAAGATCTTGCGATCGTAAGCTATATTGGTAGTGCTGTACGGGACCGGTACGGCTCTCCACTGATCCCTGTATAACCCGGTCAGCCTGTTGGCTTTCTTAGCAAAACCGGCATTGGCAGGGTTCAGGTAAACAGGATTCAGATGAAATAAGCTCCAGTGAAAGTCCTGCGCTTTGACCGCAAATGACAAACATACCAGACCCAAAAATAGTGTCAGTTTTCGACTCATCGTATGACAGTTAGGTTTCCTTTTCTCTCAATAATTGTTTCTTCACATCTGGCTTTGAAATGGTAGGAATAAGCACCTGCCTCAGCACTTTTACCTTTATACATACCGTCCCAGCCTGCTGTTAGATCATTCGTTTCAAAAACCTTCTCCCCCCAACGATTGAAAATCATGAATCTAATATCCGACAAAGGTACAATTGTACGCACAAAAAAGATATCATTTTTTCCATCCGCATTTGGGGAAAAGGCTGTAGGGATAAAGATCTCGTTACCCGTACACAATTCCGACTGCAAAATTATCCAAATAGAATCAGATTCCGCACACCCCAGTTCATCCTTTACAGTGATTTTAAATAATGTGTTTGATTCTATTATTGCAGTAGTTACCGAATCATAAGGATGGCTGACTTTCTGTTCCGGTGTCCAGAAATACTGTACGCCTTTGTCTGACAATGCCTTCAGCGTCACTTCCTGGCCTGGTGTTACTGTAGTAGCGCTGGCTTCGATCGTGACAGAAGGATTCGGTACTCCTATAATGACCAGGTGTATAAGTGTATCACACAGATCCCCGGTCACATTTATATCATAAGTCCCCGCCTGGTCATACCGCTCCCCGCGATAGTAATAAGGCTCTCCTTCACACATATAAGCCTCCAGGCTGTCTCTATACAGATCAGTGAATGTTATATTGACATAGACAGAGCTATCACAACCGGCTGCGCTCGTTCCCTGCCAGGTATATTCACCCGGACTGGTAATGACCTGACCGCCCAGCTCATAATATCCTCCCATACAGACCTGTGCAGTAAGAGAATCCCGGTATTCCGGATGAACGGTCAATTGCAGCACCACGGTACTGTCGCAACCGCTGGAGTGCAGCAAGGTATCCGTATAAGTTCCTGATTGTCTGAGCGTATCCGGCCCGAAAATATAACCTTCTCCTGAACAAATGACGGCATTCACAGCACTTCTGAATTCCGGATAAAAATCAAGTTCCAGGTATACAGTACTGTCACAACCTGCCTGACTCAGAAATTTCCGGGTATACACTCCGGGTTGACTTAACACCTCATTGCCCAAGGTATAGGTTTCACCAAAACAGAGCGTTGTCCGTACCGAATCAGAAAAACTTTGTACAATACTCAGCACCAGCATGACAGTGCTGTCACAACCATATTGATTCCTGAACACTTTGACATAATCACCCGGAAGCATTAACGTATCTCCACCAAAAAAGAAAGTGCTGCCGGCACAGATCTTCACCGAGAGTGTATCTGAAATCCGGGAAATTACCTGCAATACAATCGTATACGAACTGTCACAGCCATGTATGGTCTGGTAACGGAAAGGATAAACGCCTTGGTTACGCAACGTATCGCCGCCAAAAACGTAGGATTCCCCTTCGCATATTCTCGCCTCTATAGTATCTGCATATGCAGGATACACCTCCAGGTTCAGAGTTACGATACTGTCGCAACCCCAGCTATTTTTGTAGGGAATCGTATACGTACCCGGACGGGTAAAAGTACTGTCTCCGACAGTTAAGGTATCTCCGTTACAGATATTCCTGGCCAGATCTGTGCTTTGAGATTCAGATACCATAATCGTAAAAGTAGAAGAATCTACTACATTACAATTCAGAGGATTAAAGGCTTTAAATATAACCAGGTATTCACCGGCCTTTTCATAAGTATGTACCGGAAGTTCCTTTGTGGAGGTCTGTCCGTCGCCGAAATCCCAAAAGAAGGTTTGTGCCGGCTGAGTAATGGTATAGGTAAATTTCGTTGTCAGCGGAGAGCAGCCGGCAGCCGGTTCGGCGCGGATAGAGGTGATCTGCATGGAAAGCAGGTCAAACTTGAACTTCACACCGGCCATATTGCAATTCGAAGACAGGTTATGATTACTGATCACACCGGGTGTCGTCGGGAAATTATCTGTTTTACCACAGCTCGCGCACACCGCCTGGTAAACGATCCCGTTTTTATCAAAACGGCTCGTTCCGCCATCCACGTGATCTGCTCCTCTCCTGTTGACATTCCAGCCTGCTTCCCCGAAATAAGAAGCATAGACCAGTTGACTGGCATCCCGGCTGAGGCAAATGAGGTAAAAATCGGCGCCGTCCGTCTGCCGCTGGTAAGCATCCTGGGTTACCGGCATACCGAAGGTTGTACCTGAATAATACTGGAATTCATAATTGACACCTCCACCCCATCCTACAGCGTACATATTTCCGCAAATATCGACCAGGAAAGCAGTAGGTGTGATATTGACCAGTCCACGCTGACTTGAGCCAAATACCGTTGAAAAGATCGTTCTGTCAAGGTTTTTATTCAGCTTATGGATGAACTGGCTGGCAAAGGGATTATTATAAACACCAGGTGTCACCGGGTATTCGCCCAGTGTCTGTCCCAGGATCAGCACATTATCTTCTGCATCCAGTTCCAGTAAATATCCCTGATCGTATTGATCCGTACCCAGATAGGTGCTATTGATGATCCGGTTGCCATCATTGCTGATCTTGGTAACAAAACCATCGGTTCCTCCGCTGTAGGCCGGGTTAAGTCCGGAAGCAGTACCGGGCAGGTTGGCGCTGTTCGTGCCGCCGCAGATCAGGATATTCTCTTCTGCATCCAGGCGGATGCCATATGCGCCGTCATTACTGCTGCCTCCGTAATAAGTAGCCCAGTGCAACTGTGAAAGATCACTGCTCATTTTAAATACCAGTCCGTCCGAACCGCCGCCGATAGCGGGCTGCAGCCGTCCCCGGGTTCCCTTGATATTACTGGAATTCGTGACTCCTGCAACATATATATTACCCTGACGGTCTACAGCAATATCGCTCCTGGATTCGTCTCCGTAGTTGAACAGGAGATCATCCTTGATATTTACGCCGTCATTATCTGCTCCGCCGAAATAGGTAGACCCTACCAGACGCGTACCTTCACTGTTCAGCTTGGTGATGGCAAAATCAGCACCATTAAAATAATAGATACCGCCACCAAAAGCATAAAAGCCTGTACCGCCGGCAAACCCTGCCTGGTAAGCATTGTCTGAAACAGGATAATCGACAGATCCGGTAGACACTAATGCTATGATCTCATCCTGGTCCGTATGGTATAAACTTGCCAGTATATCCGCATCACTTCCTCCCAGGTAAGTGGAAAACATTCTCGTAGAGCCATCTGCACTGATCTTCTTGATCACCACATCACAATATCCGCCTGCATACCATTCCTGGAAAGCGCCTGTCGTCACCGGGTAAGCTACTCCGAGCGCTATACCGCCCAGATACATGTTACCGTCATTATCATAGGTCGCAGAAGCACCCCAGTTATCAGACGGGCTACCAGAATAAGTAGAGAAAATCAGCGTAGGATCTATCACCAGGTCAAAAGCCGGATCATAGCCCTCCGGGAGTTCAAAGCTGAGCTCATTGCCCCGGAGCACATAAGAACAGGCTACTTCCCTGCGTATTCCCCGGATATCCTGGTAAGCATAAGGTTTGTATTCATATACCTCATTGACAGAGGTTTGTATTTTCAGGAAACCGTTGGGTTGGATCTCCAGCCGGTCCACTCCGTCATAAACCATTTTTATGGAGAAAGGATTTCCGCCTTTCCTTACAATGTAATCACTCTTCATGCTACCCGCCTCACTGTATACCTTCAGGTCTATTTTGTCATACAATCCGCCATATATTACTGACCTGTACGACCGGACACCAGATTTCCAGCGTTGCTTATCCGCTCCCATATAGTAATTGGTATAGTGGCTGTAAGCCTCCGCAGCACTCAATTGCGGACGCCGGGCACCTGTCCATTTCAGCTTATAGGCATGTGCAGCTACCGCCGACCGCTTATGCGAAAAATGTTTTCCGGGAGAACGGGTATTGTCATTATTGAGCTCATATGTATGCAGGAATGCTTCCGGCTCGTAAAAAAGGAAAGTAACAGCTGTATCTTCCAGGAACGCCCATCCGCCGCTCAGATCGACCCTGTACCGGATCTGCTCTTCCCATTGGCCGAGGTTCTCTGTGTATTCCAGTCTGCTCTCTGCCGTATTATGCGCATGCACCACAACAGACAGTGCTGACAGTGCAAGCGCTATATATAATCTGAGGTGCATAGCAACAATACATATTAGTCACATCTAAGATAATAAATCCATATGTGCAGCCAACAACAAAATCATCTTAGTGTATCCTGCAGCTTATTCTCCCCATCTATAGGTAGGTTTATCAAAGCCGGCAAGGTCCAGTACCCGGTCAACAACTGTAGCAGCCAAAGCTTCGAAATTGTCCGGCCGGCTATAGAAAGAAGGTGATGCGGGACAAACGATCCCTCCGGCTTCCGTTACAGCCAGCATATTGCGGATATGGATCAGGCTTAACGGCGTATCCCTGGTCACCAGGATCAGCTTTCTACGTTCCTTCAGGATCACATCTGCTGCCCGGGTCAACAGATCGTTGGAAATACCTGTAGCGATCCGGCTCAGGGTGCCCATGGAACAAGGAATGACAATCATCGTATCGTATCGTGCAGAACCGGAGGCAAAGGGTGCATTGAAATCCGTTTTATCATAAAAAGTAAAAGGTAAATGCTTATAATCCTGGTTCATCAATTCCTCTTCCCATACCTGGCAGGCATTGACAGACATCAACACGCCTACCTTTTCCCACTGATCGCTGATCCGGAGCAGGCTGTCCAGGAGGACCTTGGCATATATTGCACCGCTCGCACCGGTGATCGCAACGATAATTTTCCTTCCCAAAATATTGGTTTTAAGTTTTTTATGAATTAGACCCGAAAGATTTCATTAAATTCTTTGACAAAGTTGGTATTAATTTTGTTCTTTGATGTATAAACCTAGCTTATGAAGCTCCAAAAATACACCTGGCTTTTGTTATTTCCCGCATTAATTGCATCCGCATTTGCGGTGACGTCTTTCATGAATGCACCGGGAGAAACAGAACAAAATACAGGTTCTATCAAATGGATGACACTGGAAGAAGTCCAGGCTGCCCAGAAGAAAGAACCGAGACTGGTGATCGTAGACCTTTATACCACCTGGTGCGTATGGTGTACAAAAATGGAATCCAGCACCTTCAGTGACGCAACGCTGGCCAACTACATCAACAAAAATTTCTACGCACTGAAATTTGATGCGGAAGGCTCCGCACCGGTTACTTTCAACGGAAAAACCTATGAGCTGACCAATATCAACAACAGGAATGTTCATCAGTTAGCCTGGGAATGGGGTAATGTGAATAACAGGATCGGTTATCCGACTATCGTTGTCCTGGATGAAAAAATGAACAAACTGCAAACTTCTCCGGGTTTCAAAGATGCCGATGCCATGGAAGCGCTGGTCAAATTCTACGGAGACAAAATTTACAAAACCAAATCCTGGCAGGATTATATTAGCAGTGGAAGATAAAACAAACTATGAGACCGATAAAAAGCACTCTACTCATTGCGCTCACCCTTATTGCCTTCTCCTGTAAGGCCAATACCAGTGAAGCACAGCAAACCGAATCATCTTCTGATTCCCTGAGTATCAACTGGATGACGTTCGAAGAAGCTGTCGCCAAAGCTGAAAAAGAACCTAAAAATATCTTTATAGACTTCTACACACACTGGTGCGGATGGTGTAAGGTAATGGATAAGCAGACCTTTACGGATCCGAATGTGATCAGGCTCATGAACAAATATTTCTATGCAGTGAAGTTCAATGCAGAAAGTAAAGACCCTGTTACGTTCAAAGGTAAAGAATACGGGTTTGTGGCACAAGGACGGAACGGGTATCATGAACTGGCTGCTTCAATCATGCAGGGACAGATGTCCTATCCTACTTTCGTCTTCCTGACACCTGATATACAGATTATTACACCTATCAGCGGATTTGTAAAACCGGAAGATTTTGAGCCGATTGTCAATTTCCTCGGGCAGGATCTCTACAAAGGTCCTAATGGCGGTAACTGGGAAGCATATAAAGCCAGCTATCAGAGAGGTCAAAAATAAAAATAACCGATCGCTAATAATACAAAGGCTGCCTGCAACACGGGTAGCCTTTATTATTTGTTACCATAGCATAAAATCAATTTATAAAATAAATATTACATATAAATACTTTCTAACTTAAAACAAAATTATTTATCAAGCAAAGAAGTATTTTGCTGATGATATTGACTGTATCTGTTATTATGGGATGCAGCAAAGACAAAAACAAGGAGGAAGAACAGACTCCGGATCAGAATTATAAATACTACCTGAAAGGTAAGATAGACGGAAAGGATTTCATCATAGGAACGAATGTCCAGGCAGAATTCCAGGGCACTTTTTCATTCGCAACCTATATGCCTCATCCGACCAACCTACACGCGGCTTTACTCGATATTACATATTTTAACCGGGAAGTGGCCGGGAGGAATTTTCTGGAAGCAGGTTTCAAGAACCTGATCAACAGGAATCTTCTCGAAGTGGAACCTGAAGGCGCGTTTCAAAAACAGAATATAGAGATCTTTATAGGTGTCAATAAAAAATTCTATAGCTGCAAAAGTGATAACAGAAATACTGGCAACAGCTTTATTATCACAAAAGTAGAGAAGATCGGACAATCTCAATATAATCTCATCAGTACAGATCCTGTCATTTTTGCCAACTGGTATAAACTCAGCGGTAAATGCACCTTGCAGCTTATTCCTGATGAAGGAAGTGATGAGATAACACTGACAGACGGCGAATTCGCTATTTTCACCTCGGAATTTGACCGTTAATTATGGAAATCTCCTTAGAATAGAAAGCGTTATTGACAAAAAAACATTAACACTGTTAATCATAAGTTAAATAAATTCAACAGAGTTATTTGTGGAATAATTTTAATGAACTTCGAGATATAAACCATGTGTGATGAGAGCATTTTTTACTTTTCTTTCCATTTTATTTCTGGGCATTACTGCGAACGCACAAACTGAATTAAACCTCAACTCCAAAATCAGTTTTGCCAAACAGGAGCATGATTTCGGACAATTACCGACCGGTAAACCTGTAGCTTACGAATTTGAGTTCACCAATATTGGCAACAAACCGCTGGTGCTTTCTGATGTAAAAGCTTCCTGTGGTTGCACAACGCCTTCCTGGTCAAAAGAACCGATCCTGCCGGGACAAAAAGGATTCGTAAAAGCACAGTACAACATGGCAAGAGAAGGAAAATACAGAAAATCCGTTACAGTGAAAACCGCTGACGGAGAAACGATCACCTTGTACATCACCGGTGAAGCAGTACAGCCGAACAATGGCGTGGAAACAGCCAAGCCCTCTATCTTCAGCAACTAAGCACTGCAGGAAAATAAATTAATGTAACTCCATACGCACAGTGTATGGAGTTTTTATTTTTGTATCGTCATGCCAACCATATCAACCAAGGGCAGATTAATGCCTTCATCTCCGATCAGAAAGCTTGCGCAATATGCGGAAGCTGCAAAAAAGAAAGGCACCAAAATTTACCACCTGAACATCGGACAGCCGGACATAGCCACCCCAAAGGAGTTCTGGAATGCTGTCAAAAATATAGATCTGAATGTACTGGCCTACAGCCCGTCCAACGGATTTGAAGATTTAAGAATCAGATATGCCCGTTATTTTTCAGAGAAATGCGGTCTGAAGGATCTTACTGCCAACGACCTGCTGATCACTACCGGTGCCTCAGAAGCACTGTTTTTTACCATGCTGTCTATCCTGGATGAAGAAGAGGAAATCATCGTAACAGAACCTCTGTATGCCAACTACATCGGGTATTCCAGGAGCGGCAATATAAAAATAAAGGCGATCACCACGCGGTTTGAAGATGGATTTTCATTGCCTTCGATCGCCGCTTTCGAAGAAGCGATCACACCTAAAACCAAAGCCATCCTGATCTGTAATCCAAGTAATCCCACAGGTTATAATTACAGCAAAGAGGAGCTGGATACGCTCCGGGATATAGCGCTTAAACACAACCTTTTTATCATCAGCGATGAAGTATACAGAGAGTTTAATTACACGGGCAAACCTCATCAGAGCATGATGAATTATCCGGAGCTTTCTCAGCACGTCATACTGATCGACTCCCTCTCTAAGCGTTTCAGTGCCTGTGGCGCGCGCATAGGGATGGTAGCTACCAAAAACAAAGAAGTATTAGACACTGTGCTGAAATTTGCCCAGCAAAGACTCAGTCCGCCAACTATTGAACAGTTAGCTTCTATCGCCCTGTTCGATGTGGAAGACAACTACTTCACAGAGGTCAATAAAGAATACCTTTCCAGGAGAGATACGCTTGTAGAAGGACTGAATAAAATTGAAGGAGTAGGTTGTCATACACCGGGCGGCGCTTTCTACTGTATGGTGCAGCTACCGGTAAAAGATTCTGATCATTTCTGTCAATGGATGCTTGAAGATTTCACTTATAATGGTGCTACCGTCATGATGGCCCCGGGAGCAGGATTCTACACTACGGAAGGATTGGGTAAAGATGAAGTCAGGATGGCCTACGTATTGAACAGGGAAGACCTGGCTGCAGCAGTACGATGCCTGGAAAAAGGCCTGGAAGCATACCAATCTGCCTTTCCTGATTTTGTCAAATAAAAACTATTTTAAGTGTATAAAATAAAAAGAGCCCTTCCGGGCTCTTTTTTGTTTCAGGTTACTCATCTAGGATAACTGACCATCTATATCGATCTTATTTCTGAAGATCACTCCATCATTGATCACATCTGCCACGATCGGTCGCTCCCGGCTGATCTTATCCGCCAGGATCATCTTGGACAGCTGGTTGATGATCTCTTTGTTGATCAGCCTTTTCAGCGGCCTGGCCCCAAACTGCGGATCATATCCTTCATGGCCGAACCATGCGATAGCTTCGTCAGAAAATTCAAGCTGTATATCCATAGATTTCAGTGTTTTCTGCAGATCCTGCAGCTGCAGGCGAACAATCTCCGTGATCTCAGACTCGATCAGCGGTTTGAACATGATGATCTCATCGATCCTGTTCAGGAACTCCGGCCGCATCACCCGTTTCAGCTCTTCAAAGACCTGTATTTTTGACGTTTCCGCAGCAGAGAAAAGCTCAGATTCGGTCTTCACTTCACTGAAGTTCTGCTGGATCAGATGAGAACCGATATTGGACGTCATGATGATGATCGTATTTTTGAAATCCACTACCCTTCCTTTGTTATCTGTCAGGCGACCATCTTCGAGTACCTGGAGCAGGAGGTTGAATACATCCTGGTGTGCTTTTTCGATCTCATCCAGCAAGACAACGGAATAAGGTCTCCGTCGAATCGCTTCCGTCAGCTGACCACCTTCATCGTATCCCACATATCCAGGAGGTGCTCCGATCAGCCTGGAGACAGAGTGTCTCTCCATATATTCTGACATATCAATCCTCACGATCGCTTTCTCATCATCAAAGAGCAGCTCTGCCAGCGCTTTGGCCAACTCTGTCTTACCCACACCTGTTGTTCCGATGAAGATGAAGGAACCGATCGGCTTTTTAGGATCGCTCAGGCCGGCCCGGCTTCTGCGGATCGCATCTGAAACAGCACTGATCGCTTCTTCCTGACCTACCACCCGTTTGTGCAGGTAATTTTCCAGATCGAGCAGCTTGGATTTCTCAGACTGCATCATTTTATTGACCGGGATACCTGTCCATTTAGAGATGATCTCTGCAATATCTTCTGCATCGACTTCTTCTTTGAGCAGGCGTTGATTTTCTTTCATATCCTTCAGCTCCGCCTCATATTGCTTCAGCTGCTCTTCAGCATCGCGGATCTTTCCATATCTCAGCTCCGCTACTTTGCCATAATCACCGTTGCGCTCTGCCTGCTCTGCCTCAAAGCGGTATTTTTCAATATCCAGCTTCTGCTTCTGAATACGGTCAAGGATATTCTTCTCACTTTCCCATTTCGCCCGCAAAGCATTCCTCTTTTCACTGAAATCAGCGATCTGTTTGGAAAGATCATCCAGCTTAGCGGTATCATTTTCTCTTTTGATTGCTTCCCGCTCAATCTCCAGCTGACGGATCTTCCTGTCCAGCTCATCTATTTCTTCCGGAACAGAATCCATTTCCAGCCGTAATTTGGCCGCCGCCTCATCGATCAGGTCGATCGCCTTATCCGGCAAGAAACGGTCGGTAATATACCTTACGGAAAGATCTACCGCGGCAATGATCGCTTCATCTTTGATATTGACCTTATGATGCGTCTCATACCGCTCTTTAAGTCCCCGCAGGATAGAAATACTGTCTTCCTTGCTCGGCTCATTGACCATTACCTTCTGAAAACGGCGTTCGAGCGCCTTATCTTTTTCAAAGTATTTCTGGTACTCATTCAAGGTAGTAGCTCCTATCGAACGCAGCTCACCTCTGGCCAATGCGGGCTTAAGAATGTTTGCAGCATCCATAGCGCCTTCGCCACCGCCGCCAGCTCCTACAAGGGTATGGATCTCATCGATAAAGAGAATGATTTGTCCTTCTGAAGAAACGACCTCTTTAACAACAGCTTTCAGCCGCTCTTCAAACTCACCTTTATATTTTGCACCGGCGATCAGCGAGCCCATATCCAGGGAGTAGATCACTTTGGATTTCAGGTTTTCCGGAACATCTCCGGTAACGATACGATGCGCAATACCTTCCGCGATCGCCGTTTTACCTACGCCGGGTTCGCCGACCAGTATCGGGTTGTTCTTGGTCCTTCTGGAAAGGATATGCAACACCCTTCTGATCTCCTCATCCCTGCCGATGACCGGGTCCAGCTTATTAGCCTTCGCCAGCTCATTCAGGTTTTTGGCATATTTGTCTAATGAATTAAATGTGAGCTCTGAACTACTTGATTGCACGTTATTACCTTTTCTTATTTTCAATATTGTATCCTTCAGGTTCTTCTCATTCAGTCCCATGCTCTTTAGCAGCGAACTGACGCTGTCATTGACGGATAAGAGCGCCAGTAAAAGGTGTTCCAATGAAACATAGTCATCATTGAATTCTCTCATCAGGCTATTGGCTTTCATCAATACCTGGGCCATATTCTGAGAAGGATATTTAACTTGCTCGCCCGAAACAACAGGCTGCTTATCGATCAGGTCATCCAGGTTGGTCTCCAGTTTGTTAACATCAACTTTTAACTGGCTCAGCAGGTATGGCAAAAGATCCTGATCCACCTCCAGCATGGCTTTCAATAAGTGAGAAGTATCCATAGAGGGACTCTTCTTATCAAATGCCAGCTGTTGCGCCCCGGCGATGGCCTCCTGCGATTTGATGGTGAATTGATTTGGGTTCATATATTATTGCTTATTTTGTTATACCTATTGTATATACGGGAGAAATAGCAATAAGTGTTCCTGTTATATAAAAAAAGCCATATAGGACGTTTTGTCACAAACTATCCTTAAAATGCTAAAAAACAGGAAGTTATGTCAGAACCTTCTCTAAAAAACTTACTTTTTGTCAGAAACGATCTGTTCAATGGCCCAACTTATAACAGAGAACAGGATAGAAAATAACAAAGCATTCCAGAAACCTTCGATCTCAATACCGTTGACCAGGCGGACCGCCAGCAATACTACAGCCGTATTAATGACCAGCTGAAAGAGTCCCAGCGTCAGAAAAGTAATCGGCAACGCGAAAAAAGACAGTACCGGCTTGATAAAGGTATTTAAAAGACTCAGGACAACCGCAAAGACCGTAGCCAGTAAAAAGCTGCGCTGTGTACCGGATGCATCCAGCGAAATAATATCCGTGAGATAGCTGATCAGCAGGATCGCCACGACACGAAACAAGAGTCTAATAAGCCAATTCATATGCTAAATGTAAGATAAATAAAAAAGAAGGGCAAAAACAGAAAACATAATAAAGACAATTTAAAAACCGATTTATTGTAATTTGGCCCAAACGATATGTCGCTCTTCTTTAAAACACGGCAGCTGGATGGCAAAACGCAGGTTTTTGATCCTGTCCGTAAAAGGTTTATTATCCTGACACCGGAAGAAGAGGTCCGCCAGCAGATCCTGGCATATATGGTAGAGCATAAAAACTACCCGATCAATTATATCGCTATAGAAAAGAAGCTGGTCATAGCCGGAAAAGACAGGCGATTCGATATTGTTATCTATAATGATCAACACCAGCCTTCTTTACTTGTAGAATGTAAAAGACCGGAAGTAGCCCTCTCCCAGACGACCATGGAACAGGCGGCACTTTATAATCTCGCTATAAAAGCTCCCTATCTTGTGATCTCAAATGGCAGACAACATTTTGTTGTATCGATCAATTTTACCGACCATTCTTTCAACTGGCTGAAGGACCTGCCGGAACGGAATGTTTTATGGCCCGACCGGGTTACAGGTTGTTAAACAATTAGTTACCAAAAAATTTCTGGCAGTCGGACAATAGTCTACAGACAACGGACAATGGACCATCGTATTTGCTGATTAAATGAGGATAATGTGATAACGGGGAAATTAGCAAATGAGTAAACGAATGTGATGAATGTGGTAATGTGATGCCATTCGATTCTTAGGTCCGACAGAGAATAAGATAGCTGGATTATCGTGATTACGATTTTTTTAACCCGGTACATCTAATGTGAGGAAGAAGCCCTTCAAGCTCGATACTTCAACCTTCTCAGCACATAACAGCTCACCATTACACCGATATCTATTGGCGAGTCACATCAACGCATATCCGGTATCCTTATCCTGGCTCTTGACTCTTGGCTCTTGGTCCAATTAATCATTTTCACATTCTTCACATTAACTAACTATTCCATTAGCCTTGCACTAGCCATCCAGTCTTATACACTGAGCTTGCCGAAGTGTGACTCTTGCTTCCAGATTACATCACCATCCAGTATTTTTGCAGCATGACACCTGTTCATCAACCTACAGTCTGCATCATAGGCGGCGGTGCGGCGGGTTTCTTCGGAGCCATTGCCTGTGCAGAACATTATCCTGATATTAAGGTCATTATTCTGGAGCAAAACAAAACAGTTCTGAACAAGGTTAAAATTTCCGGCGGAGGCAGATGCAATGTAACGCATGCCTGTTTTGATCCCCGCGAACTCATCACCTTTTACCCGAGAGGCAGCAAAGAGCTGCTGGGTCCGTTCAACAAATTTCAGCCGGGTGATACGATGGACTGGTTTGAAAAAAGAGGAGTATCACTCAAGATAGAAGAAGACAATCGCGTATTTCCGGAAAGTGATGATTCACAGACCATTATCGATTGCCTGATCAAAGCAGCTAAATCACTCCACATACAGATATGGAACAGCACCAAGATCACAGGGATCGGCAGAGATGACAAAAACAACCATCAATGGTTGCTGCGCACGGCCACCGGCCAGCCTATACTTGCAGATTATATCCTGGTGGCGACAGGAAGCAGTCCTATGGTCTGGGAAATGCTGGAAGGCATTCACACCATTATAGATCCCGTACCGTCTCTGTTCACCTTCAATATCCAGCATATCCTGCTTAAGGATCTTCAGGGCATATCTGTCCCGGATGCAGAAATCCGCGTAGAAGGTCAGAAGCTGGAAACCAGCGGACCATTGTTGATCACGCATTGGGGATTGAGCGGCCCGGCGGTATTAAAAATGTCTGCCTGGGGAGCCCGGCTATTCCATGCTATGAATTACCGGTTCAAAATCCAGGTGAACTGGACCGGGCTGGAATATCACCAGGCGGCCGGACTGCTGGAACGGCATCTTCACTCCTATCCTAAAAAACAGGTTTCCTCTACCCCACTCTTCAATATTCCTTCCCGTTTATGGAAAAGGATCACAGAATATACCAAATTGCCGGAAGCGATCACCTGGCAACAGCTGGATCCGGAACAGGTCAGGCACCTTTTAAAGATCCTTGTTTTCTGTCAGCTGCCCGTGAACGGCAAGAGCACTTTCAAGGATGAATTTGTAACCGCTGGCGGAATTGCACTGGAAGAAGTAGATTTCAGGACCATGGAAAGCAAAAAAACACCTCATTTATACTTAGCCGGTGAAGTGCTTGATATAGATGCCCTGACGGGAGGTTTTAACTTCCAGGCTGCCTGGACCACCGGTTACCTGGCCGGAAGAACTATTGCACAATCTGCAGCAAAAAGGAGCTGAAATCTTTTATAAGATGAATAATAAATCAGTGTATTTCTATACAGTGAGACCGATACTTTTTTGAAATAAGGATGTTTTGCAACGGAATTAACACCTAAATATTTTGTTAATATTTAGGAAACATTAAACCTAAGTGCTTCCTTTTACGTGTATGGATACAAAACATCGATTATGAAGATCCATATAAGACTACTCACAGTTAGCGCATTAATGATAGGTACATCCATCATGACAACCAATGCCCGTACCCTGAATCTGAAAGCAGCCGGTATTGAAAGAACAGAGGAAGAAACCAAACTCTCTGTAAAGATCCGCGAAACAGCCAACGCTATCGCTAAGGATCTGGGCCTTTCCGATAAACAGACAGAAAGCGTTTACAAAATCAAACTCGAAGAAGCTGAAAAGATAGAGCAAGCCAGACAAGCTGCCGAGCAATCCCAACGGGATATCGGCAATGAGATTATCCTGATCAAAAAAGATGCAGATGCCAAGATCAGGAAAGTGCTCAATAAAGACCAGGTTGCGCTCTGGGATGCTAAAAAAGATAAATATGATTATAATCCGGGGCTAATTGAGAATGTAAAGGATAAATGGCACGAGAAAAAAGAACAGATCCAGGAGAGAAGAGAAGAAAAGAAAAGCAATTAGTCCCTTCACCAGTATCAGCCATTCAAAATGGCTTCCTCATAAAGTCCTTAAGTCTCCCGGGAATCCGGGGGACTTTTTATTTTCCGCCAGGTTAATTAATCTTGCCTATTTTTAAGTCCATGCAAATATTCCCTGCACAGACCGGTTATGCACTGCTCAGCAACCTTTCATCACCCTGATTGACATAGATGATCCGGAATCTCCTCTTTATTTCATTGATATGCTGTTGTCTTTCCTGCAAAGACAGGCAGACAGAGCGGCCGGCGGTTTCATTCTATTATTGGAAGACAAAATTTGCGCTCTCCTCCAGCGAAAAGCAACTCCTGGAAGAACTCAAAGTCCGGAAATTATACGTCAGGTATTTTGACATTAAGAATATCGACCATCAGGCATTTCCCGTATCGACCATACAATTCGAACAGTTACCGGAACAGACAGAGATCATCCCGGTGGTATTCATCAGGAATGACGTGATGCTCGACCCGGCCATTGACGTAGAGCTGCTCGCCAGGCAAACCTGGGAATATCTCCGGTCCGTCAACCAGGCGCACCAGATTCATATCCGGGAAATACAGATAGATTGCGACTGGTCATTAAATAGTAAGGAGCGTTTTTTCAGATACCTGCAGGTACTTAAAGATCAGTCAGGCGTTCTATTATCCGCAACGCTGCGTCTGCACCAGGTCAAATATCCCGAACAGACCGGCATTCCTCCGGTGGACAAAGGTGTGCTGATGTACTACAATATGGGGCAGATCGATACAGGAAAAGGTAATTCTATTTATGAAAAAAACATTGCCGGGAAATACCTCAAAAGCCTCCGCAAGTATCCGTTAAATATGGATATCGCGCTGCCCATTTTCTCCTGGGGTATACAAATCCGCAACAACCAGGTCGTGCACCTCATCAGTAAAGTACATCCTGATGACCTGAACAATGATCCCGGATTCATTCAAACAGACAGCAACCGTTACCAGGCTGTACAAGGTATGTTCAGACACGGAACTTACTACCGGGAAGACGACCTGTTAAAGCTGGAATATGTTACATTTAACCAGTGCAGGGAAATGTTGAAGGATCTCGGAAAGCATCTCCGGCAACCAGCTACGACTGTAATATTTTTTGATCTCGATGAAAAGAACCTGACTCGATATGGGCAACGATCGTTTGAAGAGCTACTTACTGGGTATAAGCCTTAGCCTCAGCACTGCAGGCGCTATTATTTATGCCTGTGCAGGCGGTGACTGGGACGACACTTATTTATCCAGCTTTGCACCGGAAGTATATGTAGACACCAGCTATATGCCGCTATTTTATACCTCCGACCTATTATTTTATGACAATTACAACCGGGAGAACTATTACTCAAAGATCTCTCCCCTGGAAAATGAGAGCATAAAAGACTGGCAGGGATACCTGGACAACAGGTTGTCTTTTGAGCAGATCGATGCATTAATGATCGACCGGGAAGATAAAAAGGTCAGTGAAAAACTTTACCAGGCCATGAAAGACGGCCGGACAGTTACTATAGACATCGGCCAGATTGATATTAAAGATCCGAAAACCAGGAACTTCATTGAATTCCTGCACCTGGCCCAGGCAGTTCATCCTTATTCCAATGATGAAGTCTACCCCTGGTACTACGAAGACAAGAAGCCTCAAAAACCATCCAATCCCCAGCTTGCCCGGCCATTTGAAGAAAAGGATTTCAGCATCAAAAATGACAGCTTTCTCAAGAACCGGTATTGGTTCCAGGTGATGAAAGCGTACTTCTATAATAAAGATTACAGGAACGTTATCAGCTTTTTTGAAAAGACGCAGACAGACCAGCCTAAAAACACCCTCTATTACAGGGCGCAGTCCTATACAGCCGGCGCTTATAAAAGAACCGGCGATATCGCAATGGCCAATTACCTGTTTGCACTCGTATTTGACCGGCTCCCACAGATGCGGCAGAGTGCGACCTTTTCTTTTAAAGGTACCGACGAACACCTCTTTAACGCCAGCCTGGATCTCGCCAAAACCACTGAAGAAAAAGCGGCCGTCTGGGCATTGCTCGGCTATTACAACGATGAAAAAAGAGCAATTGAAGAGATCTATCAATTAGACCCTCAGAGTCCGCACCTGGATTTTCTCCTGACCCGTTTGGTCAACATACAGGAAAGTTCACTGAACAATACGGAAATGCGAACTGTCAGCGAATATAAGCAAGAACTGCAATCCGCTCTTAACCCCAAAGCATATACGCTTGTGCAAAAAATTGCAGATCGAAACAACACCAAACAGCCTTATTTATGGGATCTCGCTACAGGATATCTGGCCATGTACGCCGGAGAGTACAGGCAAGCCGACCGCTATTTTGACAAGGTGGCGAAAACCGCTCCGGATACCAAAGCCTCTAAAGACCAGCTGCGGCTTTTAAAGCTGTTGAACAAGCTGATGAGCTACAATACCATCAATGCTGATATAGAACAGGCCCTTTATGAAGATATGGAATGGCTTTATTTTGATAAAGATCAGACAGCCTATCCGCTAAGACGCAATTACGCTCAAAATTTTGCAAAAGCTTATATCTCTAAACTTTATGCAAAAGAAAGTAACATTGTCATGGCAGAGCTGTTCCACCCGGAAAAAGCATTTTACTACGAAGCTGAAAATGCAGAAGCGATGAAGGCTTACCTGTCCGGTACCCATCCAACTGCCTGGGACCGGTTTATCCGGCGTTTCTATTACGCCAAAATAGAAGATATCCATTATTACCAGGGACTCCGGAAAGTTTACAATGACGATATCGATGGCGGTATCTCTCTGATCCGTCAGAGCGGTGATCTGCAACGAAATACCTTTTACGGCAATCCATTCAACGGGAAAATCAGGGATTGCAATGACTGCGACCATGCGGCCAGGCAAACCGTTAAATACACGATGATAGATTTTCTCCTGAAAGTCAAAGAGATGAAAGAAAAGATCGACCGGAATGAGGATGTTTTTAATAACAGCCTGCTGGTGGGTAATGCCTTCTATAATACCACCTATTTCGGTAACGGCAGAGCCTTTTATTATAATCCTATAGTAGACGAATACGGAAATTATTTATCAGCATTCAACAAGCAGTACCTGATGAATATGGAGCCTGCCAGGAAATATTACCAGATAGCTCTGGAAGCAGCTGAAAACGATGAACAACGTGCTAAATGTGTTTATCTTCTTGCCAAATGCGAACGAAATGAGTTTTACAGGGATCAATATTATGCCGACAATGATTTCCCCTTCTACTGGGACAATGACCTGATCGCATTTAAAGCCTGGGATGGATTTAAGCAATTAAAAACGAAATATGCGCATACCCAATACTACCGGGAGGTGATCAGAGAATGCGGTTATTTTAAAAAGTATGCCTCTAAATAAATATCTCTTCCAACCCTGAACCTAAAGCAGACTTTTATTTCAAAGCTGATAATCAGCACTTTGAGAAAAGGAGACCTTACAACATCCTGTATTATCAAACTGTCCGGAAACAGATGAAGATAAGATAACAGGTAAAAATTAATACCTGACCGGGGGAAAAAATCAGGCTACGATTTAAGCGCAAAAAGCCCGCCGATAGCGAACAATGAGGTATAAGCCTGCCATGGCATACCGGATGCGACCAATATGCAGGCACCTATAATACACATACCGCCGAACACCATATATTTCATGGAAGCCATCGGCGTTACCCGCTCTTCTTTTTTCTCGAAGAATTCCTGCTCCGCACGTTTAAACATTTCTACAAGCAACATCGGTGACCGGGTGATCACATCTATCACCTCCGGTGCATTCTGTAAGGTTACTTTCGCTAACTCTATCGGGTTGACCTCATTAAGCACCAGTTTACGGATATGTTTTTTGGACACCTTCGCGATATCCAGCCCAGGCAGGATCACGTTGCCTACGCCTTCAAACGTAACGATAGCTTTTACCATCAGCACCAGCTCCAACGGGAAATACATCCGGTATTTAGCACCTAATACAACAGATTCATAGATCAGCAAGGCCAGGGAGAACTCATTGAAATTCGGGTTCCTGACCCATCTTGTGCCCACATCTGTAAATTCCTTTCTGAACCCTTCCGGATCACCGCCTTTGCCAGGTCTGGCCACCATAGAAAGATACCGGGCTGCAGATTTAGGGTCACCCATGACCAGTGAATTGTAATAGTACAGCATGCTCTTACGGGTAGACTCTTCAAACCTGCCTACCATGCCCAGGTCAATAAAACCACACTTAGGACCGTCCTCACTCTGGATGATCAACAGGTTGCCCGGGTGCAGGTCTGCATGGAAGAAACCATCGCTATACAACATCTGTATAATAGCCATCGCTCCCAGATCTACTACCTTTTCCCGCTCTTCCTGTGTCAATACTCTTGCGCAGTTTTCATCCGGTTTCATACCCTTCAGGAACTGCATGACGATCACATCCTTGGTGCTGTACTCTCTGTGGATCTTAGGAAAAACAATGCCAGGTGTTTTGGCAAAATTGGCTGCAAAAGCTTCTGCGTTATCCGCTTCAAGCTTGAAATTCACTTCCCTGTTCGTGTATTCACAAAACTCGGTGAACATATTTTTAGGCTGCAGGTGCGGTACAAACCACTCCAGGAAAGCACCGGTCGCCTTGATGATCTTGCTGTCTGTCTGGATCAGCTCACGGGTACCCGGCTTCAGCAGCTTGATCACAACTTCCTCACCGGATCGCAAGGTAGCCCTGTGCGCCTGGGCAATAGAAGCCGAACCTAAAGGTTTGGTCTGGATATCGATGAATACTTTCTCAACAGGCTGACCCAGCTGCAGCTCTACCAGCTCCACATAGCGCTCATACCGGAGGGCAGGCAAAGTATCCAGCAATTTCTTCAGCTCATCCGTAATATCTTTAGGCAGGATATCTTCCCTCAGAGAAAGGATCTGGCCGAGCTTGATATAAGTAGCGCCCAGCATTTCCAGTCTTCTTCTCAACTGAACGGCAAAAGGTTGCCTGATCAGCGTTTTATTGAGGAACGGCCAGTGCAGCCACAGGAAGATCTTCAGTAAGGTGTACTTTATTTTAGGTTTTGCATTTGTCTCTTTCCTGTGTCTCAGGTAAGCAAAACCGCCACCCAGCGCCAAAGCCGTAAGATGAGATGTCGTAATAAAAAACCTGACCAGCAGAGAACTCGGTTTCTTTTCTATATATTCTTCATAAAAACGCTCTTCTTGCTGTAGAAATGACGTCTGAGGCTCTTCCCTTACTGCATTATCCATATTGTATCGTGAAGTTGTTATCCGGAAGCTAAAAATAAGGTAATATTAATTAATGCTGAAAGTTTTAGGAACAATTCAGACAATTAAATGTTAATTACCATACATCTTCTGCAACTTATCTGATCAGTGTAAGGTTTCCTTTTTTGTAATACGACTGTCCGCCCTCACATTGCGCTTTGATATAATAGCTATAGCTGTCAGGATTAGCCGGTTTATCTCTGAAAGTACCATCCCATCCCTGTTCCGGATCATAGGTCTCGAAAACCCGTTCTCCCCACCTGTTGTAAACTGCGATATAGATCTCCTGCACTACATTACTGCGTATTTTCCAGGTATCATTTTTACCATCACCATTCGGGCTGAAAGCATTAGGAACATATATATCCGCATCCGAGCACCAAACCTGTTCAATCACCCTTACCCACACCGTATCGGTAGCCGCACAACCCAGCTCATCCTCTACCCTGACGGTGAACAAGGTTGTTACCTCCGGGCTCGCTGAAGGACGGGTGACCGAAGCATCGGACATCATTGCTTCCGGCTCCCACTGATACCGGTAAAAATTATCCGGGATCGTAGAGAAATGTACGGTTGCTCCCCTGGCAATCACATTTTCATCCGCCACTGCCTGCACATTTATTACCGAAGGTATCACTGCTACAGAATCTGTCAGGATGCACAATTCATCAAAATCCACCTGGAAAAGAAGATAACCGGACACTGAGTCTACGCGATACATCAGGGTATCTGTAGTAAAGATCTCTCCCGGAAGATGTTGCCAGTATACCCTGTAAGACAATATACTTTCTATATCCAGGTCGATCCGCACACTATCTCTTGAACAGGTGCGGTACGTGCCGGCCTGGTAGCCGATATCCGGGCGATTTAACCGGAAGGTATATGACAGCGTATCCTGGCAGCCACCGGTATGGCTAACGATCAGCCTGTATGGATGCTCATCAAAATCACCGATGTGAAATGTCGCCGAATCCGTATCATATGCTTCTCCTTCCCATATCCATATAAAGCTGACATCCGGATGACCGGAAGAAGCCTGTAGTAAAAGATCAGCCTTATTGCAATAATGCCGGACATCCCGCACTATGGACAGATCCAGCGTATCTGTGCAGCTGAGTACCTTCACTTGCACAGAATCTACGGATTTGCACCCTGTTGCCAGGTCTTTTACTTCTACCCGGAAAGTCTGATCCGCTGAAGGTAAAGCAGATGTCAGTGACCGGGACGGCTCTTTTACAAGCTGGGCAGGGCTCCAGGCATACTCATATCCTGTCGATGGTATCACAGACAAGCTGACGGCCTCACCTTTATAGATCGTGTCCGGTTCCGCGTGGGCACTGATCTGTGGGGAAGCAATAGCGGTAATATTAACCATGCCATTATATTTACAGCCTTTCTGCGTCTGAACTTCAAAATGTAAAGCACCGCTTCGCTGTACCACCATAGGCAGGACAGCCTCTTGTGTAACGGATACCGGATCGGTATACCAGGTCACCCTGGAAACCACCTCTCCGCCAGGATGCAGGTCAATCTCTATTGTCTCTCCCTGGCAGGCGATCACAGCTTCAGGATTCAATTGAAGGTGATCTTCAACTAAGTGTATCCATTTAGTTAAAGTATCGGTACAACCGTAAGAGGAATGTGCGACCAAACGGACAGAGTATCTTCCATAATCCGGGAAGGTATGCACAGGATCCCGCAGATCAGAGGTCGTTCCGTCACCAAAATCCCAGCTATAACGGATCGCATCGACAGACTGGTTGCGAAAACGGACAACCAGGCTGTTGCAGGTTGTATCCGCAGAAAAATAAGAGGCTGTTATCAATCGGCGACAGTCTGCTACATTGAACTGAAAATCCCTTTTTGTCTCAGAAAGCAGCACTCCGTTCCGGTATTCTTCCACACAAACTCCTACTACAAACTGCCCTACTGTATTGGTCAGGGCTGTCAGCAACCCCGTTTTGCTGTCGATCGACAAGACCTCCGGTCCACCCAATACATTCTCCGGTGAATAAGGTGCTTTCCACCGGACATTCCTGAAAGGCGGATTGTCCCGCACGGTAGCCGTAACAATCGGCGCCGCCTCGCTCAGGGCATCATAAGGTGTACATAACCTGTATACCAGTGAGTCACCTTCATAATCTATAGCGGAATGATCGAAAATCAAGGGCTTATTGGCACAAATAGCCACCGGGGGAAATTCTTTGAATACCGGGTTGCTGTTCGGCTGCTGTGGGGGAATAAACGCCCAGAAATTCGCTCCGGAACTACTTACATTATCATTCAGATCATCATAGATGTTGACAATCGATGCATTTCTGCAACAGCGCTGGTAAGAAAGAATATAACCGGATTCATTAGGTGCCAGTTCCAGCGTATCCAGGTATTCTATCCGTTCCACACAGACACTGGGCGGCACTACCCAGCAATCATCATTGATATCTACCGGAAGCTGCTCTTTAGGAGGACGAATGATATTGACCCTTCTCAGGAAGTTGTTATTGCCGTCAAAAATGCTGATTATACCCGGTGCATCGAAGTCCGGAATGCCCAGGTAACAGTCCCGGTACACCTTCAGGCTGATCTCATACGCTCCGTTTTGTAACAACCTGTAATTCATCTCACCTCCAACAATATGAGTAGAATATCCATGTCGAAAAGTCCCAAGAAAAAATATCGCAAACAAAATATAGCGCAACATATTATTTGTTTATCTTGGTCTTATAATTATCAATCTGGTTACAATGAAATCCAGGATGAAGCTAGTCAATAATCTGTACATTGTACTCTTAACCGCTCTGCTTCTCAGCTGCAATACCAATGAGAAGACACCTGAAGATAACAACTTTTCCTATCTCGACAGTGCTTCCACACCGCAAACTTCCGCATCTGAGAAAAACGAATCCGACTCTTCCGCCGTTTATGAGACCCTGACCTGCGAGAAAAAACAGGCTGAACTCATCGGTGTCGTCAACGAGCGGGAATATCCGGGACCACCGGGATATGGCAAAACACCCTCCAAAGACATTCTGAGATCTTACTATATCCTGAAGCTGCAAACACCTGTATCTGTCAGCTGCAATAACGAGCAAAGCATCAAAACAGATGAAGTCCTGCTCCTCATCGCACCGGATTATCCTGTAGATCACCTGATGGGCGGTACAGTGCTGGCCATCGGCCAACTGGGCAAAACGGAAGAAAAAAGACCGTACTTCCCGCTGGAAATGCAAGTTTTACGCATAGATGCCGCAAAGGCTTCCATACAATAAGGTTTGTCTTTCTTACATTTGCAGTCCAAATACATTACATGTCGGATATCAAACAGGAAATCAGCAAACGAAAAACCTTTGCGATCATCAGTCACCCCGATGCCGGTAAAACTACCCTGACAGAGAAATTCCTCCTTTTCGGCGGTGCGATACAGACAGCAGGAGCAGTTAAATCCAATAAGATCAAAAAGGGCGCTACTTCCGACTTTATGGAAATTGAGCGGCAAAGAGGTATCTCCGTTGCTACTTCCGTAATGACGTTCGAATACCAGGGTGTTCTCGTCAATATCCTGGATACGCCGGGCCACAAAGACTTTGCAGAAGACACTTACCGTACACTGACGGCCGTAGACAGCGTCATCCTGGTCGTAGACAGTGTAAAGGGCGTGGAATCTCAGACTGAAAAGCTGATGGAGGTCTGCCGGATGCGCAAAACTCCTGTGATCGTTTTTGTCAATAAGCTGGACAGGGACGGACAGGATCCCTTCACGCTGATGGATGAAATAGAACAAAAGCTGGACATCCAGCTGCGTCCTCTGAGCTGGCCGATCAACCGCGGTCCATTCTTTAAGGGTGTTTATAACCTTTACGACCACCAGCTCAACCTTTTCCGGCCGGGCGCGCAACAGCTGGAAGAAAATATAGTAACGATCAAAGATCTGAACGATCCTGTACTGGAAAAGCATATCGGCAAAGAGGTGCAGCAGCTCAGAGAGGACATCGAACTCATTGATGGTGTCTATGGCGATTTTGAGGTGGAAGAATACCTGACAGGCGATATCGCTCCTGTATTTTTCGGCAGTGCGATCAATAATTTCGGCGTCCAGGAGCTCCTGGATACCTTTATCCGCATCGCACCGAAACCAAGGCCCAGGTATACCCTGACCAGGGAAGTATTACCACAGGAAGAGAAATTCTCCGGATTTGTATTCAAGATACACGCCAATATCGACCCGAATCACAGGAACCGCATAGCATTCCTCCGCGTCTGCTCCGGTAAATTTGAAAGAAACAAATACTATACCCATACCAGGCTCCACAAAAATCTCCGGTTCAATACTCCGGCCACTTTTATGGCATCAGAGCGCAACATCATCGAAGAAGCGTTTCCCGGAGATGTGATTGGTCTTTATGACACCGGCAACTTCAAGATCGGAGATACGCTTACAGAGGGAGAGCTCCTGCAATTCAAAGGCATTCCCAGCTTCTCTCCTGAGATTTTCAAGGAATTGGTCAATAAGGATCCTATGAAATCAAAGCAACTGGATAAGGGTATCCAACAGCTCACGGAAGAAGGCGTCGCGCAGCTGTTTACGATCACTGCCACCAATACCAAGATTGTGGGTACCGTAGGCGACCTCCAGTTTGATGTGATACAGTACCGCCTGCTCAATGAATACGGGGCAGCCTGTATATTCAAACCGATGCAATTTTATAAAGCAGTATGGATCACTTCTAAAGATCCGGCCAAACTGAAAGAATTCATCAAGACTAAGGTCAACTATATGGCTACAGACAAAGATGATAATCCCGTATTCCTGGCCACATCCGAATGGATACTGAACCTGACCAAACAGGATTATCCGACCATAGAATTCCATTCCACTTCCGAACTGCAGAAAGACCAGGTAATCGCGTAATTATGGCTGAAGAAACAACAAATGAAAGAGTAACGCTGCTGCGCAGGATGATCGGTACAGATCCCAGGTACTGGCCGTATCCTATACCGAGAAACCTTGGCGCTCATCTCCTTGAAGTAGAAGAAGGACGTGCAAAGATCAAAGTAACAGTACAGGCTGACTGGCTTAATCCGCTTAAAATCATGCACGGCGGTATTATGGTAACCCTGATGGATGAAATGATGGGACTTTGCGGATACACCCTGAATCAGCCGCACGGCTATGCTACCATTAACCTGACAGCCGATTACCTAGCCAGCGCTAAAGAAGGTGATATATTATATGTGTATGGTGAAATAGAGAAGAAAGGCAGGCAGCTGATCCATGCTGTTTCCTACATAGAACATGAAAACGGAAGGAAAGTGGCCAAAGCAACCTCCAACCTCCTGGCCTTTCATCCTAAATAATGGTGAGGCTACTTAACATTCATTAAGATGTTTTAACTAGATCATTATGCGCCTGGCGATTAATTTTGATACAAATAGTTGTTTATGACTAGAGTTATACCTCATATTTTATTATTTCCGCTCCTATTATTAGGTATATCTACTCATGCATTAGCACAAGACAGCACTGCAACGAAGGCTAAGATCACCATCAAATCCTTTCTGCAGGACGGCACGGATAAGCAAGAAAGTTTCCAGGAAATCCAACTGGATGACAAGAAAAAGGTCGTGCTTTTCCTGGACTCTATTCTCGGAGGCTTGGGTACGCGGCTCAACAACACCTTCCGGTCTTCACTCAACGATATTGAGATCAATATAGGCGGCGGCTCTGAAATAGACAGCATCTTTCAATCGCTCAACCAGCTGCTGGGCCAGGAAGGTTTCCCTTTCCAGGCAGACAGCATCTATAAGGACAAAAGAGTTTTCCTGGGTATAATGGTAGAAGACCATGCAGACACCCCCGAGGGAAATCCGCAGCACCCATCCATCTTAAAGGTTATTCCTCACTCTCCTGCTGAAGAAGCCGGATTACAGCAAAACGACCTGCTGATCAGGATCAATGATAAGGACATCTATTCCTATGATGATATTATCACCTTATTATCCTCTAAAAATGCCGGTGATAAAATCCAGATCATCTATTCCAGGGATAACGAAACAAAGACCACTACTGCAGCGCTCAGGTACCGGAATTCCAACGATCAGGTCTGGGTGAATATGTTCAAAAAAGATACTTTGCCCTTCTCTTCTTTCAGCCTTCCTAAATGTGAGAAGATCATCGTACAGAAAAGCGGTCCGCGCTTAGGCATACAGGTCAAAGATCTGGATGAAGAAGCCAGGAAGGCGCTGAAAGCGAAGAAAGGCGGCGCTCTCGTGACTTATGTCAGCAAGAATTCCTGTGCTTCCGGTATGAAGCTCGCTGTCAATGATGTGATCGTAAAGGTCAATGACCATAATATCGGCAACGTAGAAGAGCTGAAACAGGTCATTCATAATTTACCGATGAATGAAGAGATCAAGCTGAACTATATCCGCTACGGCAAGAAAAAGTCCACTAAAGGTAAGATCACCGAGTTCAGCAAAGCCTGGGACGATAATATCCTTCTGAACATCATTGACCTCTCTTCACTCGGCAACGATCTGGGTATAGATTAAATGGCTCTCTATCTATCACAGGTGATCCGGATGTAGTTTTTCGAAGAAACCTCCTGCCCTGTTTTTCCTGACGTTATGCCAGGGAAAGTATTGTCCCTGCATCGCCACATACACACCTGCAGGAAGTGTCTGTACAAAAGCCAGCGCACATCCCAGGTTAAATAACCCGTCACTACTTCCGAATTTATAAGGGATCATGGCTCCCGTCAGCACAATGGTTTTATTTATAGCAGCTTCTCCCAGCAAACGGGCTGTGACCTCCATTGTGTCTGTTCCATGCGTAATGACGATCTGATCTTCACCGGCGTGCTTGCAGCACTCCAGTATATAGGCTCTGTCTTTATCTGTCATTTCAAGGCTGTCGATCATCATCAGGGTCTTCACACGCACCTCCAGCCTGGACCGTCCCAGCTCCAATATCTCGCTGATATGCGTATCCTTAAAATAGAGCTCTCCTCTCAATTCATTATACTCTTTATCAAAAGTACCGCCTGTCACAAAAATCCTGATATCCATTAACTGCGTTTATACAAATAAAGGAATTACACACGTATTTGTTTTGTTCCGCAAGCCTTTTAAAGTAACCTGACGATTTGCCGGAATTATTTGATATTATTGCAGGCCACACCAATGCCATCCTATGAATAAAACACCTTTTCTCCGGAGGCTCCGGGTTATCCACCTCGCCCTGACTACAGGTATTCTCCTGACAGCCTTTATATCTTATATGTACCTCAAGCCCGGAAGTGGTATAGCCGGCGGACAAAGCTTCTACCTGATGGCAGGACTGGCAACCGCTTTCTTCATGGCAGTGCTTTCGCTCCTACTATACAAGCAAAAAACAAGAGATGCCGCTCTGGAAAAAACGCTGGCGGACAAACTGGAAGTTTATCAGAACGGATATATCATCACATTGGCCATGATAGAAGGTCCTGCCCTGCTCAATCTTGTATTATATGGCGTAGGTGGACCGGATGCCAACTTTTATGTGGCCATAGCGCTACTATTGCTACTGGTGGGTAGATATCCCGGCAGCACCCGTATTGCAGATGAGTTAAAGTTAACAATGCAGGAAAAAGAATTATTAGAGAAAGTTTGAGCAACGTCTCTCCTATCCAAGGTCTCCCCTGTTTATTTATTGTGATTACTTTCCAGCAGGCGGATAATTTTATCCTTGTCATCCAGGCTTTTCTCCAATCTGCTGATGAATTTCCTTAAATCATCGATCCGCTCCTGCTGCTCTCTGTACAGCAACTGATCAAAAGATGCGACTCCGGGAAGCGTATTATAACCAGACTGCTGCTCTTCCAGGTAAGTTTTATGTAGTAAGACAGGCGTATGCCCATACAAGATATAAGCAGGATTAATATTATACTTCTCCGTCAGCTTATTAAGCGTCTCTGTGCCTATAGCCCTTTTGCCTGTCGCATAAGAAGACGCCGCCTGTCTGGACATCCCTATAGAGACAAATAATTTATTGGCAGAAGTAATATTCGCACCTTCTTTATTCAGAATGTCAATAGCATCATTGATGCGCTTCAACCGTTGAGAATAATTGCTCAATATATATCTGGTGTTTAATTAATAATTTTTTTCGCAAAACTCTTGCATAAGTATCACATAAGTTTTACTTTTGACTATTATTACATACGATACACACTAAAGGTGTGGTGTATACTTTTTTAGTCAACTTGTAAATATAAGTATTCTTCTTAGAACTTTACAGGTTTGGGTGCTGTTTGTATTTGCATAGAGCATATCAAATCAGAAAATAAAAAGTCAGGATTATTGTAACACTTCATCATCCTATCCGTTCTAAGTAGGCAAACCGGAATAAAAAACAGACAAGAGAACAGGTTAAAGAAAACGACCCGTACGGGGACAGCAGGTCAAAACGGCTTGCATTTAGTGAAGGGAGCAGGTTCGTTATTGGATAAAGAACAACCTGCTCTTTTTATAAGATAAAATCCTGTTCCGAAGAATGGTTAAAAAATCGCTTATTTTTCAGTAACTGTTAAGCGTACGCATTATCAAGGTTTCCGATGCGCCCCTTCCAATATGCGTATAATTTTGTCCTTGTCATCCAGGCTTTTTTCCAATCTGCTGATAAATCTGTGCAGATCATTGATCCTTTCCTGCTGCTCTTTGTACAATAACCGGTCAAAGGACACCCCTTCATACCCTTTCTGAGGTTCCGAAGTCTGCTCTTCGCTCAGTAGCACCGGCGTATGTCCGTAAAGAACGTAAGCGGGATTAATATTATACTTCTCAGCCAGCCTGCTCAATGTCTCCATACCCATAGATCTTTTACCTGTTGCGTAAGAGGATGCAGCCTGCCTGGACATTCCTATAGAGACAAGAAGCCTGTTAACAGAAGATATTTTAGCTCCTTCTTTATTCAACAGCTCTATCGCTACTTTGATCCGGTCCAGTCTCTGAGAATTACCCAAACTATATATCCAATGTTTAATTAATAATTTTTTCGTAAAACACTTGTATAAGTAGTACTTAAGTTTTACTTTTGACTAATATTAGATGTATTGCGCCAAACACAGCGTATACATTGGCTTTTAGTCAACTTGTAAATATAAGATTTAATCTTAGAACATTACAAGCGAGAGATACTATTTGTAAAACGCTCAGATGATATGAAGGATTATCGAACTGTTTGCAGACAAATGAAAACACCGGTACAAATAGTGTTGGAGTGTGTAGTATGATATGGGGAGACCTGTCATCAGGAATCTGGTTAACCTGATGACGTATGTCAGCACTGAGTGGGGATCTGGCTGACTAAGGGGACCGGGGACAGTGCAGGCCATCAGGTCTGCCTTTTGTGGAAGAGCAGGGTTGCCTACATCAGGCGGCCCTGCTTTATGTTTGTCCCAATCTACTTTTCATAAAAATTATATATAAAAAAGTATCATTACAAAATTAACATTATAATTTCTGCGTATATTGAGCCAAAACGATATTATGGAAGAAATGTACTTAGACGAACAAAGTCATGTCAACAGCCCAACCGGATTGCATTTGAACGACGAGGCTGTATCCTACTTTGCATCAATAATCAAATGGTCCAAATTTTTTGCGATTATCGGACTGATACTCTCGGCAATCATGGTATTAGGATCTATCGTCCTGTTAGCAGCCGGTAGTGCTCTGCTGTCTTCTTTAGATTCTTCTATGGGGATGATCAGTACAGCCATACTTATGCCTATTTATATGGTAATGGGCTTTCTATACCTGTACCCGTCCTGGCAGCTTTACAAATTTGCAACGCTGGGCAGAAGGAGCCTGGATAGCGAAGACAGTGAGAACCTGGCTATTTCCCTGAAGCACCTCAAAAGGGTGTATGCCTTCTTCGGTTACATCACTGCCTTTTTCCTGATCCTGTACGGAATCATTTTTGTCGGCGCGATTATAGGGAGCATAATGAGTTAGCAACAACACATGACTAAATCATAATCCAGAGGCTGATCTGCAAAAGATCAGCCTCTTTTTAATATAAGATCCTATTTGGAAAGGAATATATAGTCTCTCAGAACTGTTTTCAGGAAAATATCGTCCGGCTCTCCTTTGTAAGGCACATCCATTCTCATCCGCAGCTTACCGGCCAGCTCTTCCATACATTCCCAGTGTGCTGGATTGTTATGCTCCTGGCTCCTTCTGAGCGTTTCCTGAACGACCAGCATCTGCCGCTCATTAAAGCGCACCGCCTGCGGATAGGTCACTTTATAATCTGCAATATTGTGACGGCTCATTACTTTGGCCAGCGTCAATCCTTCATTAAAGTTACTTTTCACTACCACAGTTCCGGCCAGCGCATCCCCGATCCGTTGCCCCTGGGGAGAAGCCTTGATCAGGATCATCGCAATAGCGCCACCGGACATCAGGACATCCACCGGCCTTAAAGCCCAGCGAATGGCATAATCAAATAAGGCAGGTTGTCCCCCATCCAGCTTCATCACCCGGACCTTCATCACCCGCTTTCCGAAGGTCTGTCCGTCCATGACGATCTCACATACCAGGGAATACAATAATACGACCGGCAGAATAAACAGATATGCAACGATATCCAGGGCAGATTCATTATTCCTGAGGATCAGCAGGAATACTATAAATACTATAATACTATATGCAGATACAATCAGGTAATCGATCAGCGCAGCAACGATCCGCTCTCTCAATTCCGCCAATGCATAGGAGATTTCTACTTTTTGAGCCGTAATAATATCTACATATTTCATGTGAATACAATATAAAAGTTTATTTTCATGCGCAATGAAAGAATCCAGATTTATCAGGCAAAACGCTGCCAAATGGCAGGAGCTCGAGGACATTCTGGACCAGAAAACGCATGATCCCGAAAGACTGAGCGAACTGTTTGTGGAAGTGACGGACGATCTGTCTTACGCCAAGACGTATTATCCCCACAGGATCGTTCGCGGGTACCTGAACAACGTATCCCAACGACTCTATCAATCGATCTATAAGAAGAAACGCCAGAACCTGGAAAATTTCAAACATTTCTGGCAGTATGATCTTCCCCTGAGCGTATGGCACGCCCGGAAAACCTTTCTGCTGGCTTTCTGCATTTTCCTGACCGGATTGGGGATCGGGATCATCTCTTGTCTCAACGATCCGGAATTTGCCAACCAGATCCTCGGAGAAGAATATGTAAGCATGACCATGGACAATATTGCTTCCGGAGACCCGATGGCAGTGTACAAGAAAACCGAGCACAGCAATATGTTCCTGTATATCGTATGGAATAACCTGCAGGTATCTTTCCGGGTATTTTTCAGCGGCATATTATTCGGCGTGGGAACGCTTTTATACCTGATGCACAATGCCATTATGGTAGGGACATTCCAGTTTTTCTTTTTTGACAAAGGCGTTTTCCTGGATTCCTTTATTACCATCTGGCAGCACGGTACTATTGAGATCTCCTGCCTGATCATCGCATCGGCGGCAGGTCTTACCCTGGCAAAAGGTATTTTCTTCCCGGGCACCTATCCCCGGCTTTATGCCATGCAGATCTCTTCTCTGAAAGGTATCCGGATCATGGCCGGTATCGCTCCGCTGATCATATTAGCCGGCTTTATAGAATCCTTCGTGACCCGGTTGACAGAAGCACCGCTGATCATTCGTATCGGCGTGCTCATCATTTCCCTCCTGATGATAACAGGTTATTTTATCATCTATCCTTACAGGGTAGCCAAAGCGGCAGGATTTCCTGAAGAAACCGAGCCCTCTGTCAAAGTGCGGAAAGCAAAAATCAATCCTGTATCGATCGACAGTATCTTCACTCCCGGAACGATCACCATACAGGCTTTGACGATCTTCAGACAATATGCCGGTAAAATCATCACCGCTGCATGGATAACAGGTGCCTTGTCCGCTTTCCTGCTGGTTTATATCCTGGGGAATACACACTATTTCAAGTATTTTGTCATTGCCTCCGGGCAGGAAAGCCTCGCTTCGGCATTCAGCACGCTTACTTTTTTCAGCGAATTTTATAGCGTATTCAACGGTACAAAGAATTATGTGGAAGTGCTCTTACTGGCTGTTCTGACTTTTGCAGCGCTTTATCATGCGCTGAGGTCCCTGACCAGACAAGCAGGCTTAACGTTCAGCTATTCAATCAATACCTTTATTATCCTTGCAGTCGAAGCCTTTGTACTGAGCAGTGTTTTCCTTTTCTTACCTTCCGTAGCATGGATCATCTACTTTTTTTGTATCCCGTTGGCAGCATTCATCAACAGCGCTCTTTTTATAGAAGAATATAGCTGGGACACGGGCTTCAGATATTATTTCAGGCAAGTTGTTCAGACCTTCCTTACTTTCCTGGCTATCTTTGTGATCTACAGCTGCATCCTGATGATCACTTCCGGAGCAGCTATATTCGTGATCATGGAATTCATACGCAGCAATTTCGTCATGAATGAAGAAACTTCCCACAACTTCTTTCACTTTTTCATGCTGACCATATCTTTTACCACTTTCATATCCGGCATTACACTGATCCTGATCGCTTCCCAACTGCGCTATTTTTCCGTCCGGGAAACAGCAGATGCAGATCACCTGAGAGATAAGATTCAAAAAGCATTTCCGTCATGATCCGATACTGCCTCGTAATCATTTGCTTTCTATCATTGTTGCTGCCGGTGGTTGCAGAACAAAAGACAGTATTTAATGATCAGCTATATGAAGAGGTCACCAAAGGATATGATTTTACTGAAAATGCAGCACCGAAAAAGAAAGAGGTAAAACCGGAGAAGAGTGTTAAAGTATCTCCCGTTTTCTTCCTGATCCTGCAGGCAGCGATCATTATAGCAGTAGTTATAGGTATTGCTTTTATCCTGTTCTCCCTACTGGCTAAAAGATGGAAAAGCGATCCAGCTTCTACCAGGAAAAAGGTCACCGGCGGCGGCGTATTCTCCGAAGATCTCGACCTGGAAGAAAACCTCCACGATCTGGACCTGGACAAATTACTGGAAGACCGGATCAACCGGCAGGCATTCAAAGATGCTGTCAGAATTTATTATCTCATGATCATCAAGCAACTGGACCAGAGGCACCTGATCCGCTTTTCAAAAAACAAGACCAATGCTGAATATATCTCTGAAATGAGCGCCCACGCATTGCAACCGGATTTCAGGAAGGCCACCCGGTACTATGAGCAGGTATGGTATGGTGACCTGGATATCAGTGAATCGGAATTCAAACACATTCAGCCGTTGTATACGGCTTTCATTCAATCTGCCAGCATTGCGAGATGAGAAACCGGTTGGTCATATTACTTGTTATCATAGGTGCGGTCGTCGTTTCCGGAAGCATCTGGTATTATATCCAGTCTAAAATGCCCAAACATGACTGGCGGGAAAAGTATTACACTGCCAAGAGTAAGAAACCTTACGGCCTGAGCATCATGCATGATATCCTGGCTCAACAGAAAGGTGAGCAATTCCGGGAACAAAACATAGGGTTCAGCTATCTTATGGCAGACCTGTATGACCATGGCTATGACTCCAATATATATAACTATATCTTTATCGGTGAAAGGCCTTATTACAAGAATTACGATATCGAAGCGCTTTTATCTTTTGCAGAAGATGGTAATACTGTACTGATATCCTCTTACTGGCTGACGGACGAATTCTTCCGGATCCTGCTCGATATTGAAGAATATGAAGATGCAGTAGAGGTATTGACCGATTCTTCCAATGGGTATACCTATTCCCAGGTCCAGGTCGCAGAAGAAAAGTCAATTGGTACAGATAGCAGCATATATGAACTGTTCCGGCAATTCAGGATCCCCTTTACAGGACATTTCAGAACGCTTGATCTGATTACTAATGACACCTCCTACGTAAGATCTTTCTCTTTCTATAAAAATGACGTACAGGACACTGTCGCTTTTGAAAACCAGGTCTTTTATTACTCTCAAACACTGGATAAGTACCTGGATTATCATATTCTGCTGAAATCGGCAGTATCCAACAGGAATATGATGATTTCTATCCCATACGGAGAAGGAAAGATCCTGCTGCACAACCTGCCTATTGCGTTCACTAACTTCCACCTGCTAAAGGAAGACGGGAAAAAACATGCCGAATTCATACTTTCCCAACTCAATCCTGGCATTGTTATATGGGACAATTTCAGCCGGATATTCAACTTCTCTCCGGATGATCCGGGTATAAAATATTCAGGAGAAACACCGCTTGCCTATATTTTATCCATTCCCGCACTGGCCTGGGCTTTTTATATATTGCTGGGCTCGTGCGTGATCTATGTAGTTTTCAATGCTAAGCGGAAGCAAGCTCCGGTACAGGTGGTAGCTCCTAAAACCAATACTTCCCTGGAATTTGTCAGGATGGTTGGCCAGCTGTATTACAAAGACAAAGATCACAGGGCGTTGACAGAAAGAATGATGCAGCAGTTCTATACTGACGCTTACGCCCGCTATCACATCCAGGATCGCAACCCGGATTCCTTTGCCAAAAAATTATCCGTGCGCAGCGGTGTGGACATCCGTCTGATCACAGATATCATCAAGAAATACAATAAGCTTCATACACAGCACTACGAACCGGATGATCATCATGTAGGGATGTTTTATGAAGCGATTCAGGAATTTCATCAAAAGAAACAATAATGGAACAAGAAGAACTCAATCCGGAAATACCTGTCAACGATGAAGCTGCAACATCTGTCAGCACACGGACAGATATCGAGCTGATTAACGAGACAGTGGATAAGATCCGGGAAACGATCTCCAGGGTGATCGTAGGACAGGAGAAAATGATAGATTTCCTGATCATTTCATTGTTGACGGAAGGTCATGTACTCATCGAAGGTGTTCCGGGCATTGCCAAAACCCTGACCGCCAAATTGCTGGCCAAAACCATTTCTCTCCCTTTCAACAGGATACAATTCACACCCGACCTGATGCCTTCCGATGTGATCGGAACGTCCGTATTCAATATGAAGGAAGGCGAATTTTATTTCAAATACGGACCGATATTCTCCAATATCATCCTGATCGACGAGATCAACCGGTCTCCGGCCAAGACCCAGGCAGCCCTGTTCGAGGTAATGGAAGAGCGCCAGATCACTGCAGACGGTGTCCGTTACACGCTTCCGCGGCCGTTCTTTGTGGTTGCTACACAAAACCCTGTAGAACAGGAAGGCACTTACAAGCTCCCTGAAGCGCAACTCGACCGTTTTCTTTTCAGGATCAAGATCCAGTATCCTTCTTTACAGGAAGAGATGATCATTCTTCAGCGATCCAACGACGGCAGCCTGCAGGAGATCGCACGGGACCTGGAACCTGTAGTTACACAGGATCAGATAATACAGGCCGCTGACCTGGTCAGACAGGTATACATCAAAGATGAACTGCTGGCTTATATCGCCGCTATTATAGACAATACCCGCAATAATGCCGATTTGTTCCTGGGCGCTTCTCCGAGGGCTTCCCTTGCGATCCTGAACACCGCTAAAGCGCATGCCGCCATACACGGAAGGGATTTTGTAACCCCTGACGACATCAAGACCATGTGTATACCGGTGCTTAACCACAGGATCATCATCAACCCGGACAAAGAGATGGAAGGTTACACGGAAGAAGATATTATCCGGGAAATTATTGAAAAAGTAGAAGTACCCAGATAAATAATATCTTTTGAATTTCGCTGCACTGATTTCCGGATTCAGGGACCTCTATTTCCAGAGACGCTTCTTTACGATAGCGGGCATTGCTGCTGTCCTTTTTGCGATGGCTTTTCAATGGGGTTTCCTCTTCATACCGGCGCTGATATTGTTATCCATCTTAGCCATATCGACCATTATTGACCTGCTTTTCCTGTTTTCCACCAGCGTACCACTGGAAGGGAGAAGGGATATGGCCAAGATCCTCTCGCTGGGAGACGAAAACGAAATCCAACTGAAGATCAGCAACCTTTCATCCCTGGATTACGCGGCAGTGGTCATAGAAGAATACCCCGAACAATTACAGATCAGGGATATTTCAACCCGGATTGTCTTGCCTGGCAGGGAAACAGTCTCCATAGCATATACAGTCCGGCCAACGGACAGAGCGCTATTAAAGTTCGGCGGCACGAATGTTCTATTGTCCGGCAAGCTGAATCTTGTGCAACGCAGGATACATCTACCGACCACCGGTACAATAGCGGTCTATCCGTCGATCATACAGATGAAAAAGTTTGAGCTGCATAAAATGCAGAAAACCGCTTACCTGAGCGGTATCAAGCGAATGAGAAAGATCGGGTTGAGCTATGAATTTGAACAGATCGCCAATTATGTACCCGGAGATGACTTCAGACATATCAACTGGAAAGCAACCGGCAAGCAAAACCACCTGATGATCAACCAGTACGTAGAGGAGAAATCTCAACAGGTCTACTGTATCATCGATAAGAGCAGGAATATGATGATGCCGTTCAACGGTATGACACTCCTGGATCATGCGATCAATACTGCCCTGGTTATCTCCAATATCTCCCTGGCAAAAGAAGACAGAGCCGGTATCATTTCTTTTTCCGACCGGACAGAGACGTACCTGAAAGCGCAGAACCGGCCGGGGCAGCTCAGCAAGATCCTGGAAGCACTGTATAACGAGCAGAACAGCTTCACGGAATCGAATTACGAAGCCTTATATTTTCAACTGAAACGATATATTCCCAACCGGAGCCTGATATTTCTCTTCACGAACTTCGAAAGTCTGTATAACCTGAAACGCAATCTTTCCGTGCTCAGGAAGATTTCCCGCTCTCACCTGCTGATCGTTGTATTATTTGAGAATACCGAAATCAGCAAGGAACTGGAAATTCCCGCGGAGAACATCGAGGATATCTACATCAAAACTATGGCGAAGAAGATCAGCCAGGAAAAATGGCAGATGGTCCAGGAACTCTCGCGACACGGTATTATCAGCATTTACACCCGTCCTGAAGATCTGACGATCAACAGTATCAACAAATACCTGGAAATCAAGGCAAGAGGTACGCTGTAATCTTATTAACCAATATAAACCCTGCTCAGCTTATCTTCCAGGTACCGGTGAAAGTGATCATAATTCAATCCTTCCCCGGTGATCCTGGTACAGATCTCTTCTGCTCCATACAACCTGCCATAGCGATGCAATTTCTCATTGAGCCACTGTTTCAACGGTAAGAAATCACCCTGTTCGATCAGACCTGCCAATCCTGGAATATCTTTTTCCGCCTGCCTGTAATATTGTGCCGCATAAAAACTTCCCAGGGAATAGGTTGCAAAATAGCCGATACTGCCGTGCGCCCAATGGATATCCTGTAATACGCCCCGGTTATCATCCGGCACTTCTATATCCAGGTATTTTTTATACGAGGCATTCCAGGCTTCTTTCAGATCTTTTACCTGAAGGTCGCCTGTGATCAAAGCTTTCTCAAGCTCATAGCGGATCATGATATGGAAATGATAGGTCAGCTCATCTGCCTGTACCCGGATCAGTGAAGGTTGTACGAGATTATTGGCCACAAACGCATCCCGGGCTGTCAACCCGGCGCATTGTTCAGGAAAAGCTTGTTTCAGTTTTTCAAAATTGGCTTTCCAGAAAGCCTCGCTCCTGCCCACATTATTTTCCCAGAGCCTGGACTGCGATTCGTGCACGCCCAGGGAGATCGCATAACCTGCAGGCAGACCGTAATTTTCAGGCAGCAAGCCCTGTTCATAAAGTGCATGTCCTCCTTCGTGAATACTGCTGGACAACATGTCAAATACATCCGACTCATTGGCCCGGGTAGTTACACGGACATCTCCTGAACTGAAATTGATGCAAAAAGGATGAGGTGCATAATCCTGTCTTCCGGCGTCAAAGTCATATCCCATCTGCTTCAGAAAACCGATACAGAGATCCCATTGCGCTTGCTTTGCAAATTGCTTTCCGGCAAATACATTAACAGGCCGAGGTAAATTCCGCACCTTTTCCAGAAGCGTACTCAATGAACCTTTTACACCGCTGAACAGCCGGTCTACCATCCTGACAGTCGCTCCGGGCTCATATTCATCCATCAGTGCGTTATAAGGATGCTGCTCATAACCGACCAGCCCGGCTTCTATCCTTTTAAGCGCTACAATCTCGGTCAGTGCCGGCGCAAATACATTGAAATCATTTTTTTTACGGGCTTGTTGCCAGGCATTGAACGCCCTGGAAACCGTACGGCTGAGCTGCTCCACAAAATGCTTATCATAGCTCAGGCGACGTTTATAATCCCGCAGCGACTCCTGTACATTGCGTTTCTGTTCCCAGGAAAGAGAATCATCCTCATTCAATTCCTGTAAAAGCGCTCCGTAAGCCGGGTCGGTGCTCCACTCATGTGCAATAACGCTCAGTGTTGCCAGCTGATTACTGCGGACTTCTGCTCCTTTCGGCGGCATATTGACCTCCTGGTCCCACTGCAGCACAGCCATTGCATTTTGTACATCAGCTACCTTTCTGCACTTTTCTACGTATTCGCCGTAACGCATCTTACAGTTTATTAGCGACATGCAATCCCAACAATATCCAACCGATAATGAGGAAGGTACCTCCTATCGGGGTGACCGGTCCCAGTACCTTGCTCCAGGACTCTATACCCAATAAAGACCGGCTGGCCAGAAGGTATAACGATCCCGAAAAGAGCAGCACACCGGCGATCATAAAATTAGCAGACCACTGCAAAAGGCCTCCAGGGTACTTCACTGCCAGCAGGCCTATTGCCAAAAGTGCCAGCACATGATAATACTGGTACTCCACTCCTTTCTGAAAGATCTCCAGTCCATAGGCATCCAGCCTGGATTTCAGACCGTGTGCGCCAAATGCTCCCAGCATCACTGCCAGTGCACCTAAAAAAGATGCGGCAGATAAGATAAATTTTGCCATAAGTATATATGATTTAGGATAGTAAAAGTGTCAGTTTACAGCTGCCAGTCAATAGGCGTCAATCCTTGCTTTTCTAACAATTCGTTGGTTTTAGAGAAATGTCTGCACCCGAAAAATCTTGTTGCAGAAAACGGTGACGGATGCGCAGACATGAGGATGTAATGTTTACGATGATCGATCAGGCTGGCCTTTTCCTGTGCAAAACGACCCCAGAGCAGGAAAACTACGCCTTCTCTTTCCCTGGAAATCGTAGAGATTACCGCATTGGTAAATTCTTCCCAGCCTTTTTTCTGATGTGATGCCGCGTTATGGGCTTCTACTGTCAGGATAGCGTTGAGCAACAACACTCCCTGTTCTGCCCATTTCTCCAGATTACCGCTGTGCGGAATGGCGTATCCAAGATCATCATGTATCTCTTTAAAGATATTCACCAGGGATGGCGGCGGCTTGATACCATCCGGAACAGAAAAGGAAAGTCCGTGCGCCTGTCCTTCTCCATGATAAGGATCCTGTCCGAGTATAACTACTTTGACAGCCTCAAAAGGTGTCTTATTGAATGCATTGAAAATCAGTGATCCCGGGGGAAATATGCGCTTGCCTGCGGCTCTTTCATCTGCCAGGAACTGTCTTAATTCCCTGAAATATGGTTTCTGGAATTCATCCCACAATACAGCCTTCCAGGAAGCTTCGATATTAGGATTAATCGGCTTATGTTCCATTTTGTGAAGATAGCGACTTCTCTGAAGCAATACACATTACAAATCGGGTATTCTTAAAGGAGACTTAGGTAACAACTCTTTTTATTTACAGGGCAGTAATCCTTTTCTTTGAACTATGAAGAATTTAAAGGACATGAAGCCTTAATGACCCTTCATGCCTTAATGTTTTTTCTTCTTTGAACATAAAGAAAGTTAAAAGACATAAAGAGCCCATTTCATTTTGATGATCTATTCCCCTGTTTAGTCTGTCACTTGCTGATGATATAGTCCCTGTACATATTTTTACCCAGGTGAAAATGCAGCACTTCCCCATACTGAACAGGTATTTTAAATACATGTTGTAAAGGAATTTTCAGCAAATATGCCCATATACATCTCAATACACCTCCATGAGCTATCACCAGCACTTTATCATGCTCTCTTATACGCAACTCTTCCATAAAAGCTCCAACCCTGTCATATACCCGTTGAAGATTTTCACCGCCCGGAGCGGGAATACGGACAAAGTCTTTCATCCAGGTGCTTAAAACAGTACGATCTATTTCATTCCAGGATTGCATTTCCCATTCCCCGAAATGCATCTCTTTCAGCCGTTCATCCAATACAATATCCGGCGCCAGCGACTCTGCCAGCGTAACACATCGCTGAAGTGGACTGGAATAGACAGCAGCAATACCAGCCGGTATTTTATTGCGGATAACGGCTAATTCTTCCGGGAACGATTCCCTCAAAGGCACCTCTGATTGCCCATAACAGGTACTGGCAGGCACAGCTACAGCAGTATGTCTGACTAAAAAAACTTCCATAAAGCGATCAAAGCTAAATAAATTGTCACTTCACTGACTTGTTGTATGGCTCCCAGGCAATCTCCCGTATAACCACCTATGTGCTTATTGAAATAATAACTGAGGCAGCTCTTAGCCAGATAAGCAACCGGTAATGCCAGTAAAAACCAATAATTCCCTAATAAAATAAAAGGCAACAGTATCCAAAGTCCGCTGAATAACAATTCTCCCAACAGCGGCTTACGTTCTACAACCGGACGAACCTTGCTCTTATCCGTATCCTGTACATATTCATGGGTATAGATCATTGTAGAAGAGATGAACCGGCTCGCTGTATGTCCTGCTACCAGCGCTGCCATGATCAGGGAAGGAGATATGTCAGCAAGCTCTGAAAGCACTTTAAACTTCAGCAGCAAAAGCAGGCAAATACCTACTACTCCATATGCTCCTACCCTGCTGTCCTTCATGATCTGCAGGATCTTTTCCTTCCCATACCCTCCACCAAACGCATCACATACATCTGTAAACCCATCTTCATGAAACGCGCCAGTCAGCCATATGCTCCCGATCATGCTGAGCAACACGCTGATCTCTGTTGAAAAAACCAGGTTAGCCAGGTAAAAGATCAGTGCCGAACAGATCCCTACTACCGATCCCACCAGTGAATAATACCGCTGGGAACGGTTCATGATCTCAGCACTGTACTCCAGATCTACCGGAACCGGTAGACGGGTCAGGAACATCAGGGCTGTAAGGAAATAGGTCAATTCTCTTCTGATCATAACTATATATTTGAGACACCCGCCGATTCAAAGCTGGCCATCTCATTTAAGAAACGGACAGCACTTTCTATCAAGGGATAAGCTACTGCACATCCGGTTCCTTCGCCCAGACGCATTCCCAGGTTCAGCAACGGTTCAGCCGATAAATACTCCAGCAGCAGGTGATGTCCTTTCTCATCCGACCGGTGACAAAAGACCGCATTGGACCGGATGTCTGCAGACAACTTACCCGCTACCAGGAAAGCGGTAGTTGCAATAAACCCATCCACCAATATCAGCATATTCTGTTCATATGCTTCCAGCATGGCGCCACACATCTGCGCAATCTCAAATCCACCATAAGTCTGCAGGACCTTCATAGGGTCATGGATGGTTCCATGAAATGCCATGATCTTTTGCAATACAGCAACTTTATTGCGCAGCTGTTCATCATTCACGCCGGTTCCCCGGCCCACACAGGCTTCTATGCCGATACCGGTCAACGCGCTCATGATCAATGCAGCGCTGGAAGTATTCCCGATCCCCATTTCTCCAAAGCCGACCACATTAGAGCCCTTCGCTACACATTCGCGGACGCTCTCCCTGCCATATTGCAAACATTGTTGTAATTCTTCCACCGTCATGGCCGCCTGATCTATACAGTTCCTCGTTCCGTAACCTACCTTGGCATGTACCGGCCTCCATGAACCTGTAAAATCCATGGCTACTCCCGCATCGACAATTTTTAAACCTATCCCATGCTGCCTGCAGAACACATTAATAGCTGCACCACCCCGGAGAAAATTCATCACCATCTGGCCGGTTACTTCCTGCGGATAAGCGCTCACACCATTCTGTGCCAATCCATGATCACCGGCAAAAACGATCAGCTCCGGCCGGTTCAGTTGTGGCGTAAGCGTTTGCTGTATATATCCTACCTGGAAAGCAATCTTCTCCAAAATACCTAAAGCTCCCAACGGCTTGGTTTTGCTGTCTATTTTTCTGCGAAGCGCTGTTGCAATATCCATATCAGTGACCGATAAATATACAAGCATATCTGCCATACTGAATGCACCACAGCCAGACTTCACTTATCAACAAGCAGTGGACAATACCCTTTTATCCTTCTGCGGTCAAGAGATATATTTATCATATGAGAAAGACTTTGCTTTCGTTTACGTTCTTCAGCGTTATTCTATCCGGTTCTCTCCTGGCGCAACAAGGTTCAGCACAATACGACTCTATCAGTACCTATGATGTCAATCTTAGCGATTATATGACCACCAACGGCCGGGTATACCTGGCTAATGGAAAAGCTATCTCCAAAGAACAACACCAGTTCTATAAAGACAACTGGGCTAAAACGCAGGAATGTCAACCCTGTATGGTATATACGTACACTGAAAATAAGGTACTCAAACACATTGCTTTACAATACGGAGACTGCCTGCTGGGAGCATACAAAGAATTTCACCCGGATGGCAAAGTAAAGATTGAAGGGACTTTTAAAGAAAATACCAGCGCCACCGATTGGTCCAATCTCCGGATGAGAGGTCTTTGCAGTGTCCGGCACGGTCAGTGGACTTATTACAATACTTCCGGAAAAGTAGAAGCGATCGAGCAATATGAAAACGGCAAGCTTATCAGCAGAGAAGAACCTAAAGACTCCGTTGATAAACCTAATGCATTGCAAAAGATGAAAGGTTTGTTCAAAAAAAGCGGTGATGAAGAGTAATCCATCATTCTGTCGTTGATTCCATAATAAGGTCATCGGTTGAACAGATGGGCTTGCGCGAACAAGTTTTTAAGTAATGCTACTTAAAGTAAAAAACAATGCAGATACCGGTCCTTTGAGAGCTTCAGGAACCGATTAATATCTTGATTAATCCTGTAACTATTTTCATCGCTTTCGGAAGCAGGTGTCTCAACACTACTGTTGAAAGTTGCTCGCTTGTGAGCTTGCAATTGTCATATGCTTAGAATATGGTATCAGAGTCAGAGCAGGGCTTCAATTGACTCAGTACATTACAGCTGACCACAATCTCATAGAACAAAGCACCTTAGAATCTCTTCGCTATAACTCGTAAATTAATTGGCGCACTTTTGGCGCAGATGGGGTTGAGAAAACAAAAAAGCCTTGCAAACATAACGTTTACAAGGCTTTTTGTTGTGTTAGTACCGAAGGTGGGACTCGAACCCACACACTCTCGTACACGAGTTTGAGTCGTGCGCGTCTACCATTCCGCCACTTCGGCTCAAGGCTGTCAACGTTTCCGTTAACGGTGTGCAAATATAGGAAGTCTCCCAGTATTTGCAACCGGCGGTTTACTTTTTATTCAAAAAACTTCCTAAAGACATCCAGTCCGTTAGCATACAGCATCAGTCCCAGCAGGAAGATCATTCCGGCCATCTGCGCATACTCCATGAATTTTTGCGGTGGTGGTTTTCTGAATATCATTTCGTATACCAGGAACATCACATGACCGCCATCCAGAGCCGGGATCGGTAATATATTTACAAAAGCCAGTATGATAGAGATAATAGCTGTCATATTCCAGAATGCCAGCCAGTCCCATTGCTTTTCAAAAGCATCAGCCATTGTCGCAAAGCCACCCAGGGAATCCTTAGCTTTCACCTGACCGGTAAAGAGCAGTTTAAACTGACGTACATAGGCATCCAGGGTCTTGAAAGCCATTTCGACTCCGGCGGGAATAGCAGAAAAGAAATTATACTTTATAGTTGTTACCTCATAGTACTTTTGAAGGTTCACGTCCGGAGCAAAACCGATTTTCCCGTTTTCATCCACCTGGACAGGTAACACCTTGTTATTTCCATCTCTGACAATCTGCAGATCGACTTTTTTCCCCTTGTTGTTCATGAAAGCATAGGTCATTTCATCGAAGAAAATTGTCTGCTGATCATTAACTCCTACAATCCGGTCTCCCTCTTCCAGGCCTGCTTTTGCTGCATTTGACCCATTAACTACTTTAGCCACCTCCACAGGTACCCGCGGCTGTATCAGCTCAAGTGATTTATCTTTTGACTTTTTAGCGATTACCTGGGATACAAAATTTTCCGGAACCTCCAGGACACTATCTTTATCATTCCTGACAATCTCTATCGTCTGGGCATCATACAACAAAAGGTTTCTCGTAAAAGAATTGAAATCTTCTATAGGTTTTTTATTAATAGATAATATCTTATCTCCATCTTTCAGCCCCAGATCATAGCCCAGTGAATCTGTCACCATGACACCATTAGTAGCATTTTTCATAGGCAGGAACTGTTTACCATATATTGTCAGAATCCCTGCATATATGATCATAGCTAAAACTAGGTTAACCGTTACACCTCCGACCATAATGATCAGCCGTTGCCAGGCCGGTTTCGACCTGAATTCCCAGGGCTGAGCCGGTTCTTTCAGCTTTTCTACATCCATGCTCTCATCTACCATCCCATCGATCTGTACATACCCACCGAGCGGGAACCAGCCGATCCCATATTCCGTCTCTCCTACTTTCTTCTTGAAGAGGGAAAAATTCAGGACTTTAGGTAAAGGGAAAAGGAAATCAAAGAATACATAAAATTTGGATACTCTTACTTTGAATAGCTTAGCGGGGATAAAATGGCCCAGCTCATGCAAAAAGACCAGTAAGGTCAGACTGAGCAGAAACTGAGCTACCTGAATTAATACGTCCATTAACTTATAATCTGTTTAACACAAGCCGCAAAGTACATAAAATATTTGCAGTTATTCAACAGGCCATAGTTAAGACATATTAAACAGCGTTATTCTGCCTTATGTTTTGAGCCTAAGACCGCTTATCTTTTAAAACCAGAGCGGCTCTGCTGATAGCTCTCCAAAAACATATATAACCATTTAATTATTTGATAAAATCAGCCATAACAAAACAAAAAGACTGAATTAATATTAAAATTACAGCAGAATATCATCGGGTATCAGAGTAATGCTTAACATTACACCACGATTTTGAAAGATGCGTAGTATGCCCCATATACAGACCCGGATGACCATAAAGAAATGGTCCGTGTATGTAGCCATACTGGCTTTCTTCGGGTTGCTCACCAACGTCTCTAACTTTTCCCGCGTCAACACCCTTGTTCAGGTGGACAAGGAAATGATTGCCTGCGAAAGCGAGCTCAGCATTGACGAACACAACCAGGAAGAATATTCGCAAAAGAATATCATTCCGCCGTCAAAATACACGCAACAGGTTCAGGCCTGTATCCAGCCACAGAGCATGGTCACCGGACCTGTGTATGAAATAGTGGAACAAAATAAAGCGGGCAGACATATCTCTGCCGGCAGCAAACAATTTCTGGCGATCCCGCTGTTCATCCGGTATAGTTCGCTTAAGATTCCTATAGCTTAAATGATTGATTACGTATCTGCAGATTGGTCTGCAACCAGTATTCATTGTATTTCCCAATGAATGGTATCCCGTATTTCCAGTGATACATTTCTCACAACCCGAATGTGTCACCCCTTCATTTAACTTTAAGAATCTTTCATGAAAAACAACACATTGAATAATGATGTGCCGGCGGATGGTCTTGCCGGTCTCAGGCAAAATTTCAGGAAGGATGCGACTTCCGGTTTTATCATCTTCCTGCTGGCGCTCCCGCTGAGCCTTGGTATTGCCAAAGCTTCGGACTTCCCGCCGATCATGGGATTAGTGACCGCCGTTATAGGTGGTGTTATAGTAAGTTTTTTCATGGGTTCCCGCCTGACGATCAAAGGTCCTGCGGCCGGGTTGATCGTGATCGTTGCCGGAGCCGTGGCTGAATTCGGCGGTGGAGAAACCGGCTGGCACCTGACCCTGGGCGCCATCTTTGTAGCCAGTATTATCCAGATCCTGTTCGGTGTATTCAAGCTGGGCAAGCTGACAGACTTCTTCCCTATTTCCGCTATTCATGGTATGCTCGCAGCAATCGGTATCATTATCATTGCTAAACAGTTGCCGGTCCTGCTAAATGTAGATCCGGCCATGGCAAAGGGCAAAGGTCCGCTGGAACTGATCGCCGGCATTCCGGATTTTATCATGCACCTGGATCCCAGAGCGACCGCTATCGGTATCGTAAGCTTTTGTATCATGATGTTCTGGCCGCAGGTCAAAAACAAATACCTGAAAGCTATCCCGGCTCCATTACTGGTATTGCTCATTGCTATCCCGGCTGAACTTTATATGGACTTTCAGAAGACCGAACCAGCCTATGCCCTGGTACATATCGGCAATCTTTTCGAGAATATCAAAGTCAATATCAGCTTTGCAGGCTTCAGCCAACCGGCAGCATTCCTAAAATATGTGGTCATGTTCGCCCTGGTGGGTTCACTGGAATCCCTGCTCACCGTGAAAGCTATTGATCTCCAGGATCCATACAAAAGAAAGTCGGATACCAACAAAGATCTGATCGCTATCGGCATCGGCAATGCGTTCTCCGCTATCCTCGGTGGTCTTCCGATGATCTCAGAAGTAGCCCGCAGCTCCGCCAACGTTAATAACGGCGCAAAAACCCGATGGGCCAACTTCTTCCACGGATTTTTCATCCTGGCATTTGTGTTACTGGCTGCCCACCTGATCGAACTGATCCCGAATACGGCGCTGGCAGCCATGCTGATCACCGTAGGTATCCGTTTGGCTCATCCTAAAGAATTCATTCATACCTATCACATTGGCAAAGCACAGCTCGCAATTTTCCTCACTACGATCTTTTTCACCCTGTATGAAGATCTCCTGGTAGGTATTGCGGCCGGTATCCTGCTTAAGATCATCCTGCACGTGCTGAACGGCACTCCGCTGAAAACGCTTTTCAAAGCACCTGTGGAAGTCAGGCAAATCGACCATCAGAACTATCTCATCAATATTTCGGAGGCTGCCATCTTTTCCAACTTTCTGGGTATCAAGGGAAAAATCGATGCACTGCCTAAAGCACAATTTGTAGAGATCAACCTGAGCAATACCCGGCTGGTAGACCACAGTGTGATGGAAAGTCTTGAAAATTTCAAGTATGAGTATGAACTCACCGGAGGAAAAGTTGCTATTACAGGACTGGACCTGCATCAGCCCGTATCAGGATACAGAACCGCGGCCAGAAGAAAAGCCATCATAAAATAAAACAGGAATAAAATGAACTTATTAAAATATAAGTTGTCAGGCTTTATCCTCGGCTTAGCGCTCGTCTTCTGTTTTGCAGGCCGTACCGAAGCGCAGATCTCTTATAAAGACCGTAAACTTTATCTCAACCAGGACGGATCGAGCTATGTCAAGCTGACCTTCCTGACGCAGGGATGGCTGAGATATCAACAGTATAACCCGGGCACAACGATTTTCGGATATTCAAAGGATAAAGGTCCGGATATAGGTATCCGCCGCTACCGGATCCAACTCTATGCCCAGATCACGGACAGAATCTTTATATATAGCCAGTTCGGTGAAAACAACTTCAACGCGATCGCAGACAGGAAACTGGGATTCTTTGTGCATGACGCAACAGCAGAATATGCATTGGATAAAAAAAGGCTTTCGTTAGGTTTGGGACTAACCGGCTGGAACGGCTTATCCCGCTTCACCTCTCCTTCTATCGGTACGATCATGGGGATAGATGCGCCCCTGTACCTGCAAAGCACAAACGATGTTACCGACCAGTTCCTGCGCAAGTTGTCACTCTATGCCAAAGGTAAACTGGGCAAACTGGATTACCGGCTGGTTATGTCTCACCCGATGGCGATACAAAAATCGGCCAATTACAATGCTGCCATTACCAATATTTCCAGCTTTTCAGCCCAACCGCCTAAAATGCAATGGCACGGATATCTGCAATACCAGCTTTTCGATGAAGAAAGTAACCTGATCCCTTACAATACCGGCACTTACCTGGGCAAGAAAAAAGTGCTTAATTTTGGCATAGGCGCTTTATATCAGCATGATGCGATGTGGCACATGGAAAACAACGACACTGTCAGCAGCAACCTCTTCCAGGTTTCAGCAGATGTATTTTATGATGCGCCTGTTGGCAGCAAAGGTGCCGCAATCAGCGCTTACGGAAACGTTGCTTATTATAATTACGGCAAAGATTACGTCCGCAACCTGGGTCCGATGAACCCTGCCAACGGTGATGCCGATCCGGCTATCCTGAACGGTGGCGGTAATAGCTTTCCGATGTACGGAACAGGTACGACCCTTTACGGACAATTAGGTTACAAACTACGGGACAGCCTGATCGGGAATACCACGCTAATGCCTTATATCGCTGTACAGAACTCCAGGTTTGAACGGCTCCATCAACCAGTGAACTTCGTGGATGTAGGGATGAACTGGCTGCTGCCTAATCATATGTCCAAGCTCACCCTTTCTTATCAAAACAGGCCGGTGTACAATACGGACGGCGATCTTACGACCCGCAAAAACGCGCTCGTCATCCAGTACCAGGTCAATTTAAACTAGGTAGTTATGAATTCCAATATTCAAATCTCCGCATTTGATGAAGATGTCGCGATACATCATCTCAAACATTATCTGCCGGCACAAGCTCCGCTCAAAGACTTTGTGCACCACAATACGCTGCACGCCTTCCAGGATCTGCCCTTTTTTGAAGGTATCCGGAAAGCTTCGGCCAATTTCGGATTCAAAGTCACACTTCAACTCAGTGAGTACAGGAAAATGTATAAAGAGCAAAAGATCAATGACGGGATCATCAACCGGGTGATCGTTGAAGAAAAGGGAGCCGAGGCGCTACAGGCATGGCGAAAAAAGCTGCTCAGTGATCTGTACGTAGAAAGAAATACCGCCCGCGTAGGGTATTTGAGAGAGCAGTGGAAAAAACACTATAAGCTGGATATGGACAATCATGTTCACCCCAGGTTATTCAGGATCCTTTGCAGCTATCTCGATCAGGGCATTTCCATTTGGTCCTTCCCATATAGTAATGAGTCGTTCCTGGCCGCGATCAGGAAAATAGAGAAAAACAGCTTTTCCAGTTTTTTCAAAACACAGAAAGCCAGGAAACTGCTGTTTGATGAACAGCTGACCGTTAAAGATCTACTGGGTATTCTTGCAGGTAATAATGAAGACCTGTACCAGAACTACCTGTTTGATCAGCAATTCGCCCATCAGGGTTGGTCCGGTATTGTCTCTACCATTGAAGATCACCCGAAAACACTGATGGCTGCCAGGAAGATCACACTTAAAGAGCTGATCCATTTCGAACTGCTCATGGAAATCGATGTAGTCAGCCATTATATTCAAAAGAAATTCAAACCATTAAGTGATTTTATTGAATTTATACCTGAAACGATCGATGCGCCTGTAGTCCCGACTGAACTGGATGAAGTATTAATGCTCTGGCAAAAATCTTTTGAGTGGTCTTACTATGATCAGGCGATAGGTGCATTACAAAGCAGCCAGGCCCGGGAACATAAGGGACAAAGATCCTTCCAGGCTTTTTTCTGTATTGATGACCGGGAATGCTCTCTCCGCAGAAATATCGAACAGATCGACCCTGATTGCGAAACTTTCGGAACACCTGGTTTTTTTGGTGTTGAATTTTTCTACCAGCCGGAAAACGGAAAATTTTACAGCAAGGTATGCCCGGTTCCGGTCAACCCGAAATACCTGATCAAGGAAAAAGACACCCGGAATACTAAACACAGGAAGATCATTCACTTCAACAAACATTCTCATTCTTTTGCAGAAGCCTGGCTGATGAGCCATACGGTAGGTTTTCTGTCAGCGCTGGAACTGGTCAAGAATATCTTTAAGCCGACCAATTCTTCCTATATGTCCTCCTCTTTTGAGCACATGGATCCTCATGCCCGGCTGACCATAGAGCATCAAAAGGATTTTGAAAACGGATTGCAGATAGGATTTACCGTCGAAGAGATGGCTGTCCGGGTGGAAGGAACCCTCAAAAGCATAGGCCTGGTCAAAAACTTTGCACCGATCATTTACGTCATCGGTCACGGTGCAAGCAGTGTCAACAACCCTCATTATGCAGCTTATGACTGCGGTGCCTGCTCCGGTAAGGCCGGTTCAGTGAATGCCCGGGCATTCAGCTACATGGCTAATCATCAGAAAGTCAGAGCCATTCTGGCTAAAAAAGGTATTGTCATACCGGATACTACTTATTTCATTGGCGGATTACATGACACCACCAGGGATGATATCACCTTATATGACCTGGATATCCTGCCGGACCATTACACACCACTGCATCAGAATAACAACCAGACCTTCACGAAAGCACTGGAACTGAATGCGCAGGAACGGTCCAGGCGGTTTGAATCCATCAACTCCGAATTACCTGCAGAAAAGATCAGGGAACTCATCCGTCAACGCAGTGTATCCCTGTTTGAACCCCGGCCGGAGCTGAATCATGCTACCAATGCGCTCTGTGTGATCGGCAGGCGCGCCCTGTCCAAATGTGTATTCCTGGACAGGAGATCTTTCCTGAATTCTTATGATTACCAGGTAGATCCGAGCGGCGATTATCTCTTCAATATCCTGAAAGCAGCTACACCTGTCTGCGGCGGCATCAACCTGGAATATTACTTCTCCAGAGTAGACAACCAGAAGCTGGGCGCCGGAAGTAAATTGCCGCACAATGTTATGGGTCTTATAGGCGTGGCCAACGGTAACGACGGCGACCTGCGCCCGGGCCTTCCCAGCCAGATGGTAGAAATCCACGATCCCGTCAGAATGATGTTCATAGTAGAGCAACAACCGGATGTTGTGCTGAATGTCATCCGGCGGACAGAGCAGGTATATGAATGGTATATCAACGAATGGGTATTGCTGGTCGTACTGGACCCCATTACCCGGCAGGCATACAGATTTGACAAAGGTACTTTTGTTCCCTACCATGTACTGCAGGGGCAAGCATCAAAAGTTAACGAGCTGCAGGATATCCTGATCAAAAACAAAGAGAACCTCCCCGTCTTTCACATTTAATCCGTAAAAACATGCAAGTGGCACTCTTATACTTTCTCTTAGTTCCCCTGTTGGGCTATCTGGCAAGTTTCCTCATCCCTGCCCGGAGAGAAGATCTGCTCTCCCGGACCACCTTCCTGACCACAGCACTTCACCTTGCGGGTAGTATTGCCTACACCGTTTACTGGATGGCCCGGGGTTGTTCACCTGAAGAATTCCAGGTACTGACCCTCTTCCGGAAAGCGGATTACGCTTACAACATCATCCTGCTTTTTGATAAGGTCACAGCTGTTTACCTGCTGACCGGAAGCATTCTTTCTTTCCTGATCGCTATATATAGCAGGTATTATTTACACAGGGAAAAAGGTTACAAACGGTTCTTCAACAACATGCTTTTCTTTTTCATCGGGTATAATATCGTTGTTCTTTCTGCCAACCTGGAAACAATTTTCATAGGATGGGAGATCCTGGGCATCTCTTCCTTTCTGCTGATCAGCTTTTACAGAGACCGGTATCTGCCGGTCAAGAACGCGTTCAAGGTCTTTTCCATCTACAGAATCGGCGATGTGGGCCTGATCCTCGCAATGTGGATGAATCACCATCTGGGGCTCCAACAGGTAAGTTTCAGTCAACTGAGTAACTTTGAAGCTATTCATCACTACCTGGCACATCATTCGGGAACGGGTGTTTTCATATCCGTGATGATCCTGGTCGCAGCAATGGTCAAATCGGCCCAATTACCTTTCACCTCCTGGCTGCCCAGGGCGATGGAAGGTCCTACACCTTCTTCAGCCATCTTCTACGGATCGCTGTCCGTACACATCGGGGTATTTCTTTTACTGAGAACTTTCCCGTACTGGGAGCACCAGGTCTCTGTCAGATGGCTGATTGCACTGACCGGTATCACAACTACCGTGGTTGCCACAGGTATCGCCAGGGTTCAATCCTCCATCAAAAGCCAGATCGCCTACTCCTCTGCAGCCCAGATAGGACTCATCTTTATCGAAGTAGCAGCAGGCTTCCATACATTGGCCCTGATACATTTTACAGGAAATGCTTTCCTGAGGACTTACCAGCTGCTGATTTCTCCATCCATTGTTACCTACCTGATCAGAGACCAGTTTTACGAGTACAATCCGCAGCAGACCTCTATAGAGATCTATCTCCCGGTCAAACTCAGGAACACGTTCTACATGTTGGGTGTAAAAGAATGGAACCTGGATGAATTGCTCCACAATTTTCTGTGGAAACCGCTTAAAAACCTGGGTAATGTATTGGGTTTCCTGACAGTGGGCAAGCTCCTGATCGTCTCAGTACCTGTCCTGGCAGCAGGTTTCCTGCTTAATGATCCCATCCGGTCCTGGCCGACCAAACACTTCTTACCGGAAGTAGCGGCATTCTTTGCGCTGATGCTGGCATTGAAATCTTTTACGGAGCGGAAGGACACCCATCTGGGCTGGGTACTGATCATTATCAACCATTGCTTCATAGCACTGGCCATTGCTCTGAACAGTCATTATCCAGCGGATGAGATCATCCTGTATCTCAGTTCGACCTGGGTAGCAGGTATCGCAGGCTTTATACTGTTACTGAACCTGCAAAAGAAAGAAGGAGATATCCGGCTGGCAGGTTATCACGGTCATTCGTACGAACATCCGAGACTGGCGCTCGTATTTTTCGTCCTTTGCCTGATGATCAGCGGTTTCCCCATCACCGGCGCGTTTATCGGTGAAGATCTGTTATTCAGCCATATCAACGAGCATCAGTATTTCCTGGCCGGCTTTATCGCCATCACCTATATCACGAACAGTTTGTCGCTGATCAGGATCTATTCCAGAGTATTCCTGGGCCCTCATAACAAGACCTATCACGAAGTAGCCTATAAATCTTCATAATTTTGTCTGTATGTTTTTTAGTGATAGCAGGATAGCGGAGCAGCTATCCTGTTTTTATTTGCTGACTACACAGTTTTGTGCTCAGAAACATAGTACCTGTAAAGACAGTAGATCGCTAATGCATTCAGTAAGTGCCAGATTCCATGCCCCTGGATCAGGGAAGAAGGGTCGCACCACGGAGAATCTGACAGAGAAAGGTTCCAGATAAAGAACGCCAGGCACATGACCAGGATACTGGCAACACCCCAGCGCATTTCGTTACTGAGCTTCCTGTACCCGATATTGATGAATTCGATCACACTGGACAAGATCAGGAAAACCCCGAATGCAAAACTGCCGATAAAACCTACAAAAGGAACATCGTACGGAAGCGTATGAACATAGAGCTGTATACCTAACCCTGTAAAAAAGCTCAGGGTAAAACCCAGCTCTCTGAGATTCAACAGACGGCTCAGCGCATATGCAAAGATGAAAGATGCGATCATGTACATGGACAGCATATCCAGGAAACCTCCTACCCGGGTCGTAGTGGCATGCATCGCCATAGAGCCCGGTCCTAGCAATACCGCCAGGCAAGCGTAAAAAGTACTGAAAAACTTACCGGAGGTCATCGGGTTGACAAACCCGGCATATCTCCCGTGCGCCTGCGACCAGCCAATGGTCAGCCCGGCAGCAATAAATCCCAGGTTACTCCATGTATTCACCGGTTGTTTGACAAGGCCCGGATGTCCTGCTTCACAGAACCCGGCACCTACTCCTTCCGCCATACCCATCCAGGAATTGATCAATGCCAGCAGGAAAAGACCCATAGAAACAACCGCTAAAGTCAGCGGCCAGAAAAAAACGCTTTTTCTAGATGATGGAAAGTCGAACATGGTAAAGATGTATGTTACGAATCTACAATTAAAAACCAAAACAACCGAATACAACTAACTGTTTATGTGTATGAAAATTCGTAAAACTAAGCCACAATACACCAAACATCCCTGATTTTGATGGATTTGCCACCTCCGCTCAATTTGAATTATGCTAACATTTTCAGTTCTTAATATAAATTGTACTTTAGATTAAAATAAAATTAACACATGCTCAATCTGTCAACGATGTTGGAAAGCAGTGCCCGGAAATTCCCGGGCAAACCAGCCTTTACATTCATGGACACTACGCTAACCTTTGCCCAGGTCAATGCTGTGGCTAACCAGGTGGCCAACGGGCTGCAAGCGAGAGGCATTCACCAAGGAGATAAAGTCGCGCTCAGCTGCCTCAACCTCCCCTATTTTCCCATTATCTATTTCGGTATTCTCAAACTGGGCGCTACCGTTGTACCCTTGAGCGTATTGCTCAAAAAAGATGAAATCGCTTATCACCTCAGAGACAGTGACGCAAAAGCTTATATCAGTTTTATAGGTACCGAAGAGCTGCCTATGGCTCAGATGGCTTATGCAGGATTCAATGAAGCACCGCAATGCGAGCACTTTTTTGTCATTATGCCGAAACCGGATATGCCTTCTCCGATACAGGGCACAGAAACCTTTGCCAGTTTGCTGACAGGGCAACCAGCCACTTTTGACACAGCCCAGACACATGCGGAAGATACGGCTGTGATCGTCTATACTTCCGGTACCACAGGGCAACCTAAAGGAGCGGAACTGACGCATAACAGTTTATTCACCAATACAGTAGTCAGCTCGGATATTCTGGGCGGCGGTGCCAATGGCGATACGCAGCTGGTAGTTCTTCCGCTGTTCCACATCTTTGCCATGACCGTACTGATGAATGCCGGCGTATACAAAAGCGTGCACAGCATCCTGCTGCCGCGATTTGATCCTGAAGCAGTTTTCGGCCTGATCTTAAAGCATAAGATCAGCATCTTCGCCGGTGTACCGACTATGTACTGGGGACTTCTGAATTATAAAGACCCGAAGTTTGATTACAAGGCTATAGCCTCACAACTTAAGATCTGCGTTTGTGGAGGTGCTTCACTCCCTGTGCAGGTCATCCAGGATTTTGAAGAACGGTTCAATGTGCCGATCATAGAAGGATATGGCATGTCTGAAGGATCGCCTGTAGTGACCTTTAACCAACTGGACATCGGCAGGAAAACCGGTTCGATCGGTACCCCTGTCTGGGGCTGCGAAGTGAAAGTTGTGGACGAAAACGGAAATGAAGTACCTGTCGGAGAAAAAGGAGAGCTGATCTATAGGGGCCCGAACGTAATGAAAGCTTACTACAATAAGCCGGAAGCAACGGCTGAGACCATCAAAAACGGCTGGCTATACTCCGGAGATATAGCAACTAAAGATGAAGACGGATTCTTCTATATCGTTGACAGGACAAAAGATATGATCATCCGCGGCGGACTGAACGTCTATCCCCGTGAGATCGAAGAACTGATGCTCAAGCACGAAGCCATTTCCCTGGTAGCGGTAATAGGTGTTCCGCATGAACAGCATGGTGAAGAGATCAAGGCGTTCGTGGTGCTCAAAGAAGGAAAAAGTGTCACGGAAGATGAGCTGAGAGACTGGACGAAAGAGCGGATCGCCAGCTACAAGTATCCGAGACTCATCCGGATCGTTTCTTCCATACCGATGAGCGCCACCGGCAAGATCCTTAAAAAAGAACTGAAACGGCTGGAAAGCGAAGCATAACATCCAAAAGAGTTTCTTTATAAAACACAGAAAAACAGAAAGATATGATACAGAATCTCAAAGGAAAAGTAGCTATTGTCACCGGCGCCAGCAAAGGGATCGGCGAAGCTACTGCACGATATTATGCTTTGTCAGGAGCAGAGGTAGTGATCAACTCCCGCAAGCAGGCGGACCTGGACCAGGTGGTGAGTTCCATCCGGGAAGCGGGTGGCAACTGCATCGCTATAGCCGGCAATATAGGAAAGGCCGAAGACCGCCAGAACCTGGTCAATGAAACCGTCGGGGCATTTGGCGGAATAGATATCCTGGTCAACAACGCAGTGGCCAATCCTTACTATGGCCCTATTGTCGGATGTGACGAGATGGCATTTGATAAAACAATGGATATCAATTTAAAATCACCTTTTGAGTTAAGTAAGCTTGTATATCCTTACATGAAAGAAAGAGGTGGTGGATCCATCATCAATATCAGCTCCGTAGAAGGTATTTCGCCGCATGAAGGCATGGGTATTTATTCCGTATCCAAAGCAGCCCTGAATATGCTGACCAAAGCTTGCGCGACCGAATGGGGCGTAGATAATGTCCGGGTCAACAGTATCTGCCCGGGACTGATCAAGACCAAGTTTTCACAAGCGCTCTGGGGTAATGAGCAATGGACTAAACATTTTATCGGGCAATTACCTTTGAAACGGATGGGCAAACCTGAAGAGATTGCAGCGCTGGCCCTGTTCCTGGCTTCCGATTCGTCCGGCTATATAACAGGCAGCATTTATACGGCCGACGGAGGGTGGACCATATAAGCCAGATATAAATCGACTATCCTGAAATTATCAGGTTAAAAGCAAACGGATGCGAAAGGATTATTTAGTAAGAAAACTCTACTTTTATTCTTTTTGCATCCGTAAAAATTGATCATGAAGAAGATCGGTCTGTTCCTGTTAGCCGTTATCGCTATCCTGCTGATAGTCCTGGTAACCCGTTCACTGAGTCTGAAATCCAAACAAATCGCTCCGACGGGAACGAAGACAGATGTTTCTCAAATCGAAGGGGCCATTGAGCGCATCTCTAAATCCATTACTTACAAGACCATCTCTTTCGACGATACTGCACTGATCGATTACACTCAGTTCCTGGCCTTTCATGAATTCCTGCGAACATCTTATCCTGCCGTCTTTTCCACCTGTCGGGAAGAAATGGTCAATACCTACACGATGGTCCTAGAATGGACAGGTAAAGATCCGACCCTTCCACCGGGTATCTTCATGGCACACCAGGACGTGGTACCGGTGTCGGACGATACAAAAGATATGTGGACGGTACCACCTTTTGACGGACTGATCAAGGACGGTATCCTGTACGGTCGCGGTGCTATAGATGATAAGATCAACCTGATGGCGCAGCTGGAAACGGCTGAGTTCCTGATCAAAGCAGGCTTCCAACCCGAGCGGACCATTTATTTCGTATTCGGGCACGATGAAGAAATCGGCGGAGAAGAAGGTGCCAGAAAAGTAGCAGAATTATTCGAACAGCGGAATATCCGGGCATTTTTTGTCCTGGACGAAGGAGGAATCATCACCAATGAAAAGGTGCCGGGCATGACTAAACCTGTTGCATTGATCGGTACTGCCGAGAAAGGATGGCTCAATCTTGAGCTGACCGTAGATATACCGGGCGGACACTCTTCCATGCCGGAAAAAGCGACCTCTATAGATGTGATGGCCAAAGCTTTGACCGATCTGAGAAATCACCCTTTTCCAGCTTCCATCACTCCGTCAGTACAGGATTTTTTAAACCATGTAGCGCCTGAAATGCCTTTCACTAATAAACTGGTGATGAGTAATCTATGGTTATTCAAACCGTTGCTCTATAAGATATATGGCAGCTCTGCAACAGGAGATGCCATGATCAGGACAACTATGGTCCCGACCATTATCAACGGCGGTGTGAAATCCAATGTTATCCCTACCATAGTAAAGACGACGGTCAATTACCGCTTATTACCCGGCACCAGCGTACAGGATGCTATCCAACATACAGAAAAAGCGATCAACAATCCGCAGGTGCAGATCCGGGTGATCCCGATCGCCAAAGAAGCTACGACCAGCGCTTCCACAGATTCGCTGGCCTTCCAGCAGCTGATGAGTCCGCTCAAACACCATTTTGACGATGTGGTCGTCGCTCCGTTCCTGATGATCGGCGGCACAGATTCCCGGCATTTTCAGAATGTAACTCCTAATATCTATAAATTCAGCCCGATGATCGACCCGATCGGTTTTCATGGCGTAAACGAGCAGTTAAAAGTAGCAGAGTATCAGCAGGCAATAGGATTCTATGTAGACTTCATCAAGAAACTCTGATATGGATATCAGCGCCAGTCTGAGTCATGACCGGTCCAAACAGAATGTTGAAAGCATTGTCCGGTATATCCTCGACCATCCGCAAACATTGGATGAGCTCATGTCATTGATATTGAGTGAAGATAACGCACTCTCTTTCAGAGCATCTTGGGTATTAGGTTATCTTGATCCTTTAGGCGGCAATTTATTTGTTCCATACATGGACCGGTTGCTGGACATGCTTGAAGAGAAAGGTCATCATCCATCCGTCACACGGAATATTACCCGGTTACTACAAAACATCGAAATTCCCGAAACCTTTCACGGAAGGCTGACAGATATTGCCTTCAACATCCTGACTGCCGAAGATCAGCTCAATGCACCCCGCGCAAATTGCATGACTATACTGGATAAATTGGTTAAAAATTACCCGGATTTAAAACAAGAATTTATATTCGTACTGGAAGAATTACTCCGGTACAAAAATGATCCTTCCCTGCAAAGCAGAGGTAGGAAAATCCTGAAAAGACTTAAATTATGAATGCGACATTAGCAAAGAAAGTATTCCTGGTCCTCGCTACGGCCATTACCACGATCGGTCTCCTTTTACAATGTTACATCATTGTCCACCGGGCGGATACGGAAGGTACCTCCTACTGGTCGTCTGCGGTACTGACACTGAGCTATATGACGATCTGGACGAATATCATACTTTGTGTTACTTTCTGGCTGATCCTGCTGAGGAAGGACAATGGTCTGAGCCCGTCTTTCCAATCAGCCCTGCTTTCGTTTATCCTGATCGTAGGCGTTGTATATCATTTACTTTTCGCCCACCTGTGGCAACCGACCGGTGTACAATTAATTACCGATAAAATATTCCACTATATAGCGCCGGTATTATACCTGATCTATTGGGCCCTGATCCTGCCCAAGCAGCGGTTACCGGTGTATATCGTACTGACCTGGTTACTATACCCGCTGGTTTATGCCACCTTTACACTGGCCAGAGGATTATACACATCCATATATCCTTACCCGATCTTCGATCTGAACAAGCTATCCATCAGCAGTGTAGCGCTGAACACAACGGGAATTTTCATGGCATATCTTGTAACCGGTATAGTGATCATCCTGGTTAACAACGTAATAGCTAACAGGCGAAAAGCCTGATCACCTGGTCCGGACATTTTCTGATCTTCCTTAAAAAAAAATACAACCGAACTCTTAAAAATTCGGTTGCGTTGGGGCAGTTAGGACTAAAAAGGGGATGTCTTTTGCTATATATAAAAATAACAACTAACTCAAAAATCAGGGGTACAATAAATTGATAATCATAAACTTAAAAATAATCATAGTGGTGTTAATACAAATATAGGGGATGTGTACTAACTGTAAAATAGCTCCAAGGGGTTATTTTCAGACTGCTATCACAACCAACCTTCCCGGATACAGAGCGAGATCAGTTCCGGAATATTCTTCACATTGGATTTCTTAAGAATATTTTTCCTGTGGTTCTTCACTGTATTATAAGAGATATACAATTCCTCCGCTATCTGCATATTAGTATAACCGGAAGCTATTTTAGCGATGATCTCCAGCTCTCTTTTGGTAAAAAGCGGCTCAACATGCTGCTTCAGCTCATCCGGCTCGAGTAATATCTGGAAGGTATGCATATTCCCCAGGATACCGATCATGGATATGGTGTACGGATTTTCCTTCACAAAATGACTGATGTCTGTATGAATATTCAACCCTTTAGCGGCTCTTCCATCCTTGTCAACGGATAGTACCAGGGCCTGATGTAGAAAAAGCTTATAATTACCGTCAGCTATCTTCATTTTGAAACAGTAGCTCATTTTATACTTTGTTAAAAGATCCCGGTTATCTCGCCGGGTGAAATGCTCGATCAGCCTGGCTTCGGCTGCAGATACAAAAGCCATATCCGGCGGATATACACATGATACGATATAATCAAAGTTCGCCTGCTCCGGTTCGATCCCGTGCACCTCTTTTACAGACGGGCTGATATATTCGATTTCCCTGGTCGGATAGTCCAGAATATAATGATAGCTCTGTCCCGGTGTAAATAGTGTGGTAGAAATCTCATCAAGGGGATGATGATTGAGGTGAACGTAATCTGAAGTGAAAATACCTGAAGTTTTTTCCCAAACGTCGCAAAGTAGTTGAAGGTTTTTATTGCTCATTTCGGTATCTAACGCGTAAGATATCGAAATAAGTGTTTGGAAAGAAAATTTATATTTCTTTTTCATAATTCGATATTCCCGTAATATGACCTGATTACACCTGCCCTACCTTATAAAAACTTATGCTTCTGTACGTTGCAGACTAAAAAGCCCGTTTTGACAGGTTTTCCACGATTTCAACATTTTTCAGGCAGCTTGTTACAGGGTAAAGTCTGAACAGAAAACAATTCCGCTGCACTCATTTTCCTTTGTAAAAGGTGATGAAATCCCGGAAACCTGCAGGTCAAACAGGCTGAAAATCGTTCGGAATATAAAGTCCTTATTTCTACTGTTATTTTTTTAATAATTCCTACAAAAAATTAGGTACTTTTTACGGGCGACCCGGTTGAAAGTCTGCTTTTGTATATATTTGCACCTCACTTTCAGACTATGGCGGAGACAACTGTACCTACTGTTATCAGGATAGCGACAAGCAGAGATCTGCCTGCCGTTTATGCCCTGATCAGGGAACTGGCCATATTTGAAAATGAACCTGATGAACCCACTAATTCGCTCGAAGAATTCATAGAAGACGGGACTTCCGCACCTCCCAGGTATCATGTCATACTGGCCGAGCAGGATCATGAAGTAGTCGGTATAGCCCTGTATTATCTGGGGTATTCCACATGGAAGGGCAATATGATGTACCTGGACGACCTGGTTGTAAAAGAAAATGTCCGGCGTCACGGTATCGGTCAATTACTTTTCCAGTCGCTCATAGCTGCAGCCCGTGAACACGGCGTTCACCAGCTGAGATGGCATGTCCTGGACTGGAATGAACCGGCAATCAGGTTTTATGAGAAAATCGGTGCGGCACTGGACAGTAACTGGATCACTTGTAAACTGGAAAAAGACAAGCTCTACTTGTCATAAATTATATCAAATCAAATGAAAGTATTCAAATTTGGAGGCGCTTCCGTAAAAGACGCCGCAGGTATCAAAAACGTTTCTGATATCATCCGCAGATTTGGTGACGAAAAAACGCTGGTCATCGTCTCTGCGACCGGGAAAACCACGAATGCACTTGAAGAAGTGGTATACGCCTACTTCAACAAGACCGGTGAAGCCAAAGCTAAGTTTGACGCTATAAAGGATAATCATATCAGAATCTGCAAAGATCTCTTCGGAGAAAGTGAAAATCCTGTATACGATCAGTTACAAAACCTTTTCGTAGAACTGGAATGGCAGCTGGAAGAAGAGAGGCTGGACAGCTTCAACTATGTTTACGACCAGATCGTATCCGTAGGAGAACTGCTTTCCTCCGTGATCCTCAGTCACTACCTGAATTATGCAGGCGTAAAAAATGAGTGGCTGGATGTAAGAGATGTATTAAAAACCGACGACACCTACAGAGAAGCGGTGGTGAACTGGCCGGAATCTACAGAGAAAATACAGGAAATCGTGGTGCCAATGCTCCGGAGAAATACAGTAGTTTCCCAGGGATTCATCGGTTCAACACCGGATAATTGTACCACTACCCTGGGCCGGGAAGGTTCAGATTATACCGCTGCGATCTTTGCCAATATACTGGATGCCGAAAGCCAGACGATCTGGAAGGATGTGCCGGGCGTCATGAGCGGCGATCCGAGAAAATTCCAGGATGCCGTATTCCTGGATGAGCTGACTTACCTGGAAGCAGTGGAAATGACATTCTACGGTGCGAGCGTTATTCACCCGAAAACGATCAAGCCTATTCAAAACAAGAATATCCCGCTGCTGGTCAAATCTTTCATCAATCCGGAAGGAAAAGGTACTAAAGTATACGGTGCTACCCATACAATCAAGTATCCTCCGGTAAGAGTGGTAAAAGAGCAGCAGGCCTTGCTGACCTTTCATACCAAAGACTTTTCTTTCGTAGCAGATGAAACCGTGAGCGAATTATTGAGTGCTTTTGCAGCTGCCAATCTCAAGATCAATATGATCCAGACCGGTGCCATTTCCCTACAGGCAGTGGTAGACAACAGCCAGGATAAGATCAGCAAAGTAAAAGCAGCACTTGAAGGTACATTCAACGTGCATGAAGAAGACGGACTGACGATCCTGACGATCCGCCACTATACCGATGAAGTGATCGAAAAGCACCTCGAAGGCAAGAACGTGATCCTGACCCAGAAGCGGCCATCTACCTTCCAGGCACTGATCACTAAATAAAACAGAGTAATATTACTATATAAAGGCTGTCCTTACCCAAAGGCAGCCTTTCTTTTTTCCTGCTGCTTCCCGCTTCATTAACAATCCTCAAAAAATCCGGGCTGTATAGATTTCTTCCGGACAGATGACCTTTTGTACGATGCTTATCTATTATTTTTATTACAATATCACAGGTTATGAATGAAAAGAGCTCCCGCCTGGAAAAAGGATGGCAACTGATCACAGAAGTACACGGCGATACCGGACACCAGATCCTGCAAAAACTGGCCGAAACCTCACCGGACCTTGTTCATGCCATCGTAGGTTTCGGATACGGCGAAGTATATGATAGTCCGCTTCTTTCCAAAAGATATAAGCAAATGGCAGTAGTAGCCGCACTTTGCGCGCTCAACAACGCACAAAGCCAGCTGGAGGTACATATCAAGGCAGCATTCAACGTCGGCTGCACTTTATCGGATATCGAAGAGACGATTATACAAACCGGGGTCTATGCAGGTGTACCAGCTGCTATGAACGGTATCATGGCTATGAAAAAAGCAGTCGCTGATAAAACAGCGCTCGGTATACAGATCGATCCGGGAAAACGACCGGAAAAAACAGAAGGAGACCGCTTACAGAACGGGATACAGACGATCGACAGCCTGGTATCCGGCCAATCTGAAAAATTTGAAAAAACGGCAGGACAGATATCACCCGATCTCGTCAGGCTCACCCTGGAATATGCTTTCGGAGAGATTTACACCAGGAATAACCTTTCTCCTAAAGAAAGGGAGCTGATCATCATCGCAGCACTGACAGCAGGCGGAAAAACGCCCCATCAATTGAAATGGCATCTCCGGGCAGGACTGAACACAGGTTGGAAAAAAGAAGAATTACAGGAACTCATCCAGCTCATGATCCTGTACGCAGGATTTCCTGCAGCGATGAATGCCACTGCTTTGCTGGCCGAACTTTAACAGATCAAAAAGAACCCGATGTCCAGAACGCTCCATCATACAGATTGTGTCATTGTAGGTGCCGGGTATGCCGGTATTGCAGCCGCCTCCCGGTTACACGCCGCCGGAAAATCCTTTCTACTTTTAGAAGCCAGGAACAGGATCGGTGGCAGGGTGCACACGCAGCAGCTGGCAGACGGGACACTGGTAGACTTAGGTGCCCAATGGATAGGCCCTGCTCAACACCTGATCTGGGAATGGACCAGGAAGCACCAGGTGGCTACCTTTGATTGCTATGACTCCGGTAAAAATATACTGTGCTATAAAAACAGAATCCGAACCTATAAAGGTACTATTCCCAAAATGGATCCGATCTCACTGATCGACCTGGGCCTGGGAATAAACAGGCTCAATAAGCTGTGCAGGCAAGTTCCTTTGGAAGCACCGTGGACAGCAGCGAAAGCTGAAGAATGGGACAGCATCACACTGGACACCTGGATCAACAAAAATGTAAAGACCTATAAAGCGAGAAAATCAATGCACATAGGCATTGAGACGGTCTTTGCCTGTCAGGCCGCTGAGATCTCCCTGTTACATGCGCTTTTCTATTGTCATTCAGGCGGAAACCTCGATGCGTTGCTGGCAGTCACCGGCGGTGCCCAACAAACCCTTTTTGTAAAAGGAGCACAACATCTGCTGGAGCTGGAAGCGGCAACATTCAGCGATAAAATATACCTGGAACAGCCGGTCAGAAGTATCCGGCAACATGCCGACGGCGTAACCGTTCTCAGTGACCGGATGGAAATCTCCGCAAGAAAGGTGATCCTCGCCCTGCCTCCTGCCCTCTGTCAGAAGATACATTTCGAGCAACCGTTACCCTACAGGAAAACACAGCTTTTTCAACGGATGCCCATGGGTGCTGCAATGAAATGTTATGCTATTTATAATCAACCCTTCTGGCGGGAACAAGGTTACTCCGGACAGATCGTCAGCGACAGGACTCCGCTGCACGTCAGCTTTGACTGTACCAAACCCGACGGAAAAGGAGCCTTATTATTCTTTGTAGAAGGTAAATATGCCAGGGATTTCATAGAGGAATCTCCGGAAAACCGCAGGAGAAAGGTATTATCTGAGCTTGCCTTTTTCTATGGTAAAAAAGCGCTGGAACCGGTCGATTACACCGACAAATGCTGGATAGAGGAAGAATACAGCGGCGGTTGCTATGCAGGTAATTTCACTCCGGGCAGCTGGACTCAATTCGGCCCCGTACTCAGAACACCTGCCGGCCATATTCACTGGGCAGGAACAGAAACAGCCCTCAAATGGTGCGGTTATATGGACGGCGCAATTGAGTCCGGTCAAAGAGCGGCCGACGAGGTCCTTGAACAATAAGCCATAACAACCGGCAGATTATTTATATGCTGATGTAATATTGCGCTGATCCTGCATAAGAAATTTTGAAATCCGCCGTTATACCCCTGAAAACGAACAATCACAAACTAAAACCTGCCTTCATTTTAACAAAGAAACTTATATTTGCACCACTTTTAAAACCCACCCATGAAAATCATATGTTCAAAAGCAACAGGAAAATTCAGCCCGCCCGGGCACGGATATAAAATCCATTAAAAACAATCCGGGAAAGGATCTCCTTTCCTTATTAAGCAGGCAATAAGAACGGCTATTTGAGGGAATAGCTGGTGATTGCATAGTTGTTAATTTGGCCATCCGAAAGGATGGCTTTTCTAATCCAGAAAAGCGGTCAGGGGACTGCTGGCAACTGCAGAAAGAGCGATCTCACCCAGGCCCGATTCATAAGCGATCCGGCCGGCACGGACCGCCTGACTGAAAGCGCCGGCCATTGCTACGGGATCTTTGGCTACTGCAATAGCTGTATTCACCAGCACAGCATCTGCACCCATTTCCAATGCCGCCGCCGCATGAGAAGGCGCTCCGATCCCGGCATCTACGATCACCGGCACATTGCTTTGCTCTATAATGATCCGCAGAAAATCTTTTGAAGCCAGGCCGAGATTACTGCCAATAGGCGCGCCCAACGGCATGACAGCCTGCACGCCTGCATCTTCCAGCCGTTTGCACAATACAGGATCAGCATGTACATAAGGCAGTACCACAAAACCTTCCCTGACCAGTATCTCGGCAGCCTTCAGTGTCTCCACCGCATCCGGCATCAGGTAATTAGGATCCGGATGTATTTCCAGCTTAAGCCAGTTGGTATCCAGGGCTTCACGGGCTAAATGAGCAGCAAATACCGCCTCACGCGCATTTCTGACGCCACTGGTATTGGGCAATAAGTGTATATCAGGATGCTTCAGGTGACTGAGGATCTCGTCCGTATCATTCTCCAGGCTGATCCTCCTGAGCGCAACAGTGACCAACTCTGATCCTGAAGCCAGGATCGCGTCCCTCATGACTGACGCACTGCTGAATTTCCCGGTTCCTGTAAACAACCTGGAATGAAAAGATCTGTCAGCTATGATCAGAGGTTGCATATTCTCTATTTTCAAAACATTCATATACGGCCCTGCGCAGCTCGTGCAGTGCCTGGGCTGGTATCGGTGCAGAAAAAACTGCAGATGAAACCGCTACGCCAAAGACGCCGGTCCTGATAAGCGGACGAACATCCATGGCTTTTATACCGCCGATCGCAATGACCGGTATGTCTATACCTTTTGTACGGAGCTCATACAGCATATTCCTGTACCCGTGCGTTCCGAGAAGATTGCTGAGCTCTTTCTTGGTTTTTGTAAATTTATACGGACCGATGCCTGCATAATCAGCGCCGGCATTATGGATCGCAATGATATCCTCTAAAGTATTGCCGGTACCGCCGATAATCTTGTCTTTGCCCAGCAGCATCCTGGCAGAATGGATCGGCATATCGTCCTTTCCCAGGTGTACGCCGTCAGCATCTATTTCCATAGCGATCTGCACACTGTCGTTAATGATCAGCGGGACAGCATTCTTCCTGCATATAACCGCCACTTCTCCGGCAATATCCAGCCATTCCTCGTAAGTCTTGTCTTTCACCCTTAACTGTATCCATTCCGCACCGCTCTTACAAGCCATTGCAACCTGGGCCGCATGACTGAAATCCGGTATCTCCTGCGTAATTAACTGTAACCTTGCAATCATAACATCTGGTAATGAATTCCTAAAAGTTGTTCCGAACTGTCCAGATACTCCGCTACGTAACGCTTCGCCGCCACGCAGGCAGAATCCAGGGTGTATGCCAAAGACAGATAGCTGATCAGCGCGGCAGAAAAAACGCAACCGGAACCGTGCTTTTCATAAGCAGACACAAATTCCGGCACAAATGCATTCTCCGTACCTTCCGCCCAAAGATAATCAATACCTTTTTCCGCCTCATTATGACCACCTTTCAGATAAACCGAACAGTACTTTGAAAGATGTCTCGCAGCTTTAAAAGGGTCTCTTTTCTTTGACAATACTGCAATCTCATGCCAGTTAGGCGTGATCAGATCGACGTACTCCAGGATAGCTTTAACCGCCCGGGGCTTTAAGCGTTGCTGGATCCTGAAACCAGTAGAGGTGGACAATACCGGATCCCATATGATAAAGATATGAGGATGGTAATCTTTTAGAGATCTGACCAGCCAAAGCAGCACATCAGGGTCCCTGATGATACCGATCTTGACATAATCGATTTTATAACGTTCCAGGATAGGAACCAATTGCTTTTTAATCTGTTTTTTTCCGATCCAGGACACTCCTTCAAAAGTATCTTCGGTTTGATACGTCACTGAAGTACAGATACTCAATCCCTGAACACCTATTGCCTCCATCGCTTTGATGTCCGCATTCAGACCCGCTCCTCCTGAAGGATCATGTCCGGCAATAGTCAATACATATGGACGTTCTTCTACCTGCATTTAGCCACTATCTTTTCAAAATCTGACATTACCTGACCGGACCGGACCCACAAGGCCCCTAACAACGTAATTCCGTCGAATCCAAGAGATTTCACTTCTTCTATCCTATCAAAATTTATTCCACCCTGAGCGAATACGGCTGTTTTTGATGTTCTTTTTTGCAAATAATCCTTAAGTGCTTCCAGGTTCCGGTCCTGCCGGTATCCGGGCTTCGAAATGCTTTCGAATACAGGTGAAAACAAGAGGATATCCAGATGACCATCCAATTGCTGAAGCTCTTCCAGGCTTCTGACGGTAGCACTGCTTTTCTTCCCTGATTGCTCCAACATTTTCAGGTTTTCAACCAGGTCCTGCTTATCAAGACCCGCTATAGCCTTTCCGGTGAAGTGAAATCCGCCCAGACCCATTTCATGCAATACCCGAAAGCTGGATGTGAATATTTTACCCTGATCCGCAAAAGGTAACTGTTCAGCATATGCCATCCAGTAAGCATCGTCTTCTCCCTGGCGACGCAGGTATAAATAGTCTGCACCGGCGCTTAACATGCCGGCAATAAGCTCAATTTCCCGCTCTACCCTGGACTCCGGTGTATATACTATAATTTTCAAAATACAAGCATTCTGATTGCTAAGACAATTATAAGCAAGAATCTGCTCAAAATCAGCCTCAGCGACCAGAATGCCCTACAACAAACTCAACTTATATATACCTGCCTGCTCCATACAGGTTACATAATGAACAAAAAACAAGCCTACTCAACCTAAGTATATGACATCTTACTTTTGGATCACCACAGTAGAAGACGAGACCACACCCCTGGAGGAATAAAGCACCACGGTATAGGTCCCGGAAACCAGCCGGTCTATATTGATCTCTTCCTGCGCCATATCCTTACCGGAAAGTCTTTGGGTATATACCACATTCCCGCTGTTATCCGACAGGTTCAGGATATATTGCTCCGAGGTCTTCAGGTTGTCCAGGTTCACCAGGAATTTGTTCGTTGCCGGATTCGGATAGCAACGGAGACTTTCCCCCAATCCGCCGTTGCTGTTTTTCAGTTGCCCGCAGCCACCTTCGCAAACAGACTTCAGCAAATCCTTCAATACCCTCAACTCTTCTTTCAGGCTGTTGATCTCCTGCGCCTGGTTTTCTATGGTTTCTTCCACTTTACCCAGTGAAGCCCGCTGCTCATTATGCGCGCCGATCAATAAGGGTATAAACTCATTATAATTGACAGCCATGATCTCTTCACTGGATCTGTGTTTCTTGAGGACCGGGCTATTGATCTCCGGTGTCCTGAATTTAATCACCAGGTCCGGTAATACCTGCTCCACTTCCTGGGCCATTACTCCGAAATGACTTTTACCGGCCAGTTTGATATTAGGATTATTGGTATAGTTGTAACTATAGACCTTAATTTTTGAAAGCAGGTCGGAAGGGCTTGCAATAGCTTCCTTATTTCTTTTGAACCGGGCATCGGACAAAACATAAGCATTTCCGGTAGTCAATGTATTGCCACTGAAAAAAGCTGCCAGTACCTTATCATAAGTACCGTTATATTGATCCACCTCACATTCGCCGGGATTCTCCGCCTCTGCATAAACACCGATTATAGACTGGCCTCCGGAAGCTGTCGCATAAATACCGAAGGTTTCTCCTGTACACCCTTCATTTTCAGCAAAGAACATCCCACCAGTATTATCAGCATTTAACCCGCTAGCTCCTCCTATAGCACCGGTGTTAGTACCAATATTAGTTGAAGAATATCCATTTCCAAAAGCTACACCTCCTACCCCATAGTTATAGGTACAGGTAGAATCTGCATTGGTTCTGTCTCCCCTGCCATAAAAAACACCGCCTATGTTTTTTTGATTGTCCCTGAATCCGACACCATGAACCGCTCTGTTATAACCATTATCCCTTGCCATAAAAGATATGATACCGTATGAGCTATGCGGCGCATAATTAGGATAGGCGCAATCTTCCAAAAAGTCGTACGGATCTGGCAGCATAACTCCCGGAGAAGTTATCGTAAGAAAGTTCCTCGGATTATTGTTACCGATCCCTACATAACCATCTTCAGATATCCGCATCCGCTCCACATTATTCGTAATGAAAGGTAACGGCAAATTATTGGTCGTACCCAGAACGCTTCCCGACGGTGCGGCATTCCCATCTGTATCCCATTCCTGCACCTGCGCATGTGCACCACTCCATGCCGCAATCACCATTACAGCAATGAGTAAAATTTTCTTTTCCATAGTACAAATATTTATTAGTAAATATATTATTATAACATAAATTATTTATAATAAAATTTGATTTAATTTTTAATATAAATAAATACAGATTAAATAATATATTAAACAATAAAGTAGCAATGCAATAAATTATATAAATATTTATTAGCAATTAAAAAACAGAGGGGCATTTTAGTCGCCCCCCTGCCGTTACAAAACCTGCCATTTACTTGCTAATACAGAACCTAGAAAAGCATTAGCACAACCTAAAATTTGCTTTATATCGCGAATACGTATTTCCCATATTTATCTTTATAGACGTAATTAACCACCCTTGGCCACAACGGTTTGACCAGTTCTTCTTCCCACCGGTCAATCTCCCCCGAAAGCTCACGTACCAGTTCGGGGTGAACTTTATACTGGTTGTTCTTTTCAGAAGTATCAGAAGGTAAATGATACAACTGTACCGAATTATCGAATTCATTAATGATCAGCTTCCATCCGTTCTTGAGCACGGATTTGTTGAAATCACTCCGCCAGAACAACCGGTCATGTGGCGCTCCGGCTTTCTGCCCGGAGATATAAGGCAACAGATCCACACCATCAAATACCCTGTCTGCCGGCAGCGCAGCTCCTATCATTGAAGCAATGGTCACGAAAATATCCAGTGATATGACCGGCTGATCGTAGACCGTACCCGGCCCGATCATGGCAGGATAACGGATCATAAAAGGTACCTTTAATCCTCCTTCAAAATTGGTAAACTTACCGCCCCGGTAAGGCTTATTGTCCGTCGTACCATTACTGGTAGCTCCTCCATTATCACTCAGGAACACAACGATAGTCTTTTCAGACAATTGCAAATGATCCACATGCTGCAGCAGACGACCCACCTCGTCATCCAGGTTTTTGATCATTGCAGCATAAACCCGCTTAACCGGATCTTTAATATGGATAAAGCTATCAAAATATTTCTTCTGGGCCTGCAACGGTGAATGCGGCGCATTATATGGCAGATACAGGAAAAAAGGCTCTGATTGATGCGCATCAATAAAACGGATCGCCTCATCGGTCAGCACATCGGTCAGGTATTTTGCCTCTTCCATATGTTCACAGCAATTCCGGAGTATCGCACAATTACCCGTTCGCCCGGATGCCTGCCTCCATTGGTGATAATCCATATATTCTTTCACAACCGGCATATTGACAATGGAGGTATCTTCCTGCTCTGCATAAAGTGTAAATGCCTCATAAAAGCCATACTGATAATCAAATCCCCGGGCGCATGGCATGGCAAAATCCGCTGCTCCGAGATGCCATTTGCCGATCAGCGCAGTGGCATAATCATATTTTTTCAGGAACTCTGCGAGGGTGATCTCCGAAGGCGGCAGACCTTGCCGCAAACGTTCTTCCGGAGAAGGTACTCCTTTGGCACGTACCGGAGACAACGGCTTGAACTTAGGCATCAGCTTGAAGAAGAAATACTCAACCATATTCCGGAGATACCGGTGATTCGGTTGAAGCTCATGACCAAACCGGTTCTGGTACCGACCGGTCAGCAAACCGGCTCTGGACGGCGAACAAACCGGTGAAGAAATATAACCATTCCTGAAAGTAACGCCCTCCTGACCGATGCTGTCGATATTCGGCGTAGTGATCAGACGGTTGCCATACAAGGATACATCCGTCTGGCCCAGGTCATCCGCCAGGATAATGATGATATTTGGCCTACTGATCGCTGTATCCGGTTCAACAGCTTCTGACAGAAAGGCTTTCTTTCCGGAAATCAGATGCTCATCAAAATAGATGCAAAACTGGTCATCTTCGAAGGTCTTAAACATGAAGGAAGAAGTTGTCAGAACTATCAGCAATCCTCCTATCCAGATAATATTTCTTCCTTTTTTACTCATTTTAATTGCCGCAAACCGTTCACATCTTATTACAAAGCAAATCAACAAATATAATTCTATAAATCCTATAGTTTTTATAGATTAATATTTCAAAACTATATCTACTTTATTTAAAACCTTTCAAATTCAATCTATATTCATATAAACAATTTAAATATTAACTCTAAAGAATAATCAACAGGTATATCTGCTCAATCATATAAATGTGAGATATCAACTGATAGCAGACCTGTCTTATAAGAATATGAAGTTGCTACATTAACTCCTATCTTACGCGACTATTATGCAATTATATATACAGGAAGTAGAAGGTAAAGGAAGGGGTGTATTTTGTACAGAAGACATTCAGACGGGTACACTCATCGAGACTTGCCCGGTGATTGTTTGCCCGCCTCAGGATCGCTCACTGATCGATCAATCCTACCTGTATAATTATTATTTCCTGTGGGAAGATGATCATCAAAGCACCGGTATCGCACTTGGCTACGGAAGCTTATATAACCACAGCTACACTCCCAACGCCCGCTATGAGACCTGGTATGAAGATCAGATCATCAGATTTATTGCTATCCGGGATATTCCCGCGCATACAGAGATCACGGTCAACTACAATTATGATCCGGAGGATCAGTCACCGGTCTGGTTTGATAAACAGGCAGATCTCTAAATTAATCTGAACCATAAAGAGAGTAAGGAACTTAAAGAATCCATTCAATCTCAATGTATCTATTCTCCCCAATGGTTCTTCTCATTTCCGCATAAAATACCGGAGCCTAACAATCTTTAACCAAAAGAATTTCAGGTAACTTTTTATAAAACCTATCTATACCGGGCAATTCATTTTATGCAATTCAGGTACCTTAATGATATTCCAGTTAAAGAGCTACACCGTTGCTTTAACTCGACCTTCATAGATTATCAGACTCCGATGCAACTGGACAAAAGACAATTCCGGAGGAAGCTGCACAATGATCTTGTAGATCTTTCCCTGTCTGTAGGCGCTTTTGACGGCGACCAATTGGCAGGTCTGATCTTACACGGTAAAACAACTATTGACGGAAAGGTACATCTTTATAACAGCGGCACAGGTATCCTGCCGTCTCATCGCGGACAACGACTGACCCAGCGGATGTATCAATGGGCGCTCCCCTTTCTCAGGAAACAATCCATCCGGCAGATTCAATTAGAGGTATTGACAGAGAATGTTCCTGCCCGGCGATCCTATGAAAATGTCGGTTTCAAAATACACCGTTCTTTAGCCTGCTACCGCGGACCAGTCTCCACCGTTCCCCTCCGGCAGGAATATGCCATCGAATCTTTCCCGGTGGCTGAGACTGAGTCACTGACAACATTATGGTCCTGGCCGCCCTCCTGGCAAAATCATTTCCATGCTGTCCGGCAGGCACCTACCTACTATGCTGCTATAGCGATCCGGGACGGAAAACAGGTCATTGCCTACCTGCTTTACTATACCATCACCCGGCGGATTGCCCAGTTTGCTGTTCACCCGGACTATCGCAGACAACAATTGGGCACCTGTCTTTTTCAATACTTTACAGAACAGGTTTCTCCCAATATTTTTATGCTCAATCAGGATGAATCTGATGAGCCGACCATACGGTTCTTATCCGGCATGGGTCTGCAACCCTTTGTAAGGCAATATGAGATGGTACTGGAAGGTGATCCGTACCGGCCGGATTAATACCGGCCAAAGATCGTATTCGCTATCACCATCGATTCTGCAAACGCGTCCATATCCAGACCGGTCTCTACTCCCTGTTCATGGAAGTAGCCCAACATCATCTCCGTAGGCATATTGCCGGTCAGATCGTCTTTAGCCATTGGGCAACCACCATATCCTTTGATCGCTCCGTCAAAGCGTTTACAACCGCTTTCATAAGCTGCCGCGACCTTTTCCCGCCAGGTATCCGGCGTGGTGTGGAAATGACTGCCTATCTTCAGGTCCGGAAAATCTTCATACAAGATGGAAAAGACGTCTCTGATCAGATCCGGATTAGCAGTTCCGATCGTATCCGATATAGAAAAACGCGTCACGCCTATTGAACTGAGCCGGTCTACCCAATGCGCTACAATATCCGGGTGGTACACATCGCCATAAGGATTGCCGAAGGCCATGGAAACATACAATACAAAGCTTTTACCGTAGCATTCACAGGTATTCATGATCTCTTCCACCCTGTTGATGGATTCTTCAAATCCGCAATTGGTATTCCGTACCTGGAAAGTTTCTGAAATGGAGAAAGGGTAACCGAGATAAGTGATCTCATCAAATTCGCAGGCCATATCCGCCCCTTTACCATTCGCCACTACAACAGAAAGGCGGGTATTGGTATCGTCCATATTCAGCCGGGGAATCACCTTATAGGTATCCGCCATTTGCGGAATGGCTTTGGCAGAAACAAAACTTCCGCAATCCAGGGCCTGGAAACCTACCTTGAGCAGGCTATTGAGGTATTCGATTTTCTTTTCTGTAGGAATGAATTCCTTCAAACCCTGCATGGCGTCCCGCGGACATTCTATAATGGATACCTTTGACAAAGGAGTAATGTTTTTAAGTGTCTCCAAAAATAGCAAAATACCTATAAACAATGACCACAGCAAAAATTTCCCATCTAATAAAAAGTGGTCAGCGAGCTGATCGGCGGATCATTACCTTACCGATATATAACGCTGCTGAATACTTCCCTCAGATTAGTTAATTTTCTTTAATAATTAGGGAAAATGTGTGATCAGGGACACAAAAAAGTGGCGCTCCGCCTATTTTTGCCGAAAACCGGATGGCGTGTCTATTTTTATTGCTGCAACCCAAGAAACTCCTGTCGAACCTTGCCCCCGGTATCGCCCTCAACCGCCGGGATGTATTACGGTTCTTCCCGGAAGGAAATCAGCAGCTTTTCATTTGAACAAATATTGTTATTTTCCCGAAACAAGCGATCGTTCTCCGCATATTCTTTATAAATTTTCATTATCCAACCCCGTATTAACCTAAAAAATCTAATAGTGAGTTACTGGAAACCTATTATCGTCGTCCTGATCGTCATCGGAGCACTGATCGCCGGAAAGATCTTTTTATTCCCGGCTCCCAATACTTCAAAACCCGGCCCTGCAGCAGGCGGACCTCCACCGGCCACGGCTGTTTCAGGTTACGTTACTTCGTATCAGCAACTGGACAACCAGGTTTTTGCGACCGGTTCACTGCTGGCCAACGAGATCATCAATATCACACCGGAAGTATCAGGAAAACTGATCTATCTGAATATACCGGAAGGACAAGTCATACAAAAAGGGCAATTACTCGCCCGGATCAACGATACGGATCTGCGTGCACAACTTAAAAAACTGGAAGTTCAGCTGACCATTGCCCAAAACAAGATGGACAGGGCAAAAAAGCTATTGGATATCAACGGACTGAGTGTGGAGGAATATGAAGATGCGCTCAACAGCTACAATGTACTGAAAGCAGATATCGAGTATACGCAGGCTCTGCTGGAAAAAACAGAGATCCGCGCACCTTTCACGGGTAAGCTCGGATTCAAGCTCATCAGCGACGGCGGTTTTGTCAATACAACCAGCGTCATATCCACGCTGCAGCAGATCAATCCTATCAAGGTAGAATTCTCCATACCGGAAAAATATGCACCCAAGACACAGGTGGGCAACACCATTCATTTCAAAGTAGACGGTTACACAGAATCTTTCACAGCCAAGGTTTATGCGATCGAGCCGAATGTAGACATTGCATCCAGGAGCGTCATGCTGAGAGCCAGGGCCGAAAATCCTTCCAACAAGCTTAAGCCGGGATCTTTTGCCCGGATCAGCCTTTCCATGGGCGTAGATGACAAGGCCATCATGGTCCCTACCCAGGCAATCATACCTATCCTCAAAGGGCAACAGGTATTTGTGGCAGAAAACGGAACTGTCGTCGCAAAACCGGTGACATTAGGCTTCAGAGGTGACAAGAAAATACAGATCGTCGATGGTCTGAATGCAGGAGATACGGTGATCACTACCGGGCTGATGTCTCTCAGAGCCGGCGCTCCGGTGATCATTAAATCCATTACTGACTAAACTGAAAGGATCATCATGAGTATAGCTTCTTTTAGTTTAAAGCGCCCGGTCACCGCCCTGGTAATGTCTATCATGATATTACTCTTCGGCTTCCTGGGCATGAGGAACCTGGGTATCCGGGAATATCCTTCCATAGACCCTCCTATCATTACCGTCCGTACCACCTATCCCGGTGCTAATGCGGATGTCATAGAATCCCAGATCACCGAACCGCTGGAAAAAGCGATCAACGGTATCGCAGGAATACGGAATATTTCTTCTTCCAGCAACCAGGGTTCCAGTTCTATCTCGGTAGAATTTGACCTGGACGTAGACCTGGAAGCAGCAGCCAATGACGTACGGGACAAGGTATCGCAGGCAGTACGGCAATTGCCGAATGACATAGACGGCCAGCCCGTGGTATCCAAGGCAGATGCCAACTCTGATGCGATCATCTCGATGACAGTCAGATCCGACACCCGGACACAGCTGGAAGTGAGTGATTTCGCAGAAAACGTGATCGGTGAAAGGCTGCAAACCATACCCGGCGTCAGTTCTCTCCAGATCTGGGGGCAGAAGAAATATGCCATGCGCCTGTGGATAGATCCCGGTAAACTGGCTTCACTGGGACTTACCACTATAGATATCCTTAACGCACTGGAAAAGGAAAACGTAGAGCTGCCATCGGGTAAGATCCAGGGTAATAAAACAGAGCTGGTCGTTAAAACCGTTGGCCGGCTGAGCACGACTGAAGAATTTGACGACCTGATCATCTCCACCCAGGGTGACCGGATCATCCGCTTCAAAGATGTCGGATATACAACACTGGGTGCGGAGAACGAAGAAACAATGCTCAAAGAGTCCGGCTCTCCGATGATAGCCCTGGCACTGGTACCGCTTCCGGGTGCCAATTATGTAGAGATCGCCGATGAGTTCTACAAACGGATGGAAGAGATTAAAAAAGACATCCCGGAAGATTTCACGCTCAATGTAGCCATGGATAATACGACTTTCATCAAGAAGTCCATTCATGAGGTAGAAGAGACGCTCATCATCGCAGTAGCACTCGTAGTGGTCATCATTTACCTGTTTTTCCGAAACTGGCTGATGGCGATCCGTCCGTTGGTAGATATCCCGGTATCACTGATCGGAGCTTTCTTCATCATGTATATCATGGGGTATTCGATCAACGTCTTGTCTCTGCTTGCGATCGTGCTGGCTACCGGTCTGGTCGTGGATGATGGTATCGTTGTGACGGAAAATATCTATAAGAAGCTGGAGCAAGGCATGAAACCGATAGAAGCTGCCAGATTGGGAACTGACGAGATCTTCTTTGCGGTAGTCTCCACTTCCATTACCCTGGCAGCCGTATTCCTCCCGGTGATTTTTATGGAAGGATTTGTCGGAAAGCTCTTTCAGGAGTTCGGTGTGGTCATCGCCGGAGCCGTATTGATCTCCGCATTCGTCTCTCTGACCCTGACACCGGTGCTTAGCGCCAAAATGGTCCGGCAGAATGACGAACCGGGCTGGTTCTATAAGAAAACAGAACCTTTTTTCGTAGCCATGGAAGAAGGTTACAAAAATTACCTGGCAGGTTTCCTGAAGATCCGCTGGGTTACAGGCATTATCCTATTGGCCTGTATAGGAGCGATCGTGTACCTGTTCAAGGTACTTCCCCAGGAGCTCGCGCCGCTGGAAGACAGGGATAGTCTTAACATATCTGTCACAGCCCCTGAAGGTTCTTCTTTCGAGTATACAGATGCATATATACTCCAGCTATCCGATTTTATAAAAGACTCCGTTCCCGAGAGCCGGTCGATCCTGACCGTAACGGCGCCGGCATTCAGAGGATCAGGAGGTTTGAACACAGGTTTTGTACGGCTCAGGCTCAGCGAAGCACAGGAAAGAGAACGCAGTCAGCAGGAAATTGCCGACTATATTTCTGCCCATACCAAGAACATGCCGGAGGCCAGGGCTTTTGTCATACAACAACAAACGATCTCTACAGGTGCGAGCAGAGGATTACCGGTACAATATGTTATCCAGAACAATAATTTTGATAAACTGAAGGAATATCTCCCCAAGTTCCTGGACAGGGCCAACCAGGATCCGACTTTTACGATAGTAGATGTGGATCTTAAATTTACCAAGCCGGAACTGAACCTGACCATCGACAGGGATAAAGCACAGGCGCTCGGCGTATCGGTAATGGATATCGCACAGACTTTGCAGCTTTCTCTTTCAGGTCAACGGTTCGGTTATTTCACCAGGGATGGCAAGCAGTACCAGGTGATCGGCCAGTTTGACCGGGCCAACCGGGATCAGCCGCTGGATCTGAGCATCACTTATGTCAGAAACAATAAAGGTGAGCTAGTCCAGCTGGACAACCTTGTCAGGATGGAAGAAACCAGCAGTCCGCCGCAGCTGTATCACTATGACCGGTACAAATCCGCTACCGTATCTGCTGCACTGGCGCCCGGCAAAACTATTGCAGACGGCATCCGGGCCATGGATGAAATTTCCAAAGAAGTGCTGGATGAATCTTTTTCCACTGCACTGGCCGGTTCGTCCAGAGACTTTGCTGAAAGTTCTTCCAACACCATGTTTGCCCTGGGATTGGCGCTCCTGCTCGTCTTCCTGATCCTTGCCGCCCAGTTTGAAAGCTTCATCGACCCGATCATCATCATGATGACCGTACCTCTGGCAATCGCCGGAGCCTTGATGTCGCTCTGGTATTTTAATGAAACCCTGAATATCTTCAGCCAGATCGGTATGATCATGCTCATCGGTCTGGTCACCAAAAACGGTATCCTGATCGTGGAATTTGCCAACCAGCTCCGGGAGAAAGGTATGGAAAAGGGCGATGCTATCCTGGAAGCCGCCCAAATGCGTCTCCGTCCGATCCTGATGACAAGCCTCGCTACTTCGCTGGGCGCCTTGCCGATCGCCATGTCATTGGGCGCTGCTGCCAAGAGCCGTATGGGCATGGGTATTGTCGTAGTAGGTGGCGTTATGTTCTCCCTGATCCTCACCCTCTTCGTCATCCCGGCTATTTACACCTATATTTCCAGGGAACACAAACCAAAAGATCAACATGAAACGCCTGCTTCTCTATAATATCTTCAGCCTCCTAGCTATCGCCGGACTCCGGGCTCAACCGGTCCTCATACTCGAAGAAGCCATAGATATCGCTCTGGAACAAAACTACGGCATCCGGATCAGCAAAAACAACCTGCAGATAGCCGGCAATAACGCTACCAAAGGCAATGCCGGCTACTGGCCTACCATAGCCCTGAACGCAGGTGGTGGCTTCAACTGGAATACTTTCAGCAACCAGAAGCTGTCTACCGGCAACGACTTCAACAATAAGAACCAGACCACCACTACCGTCAACTCTAACGTTGCGCTGAACTGGACCATCTTTGACGGCATGAGAATGTTCGCTGCATACGAACGCCTGCAGGAACTACAGGCTATGGGCGAGCTGCAGGTCAAAGCAGCCGTTGAAAGAACTGTCTATGATGTCTCGCTGACTTACTTCAATATTGTCAGCCTGCAGCTCCAGCTGGACGCGATCGAGAAAAATATGGGCATCACGGATGAACGACTCAAACTGGAAAAAGCACGCTACGAAGCAGGAAAGAGCAATCAGCTCGCTGTCAAACAGGCACAGCTGGATTATAATGCCATGATCACCCAACAGGCAGATCAGATCAACCTGATCCAACTGGCCAAGGTACAGCTCAATCAGCTGCTGAACCGCGATGTACAGACAGCATTTTCCATTTCAGATACGATACAGCTTTCTTCGGCAGGCAGCCTGGAAGAGCTGAAGCAGCAAGCATTAAGGTCCAATACTGAACTGCAGATCCTGGAAAAATCCGTTGCGATCAGCACGCTCGTCCTTAAAGAGCAGTCAGCAGAAAAATATCCTACCATCAGCCTGAGTACTGCATACGGATATAACCAGACGGTGAACTCGGCCGGTTTTTCCCAGTCCAGCAGTAACCTGGGGCTTTCCAGTGGTCTCACGCTCCGCTGGAACGTTTTTGATGGTGGCCGGGTCAGGAGAAATATTGCGAATGCTCAACTACAGATCGAAAATGATCAGCTCAGCCTTAAAGAAAGCGAATTAAATGTGCATGCTGCGATCCAGCAGGCTGTGCTCAGCTATGAACATGCGCTGAGAATAGCTCGGATCGAAGAAGAGAACTATGGGCTGGCTACTGAAAGCCTGGATATCGTTAAAGAAAGGTTCAGATTAGGCGTAGCCAATACACTGGAACTGAAGGATGCGCAAAATGTTTTCGATCAAAGTACCAACCGGCGCTCCCTCGCGCTTTACAATGCCAAAGTAGCGGAGATCAACCTCCAATACCTGACCGGGCAGCTGGCCCTTCAATAATTTTTCAATCCTTTTTACAACAGGACTTGCGAAATCGATCAGTTGCATATAAATTTGCAACCAATCGGTTTCATAAAAACAAAGACTGTGAGAAGAGATGTTTTCCAGGCCATAGCAGATCCTACAAGAAGAGCGATCATTACTCTTATTGCTTTACAGGCCATGACTCCGAATGCATTGGCAGAACATTTCGATACCACCCGGCAAGCGGTTTCCAAACATCTGAAAATCCTGGCCGAATGTCAGCTGGTAAGGACAGAGCAAAACGGCAGGGAAATTTACTACCAGCTCAACGTGTCTAAAATGAAAGAGATCGATGCATGGCTGGAACCATTCAGGAAAATATGGGAAGATCGTTTCAACCAGCTGGACGATGTATTATCAAAACTCAAAACGGATAAAAAATGAGCAAAGCTATTCTTTTCAATTTTGTTGTGGACAAAGCGCACAACAGCATCCACGTTGAACGCTCTTTCAATGCACCTGTCGACCTGGTATGGGCCGCCTGGACCGATCCCGAAATTCTTGACCTCTGGTGGGCGCCGAAACCCTGGAAAGCTGAAACGAAATCCATGGACTTTTCCGAAGGCGGCAGATGGCTTTATGCCATGGTCGGCCCGAAAGGAGAAAAGCACTGGTCCGTATTCGATTTTGAGACCATACATCCGGAGAAAGATTTTTCCGGTAAAGATGCGTTCTGCGATGAACATGCAGTCATAGATGCTACCATGCCCCGTACAAAATGGAAAAACATTTTCACCGCACAGCCGGATGAAACGACGCTGGTCAATATAACATTGCAATTTGAAACGCTGGCCGACCTGGAAGCCATCATTCAGATGGGCTTTAAAGAAGGTTTCACCATGGGCCTGGAAAACCTGGATCAGTATATTGCTCTGAGAAAACAGAAAGGGCCGGATCAACATCCAGATGCCGGCATTGACGGGTAAACTCAACAGGGGTACGAATGACTCCGGTCATAATTTGCAGAAAGAAAGGTTCATCGATTTTACAGGATATCATTCTCCGGAGGATATATTTGTAAAATCATTACATTCACGGTTCTTCACAAAACACATTGCGTTTGAAACACCTTTTTGCCTTTTCTGCCAGGTGCTCTGCAAGTCTGAAAGCTTTCATCATTGCCATCTTTTTCGCATTTGTATCCCATCCAACCGCTCATTCGGCCGAATGGACCTTTAAAGCAGACGCTTCTACCCTGGAAAATCTGCCTGTCAGACATGCTGTTGAAGATGCAAGCAGCTTGCTGGCGCAGGCGCTCAGAAAAGAACCGGCATTAAACAACACCGACGCAGATATTATCATCAGCATACCGGCACCTGTATATTTTCCAGACCATATGGACAGCATACCGCTGTATGAGAACTTCAGCTGGAAAAAGATCCGTCAAGGTCAAAAAACAGTCCTGCAGCTGGAAGCCCATTCTCCGAAAGGCATAGCGAACGGTATTTACGCATTATTACAGGAAGCGCTGGGATTCAGGTTCTACCATCCGCGGGCGACGATCATACCCGATCTGACCTCATACGATCCGGGATCATTCCAGGATTTTGAAGCCGCACTGGCGTTCAGGCACAACGGCTTTCACCTGCACACAATGCATCCGCTGGAACTGACTCAGTGCATCCTGGATGAAAAACACCCTGGTGCACTCGCTTCCGTGGAAGAATATATCCGCTGGCTCGCGAGAAACTACCAGAATTACTGGGAATTTTACTTACTGGAAAGTATCAACAAAAAGACCTGGCAGCCGCATGCGCAAGCTTTCAACCGGTATGCCAGGGAAAGAGGGATCAGCCCCGGCGTGCAGCTATCCATGCACATGATCCAACAGAAAGCATTCCAGCTTTACCAGACCTTCCCGGCTACACTAAAAAACAAAGAAGAACAGATCATCGGCAACCTGGATTTCCTGATCGATTGCGGGTTTGAGCTGATCAGCATTGAACCGACTACGACAGAATTTTCAGCCGGCAATATTGAAGAGAAAAAGCAGCTGTTCCGAATGACCTACGAGCACCTGTATCAGAAAGGTATCAAAATGACCAGCAACTACCACGTAGTGAAGCAGGAAAAGATGATCTCCGGTTCCGGAGGAGGCGATGCTATACTCGATATCTTACATCCTGACCAGGGAATACTGGTGCATTCCGTTATGTTTTATTCTCTGCTCGACGAAAAAGCGCCGGTTTACGAAAATCCTAACCTCTCCCACATGCATCAGCTGCTGCTGGATCAGAAAGATCAGCGGGAGACCTGGTACTACCCGGAAAATGCGTATTGGGTGACCTTTGACAATACCGTTCCCATGACACTGTTTCCCTATCTGCAGGCCAGGCTGCAGGATATTGAGCATTGCGATTCCTTAAACATTAACGGCAACCTGACCTTCAGCTCCGGCTGGGAATGGAGCTACTGGCTGTTTGACTGGAGCGTGGCGCGGTGGAACTGGAATTTTTCCCAAAACGGCCAACAGCAGAAAAAATATCCTTTACAATATGCACATGAGCTGATCACTACGCCCGGATTTAAGGACTATTTCAATTATCATACAGCCCTGCAACAGGAGTATATCAAAGATAAAGAGCTGATCAGGGTCATGGATGCGCAGACTGTCACGGACGAACTCCCTTTTGATCAAAGCCTGGAACTGCATCCCAGACCAAAATATAGCTATCCTTACATCCGCAATAAGGCTACCCTGGAAGAACTCGAAGAAGTAGAACAGCTATATCTCGATCCGCTCAAAGCATATCTTTCCAAAGCTGCTGAAAAGGTCATCCTGACGGCGCTCAACCCGGTCGAACAGGAATGGAAGGACGGTATCGATATCACTTACCTGAGAGCTCAGCATCGCCTGAAGACACTCAGTTACCTGGTCAGCATCCGGAAAGCCAAACTACTGAAAGAGAAGAAACCAGACAAAACGCTCCTCGAAGAAGCTGCCAGGATCCGCGGAGAAGCATTGAAGATCGTCCGGAAGCGGGAATCAGCTTACAGATATCCGTTAGAGGAACTCGCCGGCACCTTCAATTCCCATACCTGTTATGACTTCGGATATCTGTATACCGTTCACCACCTGCACTTTTGGGAGCGCGAAGAATTGCAGGCTTATTACAACCGGTATAAGTTCTGGCACTGGAACATCTGGAATATCTGGAAAAATATAGGTGTTATCAACTAAAGATATTGTTCCTTAATGTCCCTTAATTCCTTAATGGTTAAAAGATAGAATCATGGAGATATGAAGATTCATCAGGATTTTTATATACTATTAATATCCATTAACTTATTCATAGTTTAGAAAAGAGAAACATGAAGGTATTAAGGTTCATTAAGGCCGGATAGTTACTTAATGTCCCTTCATGGTTGAACCTCGAAAGATCAGACGTGTTTCAGCTTCTCCGATAAAACATTCAGAAAGATGATCTGATCACGGTGAATCTTTTCGGAAGCTGCAGTGACCGGGAACCATTGTCCCTGATCAATTTCCGGGAAGGTCTGCTTTTTGCCGGATCCCGGAGGCCACTCCAACTCAAACACATTGCTTTTAAGATCGCTGATATCGATATCCTCTTCCACACAAAAACAGAAGACTAGCTTCCCACTCTTCTGCTTGTTCTGGCAGAGATATTCCATCGCCTTCCGGATAGTAATACCAGTCTCTTCCGTAAACTCTCTCCGGGCAGCTGCATCCGGATCTTCCTCTGTAAATTCTCCTTTAGGGATCGTCCACACACCCAGATCCTTCCTCGCATAAAACGGTCCTCCGGGATGGACGAGAAAGACTTCCGGCGATCCATTCCTGAAACGATACACGAGAATACCTGCACTCTTTTTAGCCATAACCTTATTTTAATACACTCCGCTGTACAGAGATGCGCAATTGACACCCCGAATATCTATTTTATCCGCTACATAAGATACCTTTATACGAATGGAATCAGCCAGAGATTTTTAGAAATAAAATCAAAAAAACCTAGATAATATTTATATTGAAGAAACAATAAACACCCATGAATATTAAACTATTTAATTATCTCTTATCAAAAGGTGAGAGTGAAATTGTTGACTTTAAATTAACTAACTATTTCGAAAATAAAAGTGCATCGAAAAAAGATAAAAATGCTGAATTCATAAAAGATATTATTTGTTTAACAAATACAGTTAGGCAAGAAAGTGCCTATATCATAATAGGAGTTAACAATAATGGAGAAAGGGTTGGCCTTAGCGATAGTGAAATTATTGACGGAGCTATATTACAAGCAAAGATTAAAGATAATGTCAACCCGATTCCAAAATTCAGTTCATATCTATTTGTTGATGAAAACGGTTTAAAATACCAAATTATCGAAATACCTATTAATTGGTACTCAATACCTTGTGAACCTATAATAAATTATGGCAATACCCTAGAAAGAGGAAGAATATATCTTAGAAGAGGTAGTAGTAATGAACTAGCAAGCACAGATGAAATACTAAGATTATGTGATTGGTTAAAGAATTTACCCAAGCGCATCAATGAAAACTCTAATGCTCATAAAAAATCTAGAGAAGACGGCAGTTTTAGATTTGATGAAGTAACTATTCAAAAGCTTTTTGGCAATGAAGCAGCTGAAGATGAAGATGCAGAACGTTTAAAGGAATATTATTTCAAAAATGACACTTTTAATAAAATAGCTGTAGATCTACCTCTCCGTATTCTAGTAGGCCATAAAGGTATTGGCAAATCAGCGTTATTTAATGTCGCTATGTTGGAAGATAAAGAGGCTGGCAGATTACCTATAAAAATTAAACCGGACGACGTTGCTCACTTAGGTAAAAACACATCTGATTTTTCAGATACTATTAGAAGTTGGCGTGAAGGTTTATTTAATATAATTCTAAAAAAGACACTGAATTATTTCGGAATTAAGAAAGAAGTTGAAATCAATTTCAACATGATAGAAGGCCATTTTGTAAACTTTTTAGTAGACGTATTGGATGAAATCGAAAATGAAACGGTCTTAAGATATAAGGATAACTTAAATTTATTTTTAGAGAATCCTATAATAAACGTATACATTGATGATCTTGACAGAGGATGGGAAGGGACAAAAAATGATATAACCAAAATATCTACCTTATTAAATGCCGTAAGAGATATAATTGGTACTGAAAACAGAAAGTTACAATTTAAAATCTCGCTTAGATCAGATGTATATTTTTTATATAGAACATCTGACGAAAGTACTGACAAGACTCAAGGCTCTGTAATTTGGTATCGTTGGACTCATCATGAAATACTAGGATTATTGGTAAAGAGGGTAAGAACTTTTTTTGCAAAGGATGTAAATGAGGATCTATTAAGGTCTGCTCATCAAGCTAACTTAGCAAAAAACCTTGATCAAATTATTGAGCCTATTTTTTCAGGACAAGGAAAATGGGAAAACAAAGAAATGTATAAAGTACTTTTATCTGTAATCCGTAAAAGACCTCGTGACTTGGTCAAATTACTAACATTAGCCGCAAGAAATGCAGAAAATAGGAATTCATCCATAATTACTACGGAAGATTTAAAAGCCATCTTTGACGAATACTCATTGGATAGAATTCAAGACACTATAAATGAATATAAATCCGAACTACCTAGTATAGAAAGACTTCTCTTTGGAATGAAACCTAATAGGCGAACAGCAAAAGCGTCTGATAGTTTTTATTACAATACCCAAGGATTGTTATTAAAAATAAATCAAATTAGAGAAAGAGGAGCTTTTACTTTTTCAAATGGCAGAAAAGCTGATGCCAAAGAATTAGCAGCGTTCTTGTATAAGATTAACTTTTTAACAGCAACAAAGTTGAAAGAAGATGGATATATAGAAAGAAAAGACTTTGAAGAAAATCGATATTTAGCACCCAAATTTGAAGACTTTGGTTATGATTGGGAAGTTCATATGGCTTTTCGTTGGGGTCTCCAACCAAGTTATCAAGAAGACATATATTTACAAATTTAGAACAATCAAGCAATACCAAATAATTATTAGACAACACATATAAAAGTATCATTATACTAACTAATAATGATACTTTTCCGGGAATACCTGCCGGCATCTCCTTACCTGCCGGACAACCGGCCGCACTTTGAAATACTGAGCGCCCGGTACAGCAATACCGATCCGAATTCCGAAGAAGAGATCTGGATACCTGTCCGACCAAAAGAAACATTATGCTGAAAATCAATGACCAGGAATTCAGAGAAAACCTCCTGCTGACCCAGCTCTATTGTGCACAACAGTTAATCAATAAGGATAAAAACTGCGCTTCTATTTTGAGAAGCATTAATCCCAGGCATGATAACGAACTGTTGTTCAGGTATGCTTTCTATGAATACACCTTTCAAAGCGAATATCATTTCTGTCCCGTAGTGGAATGGACTCAGGAACCCTTTCAGTCTGGATTCTTAAAGAAGCTTTTTGACAGACAATTGATGCTTAAAAAGCATACCGTCTGCATAACTGATGCACTTCCAATCTCCGGAGAAATTGTAGTCGTGCAGACAGAAGAAACGGTTGTTGACGGCGCTTCGGCTATCGCCTCTGCAGGTCTGTTTGACGATTATGATTATCCGCCCATAGACACCTGGTTTTATCTGACCGGGGATACTGACGGTCCGCTACTTTTCGCATGGATACCCGAGCCTTTTGTCCGGTTATCCGGTGAAGCCATCGCTGTCAATTGTGTGGATTGCATACATTGGTTCAAAGAAAGATATCCCGTAGAATATTCCAGGTATTGCATTTCGGAGCAACCGCTTTAATATTTACACATTTGGTCCACCAATTTTTATCCAATCATCTCTATGTTTAAACACTTACTGACCGGCTGCATGATCCTGGGTATCCTATCCTGTTCAACACCTGCGAAAAAACTTTCTGCCGGAAATAAGTTCACCGTCACTTCCGCCAGAGATTCGCTGACCAGTGATCTGAACCGGGAGCTGGGAAAAGGCTACTTTAACGGACTGGCAGTAGCGCTCGTAGATGAGCAGGGCACCTTATATGAAGAAGGATTGGGTTATGCAGATAAAGTGTCGGGTAAAAGGTATACTGAAAATACTATCCAGCCTATCGCTTCTGTTTCCAAAACGCTGATAGGTATTGCGCTGCTGAAAGCTCAGGAGCTGAAACAATTAAAACTGGATGACCCGATCAATCGATACCTGCCTTTCCAGGTATTTCATCCCGATTTCCCGGATGTTCCCATTACCATCCGGCATTTGGCCAACCACACTTCCGGTATTATTGACAATGTGTTTTATTTTACCAGGAACTATTTCCTGTTGCCGGATCAGTCGCCTGAAATCTTGCCTTATACCTTTGATGATACCCAGATATTCAATCCCTATGATTCTATCCTATCCCTGGGCATCTTCCTGGAAGCGATGCTGACGCCCGACGGAAAATATTACCGGCAAGAAGGCTTCACAGACAGCCGGCCAGGCGAACAATATGAATATTCCAACACCGGTGCCGCCCTGGCCGCATACATCATCGAATCGGCTACCGGGATGAAATTCGATGAATTCACTGACCGGTATATCCTCAGACCATTAGGAATGAAAAACTCCGGCTGGAGTTTTCGGACAGTGGACTTCTCGAAGCATACCAGGCTTTACGAAAACGCCTCCACTCCCGTACCTTTTTATACCACTATAACTTATCCCGATGGCGGTTTTATCACTTCCGTTCACGATATGGCCCAATATCTCACTGAGCTGATCAAAGGGTACAATGGAAAAGGTACGATCCTCTCCGGCAAGAGTTATAAGGAATTTTTCAAACCCTATCTTACTGAGCAGCATTTCAAAGAAAGAAATACCACCAATCCTTATAATGATTCCTACAACACAGGCATCTTTATCGGCCTCAGCCATACGGGCAATATCGGCCATACCGGCGGTGATCCGGGTGTCACTTCTATGATGTTCTTCAATCCTGCAACAAAAACCGGCAGGATCATTATCATGAACACCAATATCAGCAAACAGGCTGAGGTTAATTCCTTTTATAATATCTGGGAAAGATTGTCGAAATCCAAAACCAGATGAGTTCAGAATTTCTTCAGAATCAGATAGGAATTTACAAAGCTTATCGACTACGACCGGCCGGCTGAAAAATATGCTTCCCTGTACTTAAAAAACAGAAAAGTCTTGTTTTTACGCCATATACCCTTAAATTATTGGGCATGAAACTACACACCAGGATATTTATAGGGATGGTTGCCGGCATTGCGGCGGGATTAGTGGTTAAGAACATGGGACTTCCGGAAGAGACCCTGAGAACGATACTCAACTGGGTGGAACCGATCGGGAAGATCTTCATGAACATGATCTTCATGATGGTGATCCCGTTGATCCTGTCCGCTCTGATCCTCGGTGTAGCAGAGATCGGCGATCTCCGTAAGCTGGGCAGAATGGGCCTCCGGCTCCTGACCTATACGGTAGTAGTCAGCTTCGCAGCGGTACTGATCGGTGTATTCATGGTCAACATCTTCAACCCCGGTAAAAAGATCTCAGAGGAGACCCGGCAATACCTGGTAGAAGAATACAGCGACAAAGCCCGGGAAGCCGAAAATTATGCAGCATCTTCCAAAGAACGGACCGTCGGGGACATTCTCGTACAGATCATCCCTAAAAACCCGATCGGCGAAATGGCCAATGCCTTTGAGCCGGGTTATACCGGTGGAGGATTATTATCCGTCATGTTCTTCGCCCTGGTCTTCGGCGTTGCGATGGCTTCCCTGGGACCTGAAAAAACAGTGCCCGTCCGGCAATTTCTGGAATCTTTATACGAAATCGTGATCAAGGTAATCGGTTACGCCATGTCCCTGGCACCTTATGGAGTAGCGGCGCTCCTGTTCAGCATGGCGGTCAATGTCGGAGCAGACTTCCTGGTTTCCCTGATGTGGTACGTAGGGATTGTGCTGGCCGGGTTGGCTATACACCAGTTCCTGGTCTACGGAATTATACTGAAATATTTTGCCAAAAGAGATCCCGTCCGCTTCATGAAGGACATGAGCGAGGTGACCCTGACCGCCTTTTCCACCAGCTCCAGCAATGCTACGCTTCCGACAGCGATCCGGGTCAGCATAGAAAAGCTGAAGATCCCTAAACCTGTGGCTCATTTTGTATTGACCGTAGGCAGTACCGGCAACCAGAATGGAACAGCCCTTTTTGAAGGTATTACCGTGCTTTTTCTGGCCCAATGCTTCAATGTCGAGCTGACCCTGCTCTCCCAGATCACTGTCGTCTTCCTGTGCATCCTGGCCGGAGTCGGCACAGCCGGCGTTCCGGGCGGATCCTTACCGGTCATCGTTACCATACTGGTTTCCATAGGTGTTCCGGGAGAAGCGATCGCCCTGATCTACGGTGTAGACCGCATCCTGGACATGGCCCGGACAACCATCAATGTCAACGGAGACGTCACCGCAGCCGCGTATATACAGTATGTTGAAGAAAAAGCCGGAAATTTTCACGATCAGTAATGGTGTCAACTAACAGAAATTATATACTTTTGCACGGCTCCACGAATGGCTCTGTAGTATAATGGATATTACGCAGGTTTCCGGAGCCTGATATCCAGGTTCGATTCCTGGCGGAGCCACTCCCAATTTCCCGCGAAATTTCTTAAAAAACCTTATTCCTGTTTTTGAAACAGAATTGCATTTACAGCATTACGAAAAAACCCGTATCCTTGTACCGGACGAATATCCGGGAACATGATATCGACAGAACGGCTTGCATATGCATACAACGGTAACAGGATATTCAGGTATCCTGACCTACATTGCCGGCAAGGAGAAAAGCTCCTCATACACGGAAGATCCGGCAGCGGGAAAACGACCTTGCTGCACCTGCTCTCCGGCGTGCTGCAACCCACGGAAGGAGTGGTCAGCGTCAATGGACAAGATCTGGGTAAACTTTCTGATGCAGCGATGGACAGGTTCCGGGGACAACACATCGGGATCATTCCCCAGAAATTTCACTTCATCGCCTCCGTCAGTGTGGAAGACAATATCCGGGCAGCCGCTTATTTCGCCGGGAAAAAATCAGATCCGGGCAGCCTCACTCAGATCACGGATACGCTGGGCATCGGACACCTGCTGAAAAGAAAACCCGCTTCACTGAGCCTGGGAGAACAACAACGGGTCTGCATCGCCCGGGCCATCATCAATGCCCCTGCCGTACTGCTGGCAGATGAACCGACTTCCAGCCTGGACGACGACAACTGCAAAGAAGTGCTGGAACTGCTGGATGCAGCCTGCCACTTCCACAGAAGTGCGCTCATTATCGTCACCCATGACGACCGTGTCAAAGCTACCATCACACAAAACATATTACTGTCATGATGCGCAGGATCATTTTCAGCAATCTCCTGCACCGGCCGCTGTCTACGCTGCTGAGTGTGATACTCCTCGCATTCGGTACAGCCATCATTTCCCTGCTGCTGGTCCTCAACCACGCTTTTCAGCAGAAGATGGACAGAGACCTGCAGGATATAGATCTCGTCATCGGTGCAAAAGGCAGTCCTTTGCAACTGGTTCTATCCGCCGTTTATCATCTCGATGCGCCCACCGGGAACATTCCCATGTCAGAAGTAAAAAAGCTGCAGGCCAATAAGCAGATCAAAAAGATCACACCGCTGGCCTATGGCGATAACTACCAGGGTTACAGGATCCTCGGCACAGACCACAGCTATATTGAAAAGTACCGGGCCACACTCCGGGACGGAAGCTTATTTGAAAAAGATTTCGAAGTAGTCGTAGGAGCTGATATCGCGCGACTTAAAAACCTGAAAACCGGTGATACCTTTGTTGGTACTCACGGCAGCGATGCCCGGGCGCACGCCCATGAGGAACATCCTTACAAGGTAGTCGGTGTACTTCGACCTTCCGGAACCGTGCTGGATCAATTGGTCCTCTGTACCACCCATACAGTCTGGGCCATCCATCACCATCCGGAAGAAGATCATCAGGAAGAACATGATCACGACCACGAAGACAGCCACCATGACCATGACCACGAGCATGACCACGATCACCAGGCTGCAGACACGCAGGAACCACAGGAATTGACAGCACTGCTGGTACAGCTCCGCAACCCGATGGCGCTCCTGACCTTGCCGAGAACTATCAACGAAAACAGCACACTACAGGCTGCAGTCCCTTCCCTGGAGATCAACCGGCTCGCCAATCTCACCGGCATCGGTACTTCCCTGCTGCAGGGTATCGCATGGGGCATCATCCTGATCTCCGCACTCAGCATATTCATCACCATTTTCGGCCGCATAAGAGATCGTCAGTATGAAATGGCCGTTATCCGCCTTATGGGCGGCAGCAGGATACAACTGGCATTTATGACCCTGACGGAGGCCTGGCTCATCGCCGGTATAGGTTACCTGGCAGGCCTGGTGCTCAGCCGTGCAGGACTTTACATCTTACAATCACAGGTCGGCAGCGGGCAAACCTGGCCGATTAGTTATAACTTTGCACCACCTGAATATTACCTGTTCCCGGCGGTCCTCCTGCTCAGCACGCTTTCAGCGCTGATCCCCGCAATACAGGCTTTCAGGATCAACATATCCAAAACATTGTCCAATGAATAGACGCTGGC
>Ga0206116_1000067_pt1 | contig 177264 bp, 148 predicted proteins | sample 3A1Ametagenome_FD_178000 | JGI IMG/M metagenome (GOLD analysis project Ga0206116, IMG submission 178000) | Enriched microbial communities from leaf-cutter ant dump, University of Wisconsin, Madison, United States - 3A1A | ecosystem: Environmental > Terrestrial > Nest > Insects nest > Nest dump...
CCGCCGCCGTCACCGTGTTGCCGCCCGCGTTCGCCAGCGTCACCACGTCGGTGCCGGCGCCGCCGATCAGGCTGTCGATGGCGGAGACCCGCACCGTGTTGCCCGAACCGCCCAGCGTGACGATGTCGGTGCCGATGCCGCCGATCAGGGTCTCGATGCCGCTGACCAGGAGCGTGGTACCGGCGCTGCCGATGGTCACCACGTCGGTGCCGGCGCCGCCGGTCAGCGTCTCAAGGCTGTCCACCACGACGGTGTTGCCCAAGCCGCCCAGCGTGACGATGTCGGTGCCGGCGCCGCCGGTGACCGTTTCGAACAGCGAGACCGCCACGGTGCTGCCGCTGTTGCCCAGCACAAGCAGATCGTTGCCGATGTCGCCGATCAGCGTCTCGATGGCCGCCGCCGTCACCGTGTTGCCGCCCACGTTCGCCAGCGTCACCACGTCGGTGCCGGCGCCGCCGATCAGGCTGTCGATGGCCGTGACACGAACCGTGTTGCCCGAATCGGCCAACGTGACGATGTCGGTGCCGGCGCCGCCGATCAGGGTCTCGATGCCGCTGACCAGGAGCGTGGTGCCGGCGCTGCCGATGGTGATGACGTCGGTGCCGCCGCCGCCCACCAAGGTCTCGATGGCGTTGACAACCATGGTCGAGCCGGAGTCGCCCATGCTGACCACGTCGTTGCCGGCGCCGCCCACCAGGGTCTCGAGCAGCGAAACCTGCAACGTCGCGCCGAGCGTGCCCGCCAGCGTGATCACATCGCTGCCGGCGCCGCCGGTCAGCGTCTCGATGCTGCTTACCACCATGGTCGAGCCGGAGCCGCCCATGCTGACCACGTCGTTGCCGGCGCCGCCCACCAGGGTCTCGAGCAGCGAAACCTGCAGCGTCGCGCCGAGCGTGCCCGCCAACGTGACGATGTCGATGCCGGCGCCGCCGGTCAGCGTGTCCAGCAGCGAAACCAGCATGGTCGAGCCGGCCGAGCCCAGCGTGACGATGTCGGTGCCGGTGCCGCCGGTCAGGGTCTCAAGCAGCGAGACCTGCATGGTCGAGCCGGCCGAGCCCAGCGTGACGACGTCGGTGGCTCCGCTGCCGGTCAGCGTCTCGATCCCCGCCATCCGAACGGTGTTGCCGGTCGAACCCAGCGTGACGACGTCGGTGCCGGCATTGCCGATCACCGTCTCGACGACGTCGACCAGCAGGGTGTTGCCGTTCGCGCCAAGGAAGATCGTGTCGACGTCGCTGGCGCCGGTCAGCGTCTCGATCCCGGAAACCGTTACGGTGTTGTCACCGTTGAACAGCTGGATGACATCGGTGCCGGCGCCGCCGATCAGCGACTCGACGCTTCTGATCCACAGGGTCGAGCCGCCCGAGCCCAGGCTGATCACGTCGGTGCCGCTGCTGCCGATCAGCGATTCCAGCAGGGCGACCTGCAGCGTCGCGCCGAGCGTCCCCGTCAGCGTGACGATGTCGAGGTTGCCGCCGCCGGTCAGCGTCTCGATCCCGGAAACCGTCAAGGTGTTGCCGGTATTGCCCAGCGTGACCACATCGGTGCCGCTGCCGCCGATCAGCGTTTCCATCCGCGTGACGGCCAGCGTGTTGCCGGTCCCGCCCAGCGTGATGACATCGGTGCCGCTGCTGCCGAACAGCGTTTCGATCAGCGAGACCGTGACGGTGCCGCCGCCCGCGGCCATCGTGATGATGTCAGTGCCCGAGCCGCCGATCAGCGTCTCGATGCCGCCGATCACCAGGCTGCTGCCGTTGGTACCGATGCTGACCACATCGTTGGCGGTGCTGCCGAGCAGGGTTTCCAGCAGCCCGACCTGCAGCGTGCTGCCGAGCGAGCCCACCAGCGTGACGACGTCGAGGCCGGCGCCGCCGGTCAGCGTCTCCACCCCCGCGACCTGGAGGGTGTTGCCGCCCGCCCGCAGGTTGACGACATCGGTGCCGACGCTGCCGAGCAGCGTGTCGATCAGCGAAATCTGCAAGGTGCTGCCGGACGTGCCCGCCAGCGTGACCAGATCCTGGTTGAAGCCGCTGCCGATGAGGGTCTCGAGACCCGAGACCGCCATCGTGCCGCCGTTGAAGTCGATCGTGACGACATCGGTGCCGGCGCCGCCGGTCAGCGTCTCGAGCCCGACCACCAGCATCGTGTTGCCGGCGGCGCCCAGGCTGATCACATCGGTGCTGTCACTGCCGGTCAGCGTCTCGATCGCGCTCACCAGCATGGTGGTGCCCGCCGTGGGCGCCACGCTGATCACGTCCGTGCCGGCACTGCCGGCCAGCGTCTCCAACCCCTGGACCATCAGGGTGGTGCCGCTGCCGTTGACGGTGACGGAATCAGTCCCGAGGCTGCCGATCAGAGTTTCGAGCAGGGAGATCGATACAGTATTTCCAGCCGATCCAAAGGTAATGACGTCCACGCCACTGCTGCCGAGGACCGTCGAGTATGTAGAAATTATCTGCGTCGATCCGCCGGGATTAACCGACCCTAGGTCAAGTGTGCCAGCCACATCGATCTCCTTTAATTCGCATCATGCGATAATAAAGCGTTAACTTTCTCGTAACGTTTGGCTGCGCCAAAAAGAGCCACCATTTCAGGCAGGCCGAACCCTCACACTCGGCCTTATCAAAGGATTAGGGTCGTTATCAACGAACTATTTGTATCAGTTTTAAACAAGGAGATTTCGGAGGACTGAAATTCGTGCAATGCTGTGACAACGATTGGAAAGGGCCGATCTGGCGACATTTCATGTCTTGACCGCTTTCCATTTATGTCGCCCCTCCCCTCACAGGAGACGGGCACGGCGGGGGCAGGAGCACCTGCCCCGCACGGTCCGGAAAGCCTGCCGGCCTGCCAGGGCAGATCGGACGGTGCCGGCTGCGCGGCCCGCCCTCACCCCTCGCCGCTCAGCACGCTTCCCATGGCATAGCCGATCTGATGGTACAGCCCGGCAACGGCGCCGACGCTCCCGCCTTCCAGCTTGTCGACATCAAGCGTCGCCAGCCTAGCCAGATTCAGCATGAAGTCGGCCTGGGGAACTTCCGCCCCGAGGCGGTCCACCGACTGGCGGTTGGAAACGCCCTGATAGAACATGCGGCGCATCAGCCAGCGGCGGTTCAGCCGGTCGGGATGGATGCGGTGCAGCACATAGGCCCCCGGAACATAATAGACTTTCGCCCCCGCCCTCCGCATGTCCTGGAAGACCACGCCTTCGTTGGACATCAGCCCGCCGTTCTTGCGCCCCAGGCCGGTCGGGAATTCTCGGTTGGCCATCAGCGACTTGCGAAAGGCGCAATTGCCTTCGCCGAACCATTCCTGCAACTGGAGAAAGCGCGGCTGGGTGTCCCACCCCCAGCGGCATGAAAAGGAGTGCATCAGGTCATCGCTCAGCCAGTCGGGACGAGGCTGGTCGCCGAAATCCGGCTCGACCTCGCCGGCGACGATGTCGACCGCGTCGCCGAAGCGGCGGAACGGTTCGGTCATCTGGTCGAGCCAGCCATCGCAGGCCGTTTCGTCATCGTCGATGAAGACGATCAACGGCGCCGCGGCTTCCGCCACCCCGCGGTTCCGCGCGAACGCCACCCCGCTGCGTTCCTCCAGCAGATGCCGCAGCGGCGTGCGCCGCAAGGTGAAGAAGGGTTGCCAGCGGTCCACGACCGGACGGGCCTCGCAGCCGGCCGAGTTGTCGATCACCAGGATTTCGTGGAAACCGTCCGCAACGCGCTGCTCCAGCAGGCTCGCCAGACAGGCGTCGAGCAGTTCGGGGCGCCGGTGGGTGCAGATGACGATGCTGGCGGCGAAGACGGGCAGCGCCGGGCGGGTGACGGCAGGCAACGGGTTCGGTTCGGCGGAAGCACGCTCGGTCAACGGATTTCATCCTTTCCATGGAGTCCGGCAGGGCGTCATGCACCGGCCTTCACCGTCGCGGCCCGGCAGGCGGATTGAGCGGGACCGGACGGAAACCACATCAATGGTTGGCATGGACGATCCTCAACGCCGGCAGCCCCCAGCAGGTGACCCCCATATCCTTCGCCATCGCCGCCAGCCCTTCCGTCTCGATGTAGCCGCGATGGCTGTAGGGTGGAAAGCACAGACCCTCGCGATGCAGGTCGGCGCGCACCAGCAGCGCCGTGCCGCCCACCCCATCCAGCGGCACGGCATCGCCGCCGGGGAAGGAGTCGAGATAGCGGCGCCCGACGCCCCTCGGCGGCTGGAACAGGCCGTCGATCCGGTATTCGGGCCGCTCGCCATCCGGTTCCAGGGCGAAGCTGTTGAGATCGAATGTGGCGCCGTTCGGCAGAACGCAGTGCGGGGTCACGATGTCCCGTCCCGCCGCCAGCAGGCGCGCAAGCAGGTCCGCCGGATAGTCGATCAGATCCGCATCCAGCCACAACACCCATTCCTCGTCGGCGAGGGCACCGTGAAGAAGGCGGTTCCGCGAACGGGCCAGGATTTCGCGGCGGATACGCTGGACGGCCGGCAGCCAGCGCGGTCCCTCGGGACGAAACCCATAGTCCCGGCGCAGCAGGGTCACCCGGCGATAGCGGTCGCGCAGGGCCGGCAGGCGTCCGGCCAGCCAGTCATGGGTTCCATCGCTGCTGTCGCTCTCCAGAAAGCCGAGCGACAGGCAGCCGGGGTCGTGGTCGAGCCGGTCGAGCAACTCCATGTAGCGGGGAAGATGGCCGCGGGCGTCCTTCACCGGCGTCAGCACCAGGACCCTGGCCTTCCGGGACGGCTCCGCGGATGCGGCGGGACCGGAGGCCGGCCGGGCCGGCGGAACAGGGGAATGGGGAGACGGGGCCGGCTCCGACGTCCGCATGCCGTGGCGCCGTATCTCGTCGATGGGAAGCCGCTTGGCCATCTCCCGCAGCACCGACCGGTAGCGGTCGCCGGTGAAGCGGCAGCTGGCGGCTTGCCAGTGCTCTTCGAAATGGTCGGTGGCGAAGGTGTTGGCGCCATGGACGACGTAGGTGTAGAGCCGGGGCATGTCCAGGCAGACGACCCTGACGGTCTGCCGGAGCCGGTCGACAAGCGGGGTGTCCTCTCCGCGCCGCAGATGCGGATAGCGGGGCATCGCCGCCTTCTCGCACAGCAGCGATCCTTCCCAGTACCTCTCGCAGGACACCGCAAGCCTCTGCCGGTCCGGCCACCAGATCATCCACCGCCCCAGCAGGCAGGCTTGGGCCGCGGTCCGCATGAGCAGCATGTGCTGGATTTCCAGCCGCATCGGGTCATAGAGGTCGTCGTCGTCCCACTGGCAGACATACCGGCCTCTGGCGCTGTCGACTGCGATGTTGCGCAACTCCCCGAGGGTCCGGCCCGCTCCGTCCACCCGGACAAGCCGGATGTCCGCCCTGCCCGCGGCGCGGACCGCGGCGTCCAGCGGGTCTTCCGCGCCGTCCCCGCCGTGGACCGGGGCGTCGCAGACGATGACCAGTTCCTTGTTCCGCCAGCTCTGGCGCGCGAAGCTGTCGATCGCCAGCGCCAGCAGCCCTGCCCGTCCGCCGTCGCCTCCCCTGGTGACCATGAGGCAGGAGATGAGCGGCGGACCATCCGTTTCCGCCAGTCCCGCCGCCGGAGCGGCGGAAGAACCGTTCGATACGATCGCCCTCACCCGGTCCGGCAATCTCGGGGTGCGCTCCGCCTCGCTGCGGAACCAGGTGCCCTCCCAGTAATGGACGGCATAGGCGTCCCGCGTCGCCTGCTCCCAGAAGACGATGTCGAACAGGCGTCCGCTCCAGCAGTCGTCCTTGGTCACGGGATAGAGCAGTTCCGGCGGCACCACCGTAACGGCGGCGGTGCCGTCCTTCCCCGGCATGGCCTCATACTCGGCATGGGCGCGGGTCAGCAGGAAGGGGCCGGTGGCGTCCAGCACGTCGGTGCGGTCGCGCGCGTCGACCAGCCGCGCCAGCAGATGATCCCAGAAGGGATGGCCGGGCACCGACGCGAGAAAGGACGGGCACAGGATGCGGTGCAGCCCGCGCTCGACCGCCTTCGTCAAGCCGCCATGCCCGTCCGGTTCCAGCCCGACGACGAAGCTTCGGGCGTCCAGCAACCCGTCTATCGGGCGGAGGCATTCGAAATCGAGATCGGCGTACACCCCGCCGAAGCTGCGCAGAATCAGGTAGCGGGCCAGATCGATCCGCGAGATCGGATCGGCATAGCCGTGGAAAACCGGCAGCAGCGCCGGATACTCTTCCTCGACGAAAGCCTCTATGTCCCCGTCGGTCCAAAACCTGTACGTAAAGCCTGGATTGCACTCGATCCAGCTGCGCTGCAACGGCTGGAATTCCGGCGGGATGTCGTGTGTTTTCCAAGTTTGGTGGATCACATGTGGGATGGCGGGGTCCAAGTCACTCGCGTCCTTCAGAAGGATTGGGCCAGGTTGGTTCGGCTGGAATGGGGCCGGCCGGAACAGGGCCGGCGGGAACGAAATCCCGGAACGATGCCGCTTCGCGGCTGGCGTTGCAAAAGAACAGGCTGGACTCGATAGCGGACCCCGGCGAGTCATCCATGCTCCCGCAAGGCTTACAGACCCTTACGCATCGCCTCGATGCGACGCTGCGGATGAAGACGCTGCCATACCAGATCGCTGGCCGTTCCGTCACCGAATCGATCGAGCCATCGCTCCAGATTCCTCCGTTCCCGGACCTCCTCCCATGATTCCACGACGACGACCGGCAGGGATTCGAAAAGCGGGTCTATCGAAGACGACAGCGTGATTACGATAGCCCCAAGATAAAGCGCTTCCCAAGTTCGATGACAGTCGATGCCGTTGCCCTTCGCACTCAATATGAATGGAAAATCCGTATAGCGCTTCCAGATTTCGAACTGCGACACCCGGGCCTTCAAGCCGAAGACATGCGGGCACTGCGCAAGGCTGCGATAGGCGTCAAGCCGATCTTGTGTATTCGGACTGAAATCGCACAACACTCGCGGTGGCTGCAGCCTTGCGGGCCGGCGTTCCGATCTGAGGGCGACGATCTCACGGACGAGGCTTGCAGCCGACATCGCGGGCGCGGAACTGTGCAGATCAAGTCCGATCGGCATCGGACGGATCCTGTCGGACATCGTTCCGTCGTGGTTTTGCGTGTACCAGGCTCTCAACCAGGGACAGGACAGGATGTTCCGGACTGTTTCCTGGCTGAGATCGGAAGGAACAGAGGCGTCGCCATCGGTGGTTATGAGAATAAATGGCGAGTCGATGCGGGAAAGGACGGAATTCGCAAAATGGTCCAGATCGCACGGCAGACCATCGCGCGCCTTCGTTCCAAGCCTTATCCAAACAACTCCTCTCACGCTTCCATAAAATTTCTCGAAGAATGCCATGTCCTGAACAGATTCGGTATCGCTCTTCCAATACCAGTCGGGTCCGCTGACATCGCAGAATTGACTTATGCCCTTTGACCATAGCATGGGTATTTTTCCGGAATTTTCATCGTCCGGAAGAAATTCATTGAAAAACGAGTGCGCGCCTAAAAAAGCCAAGAACGGTCGCTCCTGAAATTTTCAATGCCGGAACCGGATCGCGGTGAGGTTGGACGGCAGGGCTTCAAGCGGCCCCCGGTCGTCCAAGATGCTTTTCGACCAGTGCGGCCAACCGGCAGAACGCCTCCGTTTCATTCTCTTCGAGCAATGCGGAGAAGGCCGGTCTCAACGGCTTCCTTCTCCACTCGAAATAGCGCGCATATTCAGCGTCATTCGTCGCCAACTCCGTCAGGTAGGCAGCGAGAGCCTGGGGGCTGGAAAATTTCCTTGCATCGATATAGCAGTGGTCGCCCGGCGAGAATTCGTCGATGTTGGGTGCGCCCATGTATATCGGAACCGTTCCGGAAAGGAGTGGTTGAAAAAATTTCTCCGTCACGTAATCGTTTTCGATTGTATTTTCAAAAGCTATGCAGAATTTATATTTCGATATCGTTTCCAGTTTTGTTGGCATTCCAAAATCAGGGGCAGGAATCGCCCGGTTATTTAGGAATTTCCCAAAGGAATCGACCTGTATCTTGGTCATCAGCTCCGCTGCATAGGCATTGCGGCCACTCAGATCATTGGTCGCCGACTGGAACATCACGACATTCGCGGCTTCAGTCTTGGGCGATGGTGCTTTCGACAATGCAGCCTCCCATTCCGCCCGCTTGGGCAGATAGGAACACCAGATGTCGGCAGACCGCTCGAACGTCATCTGCATATCGAAGTAACGCATGAACGCCGGATCGTTCCGGATCGGCGTGTGTCCTCGGCTTTCCATGGACCAGGCAATCCAGATCTGGCCCGGCCGCTTGGAGACCCGTCCGACTTCATTCAATTGCGGCAAATGGAAAATGACAGCATCCGCCTCGTCAATAAGTCGACGGTCATTTGTGAAATGGCAGGACGTGGAGCAGCAAAATTTTGACCAATCAGGATAAGAACCGAAGAAACTATTGTAGAACAATATATTAGTCTTCCGTTCGGCAGCAGCGCCCCCCAGAGACATTCGTTCTTTCTCCGTTTTCTTTGACAGAAAGTCAGGGTAAAATGATCAACATCGGCAAGAAATATAACCGATAATTGTGCTGTCCTACAGCGGATTTTTGTTGCTCCGATCGGTCACGCCCGAGGCATGGTGTAGAGGGCGGAGCGGCATCCATACCCTGCGGAGCCGGCAAGGCGGAGATGCGCCGGCACCCGACCGGCGGTCATCGGTGCTCCGGGTCCTGTGAATTTCGGGGCACGGATCGCTTTGCGAACCAATTCACCGTTTCCCGCAATCCGTCATCGAGCGTGAGTCTCGGCTGCCAGCCAAGCCGGTTCAAGCGGCTGACATCCGGCTGCAGCAGCATCGTGCCGTTCGGCCTGTAGGGCAGGCATCCAAAGTCGAGCACACCCCGCGGATCGGCGATATCCCGAAGCCGGATCATCGTTTCCGCCAGACAGGGCGCTTCAGGATGCCCCAGGTTGAACAGTCCCTCCGCCCCGTCGCATTCGATCACCCTGCGGAAGGCGAAGGCGGCGTCGCGGGCATGCAGAAAGCTCCATCTCTGCTCGCAGCCCGTCAGGGGCACGGGCTCCCCCCGCAGAAGGCGATGGATCGCCATCGGGATCAGCCAGCCGTCATTGTCCATCGGTCCATAGAGGGAAAAGACCCGCAGCCAGGCGAAGCGAACCCCCCGGTCGGCGCAGAGCCTTGCGGCCTCCCGGCCGGCCTCCGCCTTCGCCCTGCCATACTGCGTGACGGGCCCGATCTCGTCGGTTTCCCGCAGGATGCGGTTCTGCGGACCATATTCGGCCTGCGATCCCACGCCGACGAAACAGCCCACGCGCAGTTCGGCAGCCAGCGCGGCAAGCCGCACCGTCGCCGCGACGTTGTCCGCCTGCGCCGAGTCGTCGTGATGCCTGTTGGCGACGCCGGACCAGGCCATGTGGACGATGGCCTGCGGCCGGAAGGCAAGCAGCAGCGCACGCATGCCGTCGATGTCCATCGAATAGGCGGCAGCCTTGGCGCAATCGAGCCCGGCAAGGCGCCAATCGTCGCCGCCCGGCCGGGTGACCGCCAGGACCGAATGGCCGGCGGCGAGAAGCTCCCGCGTCAGGTGGGCTCCCAGGAAGCCGCCAGCACCGAGGATCGCCGTCCGAAGCATCCGCTGACCGGCCACGGGTCAGGCCTTCCTCAGGCGGAGCAGCGCATTGTGCGCTTCGGCGGCGGCGTTGATCGCGGTCAGCAGACGCCCTCTGATCCGCTCGGGCAGCTCGCCGGCTTCGTTCCGGTAGAAGTCCATCAGTTCGGTCCATTGCTCCGGTGGCATTGCATGGAACCTGGTGGCGAGCGATGGGATGATCGAGTGCTTCATCAGCCAGTCCAGGAAATTCATGACCGGAAGATCCTGGCCGATGCCGTCGACGACCGAGGCCGACCACAGCTCTCCAGGGCCGAGACGGCTGCGCTTGGCGATCCGCAGCAGAAGCCGGTAGATGGCGACCCCCGTCAAGGCATCGACGCCGATGGTCGGGGCATCGGCATCGTCCGGCCGATAATTGTACTGGCGCTGGGTGAGGCAGGGTGTCCCGACGATGTGCACCGGCCGGTCCCCGAACGGTTCGAAGCGAACGCCGAGAAAGGTGAAGTAGCTCTTCAGCCGGTAAGGCGACGGATCGATCGCCGCCATCGGCGCACGGCGGGCGATGGCGGAGGTGATGAAGGCGAGCAGGCAAAGCGAGGCGGGCTGTTCCAGCCACCGGCCCAGCGACGGGAGCGTCAGGTCGGCGTCGAGCGGACACACCCTGTCGGCCAGCACGGTCAGCCCGTCCCGATGAACCTGCCTGTAGTTCAGGAGCACCATATCGGCAGACGTTTCCCGCAGCAGGCCGACGAGCTGCGCCAAAGCCCCGTCATGCAGGATGTCGTCGTCGCCGAATATCCACAGCCATTCGCCGGTTCCCGCCTGCGGACAAAGCAGGACGTTTTCATCGGCGCCGATGTTCACCGGATTGCGGATATAGCGGAAGCCGGGGAGCTTGGCCCCGATATCGCGGCAGACGGAGCCGGTGCGGTCGGAACTGGCATTGTCCAGAATGACCACCTCCAGCGTCCCGGCAGGCAGGCTCGCCGATTGCCTTGCCAGTTCGGACAGCAGGCTTTCGAGGATGCTGTCGCGATTGTAGGTGGGAATGACGATCGACAGGAGAGGAGTCATGACTGTCCCGCGGCTGGGAAAATGGATTTGATGAATAGGGCAGGGTATGGCGGAAAGACCCGCGCCACCGTGGCGAAGCGGAGGCCGGCCCTGCGGCGGTCACCGGAACGGACGGTCTGCCTCATCGGTCCTGTCCGTTCCGTTCCGCGCATCCGGGATGGAGCTCGGTATTGTCCCGCAGCACGCGGGCCGGCGATCCGACCGCGACCTTGAAGGGCGGAATGTCGCGGGTCACCGTGCTGTTCATACCGATCAGGCAGCCTTGCCCGATGGTGACGCCGGGGCGTGTCACGGCTGCGGAACCGACGAAGCTGTCGGCGCCGATCCGGGTCTGTAGACCGAGGATCGCCCCCTCCGCAATGACGCAGACCGTCATGACGGACACTTCCGGTCCAAGGGTGCAGCGGCCTTCGATCAGACAGCCATCCGCGATCTCGACCCCCGGGTAGATGATGGTGTAGGGGCAGATCATGATGCCCTCGCCCAGGCGGGCAGAGGGAGAGCAGGAGACCGAGGGATGGATCAGGTTGACCAACCGCCCCCCTGCTCCGGCGATCCGCCCGAGCCATTCACGGCGCAACAGGGGATCGCCGACCGCCACGATGAACCGGCAGGCTTTCCCAAGCTCGGCATCCTTCTCCAGCAGATCGAAGGGGCCGAGGACAGGATTGCCGTAAATCCTTGTCCCGGGCGGTTTGCGATTGTCGAGGAAGCCGACAAGCTCCTGTCCGGTGGCGCCGCAGAGGTCGGCGGCCATGGAGCCCAACCCGCCTGCGCCGAGGATCACGACGCGCTCCGCCCCGGAGTGCGCTCCGGATGTCCGCTGCTGCCGTCCAGACATATCCATCAGGCGGCTCCCTGGGCGGGAGACATGGAAACGATCAGTCGTTTGACGACACACAGCGCGGTTGCGCCCATCTGCGGTTTTCCATCGAGCGTGAAGCGGATTTCCAGATCGATCGGGCCGCCGACGCCCCCCATCCGGACGTTGTACTGAACCGGCCGCCCCGGCGTGGGAACCACGGCCGCGATCTGTCGAAAGGGGCCGCCCTCCGCGGACGGCCTTACGCCCACCGTATTGACCACCGGATGATGCCCTCCATCACGCACCCAGGTATGGAGTTCGCAGGCCACCTCTCCAAAGGCGGGGATGCCGAAAAAGCGGAAGCCGGCGCTTCCGCCGCTGCGACCGGCCGGAACCATGACGTAGAACAGCCGCTCGTCGATCACGACGCTGTCGGGTGCGGGTTCGCCGACACACTCGGGGCGGAACGCCCGCCAGTGCGACAGGCAATCGATTTCCGCCGGCTGGCCCCTGGCCCATTCCTGCAAAACGCCGCTCATCACATCGATGCGGGACAGGCTGGCTTCGGCGCCTTCAAGCTCGCTCGCCGAAAACATCCGCTGCCAGTTCCTGTGATTGAAGGCGGAGGTATGTTCCGCGTTCTCACCGAAGATGAGAGTCGAACGGGCATTGAACAGTTGGTCGACCGCCGCGGCCGAAAGCAGCCCGCTCACCGCCATCGCGGCAAACAGTCCTGGGAAGTTGTAGTGGGCGATCCGCGGCCATTTGGAAATCCAGTGCGATTTCTCCCCTTCACGATAGATGAGGAGGGGATGGTTGCTGAAACAGCACTTTCCATATGTCAGCGCGTTCAAGTTGAAGCAAAGAGGAGAAAGGCCATGCCCGGCCAGATGGCGCTCGACCACCTCCCGGAAGGGCAGCACCTTGACGATGTTGACGCTCATCCTGAGAAATTCGCGGCCGATGTCGACGACAGCCTGGTCCTTGTCGAGAAAATGGATCCCGGATTCGTACTGGTAGCTTGGCCCGGACCCGTCATCGATGACCTCGCCCAGCCCTGCATCGACAATGAAGTTTCCGATGTGGAACACGGTCACATCCGTGTCGGCATGGCGGGCCACGATATCCACAACATGCCGCAAGGCGCCTGGAGTCGGAAGATCGTCGTCCCCCACTATCCACCTGAAAGGCGTATTGCTGAACATGTATAGAGAGGAAATGTTCAGGTCGGCACCAACATTGCAGAACGAGCTTCGATAACTGACGAACGGGAATATTTCTGTAATTCTTTTTATGAAGAGGATATTCTCCTCTTCCTTCCCATTGTCGTGAATGTCGATGCTTATATGCTCGTCGAGCTGGCTGATCTGCCAGCAAAGAACGGCAATGAGCTGGCGCATCTCGACATGACGATTGTAGATCGGTACTCCCAGGCTGACCAAACGGTTGACCGGCTTTGGCGCGATGGGAACGGCGACGGAAAAGGACCGCTCAAGAAAAGCCTCGGCGGCCGCGATTTCCCGATGAACCGCCGCAAGAATCTCCGCTTGCCTGTCTTGCACGTTCCGCATCACGCGCCACCCGATCCGCCTTTCCGAGCGGACGCTGGATCGATCAGCATGTTGGCGTGATGTTCCGCACGGGGAAGAAAGGGATACATGTCCTCAAGCGGGCTGGAGACCATGCTGCCGTCGGGCTGTATTCTGGAGGAAAGCGCGGGGACCACCGGCTGGTCGGGTGGCAGGACGACATCGACGACATACGGACCCGGTTCGGCAAGCGCCCGCTCCAAGGCCTCGTCCAGCGCCTCCGGCGATGTCACGCGCTCCGCCGGCACGCCATAGGCGGCACAAATCCTGAGCGTGTCCGGCATGCTGATGCCGCTTTCCGCCCCTTCGCCTATCAGCCGGCCGGCGAAATACTTCTGCTGGGTCGAGCGGATCGACAAATAGCCCGCATTGTTCAGCACGAACAGCTTGATCGGAAGCCGGTGGTGGCAGAGGGTTTGCAGTTCCTGAATGTTCATCTGAAGCGAACCGTCGCCGGTGATCGCCAGTATCCGCCGTCCGGTTCCGGCGAAGGCGGCCCCGATGGCGGCCGGCAGCGTGTAGCCCATGCAGGCCATCCCGCCGGAGGTGATGAAGCGCTGGTCTCGTCCGGTCAGTCGGATGGCCTGCGCCGTGGCATACATGGCCGTTCCCGTATCGCATACGACGATGTCTCCCTCCCCCGACCGTCGCGACAGGGCCGCAACGAGGCTGTGGCTGTGAACGCCGCCGATGGCATCGGCAGGATCGGGACGATCCGTCCGATACCGCATCTTCCACTCCACGCAGCGTTCCAGCCAGGCGGAGGACCGGCTGGAGCGCATGGGCGGTCGGGCTGGCGGCGCGGTCCGCTCCATCTCGCCGAGCAGGCAGTCGATGAACATCCTCGCATCCGCGACCACCAGTTGATCGATGGAGATCGTCGGCTTGCGATGCGCGGTGGGGTCGATGTCGACCACGATCCGGGTGGCGGACCGCGCGAATTCGCCGGGATCGTAGCCGACGACCGAAACCGGCAGGCTGGTGCCGATCGCCAGGATCAGGTCGGCATTCTGCATGGCGTAATTCGCCGCACGGTCCCCCCGGACCCCCGGCCGGCCGATATAGACGGGGAGGTCGTGGTTCATCACGTCCAGGCCGAGATAAGGGGTGACGACCGGGATATGGCAGCGTTCGGCAAGCTGCCGGAGGGCATCGCACGCGCCCGCCAGGCGGACACCCTGCCCTGCGACGATGACCGGCCTCTCTGCACGCTGAAGCCGTTGCCATGCCAGGGCCGCGTCATCGGGAGCAGGCTCCGGAACGCCGGCCTCATGCTCCGCGGGACTGTATCCGATCAGACCATCCGGTTCGACCCAGGCTGCCTGAACATCCATCGGAATGTCGATCCAGACCGGCCCGGGCCGTCCGGAACGGGCGATATGGACCGCCTTCTCCAACTCGTAGCGAATGCGGAGCGGATCGGCCAGCATGACCGCATATTTCGATGTCGATGAAACGACGGGGACGATGTCCAGTTCCTGCACGCCGAACTGCCTCAACCCCGGCACGCCGGCGGTGTGGGAGGCCGCCGCCAGCTTCACCTGACCCGACAGAAACAAGCAGGGCGTGCTGTCCTGCCATGCCCCAACAAGACCTGTGATGGCATTCGTGGCTCCTGGACCGGTGGTGAAACAGCCCACCGCAAAATGTCCATTGATGCGGGCATAGGCATCCAGGGCCATGGCGGCCGATTGCTCGTGATGAAGACAGATAGCGCGCAAATCCGGATGGCAAGCAATACTATCGGTCAGATGCATGATGCCGGCTCCCGAAACGAGAAAAACATCTCGCAAATCGAGAATGTCAGCGATGAAAGATGCAATGTAATCGGAAACCCGGATCATCGTATTCTATCCACACCAATTGGCACACCGCCGCAACGCCCTGACAATCTTTACAGTGACGGTCAGTTCACCGGCGGAAGCAATCATCGAAACCTGAAAGCCTCCTTTTAAGATCAGAGATTTCTATAGAGACGTCTCCAAAGCGGGGATCCTGCAAAGGGGTTTTCTTGTGTATTTTTTCAATTTCCACTTCGATCGCATCATGCGATATGCCCAATATACCTGCGATCTTCTTATAAAACACCGGAGGTTTGTATCGTCCTACTATTTCCATGACCCTTGCCCCCGGAGACATGAAGACAATATTTGTGAAGGCCGCACCATGAACGCCGACAACGTGACTTGCCTCGGAGAACAGTTTGGCTTGCTCGACAACCGAAAGGTGTTCTGGATGAACGACCTCATACCCGGCATCCCGCATGAGTTCGACAACCTCTCCATCATTCAGCAGGCGCCTGAAACGCGCTCCTCCGCGAGACAGATACAGCTTCCGCGTTCTTTTCGTTCCATCGCCGGCCTGGGGGGTGAGAAACGCATTCCGCAACCAGGACAACGTTTCAATTTCAACCTCTGACTGCCACCAGTCCGGCACTCCCATGACGGTCTTCCTTTTGGAAGCCCTGGTGGTTGCCCAAAGCTGTGAGCAGTGGATGACCCGCTCTTCGCCCGGATCCAAATATCTGGAAAGGTCGAAACCGATATGTTCAAGAGACTGTTTCTGGAAGGCGTTAAGCTCCCCGCTGAAGATAACAGGAACATCCTTCAATAAATTCTCTTGCTCGAGAATTCCTAGACCGGGAAGATAGTCCACCATCCAATGATAGTAGTTTTTTCCACCGCCAATGAACAACGCCTCATCGACATCGAAACATTTAGAGATATTTCTTGTTCCGAATTTAACATTCGACAGGCTTACGATATCGGATGAGGCATTGACCTCCATGTGGTAGCACAGGTCTCTGCAAAAATGGTTTCGAACCATTACGGACTGGCTGGATATCCCGACATAAGCATCATGAGCGTGCAGCAGTTTGCGATGCTGGGACAACGGCAATTGACGCCACAGCCTTTGCCTTTCCATTTCATCGATGTTACAGGCATTGACTGTGTCCGGAGATTTTGCAGAATTTATCAATGACGCCTTATATCCTTCCAGAATATCCTTAACGCCCTTGCTGGCGCTTTGGATTTTCAGTTTACTGAACTCGAAGAACACACAAGAAATATCGACCAATGATATAAGGGCATTGGAAATATCGATGAATTTTCTTTCGTCGACTTCAGGGTGCTGCAACAGATCTATTGCAATATTACTGGCTTTTTGATGATTTCCACTTTTGATGAGTATAGACATGAGAAGGTGCTTCAGGAAGAATGAATTCTGATCTTTCTTCAGTTCATGTTCCACAATTTTTCTGGCGATAGACGTGCTTCCCAGACTGTCATGGCAATAGGCCAATGACAAATTAAGGGACTTACCTCCAGGACTCAATCTACCTGCTCTATTCAGAGAAAAAATTGCTTTTCTGAATTCTCCCTCTTCAGAGTAGATTCCAGCAAGATGAATATAATAATCATATTCTGTCGGCTCAGACGCAATGCACAATCTCAAAAATTTCTTCGCACGCTCATAATCTCTGGCGCGGGCAGCGACGACATATTCAATAAAATTCTCATTTTTCATGGCAGAATTCTCGTTCATGGTACTGCCTTATCGTCAAGGTCGTGAATTGTCCTGAACATCGAGCGCTGAGGGAGATGCCGAAACCACCAATGCCGCGCCCGCCACGGCGGGAAGGCCTTCGGTACGAACCGCAAGCTCGGCGGCCCGTCGTTTCGGTCCACATGCGGGTCTTCAATCACATCACACTTTCAGCGCCAGCCGTTTTCAAGTGGGCTTGAAGGTCAATGGAACTGGACACGCCGATCTCCTTCATTCCGCACCATGTGGGAAGCGGTTCATCAACATCTTGAGTGTGTCTCTCAAAACCTCAACCCGGTGTGCTGAAAGCGTTGTTTTCCTCGCGCTTAAAATGGTTCTGACCGCCACTCTTATCGCAGCGCCTGGCCGCAACAAGAAAGCTGCCGACAAAGCATCGCCTTGAACATTGCTCCCGCGACTATCAAGAAAGAAAAGCTGAGAGCAACGAATTTTTTGTAGCATTTTTCATCGGAATGGCATCCCCACCAGAAAAATCAATTGAGATGCTGCTAATGACGGGGCAGGTCTGATATATGTCTCTCTGAAACGATGTTGTGGAAGGGCAGTTTACAACACCCGGCAACCGAAGACAGGCGCTCCGGCGCATCTCCGCTCTTGCTCAACTCCGCGTCGTGGTCCTGAGGATCGAAACGCCGGCCGATCCGCGGTTCTTCAAGGCGCCCGACAAACTCTGCGACAGCAGCCATGCAAAGACTCTGTCCATTATAGACACCCAAGCCCAATATCGATCAGGAAACTCGCCGCAGTGGCATTTGGAGCTTATGGGAATTCGGAACGCTTGTGCTTGACCATTTTTCATGTTCTGAATAAGCTTGATTTTTCACTTCAATCCTGAAACAGAAGAAATTCAGGCATGAAAGCTATAATACTTGCCGGTGGATTGGGAACGCGGCTCTCCGAGGAAACGGACCTGCGGCCGAAGCCGATGGTGGAGATCGGAGGCAAACCGATCCTCTGGCACATCATGAAGATTTATTCCTCCCACGGCATCAATGACTTCGTCATTTGCCTGGGTTACAAGGGCTATGCCATCAAGGAATATTTTTCCAACTATTCTCTTCACAATTCGGACGTGACCATCGACCTGCGAACCAACACGGTCGAACTTCACCGCCGCCTTGCCGAACCCTGGCGCATCACCCTGGTCGAGACCGGCGAGTCCACCCTGACCGGCGGCCGCATCAAGCGGGTGCTGCCCTATCTGGAGGGGGAGGAGGCCTTCTGCCTCACCTATGGCGACGGCGTCGGAAACGTGGACATTTCCGCCTCGGTCGCCTTCCACAAGGCGCATGGCCGCGCCGCCACCATGACCGTGGTGCATCCGCCCGGCCGCTACGGCGTGGTCGAACTGGAGGGCGACCGCATTTCCGCCTTCCAGGAAAAGCCGCCGGGCGACGGCGCCCGCATCAACGGCGGCTTCTTCGTGCTGTCGCCGTCGGTCGGCCGCTACATCGGCGGCGACGACACCATGTGGGAGCGGGAGCCGTTGCGTGGCCTGGTCGAGGACGGCCAACTGCACGCCTGGAAGCATGACGGCTTCTGGCAATGCATGGACACCGTCCGCGACAAGCGCCTGCTGGAGGATCTCTGGACCGCCGGCAACCCGCCCTGGAAGACGTGGTAGGAGGCGGTGGTCATCCCCATGAGCGCCCCGATGTCCGCCAACGCGCCGTTCTGGTCCGGCAAGTCGGTGTTCCTGACGGGCCACACCGGCTTCAAGGGAAGCTGGCTCGCCTTCTGGCTCTCCGGCATGGGCGCGCGCGTCACCGGATACGCGCTGGAACCGCCGACCGGCCCCTGCCTGTTCGAAACGGCGGGCCTGCGTGAGCGGCTGCACCGCAGCGAGACCGCCGACATCCGCGACCGCGAGCGGCTGGAGGCGGCGCTGTCCGCCGCCCGTCCCGACATCGTGATCCATATGGCGGCGCAGCCGCTGGTGCTGCGCTCCTACCGCGACCCGGTGGAGACCTACGCCACCAACGTGATGGGCACGGTGCATCTGCTCGACGCGGTGCGCCGGGCCGACAGCGTGCGCGTGGTGGTCAACGTCACCAGCGACAAATGTTACGAGAACCGCGAGTGGGTCTGGGGCTATCGCGAAAACGAGCCGATGGGCGGACGCGACCCCTACAGCAGCAGCAAGGGCTGCGCCGAGCTGGTGACCGCCGCCTTCCGCCAGTCCTTCTTCCCGCCGGGGGACAGCCCGGTCGCCCTGGTGTCGGGCCGCGCCGGCAATGTGATGGGCGGCGGCGACTGGGCGGAGGACCGGCTGGTCCCCGACCTGATCCGCGCCTTCCTGGACGGCCGTCCGGCGGTGGTGCGCAACCGCCATTCCACCCGGCCCTGGCAGCATGTGCTGGACCCGCTGCATGGTTATCTGATGCTGGCGGAGGCCGCCTGGAGCGAACCGGCGACCCATGCCGAGGGCTGGAACTTCGGCCCGGCCGAGGGCAGCGCCCGCCCGGTCCATTGGGTGGCCGACCGGCTGGCCTCGCTGTGGGGCGACGGCGCCGCCTGGGTCGATAACAGCGGCCCCGCCGGCCCGCACGAAAGCCGCTTCCTGGCCCTCGACTGCGCCAAGGCGCGGCAGCGGCTGGGCTGGGCGCCGCGCTGGGAGCTGGCGGAGACGCTGGCCCGCACCGTCGAATGGTATCGGGCCTATGGTCGCGGCGAGGACATCCCCGCCCTGATGTCGGCCCAGCTTCTTGCGTATAACGGGGCCCGCCCGGCCGCCTGAGGGCGGCCGGCACCCTTCCGCATCGCCGTTCCTTCCATGAGACCGTCATGACCTCCCCTCCCTCCCTGCCCGCCGCCTCCTCTCCGGCCGGTTCCGCGGATCGCCGGGAAGACCTGCGCCGCCGGATCCTCGATCTGGTGGCCGAATATGCGGAGGTCGCCCATGCCGACCGGCCCTTCGACCCGGAACGCTCGCCGGTTCCGGTCAGCGGCAAGGTCTATGGCGGCGAGGAGATGGCGCTGCTGGTGGACTCCTCTCTCGATTTCTGGCTGACCACCGGCCGCTTCAACGACGCCTTCGAAAAGCGGCTGGGCGCGTTCCTGGGCGCACGCAACGTGCTGACGGTCAATTCCGGCTCGTCGGCCAACCTGCTGGCGCTGACCGCGCTGACCTCGCCGCTGCTGGGCGACCGCGCGCTCATTCCCGGCGACGAGATCATCACCTGCGCCACCGGCTTCCCGACCACGGTGAACCCGATCCTGCAGAACGGGATGGTGCCGGTCTTCCTCGACGTCGACATCCCGACCTACAACATGGACATGCGACTGCTGGAAGAAGCGATCGGGCCGCGCACCCATGGCATCATGCTGGCCCACACGCTGGGCAACCCCTTCGACCTCGCCGCCGTCACCCGCGTCGCCGAGAAGCACGGGCTGTGGGTGGTCGAGGATTGCTGCGACGCGCTGGGCGCACGCTATGACGGCAAGATGGTCGGCAGCTTCGGCGACGTCGCCACCCTCAGCTTCTACCCGGCCCATCACATCACGACGGGGGAAGGGGGAGCGGTCTTCACCGGCAATGCCAAGCTGAAGCGCTCGCTGGAATCCTTCCGTGACTGGGGCCGCGACTGCTGGTGCCAGCCGGGCCACGACAACACCTGCAAGCAGCGCTTCAACTGGCAGCTCGGCGGCCTGCCGCACGGCTACGACCACAAGTACATCTACTCCCATCTCGGCTACAACCTGAAGATAACCGACATGCAGGCCGCCGTCGGGCTGGGCCAGATGGACCGGCTGGAGGGCTTCATCCAGGCGCGCAAGGTGAACTTCGCCCGTCTGAAGGCCGGGATGGCCGAACTGGCCGACATGCTGATCCTGCCGGAGGCGACACCGAACAGCGACCCGTCCTGGTTCGGTTTCCCAATCACGGTGGCAGCGGACGCCCCCTTCAGCCGCGACGAGCTGACCCGCGAGCTGACCCGCGCCCGCATCGGTACGCGCCAGCTCTTCGGCGGCAACCTGCTGCGCCAGCCCTACATGAAGGGCCGGCCGCACCGCGTCGTCGGCGAGCTGACCAACAGCGACGTCGTCACCGCCCGCACGCTGTGGATCGGCGTCTATCCCGGCCTGACCGCCGCCCACATCGACTACATGCTGGACGTCATCCACAGCTTCGTCCGGGCGCGGACGGCCGGCTGACCACCCGGATCGTCCCCCAGATCATCCCCCGGATCGTCCCCCCCAGATATCGACCCGACGGATCGTCGCAGCGCCGGGAGCGGAGTTCAGGCGATGGCCGGCGCGGCCTGCGTCCGCACCATGTCGGCCAGCGCATCGGGCGGCATCGGGCGGCCGAACAGGTAGCCCTGCATCAGGTCGCAGCCGACCGACACCAGGAAATCGCGCTGCTCCGCCGTCTCCACCCCTTCCGCCACCGTGCTCAGGCCAAGGCCGTGCGCCATGCCGACGGCGGCCCTGACCAGCGCGTTGCTCTTCGGGTTTTCCGGCACGTCGATGACGAAGGCCCGGTCGATCTTCAGCTTCGCCACCGGCAGCTGCTGCACATAGCTGAGCGAGGAATAGCCGGACCCGAAATCGTCGATGGCCGCCTGGATGCCGAGATCGGCCAGCTCGCCCAGCGTCCGCACCGCCACCTTCAGGTCGCGCACCGCCGCCTGCTCGGTGATCTCCAGCCCGAGATGGCTGCGCAGCGACGGATGCTCGGCCAGCAGCTCCTCCAGCCGCAGGGTGAGGTTGCCGCGCAGGAACTGCTGGCCCGAGATGTTGAGGAAGACGCGGTCGGGCAGCACGCCGTCCGCCTCCCAGGCCGTCATCTGGGCGATGGCGGTGGACAGCACCCAGTCGGTGATCGGCACGATCAGGCCGCTTTCCTCGGCGACCGGGATGAACTCCCCGGGCGACACCGGCCCCAGCGCATGGTGGTCCCAGCGCAGCAGCGCCTCCGCCGAGCGGACCCGGCCGGCCCTGTCGACGATGGGCTGATAGACGAGGCGCAGCTCGTTGCGTTCGATCGCATGGGTCAGATGCATGGTCAGCATCATCCGCCGCGTCGCCGCCGCCGCCATTTCAGGCGTGTAGAAGCAGATGGCGTTGCCGCCATTGTGCTGCACCGCCTGCAGGGCCAGCTTGGCCTTGGCGTTCAGATCCTCCAGCGTGCTGACCGTCTCGTCCTGCACCGCGGCGCCGACCGACAGCCGCAGCCGCACCCAATGGCGGTCGGCGTAGATCGACGCGGTCAGCCGGTCGTGCAGCACCCCGGCCAGCGTGCGCGCCTGGTCGGCATCGGCCACCCGTGACAGCGCTGCGAATTCGTCGGCGGCAATGCGGCAGATGATGGTGTTGGGCGGCAGCACCTCCGTGACCCGGCTGACCATCGCCTTCAGCGCGGCGTCGCCGACATGGAAGCCGAAGGCCTCGTTCACGTCGCTGAACTGGTCGACGTCAAGCGAGAACAGCGCGAACAGGCCGCCACTTGCGCTGCCACCTGCGCTGCCGCCCTGCGGCCCGCCGGTGCGGCAGCCGGCGAACAGCGCCTCGCACTCCTCCAGGAAGGCGGTGCGGGTCAGCACGCCGGTCAGCGGGTCGTGCCGCGCAAGGTAGGAGGCGCGCTGCTCGGCCGCCAGACGGTCGGAAATGTCGCGGATGATGCCGACGAAGGTGACATCCTCGCCCATCCGCGCCTCGCCGACGCTGAGATGGATGGGGAACACCGTGCCGTCCTTGCGCTGGCCCAGGGTGTCGCGGCCGATGCCGATGATCTTGGCCCGCTCGGTCCGCACATAGGTATCGACATAGCGGGCGTGGTCGCGGGAGAAGGGCGGCGGCATCAGGATGGTCATGCTGCGCCCGACCAGTTCGTCGTCCTCGTAGCCGAACAGGCGGCAACAGGCGCGGTTGATCGAGCGGATGATGCCGCTGCGGTCCGACACGATGATGCCGTCCACTGCCGCGTCCAGCAATGTGGCGACGAAGGCGTCGCGGCTGGTGACGAATTCGGCGATGCGGTCGGGATCGCCGGTCTGGTGGAAGGTGCCGAGATAGCCGAGAATCGTCCCCGCACCGTCGCGATGGGCGGTCACGCTGCCGCTGAGAAACGACCGGCGGCCGTCGCAGCCAAGCGTCGGGCAATCGACCGGGGCGGAACCGTGCGCCTGCGGTTGGCCGAGGGTGGCGATGGCGGCGCCCAGCGCCGCGGTCACCGGATGCTGGATGGCGGCGAGTGGAAATCCGATCAGATCCTCCGGGGACCGGTCCAGCGCCGCGGCGAAATGCCGGTCGGCATGCCGGCAGACGCGGTCGCGGTCCAGATAGACCGAGGCCATCCCGCCATCGTCGAGCAGGCTGGCGGCCAGCGAGGCCAGGAAGGCCGGATCGCGGGACATCCCGGCGGATTTCGCCGCCGCGGATCCGCTGCACTCGGAACCGTTCATCTGATCCGCCGGTTGTAGGTCCACGAAACGATCCGTTTTTTTCTCTGTCCGGCCCGGAAGACGGACCTCGTGATGCAGCGTCGGGCGTATGGCTGACCGAATTCGGATACCCGACGGTGGTATTATGACCCCGTCCGGCATCTTTTCCAACGCCAAGCGGACGCGAAAATGCAGGACATTTCCGCAACCTCATCGCCGCGATGCATTCGCACTCTAACGGTTAGAGGCCGAAGTACGATTGACATGGTTCAATGCGCGCCACGGTTTCGGAAATTGCCGCGCACCGTCCGCCGCATCGATACATCTTTCGCGCGTGTGGCCTGCGACAATTCGGGGGCATTGGGTGCGACGCCCTGGACCTTCGGCGGTATACGCTCCAAGATGTTCGCCAACCCCGCAGTTTCGGGAGTCGTCCCGGGATTTTTCAGTCAGCCCCGTCTCTTTGTGCCTGATGGAGGAATAAACCGCAGGTCCCAGGCGTTTTTCCTGGCAACGGCCGCAACAACCGACGGCAGGTCGGCTGGCGCGGTCACGTCGGGTCCGCCAACGGTCCACGGTTCGAGAAAAAACGATTGGGAGCATTCCGTCATGACCAACGCATTCAGCCAGATCCGACACGCCGACGGCCGTGCATATTACCAGGGCGCCCCGCTGTCCCTGGCCGATGCCCAGATCATGCTCAACGACGACATCCTGCGCCGCAGGGTGCGCGTCGGGGCCTATCTGCGGGTGGATGACGGCAGGCTGGTGCTGGTCAACGGCCCCGCCCTGCACCCCTGCGTCAGCCGGCCGGTTTCGCCGGCGCTCAGCCTCCGCGCGGCCCGGCCAGAATAAGCGCCGCTCCGGCCAGACAGATCATCGCGCCGGCCGCATCCCAGCGGTCCGGCCGCGCGCCCTCGACCAGCCAGAGCCACAGCAGCGACGCGGCGATGTAGACGCCGCCGTAGGCGGCATAGGCCCGCCCGGCGAATTCGGCGTCCGCCCGTGTCAGCAGCCAGGCGAACAGGCACAGGCAGGCCATGCCCGGCAGGACGAGCCACGCGCTGCGGTCCAGCCTGATCCAGGCCCAGAAGGCGAAGCAGCCGGCAATTTCCGCCAGCGCCGCCGCGCCGTACAGCGCCAGCGTCGTACCCTGTGCCCGCTCCATTCGCCCTTCCACCTCACCTCTGCGTCAGACGGCCGGATGCTGACGGCCGTGTCCTTCGGCGTCAATACGGTGCGCACCATTGAAACGCGCCACAGCTCGTTTCAATTTGCCGCCCTAATATTACAGTGCATTCATGGACTTGGCCGGAGGTGCGGCATAAATTCGCTGGGTAGGAGGCATACTATGATGCTCATAGACGCTACCGACCCGATGCGGGATGCCATCGAAACGATCCGGGCCACCGACGTGATTTCGGAGTCGAAGAAGCGCGTCCTGTTCCAGGGGCTGGAGGCGTTGCGGAACCGGCATTGTCCGGACCCGCGCCCGATGACGGGCTGTTGCGAAGAGTGCTTGTCCCGCAGCCGCTGCCTGCCGGCGGTGCTGGATCTGCTCGGTTCCTGACCACGGCCGGGGAGAACGCGGATTGGGCCTGACGCTCGAAGACGAAGCCACCCTGTGTTCCGTCGAGATTCTGGCGGAGGCGGTGGAAATGGCCTTCGTTCCCGGAATCCTCGAATTGCGCACCCTGCGCGATTCCCTGAACGATGCGTTGCAGACGCGGTCCCCGGCGTCGGTGAAGCTGGCCTACAGCGCTTTCAGCCGCGTCGACCGCGATTTCCGCGACCAGATCACCCACCACGCCCTTCAACTGGCGGCCCTGCGCCGCCACAGCGCCGGTCCGATGCGCCGCGACCCGCGGGCCGACGGCGGCGTGCCGGCGCGGTCGGCCGGACGCGGAGTCGACGGGCCGCGCCGGGCGTGAGCGCGGCAACGGGCCGCTTGTCTTTCGTGTAATATTTTTAATGGACCCTTTTGTCTTCCGGCGTGTTGTCCAGGCATAACCAACACGCATGAGGTTGCCACCATGGACAAGGATCGCATCGAGGGCGCTGCCCGTTCCATCAAGGGTGCCATCAAGGAAGCCGCCGGCAAGCTGACCGGCGACACCAAGACCGAGGCCGAGGGCCGCGGCGAAAAGGCGGCCGGCAAGGTGCAGAACAGCGTCGGCGGCGCCAAGGATGCCGTGCGCGACGCGCTGAAGTAACCGCCGAGGCGATCCCGGCGCCCGCAAGGGCCCGGCACCCGCAAGGGTTTGCCGACCCGGCGTGACCATCGGACGCCCCGGCCCCGCAGTTCCATGCAGGGCCGGGGCGTTCCCACGTCCGGACCCCGCCTGGCGGGCGCCGGTGGCGATGGCCGAGCCGGAAATGGGCTGTTGCCGCCCTTCCCTCCCCTATCTATGATGCGCCGCCCCGGCCGGATGGCCGAACGACGCGCTTAGATTCGGGTCCCATGCTCCAGTTCATCCGCAATTTCGCCGGCTCCTGGGTCGTCAAGATCCTGTTCGTGCTGTTGATCCTCAGCTTCGGCATCTGGGGGATCGGCGACGTGTTCCGCTCCTCCACCCCCACCACCGTCGCCGAGGTCGGCAAGGTGGAGATCGGGCAGCAGGCGCTGGACCAGGAATTCCGCCGGCAGATGGAACGGCTGCGCCCGATGCTGGGCGGCAACCTGACCGCCGAGCAGGCCAAGCGCTTCGGCCTTCTGGAACAGTCGCTGCAATCGCTGATCCAGCGCACGCTGTTCGACCTCGCCGCCGCCGACATGGGCATTGCCGTCGGACCGGAGGTGGTCCGCCTGCGCATCGCCGACGAGCCGGCCTTCCGCAACCAGCAGGGCCAGTTCGATCCCAACATCTTCCGGTCCGTGCTGCGCAACAACCAGCTGACCGAAGACGGCTATGTCGCGATGATCCAGCGCGAGACCGCGCGCCAGCTGGTGGCCGGTGCCGTGTCCGCCGGCCTGACCCCGCCGCAGCCGCTGGTGCAGGACCTCTACCGCTATCGCGGCGAAAAGCGCGTGGCGGAGGTGGTGACCCTGCCCAACGCCTCGGTCGGCGATGTCGGCGTGCCCGACGACGCGACGATCAAGCAGGCCTACGACGACCATCAGGTCCGCTTCACCGCCCCGGAATACCGCGCCCTGACGGTCGCCCGCCTGTCGCCCGACGCGCTGGCGAAGGACATCAAGATCGACGACGCCCAGCTGCGCAAGGCGTATGACGAGCGCTCGAACGAGTTCGGCGCCCCGGAAAAGCGCTCGGTCCAGATGGTGGTGACCGACGACGAGGCGAAGGCCAGGCAGATCGCCGAAGCCGCCAAGGCCAAGGGTCTGGCCGAAGCCGCGAAGGACGCCGGGGTGGAGCCGGTGACCCTGGACAACATCGCGAAGAGCGACCTGCCGGAGATCGGCGACGCCGCCTTCGCGCTGGAGCCGGGCAAGCCGTCCGACCCCATCAAGAGCGCGCTCGGCTGGCACGTCATGGCCGTCACCGGCGTCACCCCGGCCTCGACCAAGAGCTTCGAGGATGTGCGCGACCAGCTGGCGGCCGAGCTGAAGAAGGAACAGGCGCTCGACTCCGTCTTCTCCATCGCCAACCGGGTCGAGGACCAGCTGGCCAGCGGCGCGTCGCTGGATGAGGTCGCCCAGGCCCAGGGTCTGGTGCTGAGCAAGGTGGCCGCCATCGACAGCACCGGCAAGGCCCCGGACGGCAAGGACGCCGCCCCGGACCTGCCCGGGCTGAAGGCGCTGCTGCCGAACGTCTTCCAGCTGAAGACCGGCGCCTCCACCAACCTGACCGAGGGCGAGGGAAGCAACTTCACCGCCGTGCGCGTCGACAGCGTGATCCCCGCCGCCGTCCGTCCGCTGGCCGACGTGCGCGAGCAGGTCATCGCCGACTGGCAGCAGGAACAGCGCGCCGAGCGCGCCGCCAAGAAGGCGGAGGAAATCGCCGCCAGCCTGAAGCAGGGTGCGGAGGCAGTGGCCCAGGACATCGCCACCCAGTCCGGCGCCACCTTCGCCATGACCAGCCCCTTCACCCGCGACGCCCAGGCGGTCCAGGGCCTGCCGGCCGAGATGGTCGCCAAGCTCTTCGCCGCCAAGCCGAACGAGGTCGTCACCGGCAACACCGCCGATGCCCAGGTCGTTACCCGTCTGAAGGAGATCATCCCGGCCGATCCGAAGGCTGCGGATGCCGATCTGGCGCCGGTCCGCGCCGCGGTCGAACAGGGGATGGAGAGCGATCTGGTGGCGGAGTTCACCAACGCTCTGCGCGACAAGTATCCGGTCCGCATCCATCGCCAGCGCATCGACCAGTTCTTCGCCAGCAACTGAGGCTTCGGCCCCGCCGACAGCAATCCAAGAGGTCTCGTGCCGTGAAGGTCCAGCCCGATATCACCAGCTTCGATGCCGCTTACGCCGCCGGTCGGCCGCAGGTGGTGTGGACCACGCTGGTCAGCGATCTGGAGACCCCGGTCTCCGCCTATATGAAGCTGGCGGACGGCCGACCTTTCGGCTTCCTGCTGGAGTCGGCGGAGCGCGGGGCGGGATCGCGGCGCGACCGCTATTCGGTGATCGGCTTCAAGCCGGATGTGGTGTGGCGGTCGCGCGGCAACCGGGCGGAGATCAACCGCGACTCGCTGCACGACCGCGACGCCTTCAAGCCGCTCGACAAGGCACCGCTGGACGAGCTGCGCGCGCTGATCGACGAGAGCCGGATCGATCTGCCGGAAGCGCTGCCGCCGATGGCCGCCGGCCTGTTCGGCTACATGACCTACGACATGGTCCGCCTGATGGAACGGCTGCCGGACAACAATCCGGACGAGCTGAACATCCCGGACGCCATCCTGACCCGGCCCAGCATCGTCGCCATCTTCGACAGCCACACCGATTCGATCACGCTGGTGACCCCGGTCTGGCCGAAGGCCGGCAAGGATGCCGCCACCGCCTATGCCGACGCGCGCGAGCGGCTGACCGACGCGCTGGCCGATCTGGAACGCCCCCTGCCCTACCGGCGGGAACCGCGGGCGGAAACCGAGTTGCCGTTGGCCTGGACCTCCAACACCTCGCGCGAGGAGTATCACGCGATGGTGGAGAGGGCGAAGGAGTACATCCGGGCCGGCGACATCTTCCAGGTCGTGCCGTCCCAGCGCATCCGCTTCCCCTTCAAGCCGTCGCCGCTGGCGCTGTACCGCACGCTGCGCCGCCTCAACCCGTCGCCCTTCCTGTTCCACTGCGACTTCGGCGAGTTGACCGTGGTCGGCTCCAGCCCGGAAATCCTGGTGCGCGTGCGCGACGGCAAGGTGACCGTCCGTCCAATCGCCGGCACCCGCAAGCGCGGCGCCACCACGGCGGAGGACGAGGCGCTGGCCGCCGATCTGCTGAGCGATCCGAAGGAGCTGGCCGAGCATCTGATGCTGCTCGACCTCGGCCGCAACGACGTCGGCCGGGTGGCGAAGGTCGGCACGGTCAAGGTGACGTCCAAGATGATCGTGGAGCTTTACAGCCACGTCATGCACATCGTCTCCAACGTCGAGGGCGACCTCGATCCGAAGTTCGATGCGCTCGACGCGCTGATCGCCGGCTTCCCCGCCGGTACGGTGTCGGGTGCGCCGAAGGTCCGCGCCATGGAGATCATCGACGAGCTGGAGAAGGCGCGGCGCGGCGTCTATGCCGGCTGCGTCGGCTATTTCGGCGCGTCGGGCGCCATGGACACCTGCATCGCGCTGCGCACAGCCGTGCTGAAGGACGGCATGATGTATGTCCAGGCTGGCGGCGGCGTCGTCGCCGACAGCGACCCGGAAGCCGAGTATCAGGAGACCGTCAACAAGTCGATGGCGCTGATCCGCGCCGCCGAGGAGACCCTGCGCACCACCGCGCGCGGGTAATCCCGGGCGCCACACTCACCGAAAACAGGCCGCCTTATGGGCGGCCTTTTTCATGCGCGGGCGGTTGAAAGACCGTGGAGTGGAGTCTATCGTATCGAATTATCCACAGGAAAATGCACGCCGCCGGATGGTAGCGCCGCACACATCTGCAACCAAGCATCTATAGTGGGAGTGTGTGAACGGGGTGGCGGACAGGCCGCCACCGCCGCACACGAACAAAGGAGAAAAGAGGATGGACAAAATCCTCACACTCCTGATCCTGCTGTTGCAGATTATCAAGGCGTGCCTTGATCTTCTGAACCGCTGATCGGATGGGTGCATCGGGGCTGGCCCGCCTCGATGCACCTGTCCCTAAAGATAAGCCATTTCCCGCGCTTGCCAAGAGGCTTCCGCACGCCTCCCGAGAGTTGACGGTCAGAGATACCGCCGCTCCAGATGCCGCTTGAACACCGACGCGTCGAGCGGCCGGCCGGTCGCCGCAGTCAGCAGCTCGTCGCCGGAGGCGTGGAAGCAGCCGGTCTGATGCACGTTCACCCGCAGCCAGTTCACCAGCGGCGCGAACTCGCCGCGCGACAGGGCCGGGACGATCTCCGGATCGGCGGCACGGGCGGCATCGAACAGCTGGGCCGCGGTCATCGCGCCCAGCGTGTAGCTGGGGAAATAGCCCCAGCCGCCGCCGGGCCAGTGGATGTCCTGCAGACAGCCGAGCCGGTCGTTCGGCGGCACCACCCCCACCAGTTCGGCCATGCCGTCGTTCCAGGCGCCCGGCAGGTCCGGCAGGGTCAGGTCGCCGGCGACCAGCGCCTTTTCCAGGCGGTAGCGCAGGATGATGTGGGCGGGATAGGTCACCTCGTCGGCATTGACTCGGATGAGGCCGCGCTCCACCCGGCTGTAGAGGCGGCGCAGATTGTCGGCCTCCCAGGCCGGCCCCTCCCCGCCGAAGGTCTCGCGCACCACCGGTGCCAGCCAGGTGATGAACTCCGCCGAACGGCAGGCCTGCATCTCCATCAGCAGCGACTGGCTCTCATGCACCGCCATGCCGCGGGACTGGCCGACCGGCTGGGTCAGCCACGCGGCCGGGCGGTTCTGCTCGTACAGCGCATGGCCGGTCTCGTGCAGGATGCCCATCAGCGCATCGGTGAAGTTCGCCTCGTCGTAGCGGGTGGTGATGCGCACATCGCCGGTGGCCCCGCCGCAGAAGGGATGCAGCGACACGTCCAGCCGGCCGCGGCGGAAATCGAAGCCCAGCCGCTCCATCATGCGGACGCCAAGCTCGCGCTGCTTGTCCACCGGGAACGGCCCCTGCGGCTCGGTCACCGCCGGCGCCGCCGCCTGCCTGTCGAGGACGCGGCCGATCAGGTCGGGCAGGAAGCCGGAGAGGTCGGCGAACAGCGCGTCGATCCGCTCCGCCCGCGCGCCCGGATCGTGGCTGTCGAGCAGCGCGTCATAGGCGCTGATCCCCATCACGGAGCCGAGCGCCTCGGCCCCCTCGCGGACGCGGGCCAGAACCTCGGTCAGCGAGGGCAGCAGCTTGGCATAGTCGCTTTCCGCCCGCGCGGCGCGCCAGGTCATCTCGCAGACCGACACCGCCTTGCTGGTCGCCTCGACCAGATCGGCGGGAACGGCGGTGGCCTGGATGTGGTGGCGGCGCATCTCGCGCAGGTTGGCGCGCTGCCAGGGATCGAGGCTATCGTCGCTTTCCGCCTCGGCAAGCAGATCGCCCATGCGCGGATCGGTCGCCAGCTCGTGCGCGATCACCGACAGGGTCGCGGTCTGCTCCGCCCGGCTGTCGTTGGCCCCCTCCGGCATGATCGTCTGGGTGTCCCAGCCGAGGATGCCCAGCGCGTCGCCGATGGCGGCGATGCGGGCGTGGCGGCGTTCAAGCTCCTGATATGCGGTCATCGGGTCGTCCGTCGGTTCCGGTGTCGGCGCGCTTGCGCTGTGACAGCACGTAGATCCCGGCGAGCGTCACCGCAAGCCCGTACCAGGTCAAGGCATACTGCAGATGGTTGTTCGGCAGCTCCACCCGCGGCGCGATCCCCGCCAGCATCCCGGCCGGCGCACCGGGCAGCCCGCTCTCGTTACCGGCGCCCTGCCCGCTCCCCTGGCCCGGCAGCATCTCCACCACCACGGGCGGCACCGCGCCCAGAGACAGGGCGGCGGCCATCGACGGCGGATCGGCGCGCATCCAGGCGGAACCGGGCGCCGGGGCGCCGTTGCCGGGCTGGAAGACTCCCGGCGGCTGCGGCACGCGGAGGATGCCCTTGACGGTCGTCTCGCCCTCCACCCGCGCGGCGGCGCGGGTCGCCGGATCGCGGCGGTCCATCGGCACGAAGCCGCGGTTGACCAGCAGGATGCCGGCTCCGTCGGCGCGTTCGAACGGGGTGAGAACCTCGTAACCGACCTGCCCCTGGTGCGGGCGGGCGATCACCAGCATCTCCTTGTCGTTCAGGAAACGCCCGGCGAGCGTCACCGGCCGGAACTCCCAGGCGGCGGGGTCGTCGATCCGGGCGGGCAGCGGTGCGGGCGGCTCGGCCATCTGCCGATCGATCCGCGCGATCAACTCCTGCTTCCAGTGCAGGCGCTCCAGCTGCCATGTGCCGAGCCCGATGGTGACCGCGAGCCCGGCCAGCGTGACCAGCGTCGCCCCCAGCGTGGGGCGGAACCGGCGTTGCCCGCCCGCCTCGACAGCGGTTGCGCTCAAGAGCCCTTCTCCACTTCGCTGCGGCGATAGCGGTACTGGAGGGCGATCACGGCGGCCTTGGCCGGACGCAGCATGCCCAATGTCAGGGCCAGCACGACGATGCTCCAGACGATGGCATGCAGCCACAGCGGCCAGTCCACCGTCATCGACACCCAGAGTGCGACCGGCACCACCAGGAAGCCCAGGATGAAGATCAGGAAGACCGCCGGCCCGTCGCCGCTGTCGACCTGCGAGAAATCCAGGTCGCAGACGTTGCAGCGCTCGGCAACGGTCAGATAGCCGTCGAACAGCCGCCCCTTGCCGCAGCGCGGGCAGACGCTGCGCAGGCCCGCCGACAGGGGGGAAATCCTGGGATAGAGATCGATCACGCCATCACCTCCCGTTCGGACCGTTCCGGCAGGCACAGAGGCCGCCGGAACGGCTCGGCACCGGTAGCGTCAGTGGACGGCGACCACGCCGCCATGTCCGCCCCACCAGTAGACCGACACGAACAGGAACAGCCAGACGACGTCGACGAAATGCCAGTACCAGGCCGCCGCCTCGAAACCGAAGTGGCTTTCCGGGGTGAAGTGCCCCTTCACCGTGCGGAACCAGCAGACCGCCAGGAAGATGGTGCCGACCAGCACATGGAAGCCGTGGAAGCCGGTCGCCATGTAGAAGGTCGAGGGGAAGATGCCGTCGGTGAATTTGAAGGATGCGTGGACGTATTCGTAGACCTGGAAGAAGCTGAACAGGACGCCGAGCAGCACGGTCAGCGCCAGCGCCTTGGCCGCCACGCGGTTCTGCCCCTCGATGATCGCATGGTGGGCCCAGGTGACGGTGACGCCGGACAGCAGCAGGGTCAGCGTCATCATCAGCGGCATGTCGAAGGCGTCGATGACATGGACGTTCGGCGGCGGCCAGATGGCGTCGGGGTTGATCGGCGACACCTTCGGTTCCAGCGCCGCATGGAAGAAGGCCCAGAAGAAGGCGGCGAAGAACATCACCTCCGACGCGATGAACAGCGCCATGCCGTAGCGCAGGCCGATCTTCACCACCGGCGTGTGGGCATGCTCCACAACCGACTCGCGGATGACCGACCGCCACCAGCCGAACATCGTCACCAGGATGGCCAGGACGCCCAGGATCATCAGCAGCTTGCCGCCGCCATGCATGTAGATGACCAGACCGGTCGCCAGAAGCCCGCCGGAAAAGGCGCCGATCAGCGGCCAGGGGCTCGGCTTCAGCAGATGGTAGGGATGCGGGATGCCGGCGCCCGGTTCATGGGCTGATGGTTCGGCGTGCGGCATTTGCCCGTGGGTGATGTCGGCCATCGTCTCACTACCCCATATGGTTCAGTTTGTGGCGGTCGCCCCCGGCTCCGCCTTTTGTTTTCCTGAGTCCGGCGCCGGGGACGTCGATGCGGCGGCCGTGTGCTGTGCCAGCCTGGCCTCGCTGTCCTTGGCGCGGAAGAAGGTGTAGGACAGCGTGATGGTGCTCACGTCGTCCATGTTCGGGTCGTCGGCCATCGACGGGTCGACGAAGAAGGTCACCGGCATGTCCACGACCTGACCGGGTTCGAGGACCTGCTCGGTGAAGCAGAAGCACTGCATCTTGTTGAAATAGGAGCCCGCCTTTTCCGGCGTGACGTTGTAGACGGCGGTGCCGACGGTCGGCGCCTTCCCGCGATTCTCCGCCCGGTAGGCGGCGAAGCCGGTCTCGCCCAGCTTCAGCACCAGATCCTTCTGTTCCGGCCGGAAGGCCCAGGGAAGGGCAGAGTTGGTGTCGGCGTTGAAGCGCACGGTCACCGTGCGCTCGACCACACGCGCCGCCGCCTGTTCGGCCCGCTGGGTGGTGCCGCCGAAACCGGTGACCGAGCAGAACAGGTTGTAGAGCGGGACCGACGCATAGGTCAGCCCGATCATCCCCGCCACCAGCCCGAACAGCGTGCCGAGGACGAGGCGGTTGCGGCGGCGCAGCCTGTCGTCGCGCCGGCTCATCAGTGTGCCCCGCCCATCCGCACGACGGTGATCGCATAGAACAGGACCACCAGGGCCAGCAGGGCCGCCAGCACCGCCAGATTGCGCCCGCGCAGCTTCCTGGCCCGCAGGGCGGCTTCCTGCCGGCGCTGCTCTTCGACGGAGTTGCGGGTATCGGTCAGGTCATCGCGTTCCATCACCGTCATGCCCACCCTCCAAGGATAAGCCGCTCGCCCATCATCACGGCGAACAGCAGGAACAGGTACAGGATCGAGAAGCCGAACATCTTCTTGGCCGGCTTGTCGTCGCTGGCCCGCAGGACGCGGACGGCACAGCCGACGAACATCAGGCCGAGGATGGCGGAAACCGCCAGATAGACCGGACCGGCGATGCCGACGAAGGACGGCGCCGCCGCCACCGGCAGCAGGATCAGGGTGTAAACCAGCATCTGCCGCTTGGTCGACGCCTCGCCCGCCACCACCGGCATCATCGGCACGCCGGCGCGGGTGTAGTCGCCATTGCGGAACAGGGCCAGCGCCCAGAAATGCGGCGGCGTCCACAGGAAGATCAGCAGGAACAGCAGGATCGACGGCAGATCGACGCTGCCGGTCACCGCCGCCCAGCCGATCATCGGCGGGAAGGCGCCGGCGGCCCCGCCGATCACGATGTTCTGCGGGGTCCGGCGCTTCAGCCACATGGTGTAGACGAAGACGTAGAAGCCGATGGTCAGCGCCAACAGGGCCGAGGCGGCCCAGTTCACCGCCAGCCCCATCACCACCACCGACAGCACCGACAGGGTGACGCCGAATCCCAGCGCCTCGGCCGGTTCGACCCGGCCCGACGGGATCGGGCGCTTCACCGTGCGGGTCATCACCGCGTCGATGTCGCGGTCGTACCACATGTTGATGGCACCCGACGCCCCGGCGCCGACGGCGATGCACAGGACGGCGACCAGCGCGAGGAAGGGATGGATGTGACCGGGCGCCAGCACGACGCCGGCCAGCCCGGTGAAGACCACAAGCGACATGACCCGCGGCTTGAGCAGCTCGATGAAGTCACCGGCCGATGCGCCCCCTGTGTGGTTGAGCGCCAGTTCGTTCGTCACGTCCGTCATATCATGTCCTTGTCTTCTAACCCCGGGACTTCCAACAAAAAGTCGTCACCCCGGCACCCTTACCACCGGCGCCCATTTTCGGGCTGCTCGGCCTGGTCCTGTTTCCCGGACGGGCGCCTGCTTCTCGGCGACGCCCGCCCGTTAGCACGCTTACTTGACCTGGGGCAACGTCTCGAACGCGTGGAACGGCGGCGGCGAGCTGACCGTCCATTCCAGCGTGCCGGCCTGCGGGCCCCAGTAGGCGCCCGGCACACGCTCGCCACTGCGCAGGGTCTTCCAGGCGATCCACACGAACAGCAGCGTCGAGGCGAAGGAGAGGTAGGCGCCCAGCGACGAGATCATGTTCCAGCCCCAGAAGGCGTCCGGATAGTCCGGAATGCGGCGCGGCATGCCCGACAGGCCGAGGAAGTGCTGCGGGAAGAACACCAGGTTGACGCCGACGAAGGTCGTGTAGAAATGGACCTTGCCCCAGAACTCCGGATACTGGCGCCCAGACATCTTGCCGATCCAGTAGTACCAGCCGGCGAAGATCGAGAACACCGCGCCCAGCGACAGCACATAGTGGAAGTGCGCCACGACGTAGTAGGTGTCGTGCATATAGTTGTCGAGACCGCCGTTCGCCAGCACCACGCCGGTGACGCCGCCGACCGTGAACAGGAAGATGAAGCCCAGCGCCCACAGCATCGGCACCCGGAACTCGATCGAGCCGCCCCACATGGTGGCGATCCAGGAGAAGATCTTCACGCCGGTCGGCACCGCGATGATCATGGTGGCGGCGGTGAAGTAGGCCTTGGTGTTGACGTCCAGCCCGACCGTGTACATGTGGTGCGCCCACACGACGAAGCCGACCACGCCGATGGCGACCATGGCGTAGGCCATGCCGAGATAGCCGAACACCGGCTTCTTGGAGAAGGTCGACACGATGTGGCTGATGATGCCGAAGGCCGGCAGGATCATGATGTAGACTTCGGGGTGGCCGAAGAACCAGAACAGGTGCTGGAACAGGATCGGGTCGCCGCCGCCTTCGGGGTTGAAGAAGGTGGTGCCGAAGTTGCGGTCGGTCAGCAGCATGGTGATGGCGCCGCCCAGGACCGGCACCGCCAGCAGCAGCAGGAAGGCCGTCACCAGCATCGCCCAGACGAACAGCGGCATCTTGTGCAGCGTCATGCCGGGGGCGCGCATGTTGAAGATGGTGGTGATGAAGTTCACAGCACCCAGGATCGAGCTGGCGCCGGCCAGATGCAGGGCGAAGATCGCCATGTCGACCGACGGCCCGTTATGGCCCAGCGGCGAGGACAGCGGCGGGTAGATCGTCCATCCGGTGCCGGCGCCGGTGCCGACGAAGGCGGAGCCCAGCAACAGCAGGAAGGCCGGCACGATCAGCCAGAAGCTGATGTTGTTCATGCGCGGGAAGGCCATGTCGGGCGCGCCGATCATGAGCGGCACGAACCAGTTGCCGAAGCCGCCGATCAGCGCCGGCATCACCACGAAGAACACCATGATCAGGCCGTGCGCCGTGATCAGCACGTTCCACATCTGGCCGTCGGACACGATCTGCAGGCCCGGCGACTGGAGTTCCGCCCGCATGATGACGGAGAACAGGCCGCCGATCAGCCCGGCGATGACCGAGAAGATCAGATAGAGCGTGCCGATGTCCTTGTGGTTGGTCGAATAGAACCAGCGCTGCACGAAGCCGGGGACGTGATGATCGTCATGCCCGTGCCCATGGTCTCCCACATGCTCACCATGTCCCGGTGTGGCGTTTGCCATGTCTCTACCCTTTGTCTCTGTCCCTGGCCGCCGTGCGATCCGCTCTGTCGCGGATCGCCGGCAGCTGGGTTGGGTTCTTCTTATCGCGTCGTCCCTGTGACGGGCTGTGCGAAGTCCGCTTATTCGACCAGCGTTCCGGTCGGGCGCTGCGCCACGTCGCGGTCGCCGTCCTTAGGAGCGTAAGCCGTCTTGGCCTTGGCGACCCAGGCGTCGAACGCCTCCTTCGACACGGCCTCGACCGCGATCGGCATGAAGCCGTGGTTGGTGCCGCAGATCTCGGAGCACTGGCCGTAATAGACGCCTTCGCGCTCGGCCTTGAACCAGGTCTCGTTGATGCGGCCGGGCACGCCGTCCTTCTTCAGGCCGAAGGCGGGCACCGCCCAGGAATGGATCACGTCGCCGGCCGTCACCAGAACGCGGACGGTGGTGTTGACCGGAACGACCACGCGGTTGTCGACCTCCAGCAGGCGCTTCTGGCCGGGCTTCAGGTCGGCGTCGGCGATCATGTAGCTGGAGAAGGTGATGTTGCCGTGGTCGGGATATTCGTAATCCCAGTACCACTGGTGGCCGGTGACCTTGATGGTCATGTCGGCCTGCGGAATGCGCTCCGCCGCGTAGAGCAGCTTGAAGGACGGAACGGCGATCACGATCAGGATGATGACCGGAACCACGGTCCAGGCGACCTCGAGCAGCGTGTGGTGCGAGGTCTTGGACGGGACCGGGTTCCTCTTCGCGTTGAACCGGACGACGCAATAGGCCATCAGCCCCGCGACGAAGATCACGATCAGCGTGATGATGACGGTCAGCAGGTCGTTGAACGAGGTCATCAGGTGTTTGACCGGCGAGGCGGAGGGCTGCATGCCCATTTCCCACGGTCGCGGCTCGTTCGCCAGGACGGCATTGCTCCAGCCGCCCACCATCGACAGGACCGCCGCCAGGCCGGCGGCGTACAGGCTTTGCCTTCTCATCCCCAACCCCTTCTTAGCCGCGACGCTCGTCATGGCCCGCGGTCGTCTCTCCCGCCGACGCTCCCTCCGCCCTGTTGGTCCGGACCGTTTTCTGTTCGCGCGGTCCATAGTTGGGCTTGTCAGCGAACGTCAGTTTATGCAGGGATCACGCCATCTTAGCGCGACATATACCCGCAGCCGGAGCTTATCCCCGTGCCCCGCTGGGTTACAAGCCTTTCCTCTCTCCCACCGATTGCCCCATCGATTGCATAGACTTTTCCTCACATTCAGATGAGCCGTGGGATCAAAGGTTGAGCGGAAACAGGGGTCATGCCATGCGGCATTCCGCCGCAGTCCGTTGGACCAGCTGATTTTCTTAGGATTGGCTTCGGGAAATGAATGCCAGCGCTCAGGCTTCGGCGCGCAGGAATGTTGCGGCGGCGGAGCGCGACTCAGGAGCGAAGGATGGGCGAGGTCCGGGCCTCCCGCCAGATGCGCGAAGGTGATAGGCGTACGCCCTCACACTCCCCTCCCCGGGCCGGCCGAGGAGGATCTGCGGCATCTTCAGCAGATTGGACAGGCGGCAACCGCGCCGTTCAATGCCCGCCGACCAGCACCTTGCGAATCCGTCTGACGCCCGACCAGACGAAGGCGATGACGATGGGGATCATAAGCCCGACCAGCATGTCGGGATCGATCTTGAAGCCGAAGCCTTTCAAGCCCTTCGCCGCATAGCCGACGATGCCGACGAGGTAATAGCTGATCGCCACCACGGACAGTCCTTCGACCGTCTCCTGCAGGCGCAGCTGCAATTGCGCGCGCCGGTCCATCGACTGGAGCAGTTCGGCGTTCTGCCCTTCCACCGCGATCTCGACGCGGGTGCGCAGCAGCGTGCTGGCCCGCGCGACGCGCTGCGACAGCGAATCGAGCCGTTCCTCCACCGCCTCGCAGGTGCGGATCGCCGGGGTCAGGCGGCGGTCCATGAACTCCTGAACGGTCTGCAACCCCTCGATCCGGATCTCGCGCAGCTCCTCGATTCGCCGCTCCACCAGCTCGTGATAGGCGCGGGCGGCGCCGAAGCGGTAGGCGGTCTCGGCGGCGATCTGCTCGGTCTGCGCCGCCAGCAGGGTCAGCCGGTCCAGCAGGTCGCGCTCGTCCTGCAGGCCGCGCAGGCTGGCGATGCGGGCGGTGACCTCGGCCAGCCCGGCCTCGATCGGGCCGATGCGGGGCAGCACGCCGCGCGCCATCGGCAGGGCCAGCAGGGCCAGCACGCGGTAGGTCTCGATCTCCAGCAGGCGCTGGACGACGCGGCCGGTCTGGCGCGGCGTCATCGAATGGTCGGCGACCAGCATGCGCGAGAAGCCGTCGCCATGGATGCGGAAGTCGGTCCAGGCGGTGGCCGAGCGGCCGGCGATCCGCGACCCGACATAGCTTTCCGAGCCGAACATCGCCGCCATCATGTTGGCCGACGGCTCGGGCGTGTCGGGATCGAGCACCGCGACATGGATCCCGACCAGCAGTTCGCCCGGCAGCCCTGCCAGCCAGTCGCGCGGCAGGGCATGCAGCGCCGGCTCCACGAAGGGATCGACGACGGAGCCGGCCGGCATGGCGCTGGGACGGAAGACCGTCCAGGTCGAGAATTCGGTGTGGCGCTCCCATTTCAGGTGGAAGCTGCCGAAGGAGGCGCTGTGGTGGGTGGCGCCCTGCGGCGGCCGGACCACGCCGGCCCAGTCGCACAGCGCCTCCAGGTGCCGGCGGTCGGCCTCCGCCGCCCCTTCCCCCGACAGCATCGCCAGCATGGTGGCGCGCACCGGGGCGGCCAGCGCCTCCGGCGGGCGGGCATGCACCTCGTTGGTGAGCGCCTGGCGCAGCGGATGGTCGCGCAGCGGGCGCAGCCCGGCGATGGCCGCACCGGCGCCGCCCGGCCCGGCGCCGTTCAGGGTATCGGTCGTCGTCCGCGCCGCACCGTCGGTCATGATCCCCTCCGCCATCCCAGCACCGCCCCCGCTTGGCCGTTCCCTGGCCGTCCCCTGGCCATCCCGAGTCCGCCCGCCGACAGGTTACACAATCGGGCATCGGCGAACTTGCCGGATCGCGCCAGCGTCGCCACACTATAGTCTGTCCGTTAGAACACATCGTACGGCGCGGCGCGAGATCGCCCGCTATGACACTGTGTCCTACCATGGAACAAGGCCGGTACTCCCCTCGGGCCGGGCAGGCCGGGTTCCGCCCCATCACAGGTTCGGAGTTTTCATGAGCGCGCTTGCCGTCACCGACGATCTCTTCTTCAACCGCGCCGGCATGGACCGCGCCCGCGTGGAAGGCGTCGTGCAGGACGCCCTGCACAGTGCCGACGATGGGGAGCTTTATCTCGAATATGCCCAGAGCGAGTCGCTGGGCTGGGACGATGGAAAGCTGAAATCCGCCAGCTTCGACACCACCCAAGGCTTCGGCCTGCGCGCCATCGCCGGCGAGGCGACCGGCTACGCCCATGCCAGCAACCTGTCGGAAGAGGCGATCCGCCGCGCCGCGACCACCGTGCGCGCCGTGCAGGCCGGCCACACCGGCACGCTGGCCGAGCCGCCGGCCGGCACCAACCGCGCGCTCTACATCCCCGACAACCCCCTGCACCTCGTCCCCTTCGCCGAGAAGGTGAAACTGCTGGCCGACATCGACGCCTATGCCCGCGCCAAGGACGAGCGGGTGCGGCAGGTCAGCTGCTCGATCAGCGGCGAATGGCAGGCGGTGCAGATCATCCGCGCCGACGGCGTGCGCGTCGCCGACCTGCGCCCGCTGGTCCGCCTGAACGTCTCGGTCGTGGTGGCCGAGGGCGACCGGATGGAGACCGGCGGCTATGGCGGCGGCGGCCGCGTCACCTATGAACATTACATCCAGCCGGAAACCTGGCGCGGCTTCGTCGACGAGGCGCTGCGGCAGGCGCTGGTCAACCTGTCCTCCGTCCCCGCCCCGGCCGGCGAGATGACGGTGGTGCTGGGCAGCGGCTGGCCCGGCATCCTGCTGCACGAGGCCATCGGCCATGGGCTGGAGGGCGACTTCAACCGCAAGAAGACCTCGGCCTTCGCCGGGCTGATGGGCCAGCGCATCGCCGCCCCCGGCGTCACCATCGTCGATGACGGCACCATCGAGAACTCGCGCGGCTCGATCAGCGTCGACGACGAGGGCACACCCGGCCAGTGCACCACGCTGATCGAGGACGGCATCCTGGTCGGCTTCATGCAGGACCGCATGAACGCCCGCCTGATGGGCATGCGCCCGACCGGCAACGGCCGGCGCCAGAGCTTCGCCTACAATCCGATGCCGCGCATGACCAACACGGTGATGCGCAACGGCAACCACACGCCGGACGAGATCATCGCCTCGGTCAAGAAGGGCATCTACGCCAAGAATTTTGGCGGCGGCCAGGTGGACATCACCAACGGCAAGTTCGTCTTCTCGGCCAGCGAAGCCTACTTGATCGAGGACGGCAAGCTGGGCCATGCCGTGAAGGGCGCCACCCTGATCGGCAACGGCCCCGACAGCCTGACCCGCGTGTCGATGATCGGCAACGACAGCCGGCTCGACCCCGGCGTCGGCACCTGCGGCAAGGACGGCCAGGGCGTGCCGGTCGGCGTCGGCCAGCCGACGCTGAAGCTGGAAGGCCTGACGGTCGGCGGCACCGCCGCCTGACGCTGCGGCTTCTGACATCTTCCCAGCCTCGATGAAGGGCCGGATCGCTTTGGCGGTCCGGCCCTTTTCGTATTTCGGGCTTGGAGCCGCCGATTGCATCGGTATCGTCATTCCGGAGTTTTTCAACTTTCCGGATTGGATGATCGCCGATGAATTCTTTTTCGCGCATTTTCAAGGCCGCGACGCTCGCTTTCGGACTTGCGCTGGCCGCGACCCTCCCGGGCCATGCCCAGACCGCCCCGACCGCCGAGCAGGCGGCGGCGGCCAAGGCCCCCGGCGCCAGCGCCGACCAGTTGAACGCCCGCGTCGTGGTGGCGAGCTATTTCTACGCCTCCACCGATCTCACCTCCGCCCGCTATGCCGACGATTCCAAGGGAATCGACTTCTCCAAGCCTCTGGAGGTGATCGACGTCGCCGCCGGGACCGGCTGGTACCAGTATGTCCGCACCGGCTATGACAGCGTCCGCTTCGGCAATTTCTTCTCGCCCGTGGTGACGGCGACGCCTGATTTTACCGGAAAAATGCCGTGTCTCATGCGTACTTGACCCACTCACCGCCTTGCCGTTCCTGGCGTTTGACCCCGCCCTTTCGGGCGAGACACTTACGTCTGTCTCATTCGCTTCGCTTTTGAGACAATCTGGAGCGTGAGGATCGGTGCGAAGTGCAAGACGCTGCGCAGCAGCGGCTCACTTCGCACCGATCCGAGCGCAACCATCGTAGCCAACGCTGGAGGCTTGTCGTCGAAAGCGCCAAAACGCTTCCCATCCTCTTTCGGCACTCTCGCACGAAGCGTTTCATGAGGCAGGCCCCATGGCCAAATTGACATCAATTCCAGGCACGAGTGCGGCGCGTGGCTGGCCGTGCTTGGCGGCAACTGCGACTGACCAGTTAAGACCATCCTCACCTTCCCGCGATCCCGCCGTGTCTCCCGTCGCCGTCGTGACGCACCCGAGCTTGCACAATCGCAGACTTTTCCTTGTCTGGGGTCACTACACTAAAGTGCGCGGATTGTCCGTGATGTCGAAACACGGCATGGACGCAGGCGCATGCGCGCTGACCGAGGTTCGCTTTGCAGGATTCAGCTCGGCTAAACTGAATTTCAACCTTTGGGAGCTGACTGCGAGGCGGATGCCCACAAGACGATGATCAGAAGCGGTCCAGTGCCCGCCGTATAGCTTCCACCGTCGCACGAAAGTGAACCGCAACAGGGGCTTGACCGGACACTTGCATCGCCTCAGTGTCCGCTGCTTGCACCGAATTTGCGGATGAACCAGTATCCAATCGGCACTGACAGCTGAGCCCTAGCTCATGAGTACTTCGCAGGCGAGAGGAGGGGACGGGATCTATGATACTATAAAATAATAGCTTTTCCGGGTTACTCGAGGAGGTTCTGTGACCTGTGGGGCGTGACGTGGTTATCCCGGTTGGGGCGGCGGCGAAGTGTCAACTGGAAGTCATTGCGGAGTCTCATGCCCGCCGTAGTCGCCCTTCCGATAAAGCTTCCACCTGTCGCACTGCGATTTCCAGGTCAGCGTCGGCGAGCCCGTCGGCAAGGGCGAGTAGCCGGGCGCGCAGTTCTGCACGCCGGGACGACATAGCCGTCGTGCCTACCTCTTCGAACAAGTTGCCGAGCGGTAGGTCGAGCACTCGACCCAGCTGCTCCAACGTATCTAGGCCGGGGAAGGCTTTGCCGCGCTCAAGGTTCGACACAGTCTCAACGGTTCGAGCGATAGCCTCGGCGACCTGCTCTTGGGTCAGATTAAGGGCTAAGCGGCGGGCGCGCAGCCGCGCGCCAAGGAGTTGCTTCAGGTCTCGCACCATAACCCGAACTGTCCTTTCGGGCACGGCACTTGACCATAGGCTCAGTTTTCGGCTTATCTCCCGAACCCGGAAAATAAGGTCGGGTAAGCGGTTTCTGCGTGTGTCATCGCCGGACAGTCCCGCTTGCCCGTACAGGAGGCTTAGATCGGTATGCTTGTGACGGAACAGTTTCAGGCCGCATGGGATCAAACGCTGGCGTGGCTGAAGCACAGCGACCGGCCTGCCTGGGATGGGTATGAGGTTGGACAACTGTTGCAGCGGATCGGGCACAAATACAATTGGTATCTGATCACTTGGACGGACGGCAACGGTGAACGCGAATGGCGTGAACTCCACTTGGCGTGGGTGGCCAAACTGGTGGCTCTTGGTGCCCCTGAAAGCCTGCTTGCGACCGTCCGTGCAGTGGAGTGAGGCGTTGCGACCAAGCCTGTGGCTCCGCTGGCAAGACGGTGTTATTCATGGGTTCGCCAGAGTTCGACCGTGGTTTGAAGGGAGAACATGAATGCTCCGATCGCCCATGCGCCGGGTCATTTACCGTTTGGCAGCGATCAAGCCCACTTTGGCTGAGCGCGATCGCTGGCTCTCGCAAGCTCGGTGGCACGGTTTGTCCTTGCCGGAGTACCTGCGGCTGACCGGGCTGCGCACCGCTGCGTCAGTGACCATCTCCGCCATTCCGGCGAACCGGTTCGTCGTGAAACTACTTGGCCGTCAACCGCGCCATTGCCTTCGGCGCGTGCTGAACTTAGCCCAAATGCAACGCCGTCCCGTTCTTCTCTGCGGTTCTCCGAGCCCAGGTATTGGCCGGCGTATCCGGAGCCACCGGCTTACCCGATTTCAACCGCACTTTCGCGAGCATTATGTTGTTTTGCCGATCTCGCCGCAGCCACGTCACCGTTGGACACTGCGAGCAGCAGCGCCGTGACGGTCACCATCCGGAATGAGACCTATTGTGGATCTGCAATATTCCGTCGCACAAGGACTCATCGCGTATAAGCTGGACCGGCACCGGACAACCTGGATTTTCTTGAAATTGTGCAATGCATTCCGGAGATCGCATTGGGCAGCGGTGTGAGTAGGAGCTAAGTTCCAGATTTGACGTAGCAAATCGTCGAATGTCTGCGGTCTGCAGGCGGTGTCGTTCGTCATGTTGCTGCGCAGGCAGAAATGCCATTATCGCGATTGGCGGTAGACAAACCATGTGACTCTAGCTGTACTGCCCGCTGCCGCACCGGGTTATTATTGCTGTCTCCCCATTTGTAGTTTGCTTAAAGATCACAGAAAACTGTCTTTTGGCTTCAGTAGAGGATAGCATGTTGCGCGTTACTTTTCAGTGCCAGACGGCGACTGGTTGACCACTCGAACTTCTGAATCGATGCATCGTATTCGCTTGACCGCCTCCAAGGCTGCTGGAAGATGGCTGATCATTTGTTCATAGAGTGCAAGCATGTCGTTTTGCTCATCCTCTGACATGCTGTTGATGCTTTCCAGTGCGAGAGATTTCTGGCGCTTGCCCAATGGCAAGAGGTCGATGACCGCCCGCAGGTCGTTTCGGCGATCCGCATCATGCATGATCTACTCCGCTGGGCCGTTTATTCGGAATCTTCCATGTCGCACCTGACGGAGTCAATGATACGTCGGACTGCTGGATAACGGAAGTGATCTGGTATCTTGCCGAAGCGCCTGATCGTAGAACACTCAGGTGCTTTGGCAAGATACGAGTTCAGAAGCATTCGGCGGCGGGCGGAAGCGAATTAGGCACGGCGACCGGCGGGCCATCTACCAGATCGCCGGCGACGCGCTGCTGACCACGGTGCTAGAGGTCAGCAATTACAAGGAGGTAAGCGATGAACACCCCCCTCATTTCACCGACTGCCGAGATGGCGGACACCGCCACTCTAAGCCCGATCGACTACGAGGTCTTGACCGAGCTGGTCGCCGATGCCTCAGACCTCGTCGATACCAATGCCGTGAAGGCTGATCTGGCCGCCGGCGAGACCGAGGCATTCCCCTTCGAACTCGCTGAACGCCTTCTCAACGGCGACCACCCTATCACCGTCTTTCGAGAATACCGGGGCATCACAGTGCACCGGCTAGCGGAAATGGCCGGTGTCCTACCGTCGTGCCTGTTGGAGATCGAGAACGCTCACAAGCCCGGCAGCCTCGACACGATGGCAAAGGTCGCCGCGGTGCTGCGTGTTCCACTGGACCTGCTGGTGCGCCAATAACTGACCTTCCCGAAAGCCAGCGTTCCTCTTCCACGGACTGAGCTGAGAAAATCGCGCATTGCGTAGCTGAGCCATTTCGTGCGCTCTGCCGGGAAGGGGGCAAGCGTATACATATACGCGTCTCGGCAACTGGCGCATCACCTTCACCTTCGATGGCGTCGATGTCACCGTCCTGGGCTTGTAGGATTATCACTGATGGTTGCGCTTGATCGAAACCGCCGCCCCACTGTGCCCGGAGCAGTTCTCAAAGCCCATTACATGGAGCCGCGCGCTATCAGCGTAACTGCCCTGGCGCATGCGCTGGGTTTGAGCCGGAAGCACGTCAGCCAAATCGTCAACGGTCATAGGAGGGTGGAGCCCACCATGGCGGCGCGTTTGGCGTTGGTGCTTGGTACTACACCACGCTTTTGGATGAACCTCCAAGCTGCCGTCGATGAATGGGACGCCGCGGTGGAAATCGCTGACTGGAGGCCCAGAGCCACTTTCGCGCCACCGATGCCAGCCAGCAGCGATACAGCCTCACTGGCGACGTAGGACCTTCTACTAAAGGTGGATGAGTGAGATGAACGAAGCCATGCCTCGCGCGGGATTAGCGCAGGCACGGCGCCTATGGCTGTATTACCGTAAGCATCCGGTGAGTGCCGCGGTCAGGCAGCTTTTGTCTGCTCGCGGATTGCCTTCCAGTTCCAGGGCAGCAGTTCGTGCAGGCGGGTTTGGGGGATGTCGTTGATGCGCGCCAGCACGTCGGCGAGCCACACCTGGGGATCAAGGTCGTTGAGCTTGGCCGTGATGATCAGGCCATACATGATCGCCGCCCGCTGCCCGCCGCGATCGGAGCCGCAGAACAGCCACGCTTTCCGGCCCAAAGCGATCCCACGCAGGCCGCGTTCGGCGGCGTTGTTCGTCAGGCATAGCCTGCCGTCGCCGAGGAACCGGGTGAAGCCGTCCCATCGGGTCGTGTTTGCTCACCTGGCTGGCTGAGGGTGTGACGCCGCCTGGTGGCCACGCGCATTGGAGGTGGCTGGTGATCAGATGTTGCGGGGCAGCTTGGGATATGAGTCAACATCTCCATGACGGTTCCGCCGCGCTATCGTCTCAGTGACGCCGAGAAGGACGCCCTGCTGATCGAGCAGGCGGCGCTGATCGAGCGCATGGCCGCACGGATCGCCGAACTGGAAGCCTTGGTCGGCAAGCCGAAGAAGAGCTAGGCGAACTCGCACATCCCACCTTCGCAGGATGGCCCCGGGGGCAAGGCCCGCAAGGCGAAGCGGGGGCGCAAACCACGGCCATTGCGCCCCGGTGTCGCGCGGCCGCTGGCGCCTGATCCCGATCGCACCGAGCGCTGCCTGGCTGATAGCTGTCCGCATTGCCAAACAGCCTTGTCACCGGAGGCGCAGCGCTGCCGGCACCGCTACGATCACATCGATCTGCCCGAGGTTCGCCCGGTGGTGACGCGGGTGGAATTGTTCGGCGATCGCTGCCGGCAGTGCGGCCGGCGCTACCGGGCCGAGCCGCCCGCCGCCATGCTTCCGGGAACGCCCTTCGGCCCGGGGATCCGCTCGCTGCTGGCCTACCTGCATCACAGCCATCATGTCGGTTTCGAACGCCTGGCGCGTCTGCTGAAGGAGGTGTTCGGGCTGAGCATCTCCGAAGGTGCCATCGCCAATGCCTTCCGCCGCATGGGGGCGGCGTTCGATACCGCCTGCGCGGCGATCAAGACCAAGCTCCTGAAGGCTCCCGTCATCGCTTCGGACGAGACCACGACCCGGGTTGACGGCGTGACCCACTGGCAGTGGGTGTTCCAGTCCGATGCGGCCGTGCTCCACACCATCGCGCCGAGCCGGGGCCGGGCGGTGGCCGCCGCGGTGCTGGGCGGCCATCAGCCCGAGGTGTGGGTCTCCGACCGCTACGCCGGCCAGCAGGAACTCGGGCAGGCCCATCAAGTCTGTCTGGCTCACGTCTTGAGGGACGTTCAGTACGCCATCGACTGCGGCGACAGCGTGGTGGCGCCGAAACTCCGTGATCATCTGCGCTGGGCCATCCGGGTCGGCAAGCGAAGACCGGAGTTGAAGGACAGCACGCTCGCTGCTTACGCCGCCAAGGCCGAACGCCGCCTCGATGCCCTGCTCGGTGTGCCCGCCGCCCATCCGGCCGGACGCGAGTTGCAGCGCCAGATCAAGGCGTGGCGCGGCAAGTTCTTCGTCTTTCTCAGCGACCGCCGCGTGCCACCGACCAACAACGTCAGTGAGCAGGAAATCCGCCCGTCCGTGATCTTCCGCAAGGTCACCAACGGCTTCCGCTCCGACTGGGGGCCGGGCATCCACGCAGGCTATCGCTCCATCACCGGAACCGCGCGACGCCAAGGCCAGTCCGCCTGGACCGCCATCCGCAACCTCATCGACGGCACCTTCGTCGTCGCTTAACGGCTAAGCTGCCGCCAGCCGGGTGAGCAAACACGGTAGGCCAGCAGCGAGCGGATCCCCGGGCCGAAGGGCGTTCCCGGCGGCAGGGCGGCGGGCGGCTCGGCCCGGTAGCGCCGGCCGCACTGCCGGCAGCGACCGCCGAACAATTCCACCCGCGTCACCACCGGGCGAACCTCGGGCAGATCGATGTGATCGTAGCGGTGACGGCAGCGCTGCGCCTCCGGTGACAAGGCTGTTTGGCAATGCGGACAGCTATCAGCCAGGCAGCGCTCGGTGCGATCGGGATCAGGCGCCAGCGGCCGCGCGACACCGGGGCGCGATGGCCGTGGTTTGCGCCCCCGCTTCGCCTTGCGGGCCTTGCCCCCGGGGCCATCCTGGGACGGCGGGATGTGCGAGTTCGCCGAGGTCTTCTTCGGCTTGCCGATCAAGGCTTCCAGTTCGGCCACCCGCGCCGCCAAGCGCTCGATCAGCGCCGCCTGCTCAAGGAGCAGGGCGTCCTTCTCGGCTTCACTGAGGCGATAGCGCGGCGGGACCGTCATGGAGATGTTGACTCATATCCCAAGCTGCCCCGCAACATCTGATCACCAGCCACCTCCAATGCGCGTGGTCATCAGGCGGCGTCACACCCTCAGCCAGCCAGGTGAGCAAACACCTGAGCGGCACACCCTCCCGTGCGAAGCGTTCGGCCTGCCGGTTCAGCGGCTGATGCTGGCCGAACTTCTCGAACAGGATGGTTGCCAGCAGGTTGGGGCCGGCCCAGCCCCGCGGGGTGGTGTGGAACGGTGCCGGCGGCTGGCTGATCGTCTCGCAGGCCCGGCAGGAGAACCGCTCCCGCACCGTTTGGATCACCTTCCATCGGCGCGGGATCACCTCCAGCGTCTCGGTGATCGTCTCGCCCAGCTTGCACAGCTTTTCCGAGCCGCAGCACGGGCAGCTCGCCGGGGCCGGCACAATGACGCGTTCGCGCGGCAGATGCTCGGGAAAGGGCTGGCGCGACGGCCGCTTGCGGGTGAAGGCCGCCACCGCGGTGGTTTTGGCCGCAGCCTGTTCGGCCGCCAGTTCGTCCTCGCTGGCCGTTGCTTCCAGCTCTTCGAGCTGGAACTCCAACTGGTCCAGCAGGCGCGCCTTGCGCTCGGAACGCGTGCCGTAGAGTTCGCGCCGGAGCTTCTCGATCTCCAGCTTCAGGCCGGCGATCAGCGCCTCGGTATTCGACGCCATCGCCCTGGCCCGGGCCGCGTCGGCTTCGGCCGCGTCCGCCCGCGCCTCGGCCTGCGCCAAGGCGGCGCGCAGGCTGGCAATGTCGTCGGGCAAGGCGTCCATAGGGCCGGATTATACCCTGAAACCCGAATCGATCCTTGCTCTTCCTGTCGGATGACGGCGGGCTGATTCACTGTGCCGCAGCCTATCCGGCCGAGCGTGGCCTCCAGGTTTGCTGGGGATTGCGCCAGTCGATTGCGTCGAGCAGATACGCGAGCTGTGAAGCGGAAATGGCCACGGCTCCGTCTGCCGGGCTGGGCCAGATGAAACGGCCTCGCTCAAGCCTCTTCGCGTAAAGCGACATGCCGAGCCCATCGTGCCACAGGCACTTCACCATGTCGCCGCGACGCCCACGGAAGACGTATAGATCGCCGGCATGAGGGTCCCGGCCAAGCCCTTCCTGGACCTTCAGCGCCAGCGAGTTCATTCCACAACGCATGTCGGTGACCCCGCCGGCCAGCCAGACCCGCACGCCTGACGGCACCGGGATCATGCTGACCGCCCCGACAGCGCGGCGATCACCGTTCCAACCAGAGCCGGATCGGCCGGGCCGGTGATCCGCAGACGGGCCGCCGCGAACTCAACCTCGATGATGCCGGCGGGCGGAGTGCAGGAGGCTGGGGTCGGTTCCGGCGCGTCCTCCAGCGACGGCTCATCGGTGGCGACGGTGATCGGCATGACGGCCGGCAGCCGGGGTTGCTGACCGAAGAACTGGCGGCGCCAGCGATACAGCAGGCTGACGTCTACGCCTTGGCATCGGGCAACCTCAGTCGCTTTGACACCGGGCTGGAACGCCTCTTCGACCAGCCGCAGCTTCTCCTCATCAGTGAACTGCCGCCGCTTCTCCAGGCCCGTAATAACCTCGACGCGTTGGATAGTCATAGGCACTGCCATAGGGATAGCCATAGGGACAGGCCCCATGATTCAGCTTCCCCTCTCGGTCACAAGGCGGCACTCGGCGGAGGGGTACTTCCCGTCAGAACCTCGATACGCTGGTAAGCCATGACGTCTGCAACGTACGCCTCCGGTGAGTGCCGCCTTGGCAAAGTAGGGTCCGGTGTCTGAATTTTGCGTGGCGCGTCATCGCGCTGACGCAAACGAGTTGCAAACGTCATGGCTTACCAGCGTATCGAGGTTTTGACGGGCCGGGAACGTCGGCGGAGCTACACGCCGGCGGAGAAGGTGCGGATGGTGGAGGAGGCGTTCCGGCCCGGTGTGGTGGTGACGGAGGCGGCCCGTCGGTTGGGCGTGCACGAAAGCCTGCTGTATCGCTGGCGGGACCTGATGAAGGTCGGCGGGACGTCCGTGGCCGAACCGCCCAGCTTCGTCGCGGTGACCATCACGCCGGAGCCGAGCGTTCCGAAACCGCCGGTCGTGGCCCCCTCTGAGCCATTGCCGCTTTCGGCCACGCCGGCTACGCGCCCGGCGGTCGTCGAGGTCATCCTGCCCAGCGGGGCACGCCTGCGTCTGGAAGGGGCGGTCGATCCGGCCCTGGCGGCGGCCGTCGTCGGTGCCCTGGCATGATCCCGGTGCCGAGCGGGGTGCGGGTGTGGCTGGCCACCGGACACACCGACATGCGCAAGGGCTGGGCGAGCTTGGCGTTGCTGGTGCAGGAACGCTTCGCCCAGGACCCGCACAGCGGCCATCTCTTCCTCTTCCGCGGACGTCGGGGCGATCTGGTGAAGATCATCTGGTATGACGGCCAGGGCAGTTGCCTGTTCATGAAGAGGCTGGAGCGGGGGCGTTTCATCTGGCCGACGCCGGCGGATGGCGCGGTGTCGATCTCGGTCGGGCAGATGGGCTATCTGCTCGAGGGTATCGACTGGCGCAACCCGCAGAAGACTTGGCGGCCCGAGGCCGCGGGGTGACTGCGACACGGTGAATCGACGCACCAGTTCAGGGGCGATTGCGGCGGCTCAACGGCACGTTTCCAGGTAAACTGGCGCCATGACCGCTACCCCGCTCCCCTCCACCTCGGCCGACGACGTCGCCAACTTGCGCGCCGCCTTGGCGCAGGCCGAGGCGCGGGCGGAGGCGGCGGAAGCCGACGCGGCGCGGGCCAAGGCGATGGCGTCGAATACCGAGGCGCTGATCGCCAGCCTGAAGCTGGAGATCGAGAAGCTCCGGCGCGAACTCTACGGCACGCGTTCCGAGCGCAAGGCGCGCCTGCTGGACCAGTTGGAGTTCCAGCTCGAAGAACTGGAAGCGACGGACAGCGAGGACGAGTTGGCGGCCGAGCAGGCCGCTGCCCGAACGACCGCGGTGGCGGCCTTCACCCGCAAACGGCCATCGCGCCAGCCCTTTCCCGAGCATCTGCCGCGCGAGCGCATCGTTGTGCCGGCCCCGGCGAGTTGCCCGTGCTGCGGCTCGGACAAGCTGTGCAAGCTGGGCGAGACGATCACCGAGACGCTGGAGGTGATCTCGCGCCAATGGAAGGTGATCCAGACGGTGCGGGAGCGGTTCTCCTGCCGGGCCTGCGAGACGATCAGCCAGCCGCCGGCGCCGTTCCATGCCACCCCACGGGGCTGGGCCGGCCCCAACCTGCTGGCCACCCTCCTGTTCGAGAAGTTCGGCCAACATCAGCCGCTGAACCGGCAGGCCGAACGCTTCGCGCGGGAGGGCGTGCCGCTCAGCCTGTCCACCCTGGCCGACCAGGTGGGCACCGCCGCGGCGGTGCTGAAGCCGCTGCACGACCTGATCACGGCACATGTGCTGGCAGCCGAGCGGCTGCATGGGGACGACACGCCGGTCCCCGTGCTGGCCAAGGGCAAGACCGACACCGGGCGGCTGTGGGTGTATGTGCGTGATGACCGGCCATTTGCCGGCCAAGCCCCACCAGCAGCACTGTTCCACTATTCGCGAGACCGCAAGGGCGAGCATCCCGAACGGCACTTGGCCGGCTTCACGGGCTGGCTGCAGGCCGATGCGTTCGCCGGTTACAACCGGCTGTACGAACCCGACCGCCGGCCGGGGCCGATCAGCGACGTGCTGTGCTGGGCGCATGCCCGGCGCGGCTTCTTCAAGCTGGCCGACATCGCCGCGAACACCAGGCGTGGCAAGGACGCCCCGCCGATCTCACCGCTGGCGCTGGAAGCCGTGAAGCGCATCGACGCCCTCTTCGATCTCGAGCGCGCGTTGAACGGCAAGCCGGCGGCCGAGCGGCTGGCGGCCCGCCAGGAGCACGGCGTCGCCCTGGTAGCCGCGATGGAGGGCTGGATGCGGACGGAGCGCGCCCGGTTCTCCCGCCATGCCCCCGTGGCCAAGGCGATGGACTACATGCTGAGCCGATGGGAAGGCTTCACCCGCTTCCTCGGCGACGGCCGGCTGTGCCTGACAAACAACGCCGCCGAACGCGGCCTGCGCGGGATTGCTTTGGGCCGGAAAGCGTGGCTGTTCTGCGGATCAGATCGCGGCGGGCAGCGGGCGGCCATCATGTACGGCCTGATCACCACGGCGAAGCTCAACGAGGTCGATCCCCAGACGTGGCTCGCCGACGTGCTGGCCCGCATCAACGACATGCCCCAAACCCGCCTGCGCGAACTCCTGCCCTGGGAATGGAAGGCAATCCGCGATCAGACGAAAGCTGCCTGACCGCGGCACTCAGCGGATGCTTACTCCGCAACTCGTTTGCGTCCGCGCAATGACGCGCTACCCAAACCTCAGACACCATACCCTATCTTGACAAGGCGATCCTCACCGGATGCTTACGTCGCGCTGCGTCTTCGGCGCGAAGTTGCGGATCGTCATGTCCTCGATCATACGCTGGCGCAGTGGACTGATGGTCTCCTCGGTCATAGTGGTGCTCCTGTCCTGGATGAGGGAAAAAGGACCCTCGCTTCCAGAACGCGACACCCCATTCTCCGGTCGATCGGCCGATACCTCTGGAACCGCTCCCTCTACCGCGTGAGCGGTTTAGTCCTGTGACCCAAAGCGGACATTCATCCACGGCCGCAATGCGCCAGGAACGGACCTTCAAAGCCATTGATTGATGAACGACATCCAGCTTTGGCCCGATTCATATGCACGTCAATCTGCTCTAATGAGTTCCTGCCCCCAGGGGCTATGCCTGAAAATGACACCCGCCATAACCTGAGAACACTGGTTACCAATACATAGTATGACTGCAGCGTGTGTCAATTGTTTCATTGTCTGAAGCCTTGTAGATCACCCATGGCTTGAAACAGGTAAGTCTTGATGTATTTCACATACTTTTGCTGGTATTGTAATCGACTATAAGGTAGCTATACAAGATTTGATCCTCCATATTGCGCCAACCGGCTCTTCAGACGGACAAGTGCCATTTGATAAAAAGAACTATAGCCACCATCTAAATTTATTTCGCTCGCAAATTCTGGCTATTTGCCTCACCGCCTCCGACGAAATCTGGGGGTCAGTTGCGCAGTTTTTTAGAGTGTTCTGACTGAATCGACTCATAATCTCATCCAGAAGATCCTTAACATTATCCCTGTCCTCGCTAACTCTCAATGCACCGGCGTAAGAGTGCGACGGAGGCCAAACATCAACCGCGCTGCGTATTAGCCTGACCCTAAGGTTCCACCCTTTTGCAGGAAGCGTCGCTTCCAGAAAATTTTCTTGAGATCGCGTAAGACGATTTCGCGTAATGAGATACTGAACTGGGTCATAGAAACCTTTTGCCAGCCGCAAACCAGCACTACCACCGGTCAAGAAACACGCCACGCAGGAGACGATAAGCGTTGATTCCGAAAAATGATGAGTAGAATTGAACATTTCCATTGTTTTCTCTGCGGAAAATGACCACACAGAATGGTCAAATTTCACGAATTTTTCTGCGATAATAGCCTCAGATATTTCATCTAAAATATCATTTGATCCGTCACCTAATTCCAGCACTTCACACAAAAGAGAACTTTTCTTTATAATTCGCCTTGCAATAATTTGGCGCACATTTGGTTCTCCTTGGATCAACAGCGTTTTTACCGTCGCAACGGTTTGGTTGGTTGAACGATTGAGTAAAGCATGTACTGTGCGGGGTCCAATTAGAGCGCCGAATAGGTTAACTCCGCTGTCCAGATTAAGCGTGATTTCAGGGTCCGCAGCCTCGATTAGGAGCCCTCGCTTTTCGTCTTCCTCCGGCCAAAACGCTCGTTGCGTTGCCAGTTCCGGGCGGATCTGTAGCATTGGAAGCCGCTCTAAACCGTCTGCCGCGGCCGAGAGCAGATTCAGGTCAAAGCTCCGCAAAATCGCAGCAAACAACTTGGCGCCCAGCTTCCCCAGATTAGTTTCTGCAGTTTCTGCAAGTAGTACCTTCAATTCAGACGCGGGCAAGCCCCTTGCCACGCGCAAAGGTCCAGTAATATCAACATCTATATCTGCATCTCGGAACTCACGCATCAAGAGCAGGAGTTCTTCTCCGTTGGAAATACGTGCAAATTCAAGAGAAATCAGGTCACGGACAAGTCTGGGAAGTGGGTTGCCTTGCGTCAACTTGCTAATTGCACGCAGCTTCGCATCGAGGGAGGTCTTATCGAGTTGAGACCAGATTTCTGCAAGGAGACTTGCCACACTGCGGGGCTCTCGCGCTTCTATCGCGTAGCGGCTAAGAAAACGCCTAAGTGGCGTTGGGCCGGTAATCGGCAAGTCGAGAAGGATTTGCCTCTGCCCCACGCTCAAATCTTCTTTGCAGGCCTGTTCGCTCCGTTTCGCTTCTATAGTAAAACGAAGGACGCATGCGGCTTCAACCTGCGTGGGAATTGTGCCCTGTCCAGTAAGAAACGCGAAGTCGCGCCTCAATCCCGGCCACATCTGCCGCCACAAGGCGAGCGCGAGAAGCTCATCCTCTGATTGACCCCGTGGTAGTGCAAGCACCTCACGGGGAGCGGCTACATTGTAAATTCCAGCAATGGCGGCGTCAGCTGAGCTCGATATTGCAATAGAATTAGTAAGGCTCTTGGCATCGAAAAACAGCGGGTCGACCGTCCGAATTCGATTGCGCTCACCAGGATAAGTTAGTAGAGGAAGAAGAGCAACTAAGTCAGAGATTAGCGCTAGAGCCTTGTAATCAAGGACGAGCGAATGTGTCCAGACGCTGCCAGGTCGAAAAGCAGGTCCCGCCGGCCATGTCCGAGCGAGTACGTGTCGGGCTGCGGACCGCAGTGGATAACAAGTCAGGTAAGAACCCCCAGCTTCGAGCCCTTCCTCAGTGAGCAAATCGCTGAGTATGAGCATAGTCTCCCGTGACTTCTCGTCTAGCTCGACCGAGGCTGCAAGTTCCTTATGTCCTCGATCGTATCCGTGAATAACTTGATCGATGCGGACAATGGAGGTGGAGTCCATGCTAGAACGATCCTAGCCACTGAAGCGGCGCGGTAAGGTCGTGTGGGGCTGCTCCGTGGCCGACGAGGTTGATCCTTTCTGAAGGATTTTTAATTTTCGCTAGCCTGGCGCGGTCTCGGGGTAGTCGCCCACCCTGTGCGCTCACACCGTAAATACGGACGTCCCATAGCTCTGGGTTATATTTTAGGAATTGCGCTAACATGGGTCGGTTCGATGCAAGCCAAGTTTCAGGAGATATGCCATTCTTGACTACGTCCCACGCGGATACAAGGACAGCAACACGACGACGACGGCAAGGCAGCGGACGCCGGTTGGCCATCTGCAAAAATTCGACGATCTTCACCTCTTCGGGCATGTCCTGCGGCCTGAATGGGTTTATCGGCTCGGCCTCTTCCAAACCATCATCGCCCAGAAGATCCCCCAAGTCCGAAATCATCAGGGCATCGTCCTCTCGATCAGCGTTGGTGAAGAGAACTATACCATCGGCAGCGGCCACACCGTCATATAGATCCTTCTGACATTGGTCGAAGCAGGCGGGCTGCTCAAACAACTCGCCGCGCAGATCTGGCACGGAGATCGTAGCCTCCGCTCCTGTCCGTCTATCGCGCACGCGGAATTGCACCCAACCCTCAGTAGCGGGCTTGGTGCGCTGCACTTCCTTACATCTAAGCCAATCAGCCTCAAGATCGTTTAAGTGCCGTTCTTCGTCGGCAAGACCGACGAATCCAAGCTCTGTTTGCACATCGTCAGCAAGCAGGACATGACGAAGCGCCGCTATGTAGGTGCTCTTACCAGAACCAGGCATCCCAATGATGAGTTGTTGCTTCATCTTGATTTCGCTCTATACATGCGCATCAACAGATCCAACTCGGTCACTGTCTCCGGCCACACGTGGAAGGAAGGAGGCGTGAGAGGTGACTTGTCTTTGAGCAACATTGCGAGTAGCTGCTCTATACCCTCACCGATTACGCTCGAGTCCTTGCGTGGACGTGAAGCCACGGCATAGGGCATGACAACAACACCCGAAGTAGAACGGCGAGTAAGGTCAGCGGCGGCTTCTTCTAACATCGTCATAGCTCGACGGCTTCTTGGCGTCGGAATTGCAATATCTCGCTTTGTGCCGATTAGAAAAACCTCCTTTCCAGTCAATAGTGCATTCTGATCCATTGCGATGAAGAGGCGACGAATACATGATGTCGGGACATGTTGGTTGCCAACCAATTCTGTAAGATCGATGAGAAAAAGTATAACGTCAGCTCGGGCAAGCTCTGCAAAGCCGGCTATTTCGCCCGGCCGCGACAGCACACGATCAAAATGTTCTCCAGATCGATCGGAGAAGATAACATCTTTGACTCCATTTCGTGTGGCAATGCGAAGATGCGTGAAACTTAATTGTGCTTTCGTAGGAGTGTGTTGGGTATCTGGCTTATTGCCGTTCGAGCTCAGTCGGGCAAGATGGCAGCGCTCCTCATAGCCACGGAGCGTTTCAGAACCGGCAAATCCGAAGCTCGACATGCGACCCCGATGCAAGAGTTCATACATCGTCGCGATGAGGGTAGTTTTACCTACCTCGGGACCAGCTACAAGGCCAACGACCATCCCGCCACGTTCCCTAAGCAACGCATCGCATGAAATCGCGTCGAGGCTGCGACCGCCGCGGCAGGGGACCACTGGCACGGGCATAGCTTCGATTGAGGCATCGGGAACCGTCTCGTCGGACTCCTCCCCCGGCGGGGCGACATCGGGGCATTCCTCAAACGGCAGGTTGTTGATGCAAACACCCGAACGTGGGCCACCGCAACCAGGCAGACGACACGTGAATGTCGCGAGGTTTTCGTCTGTCATGCCAACGCCCGCATTGTTAGACATTCGCGGTAGAGTTGAACTCCAAGTTTGATGGGGTCAAAGAGTTCCGATGGATCGACGCCCGTCAAACGCTTGAAGCGCGGTTCCCAATCTGCTGCGTCATCGCTCTCCGCTGCATATCCAAGAGCAGTTGTGATGGGCAAGAGCTGGGCGAGAGGACCGGATGACGACGCTCCGAAATTTTGGCGTCGCCATTCACGGCTTGGTCGCACGGCGGCCTCGCGGAGACTGACCTTGGCAAGTTCATTCTCGCGACCGCGTTCCACTAGCATGCTAATAAGGGCTGGCGCTGCAAAAAGCCCAAGCGCGACATGATTCTTGTCCGCGAGTTCTTTGCCTGCTCGTAATGCGGCCTCGTCTGAGTGAAACCTGCTAAATAGCATATCGGCATCGATACTCCAGCCACCCGCCACCCACCAATAAGTGCGAACTTCCTGCTCAAGCCGCCGGACATATGCTAAAACGACATTATCACTTCTAGCGGCCTCCAGAGCGTTCTCCTCAGCATATTTCCCAAGTTCCTGAAGCGCAGAAGTTACAATGGGCGCCGCGGTCTGAAAATGAGGATGCGAATGTCCGCCGACAGCAGATATGGCATTCACAAGACTGTTTGGTTGCTTATTGTATTCTCGATCTTCCGGCGGAGTATTTGCATTGCCCTGATGAAAGGCAAGCGCCTTCTCCGCAATGCCGATGAGTTCGACATGACCTGCTGGACTCCGTACTCCTGTACAGGAGCCAGTGACCATTGCAAGGGCAAGTTTTGCACTGTCTTCGGCCTCATCTTCGATGACATAGTCAACTACTGACGCTGCAAGCAGGGCTGCCTCACGGTCACTTGGCCGCACGTCAAAAGTCGGATCGACAGAGCTGAAGTGTGAAAGAAAGGCGAAGGCTCCATCTTCCGTTCCCAAGCCATAAGCCGCTTTCAATATCCCTATGATATCCTCTTCCTGCAGAGCTTCCGCTGCTGCTCGGACTCCTGCCCCGCGCCGCTCGATGAGTTCTGGATCTGTCGAAAGGCCAAGTCTGCCATATAGGATGCCCATACGCTTAATTGACTGCATTATGATTTCTCCATTTGATCAAGCGTTTGCTCAAGCTTCTCAATCTTGTTATTTTCACGTACCCGTGCCAGCACGGCTTTGTAGCGAGCGAGATCGGACATAGAGGCATCTCCGGCCTGACCCAAGCCAAGGCTGCCCAGGACGTCGTTCTTCTCCGACCGGGAAAGGCGGAAAAAGCGATATACGGCATGCCGGAAGCGTTGATCTCGAGTCAAGATCGCCTCCTTAAGAGGGGTATCATTAGCGGGCGGCGTGAACGGCTGCAGCGTCGCTGGTTCAACTGTTGACCGGAGCGGTGCTATAGGAAGTGCAATCACCAAATCCTCGCCATAGCCATTGGATCCGTGCAATGCCAATGTTGAGGAGCGCCGCGGGATCGCAGGAGCTGTGGCGGACTCAACCCCCTTGAGCTCAATAAGCGCAGCGTCCACCGCCCGCCCTAGGTGCACTAGATGCCCTTCAACGGCTGGAGGCTGCACAAACACTTCGGCAAGACCTCTGACGGCACGCATTGCGCGTTGCATAATCTCGTTCTCACGAGCGGTTCGGCACTCATCTTGGAAAAGACGGTCTTTCGCGAGTGTAAGCGTCCGTTCGGTTGTTGTAAGTGCCTCAAGCAGCAGGTGTAGACGTTTGACCACCGTTAAACTAGGCGTCTGGCTGACAAGTGTAGAATGCGACCCATTTGCCTTGGCGTGCGCCTCCGCTGACGATAACTCCCGCTCCAATGTGTGGGCGAACACTGTGGCGCGCACGACTTCCTGACGGGCGCGATCCATTTCGTCAACACGAGCCGTGAGAGCGACATTGCGTTCGCGAAGGGTCGCAATGTAATTGGTAAGGTTGGGCTCTAAAGCATTTAATTCCGATATTAGCCATAACGCAAGGTCCTCCACAGCCTGTTTCAAGCTGGAGTTCGCGCTGGTTTGATCACAGGCCTCTTTGAGCCAAGCTGTTTGTTGCTCAATCTCGTTGGCCAACGTTACAAATTGCGGAAATATCGCCTTCGGATGTGTGCCGTGAATGTCCTCCAGATGGCCAGATGGAACACTTTCTATTTCCGCCTTGCCAAGATTTGAGATTGTGCTGATCAACTCGTCGAATATAGACGGCTCAAGGTCCTGATCGGATAAACTTTTCGTCAATTTCTTCGCTTGTTCTTGTAGCAATGCTCCGACTGACGGATCTTGGCTGCTGATTAGAGACTGTATTTTCGGTGTTGCGAGGTTTGGCAGCAGCCCCACTGCTGCGATGCCACCGCCGGCATCCTCGGGGGCGACCAACACCGGGTGAACCGCTCGGTCTCCGTATCGCCTTTTGAGGGTGCTTCGGAGCAATTCGTGAACTCGTCGGAGGGTAAGGCGGCGGTTAGGAGCCGCTGGATCACCGGTCTTGACCACGGTCAGGAGGCCATCCGTAAACTGCGTGACGTTACCCTGTCCGCGAGCATTTGCGGCGGTGATACTATCGGCCGAGCAGAGCGCGGCGACGCCGTGGGTACCCCGCCCATTCTCAGGCCAAGCTTCTAATAGTGCGCCGACCGTGACTTCGATGAAGCCTTCTGGATCAGGTGTCATTAGGTCTTTAACAGACGCGGCGGCGAAGCAAGCGTCGATGAGATAGTAGCGCCGCGTAGAGCCCGCCGTGTTCAAGAGCGCTACGTTGAGTTGACCGAGCTGCGCGCTTGTCGTCGAGCGTTCATCCGCGTCGGTGTGGTTAATAGTGAGAAAGTGTTCGTCACTGTTTGGCTTGAAAGTACCATGTCCAACGTAATGGACTATTACATTCTCGAAGTTCGGACGCTCTGGTGACTCAGCCATAGCGAACTTGCTACGCAACCAGTCACGAATTGCGATAACCTGATCTGGCCAGGAGCGTTGGTCATCGAATAGATCGAGGTGATCGTCCGGTCGGACCATTCCAATGTCGGCACTCGTCAGCAGATTGGCAACCGCATGGCTACTCGGCGCAAAGCATGGATGCCGCAGTCGCAAATCGCGTGGGTACTGACTGCCCCCAAGTGATATTAAAAGCGTTTTCACGGTTACCCTGTATGCTTAATGCAGTTCAGACAATTCCTTTGCCAATGGTCTCCATGATGATTTCGTGCTTTTGTTCGGCGCTCAGGCCACCTTTAACAATTATCTCACCCTTCTTACTTTTTATAATAATATCGGGATCGCCTTGCCGTCTTATCCAATCGGCAATTCCCCTTGCCAAAGCTAGAACCGCAGGGGTGCCTAATATGATTGCAACAGTTGCCCCTAGGTCCATTGCGTCAGGCGATTCTTGTGTGGCTTCCGCAGTCGCTCCTGGTACGTAACGCCGGACGAATACGGTCAAATCATCTGCTAGACGGCTGGCGTCAGCCGACGACGCATTCGGAAAACCGATGCTTACCTGCTCCATACGCGACCCCTTCGGTTAGTTATGCGAAATTTTCTAGCGCTTGCTGTCTATCATGTCCGGCATTGAATTTCCAAGTGCAACAAGCTCACTCAGGTCGCGTAGTGTGGCTCAATCTACTGCGTTCATGCATTCTCACTGAAACTGTTTGCAACCTAAAAGCTATTAACGTGGACCTTGCGGACCTTTTCATAAATAAAACGACACGGTCTGTCAGGTTCTGACCACCAGGGGGCGCTTATCGACTCACCGGCGATAGAGGTTGATTGAAAAATCCTGCGTCTACCCCCTGAGTATCTACTATCCACAAAGAATGAGGGAAGCCAATGACTATCGGAAGGCTCGGTCGTCTGTCGTTTTCACAATGAGTGTGATCGGAAGTGTGTGCAGCACCACGGCACCCTCTGGCGCCCAACAGGCGGCCCCGACGCAAAATCAGCCGCCGGGTCCGCCGCCGATTCTCAAGAACGATCCGAAGCACCCGACCGCGCTGGTCGCACGGGATCTCGGTGTTTCGCAGGAACAGTTCATCGCATGCTTCTCCAACGTCAATCCCTCGCCTCAGGGCGCCGGTCAGACATCCGAGCGTGTGCACGCCAACAAGGCCGTTCTGCTGTCCTGCCTGCAACGCACCAACCCGGCAAGCTCCAACGATGGCCTGGACACTGTGATGGGCCGCTACCGGCCCGGAGGACGTGAGGTCCAGTTGCCCGTAAACTAATTTCGGCTGATCGCACGACCGCCCGACGACAGGAGGCTAAGCCATGGCGGAAATTTTCGCTCCCACACCGGCCATGCTGCCAAGCACTTGGCATGTTATGGGCGAAGTACCGGACGACAGCGACTATATCAATGCCATGTATCGACAGGCTGCCAGTAGCGTTTCCGCTGGCTCGCCGGTGGGTTTGGTGTGGGAAACTCGCACGTATCGCTCAGCATGTCCGCGACGCTGGCTGGTCGTACGCTGACGGAAACCGGGCTGAGGCTCATCGCGTTCCAACATCATCCATCCAACCCCCGGTATAAATAGATTTTCGGTAGATGTGTTGTCCGCTTTTGGCGCTTTGCGGACGGTCTGAGGCGAACGGTTGGAACTCGCGTCCTGCCAAACCGGCACCGAATGGGCTGGTCAGCCTGACCCGCGAAGCTGCGCCGGCTGGCGGGCTGATTGACCAAGTGGCGCCGGCAGTGCTGCTTTACGATGAAGGAGCTTGGACAGGCCGTGCTCCAAGTTCACGGAATAATGTTCGCCTCGACACCTTCATTTGCGTAGCAATGTCTTCAACAGAGAACTCGGGATTGCTCCATAGCGCTCGCGCGAGATCGAGTGTCGTGCCTTCCAGTTTCTTTTTACGCCCACCTCGCCGTCCCCGGTCGCGAGCGGCCCGTAAACCGGCCTGCGTGCGCTCGCGGATAAGTGCGAGCTCGAACTCGGCTAATGCACCGATAATGTGAAACGTGAGCCGACCGACTGGGGTCCCCGTGTCGATGCCGGCATCCAGCACGCGCAGTGCTGCCCCCTTTCCTTGGATTGCCTCCCCCAGTTCGATCAGGTGCTTCATCGACCGGGCCAGGCGATCCAGCTTGACGACTACGAGTGTGTCTCCTTCACGCAGGGCTTTCAACACAGCGACCAACCCTGGGCGGTCGGAATTTGCCCCAGTGGCCTTGTCAGTATAAATCCTATCCACATCAACTCCATCGGCCTTTAAGGCGTCGAGTTGTGGTTCAAGGTGTTGATCTTGCGTTGAGACGCGCGCGTAGCCGAGCAGCATGGGTGCCTGATAGTGCCAAAACTCAACTAGGGCACCATCGCATGGCACACCCATTTTGTCACTTCATTTGTCACTGGCCCGACCGCAGGCGGTGGCCCGGCCACCTAACACGTCTGCCGATGTGCCAAAAACGACTGTTTTTGGCACGAAGGCTATAGCTATGCGTTGGAGTCGTGTTCTCACATCCAGAGCAATCCGATCATTCTTGGACAGCACTCCCAAACTGTCTCAGCAGGGGTGTTCACCCGCCGGGTCATGGAAGCCTTCTTTGGCGTTAATCCAACGATGTAGCTTCCCTGAAAGCCGATGTTTTTGGCCGAGCTGCCGCTTACACTCCCTTGATGACTGTTTCAAAAGCATGATCACCCTCGTCCATCCCAACGCCCCCGACCGGACTTTGTCCTTGGAAACTGGAGCACCATGGTACAGCTGCGCATCCTATTGACGGACGACGTCCTGCTCTGCCTGGACGGTGCTACCGTTACCCGGAAGTCCCTCGGGCCCGCCGGGCTTGCCCGCATGAAGGGCTGGGCCACCGCCTACGACACGGCGGTGCGGACGCGGCAGACCGACCACTTGTCGGCGATCGGCCAAGGCATTGCCATGCTGCTCAATGATGGCGATGGTTGGCTTGACGAGCGCCTGACGCGGACCGGTCCGGTGTCCTTGGAAATCCAGGCCGCCTACAAAAGTGACGATGACGCGCAACTCCTGCTCGAAGTGCCCTGGGAGCTTCTGGCACCCGGCGGGCAATTTCTGGCGGCGGACCCCCACCGGCTCTTCCTGGTTGCCCGCCGTCTGGGCAAGCCCGAGCCGCTCGACCCGCCCGAGCATGGTGACCTCGCCGTGCTGTTCATGGCAGCCGAGGTCGAGGGCCAGCACGCCCTCGACTATGAACGCGAGGAGGCCGCCTTCCTTGACGCCACCCGCGGTCTGAACGCCCACCTCGCGATCGAGGAGAGCGGCAGTGCGGCAGGTCTCGCCCTGCGCCTGAAGCAAACCCGGCGCTGGGAGGCGCTCCACCTCACCGGGCATGGCGATCTGGGTGGGAGCGGCCCCTTTCTGGCGTTGGAAACCGACGAGGGCGCCTGCGATCCGGTCGATGCCGGGCGGCTCTGCGCCTTGCTGGGCGACGAGGAGCGGATGCCCCGGCTGGTCTTCCTGTCGGCCTGCCGGACTGCCGAGCGGCCGGGCAGCGGGGCCGCCTGTTTTGTCCAGGCGCTGGTTGGCGCCGGCGTCGCCAACGCGGTGGGTTGGGACGGCTCGGTCCAGGATAGCGACGCCATCCGTTTCGCCGAGACCTTCTACGGCGAACTCGCCGGCGGCCGCCCGGTGGTGCACGCGGCGGCACTGGCCCGGCGCGCGTTGCTGACAGTCCATGAGACCGGCAAGGAGCAGCCGGGCGGATCGGCGATGGATGGCGCCCATTGGCATCTGGCGCGGGTCTGGCTCGGGCCGCGCGGTGGCGGCGCCCTATGTGAGCCGGGCAAGCCGACGCGGCCTGCCCGCCGCAACGGGGCTGACAAGGCTTATCTCGACAAGGCGCGGGGGCGGGTGCCGGTGGCGACGGCCGAGCAGTTCGTCGGCCGCCGCCGCGCAATCCAACAAGCGTTGCGCGCCTGGAGCGTCGGCAGTCCCGGCGTGCTGATCCAGGGGATGGGCAATCTCGGCAAATCGAGCTTGGCCGAGCGGATTGCCAGCCGTCTAGACGGGCATACCGTGGTGGTGGTGTTCGAACGCTACGACGCCCACGCGGTTTTCCACGCCCTGATCGCCGCGTTGCCCGAGGATCTCCAGGCCGCCATCGTCGCCAACCATGAGGCGGCGATCATCGACAATCCCGCAGCGTTGAAGCTGGCGCTGCAAAAGCTGTTGAAGGGACCGTTCAGCGGCCACAGCGGCAGCCGGCCAATCCTGCTGATCGTCGACGATCTCGAACGGATTTTGGCCGTTCCGAAGCCGGGGGAGACGGCTACTCCGTTCAAGACTCCAGCCGACAGAGCTGTCATGGGTGCGGTGATCGCCGCCTTCCGCGACGCCGGGCGGGACAGCGCCTCACGGCTGCTGATCACCAGCCGGTATGAATTTGCGCTGACTGACGCACGAGGCGACGATCTGGCGGGGCGCCTCAGCGTGGTCGCGCTGCCGCCGATGGACACAGCGGAGCGGACCAAGCAAATGCGCACGGCGGCGCGGCTGAGCGGGCGGCTGCGCGCGCCCGACACCGACCCCGCTCTCGACCGGTTGGAGGAGCGCATCCGCGTGGCGGCCGGCGGAAATCCTGGCTTGCAGGAAATCCTGACCCGGCCGCTGCTGACGGTCCGCGATCGTTCCGCCGGGATGGCCGCCGCGACACGGGCTGTGGCGGCGGTCGAAGACTATCTGGCCAGCGGCCAAACGCCGGCGGAGGACAGCGCGGCGCAGGAGTTCTTCCAGCGGGTGTCGCTGGAGGCGTTCCGGGCGATGCTGACGCCGACCGAGACGATCCAGCTTCGCGCCGCGACACTGTTCCCGCTGGCGGTGCCGCTGGCGGTTCTGGAGACGGCGGGGCGTGCCGCCGGGATCGCCGACCCGGGCCCGGCGGTCGAGCGGCTCCAGGGTCTGGGATTACTCGACCGCTACCGTGGTTCCGGCGACCGGCCCGAAGGGGCGGTCAACCCGCTGGCCCGGCCGCTGGTGTTGCCCTTGTCTCCGGCAGACGGAACCCTCCTGGCGGCAGCGGTGGTCGGAGACCTGTACGCAGCCTGGGCGGACGACAACGGGCAGCTGTCAAAGACCATCCAGGCCGCCGTGCTCGCCGATCTCGCGCTGCTGGCCGGAGGCCCGCCGGGCATCGTGCAGGCGGCGGTCCTATCGGGTGGGCGCTTCCTGTTCGATGCCGCCCACGAGGCCGAGCGGGCGCTGGATCTGGTGAGGCGGGCAGTCTGCCTGCTCGACCGTTGTGGAACAGCGCCGATGCCCGCGCTGCTGCGGTTTGGCGCACAATGCGCCGAACGGCTTGGCCGAGGGGAGGAGCAGGACGCCTTCCTAGCGCGGGCGGGCTCGGCAACGGACACTAGTCCCCGGCTTGCTGCGATGATTCTGTCCGATCGCGGCGTGCGCCTGATCCAGACCGGCCATCCGGAGGAGGCTGAAACCCTGCTGCGGGAGGCGTCCAAAGAGTTTGAGCGTCTGGGCGACGTGCGTGAGCGCGCGGTAACCGTGGGCAAGATCGCCGACCTGCTCACCACCCGCGGCGAGACCGACGAGGCCCTGCGCATCCGCCGCGAGGAGCAACTCCCCGTCTATGAGCGTCTGGGCGACGTGCGCTCGTGCGCGGTGACCATGGGCAAGATCGCCGATATTCTCACCACCCACGGCGAGACCGACGAGGCCCTGCGCATCCGCCGCGAGGAGCAACTTCCCGTCTATGAGCGCCTGGGCGACGTGCGCTTGCGTGCGGTGACCATGGGCCGGATCGCCGACATCCTCACCACCCGCGGCCAGTTCGACGAGGCCCTAGGGATCCGCCGCGAGGAGCAACTCCCCGTCTTTGAGCGCCTGGGCGACGTGCGCGAGCGCGCGGTGACCATGGGCAAGATCGCCGACATCCTCACCACCCGCGGCCAGTTCGACGAGGCCCTGCGCATCCGCCGCGAGGAGGAGCTCCCCGTCTATGAGCGTCTGGGCGACGTGCGCTTGCGTGCGGTGACCATGGGCCAGATTGCCGACATCCTCACCACCCGCGGCCAGACCAACGAGGCCCTGCGCATCCACCGCGAGGAGCAACTCCCCGTCTTTGAGCGCCTGGGCGACGTGCGCGAGCGCGCGGTGACCATGGGCAAGATCGCCGACATCCTCACCACTCGCGGCGAGACCGACGAGGCTCTGCGCATCCACCTGGATGAGCGGCTGCCGGTGGCCCATAGGATGCAGGACCCGGACAGCCTTGCCCACATCCGCTTTTCCTGCGCCACCATCCGCCTACAGCGCGGCGGGCTGCAAAGCGGTGAGGCCGCGATCATCGCCGAGGAACTCGCCGAGAGTTTCGGGCTATTCCAACGGATCGGACGGGTCGAAAGCATTGGCGTGGTCGGCGCGTTGTTCGGTCAAATTCTGGGGGCGGTCGGGCAGACGGAGGCGGCGCTGAGTGTGCTCGATCAGGCCGCCGATGCCTTCACCATTCTCGGGCACAGCCAAGGTATCGAGCAGGTCCGAAGCATCCAGGCATCCATCGGAAAGGAAGTGGAATGAGCATCACCATCACCATCGCTGGCCCCAACGCCCCGGCGCACGCCGCCGAGGTCGAGGCGTTCCTCGCCGACGCCCTGGCCACCCATGCGGTGCGTCTTCCGCCATCGCAAGACCAAGCCATCCAGCGCGGCGACCCGCTCGCCGTCGCCGCGCTGGTGCTTGCAGTCCCCGGTGCCATAACCGCCACGCTCGACCTTGCCGCTCGCGCCCAACTGGCCAAGCGGATCGACCAACTGCTGGATCGTTTGCGCGGCACGGCGGCACCCGCCGACAGCGTGCGCCTGACCAGCGGCGCGGCGCCCGAACTTGACCTGATCACCGCCAAGCGCGACGCGGTGCTTGATCGACTCGAACAGGCGTCGGATGGGACTGCCAGCGATCCGGCCAAGGGGTAAAGTCCATCCGCTTCCCAAATAGCCGTCCGAGAAGCGATACCAGCCAGATACGCTCTTGTTGGCCCGATGCGTGATGAATCTCCCGCTCAACCTGTCAAGGGCGGGGCGAAGGTGGTGGGCGATGCCATAACACGCACCTTTCCGCGACAGCGAGGCCGCAGGCTCCCAGCCAGCGGCCTTCGCCATTTCCAAGGCGTGGGCAGACCGTTTTGGCACATCGGCAGACGGGCGTTCCGCTCAAGTTCTCGCATCCTGGGCGATCCGGTCATTTTCCTGCTCTGGCCCTGAACTTGGCGTGGTGGGGGCCTCACCCGCTGGGGCAGGAACGCATCCCGTGGTGTCAACCCAGCAATGGAAGTGGTCGAAATCCGATGGCATTTGACTGAATCACTCACTAAAATCCCCTCATGGTTGTTTCAGTCCCTCGATCAATCCATTTGATCGTGGTGATGCCGGCCTTGCTCTAGCCTGGGAAATCGGAGGGGTCATGGTGCAGTTGCGGATCCGGTTGACGGACGACGTCCTGCTCTGTCTGGACGGCGCCACTGTTACCCGCAAGCCCCTGGGTTCAGGCGGGCTGGACCGCATGAAGGGCTGGACCGCCGCCTACGAAGCGGCGGTACGGACGCGGCAACCGGACCGTTTGTCGGCGATCGGCCAGGACATCGCCACGTTGCTCAACGCCGGCGATGGCTGGCTCGACGAGCGCCTGACGCGGCCCGGCCCAGTGTCGCTGGAAATCCAGGCCGACAACGATCGGAACGAGGGTGCGCAGACCCTGCTCGGGGTGCCCTGGGAGCTTCTGGCGTCCGGCGGGCGGTTCCTGGCGGCGAACCCCCACCGGCTCTTCCTGGTCGGCCGCCGTCTGGGCAAGCCCGAGCCCGCCGACGCGCCCGAACATGGTGACCTCGCCGTGCTGTTCATGGCGGCTGAGGTCGAAGGCCAGCACGTGCTCGACTACGAACGCGAGGAGGCCGCTTTTCTCGACGCCACCCGCGGTTTGAACGCCCACCTCGCGATCGAGGAAAGCGGCAGCGCGGCGGGCCTTGCTCTGCGCCTGAAGCAAACCCGGCGCTGGGAGGCGCTCCACCTCACCGGGCATGGCGATTTGGGCGCGAGCGGCCCCTATCTGGCACTGGAAACCGAAGAGGGCGCCTGCGACCGGGTCGATGCCGGGCGGCTTTGCGCCTTGCTTGGCGATGAGGAGCGGATGCCCCGACTGGTCTTCCTGTCGGCCTGCCGGACCGCCGAGCGTCCGGGCAGCGGCACCGCCTGCTTCGTCCAGGCGCTGGTCGGCGCCGGAGTCGCCAACACAGTGGGTTGGGATGGCTCAGTCCAAGATGGCGACGCCATCCGCTTCGCCGAAACCTTCTACGGCGAACTCGCCGGTGGCCGGCCGGTGGTCCATGCGGCGGCACTGGCTCGACGCGCGTTGCTGACGGTCTATGAATCCAGCAGGACGCAGCCAGGTGGAACGGCGATAGACGGCGCCCATTGGCATCTGGCGCGGGTCTGGCTCGGGCCGCGCGGTGGCGGCTCCCTGTGCGAGCCGGGCAAGCCGACACGGCCTGCCCGCCGCAACGGGGCTGACAAGGCTTATCTCGACAAGGCGCGGGGGCGGGTGCCGGTGGCGACGGCCGAACAGTTCGTCGGCCGCCGCCGCGCAATTCAGCAAGCGTTGCGCGCCTGGAGCGTCGGTAGTCCCGGTGTGCTGATCCAGGGGATGGGCAATCTCGGCAAATCGAGCCTGGCCGAGCGGATCGCCAGCCGTTTGGACGGGCACGCAGTGGTTGTGGTGTTCGAACGCTACGACGCCCACGCGGTTTTCCATGCTCTGGTCGCCGCGTTGCCCGAAGATCTCCAGGCCGCCATCGTGGCGGCACATGAGGCGGCGATCGTCGACAATCCCGTGGCGTTGAAGCTGGCGCTGCAAAAGCTGTTGAAGGGGCCGTTCAGCGGCCATGGCGGCAGCCGGCCGATCCTGCTGATCGTCGACGATCTCGAACGGATCCTGGCCGTTCCGAAGCCGGGGGAGACGGCCACCCCGTTCAAGACCCCGGCCGACGGTGCCGTCATGGGCGCGGTGATCGCCGCCTTCCGCGACGCCGGGCGGGACAGCGCCTCGCGGCTGCTGATCACCAGCCGGTATGAGTTCGCGTTGACCGACGCGCAGGGCGACGATCTGGCGGGGCGCCTCAGCGTGGTCGCGCTGCCGCCGATGGACGAGGCGCAGCGGACCAAGCAGATGCGCACGGCGGCGCGGCTGAGCGGGCGGCTGCGCGCGCCCGGCGCCGACCCCGCTCTCGACCGGCTGGAGGAGCGCATCCGCGCGGCGGCCGGCGGCAATCCCGGCTTGCAGGAAATCCTGACCCGGCCGTTGCTGACGGTTCGCGACCGCGCCGCCGGGATGGCCGCCGCGACGCGGGCGGCGGCGACGGTGGAAGATTATCTGGCCAGCGGCCAAAGGCCGGCGGAGGACAGCGCGGCGCAGGAGTTCTTCCAGCGGGTGTCGCTGGAGGCGTTCCGGGCGATGCTGGCGCCGACCGAGACGATCCAGCTTCGCGCCGCGACACTGTTCCCGCTGGCGGTGCCGCTGACGGTGCTGGAGGAGGCGGGCCGTGCCGCCGGCATCGCCGACCCGGGCCCGGCGGTGGAACGGCTTCAGGGACTGGGGTTGCTCGACCGCTACCGTGGCCACGGCGACCAGCCCGACGGAGCGGTCAATCCGCTGGCCCGGCCGTTGGTGCTGCCCTTGTCACCCGCTGACCAAACCCTTCTGGCAGCGGCGGTGGTTGGCGACTTGCACGCCGCCTGGGCGGACGACAACGGGCAACTGCCGGCTAATCTTCAGGCCGTCGCGCTCGCCGATCTCGCGCTGCTGGCTGAAAGACCGCCGGACATCGTGCAGGCGGCGGTTCTGTCGGGTGGGCGATTCCTGTTCGACACCGCTCATGATGTCGAACGGGCGCTGGATCTGGTGAGGCGGGCCGTCGGCTTGCTCGACCGTTGTGGAACAGCGCCGATGCCCGCGCTGCTGCGGTTTGGCGCACAATGCGCCGAACGGCTTGGTCGGGGGGAGGAGCAGGACGCCTTCCTAGCGCGGGCGGCTTCGGCAACGGACATTGATCCGCACCTTGCCGCCATGATCCTATCCGATCGCGGCAAGCGCCTGATTCAGACCGGCCACCCGGAGGAGGCCGAAGCCCTGCTGTACGAGGCGTCCGAACGGTTCCAGAGCCTGGGCGACGTGCGCGAGCGCGCGATAACCATGGGCCAGATCGCCGAAGTCCTCACCACCCGCGGCGAGACCGACGAGGCCCTGCGCATCCGACGCGAGGAGGAACTCCCCATCTATGAGCGCCTGGGCGACGTGCGCTCGCGCGCGGTGACGATGGGCCAGATCGCCGAAATCCTCACCATCCGCGGCGAGACCGACGAGGCCCTGCGCATCCGACGCGAAGAGGAACTCCCCGTCTATGAGCGCCTGGGCGACGTGCGCGAGCGCGCTGTGACCATGGGCCAGATCGCCGACATCCTCACCACCCGTGGCCAGACCGACGAGGCCCTGCGCATCCGACGCGAGGAGGAACTCCCCGTCTATGAGCGCCTGGGCGACGTGCGCGAGCGCGCGATAACCATGGGCCGGATCGCCGAAGTCCTCACCACCCGCGGCGAGACCGACGAGGCCCTGCGCATCCGACGCGAGGAACAGCTTCCCGTCTTTGAGCGTCTGGGCGACGTGCGCTCGCGCGCGGTGACCATGGGCAAGATTGCCGACATCCTCACCATCCGTGGCCAGGCCGACGAGGCCCTGCGCATCCGACACGAGGAACAGCTTCCCGTCTTTGAGCGCTTGGGCGACGTGCGTTCGCGTGCGGTGACCATGGGCAAGATTGCCGACATCCTGACTATCCGCGGCCAGACCGACGAGGCCCTGCGCATCCGACGCGAGGAGGAACTCCCCGTCTATGAGCGCCTGGGCGACGTGCGCTCGCGCGCCATGACCATGGGCCAGATTGCCGACATCCTCACCACCCGTGGCCAGACCGACGAGGCCCTGCGCATCCGACGCGAGGAGCAACTCCCCATCTTTGGGCGCCTCGGTGACGTGCGCTCGCGCGCCATTGCCATGGGCCAGATTGCCGACATCCTGACTATCCGCGGCGAGACCGACGAGGCCCTGCGCATCCGACGCGAGGAGGAACTCCCCGTCTATGAGCGCCTGGGCGACGTGCGCTCGCGCGCGGTGACCATGAGCCAAATCGCCGACATCCTCACCACCCGCGGCCAGACCGACGAAGCTCTGCGCATCAAGTTGAATGAGTGCTTGCCGGTGGCTCAGCAGATGCAGGATCTGGACAGCCTCGCCCACATCCGCTTCTCCTGTGCCACCATCCGCCTCCAGCGCGGCGGGCTGCAAAGCGGAGAGGCCGCGACGATCGCCAAGGAGCTCGCCGAGAGTTTCGGCCTCCTCCAACGGACCGGGCGGGTCGAAGGCATTGGCGTGGTCGGCGCGCTGTTCGGTCAAATTCTGGCAGCGGTCGGGCAGACGGAGGCGGCGCTGAGTGTGCTCGATCAGGCCGCCGATGCCTTCACCACGCTCGGGCACAGCCAGGGCGTTGAACAGGTCCGAACCATCCAGGCTATCATCCGAAAGGCAGCGAAATGAGCATCACCATTACCATCGCCGGACCCAACTCCCCGGCGCTCGCCGCCGAGGTCGAGGCTTTCCTCGCCGACGCCCTCGCCACCCAGGCGGAGCGCCTCCCGCTGCCGGAAGACCAAGGCATCCGACGCGGCGATCCGCTCGCCGTCGCCGCGCTGGTGCTCGCGGTCCCCGGTGCCATCGCCGCCACGCTTGACCTCGCCGCCCGAGTCCGGCTGGCCGAGCGGGTCGACCGGCTGCTGGAGCGTGTGCGCGGCACGGCGGCACCCGCCGACAGCGTGCGCCTAATCAGCGACGCGGCACCTGAACTCGACCTGATCACCGCCAAGCGGGACGAGGTGCTCGACCGGCTCGAACATGCGCCGGATGGGACCACCAGCGATCAGACCAAGGGGTAAAGGCCATCTGCTCCCCGGTGAGCCGGCCGAGGAGCGATGCCAGCCAGATACGCCCTTGTTGGCCCGATGCGTGATGAATCTCCCACTCAACCTGTCAGGGGCGGGGCGATGGTGGTGGGTGGTGCCAGAACACGTACCTATTCGCGACAGCGAGGCCGCCGGCACCCAGCCAGCGGTCTTTGCCGTTTCCGGGGCATGGGTCGACCTGTGGTGTCGTCGAACGTTGACCTGCCAACAAACCTTTCGCCGACGGAATTGCGACGCCCGCATATAACAGGACAAGTGTCCCAAAATGCACAAAGTCGAAGATCACTTTCGTGTAGTGACCCCATGTCTGCGGTCATCATGGCGCAGGTCGTCAGAACATCCAAGCCTTCACCCCACCGGCATCTTCCCACCCCGCCGCATCACCACAACCTTCCCGTCGCTTCGCGCGGCCCGCTCCTCCGCCAGCGCCGCCGTCAGCCGGGTGACTTCCTTTTCGGTTTCCCGTAGGGCGATGGTGAGAACCGTCACCTGGGAGGCGAGCGCCCGCAGGGCCCGCCGCTCCTCTCTGACATTGACGTCCGGATTGATTCCGGGCCGCACCTGCTCCGCATCCCTTTCGGCAGCGTCCTTGCGCGCTTCTACGGCAGCCTGAAACCGCTTAATGATGTCTGTCGCCCGGTTCGCCGTTGCTCGCCCGACGCTGGCCTCCTTGGCGAGATTCACGACGGTCAGCGCGCCGTCGGTGTACAGGGACTTTCCCTCTAGGAGGCGCAGCATAGCCGTCTCCAGCGCCGCTCTTGTGGAACCCTTGACGCTCATGGCTGATATCCTGCCACGGGCGTGAGAAGCGCCTGGAAGCGCCGAGACTGGTCGTCCAGGATCGTGCGTTGGGTAGGCGACATCCCGCGCCCGGCGCGTAGCTCCCTGATCTCTTCGATGGCATCCTGGATGGCTGGTGCATGGACCTTCCAACGGCAGGCGTTGGCGCAGGCCAGTTCATCGCAATTCGCGAGGATCGGTTGGTCCTTGCGCTCCGATCGCGCGAGGCACAGCGCGGTGTCCGCGTTGAAGAAACAGTGGCTGTAGACGCCGGGGTAAAGATGGACCGCCAAGTTGGCCAGCATTCTTTTTAGGCGCCGATCATCGACCACTTCAGCGCCGTCCTGTTCCAGTACCCGCTCAACGTGCTCGAACTCAGCAGTCAGCGTACCCGCCCTGCCTCCGGCCGGAAGAACCCCGCGCTTGTGGTCCGCGTACAGCTCAACGATGTCGCCCAGTCGCGCGAGGGCTTGTTCCCGTTCGACCTCGGCCCGGAAGCCGGACGCCGACGTTCCCGCATAACCTTCGAACGTGATGTGGGAGAGGTGCCCGTACTGGATCATCCCGGCGACGGTTCCGAAGGGCCTATTAGCGATGTACCACGCGATGGTTCGGCGGAATTGCCTCGACAGCAGATGCCACTTCACAGTGAACATCATGTCCTGGGCTGCTTTGCGCTCGGTGTCCGTCCCTGCGTCTTGCATCATCTTCTCGGCCAACGCGTTGCAGGCCACCATAAAGCGGTTGAGGTAGAGGTTCACGCGCCCCTTCAGCGCCTGTATCGTGCCTTCACGATTGTGCGAGACCTTACCGAAGAGTTCCGGCCCAAGTTCGAAGGCGCGCACGATGGATTCCAGCACCTCGACCGCGCGCGCCGCAACCGCGATGGTGACCCAAACCTTCGGTTGCGCTTCCCCTCCGTTCGCTTTCGTGGTCTCGCCGTGAATTCGATACCGGGTCACCCGCTTGGTCACCGGATCAACGACTCGTTCGACGCACCCTGCCCGGAGCGACTGCACCTCGCCATCCCGCATGCCCGTGAAGTAGGCAATCACAATGTAGCACGCGATCTGAACAAACTTGAGGCTCTGCCACAGAACGTTCCGGTCTAGTGCGGTCGTCCACGGCGTCCGCGACCCGGGAACGCAGGCGGGTGCCACATCGTAGTGGTTCGAAGTGAGCGCCAACTTGCGTTCGGTCACCGCAGCATGGATGACCTCCTGCTGGCGAAACAGATCCCGCTCCGGAATTCCGAGGATTCTTGCGTACGCGCGGCAACTCACGCCACCAAGCGTCACGGATCCGTTGTTCCATCGTTCCAGCACCTGTGGAAGCGGAATCTCGGCACGTTCCCGGCGGGCAAGGTCCTCATCGATGATAATCCTCACCTTTCTTTTGACCTCCCCCCGCTCTCCAGTACGATTCTGGTCCCATGCCGTCAACGCACTTTCGCGTTGGCTTTCTTCTTGCGTCGCCCGGAGAATGTCCGGCGCAACCTGATCCATATAGAAGAGAGCCCATTTCAGAAGCGGACCGATTACCTGCTCTGGAATTCGTAACGTTTCGTTTTCAGCCTTCTCCTGGACGGCCACTCCAGTGATCGTTTTGACTGATGCTCCGCAGAATGGATCGCCCTGGAAGACCTTCTCGGTTGTTCGGTCCGCATAGAACGCAATCCGGCGAATTACGCCCACGATCTTCGTCAGGTGTTCGGCCGATACCTCCTTGTCCACGAACTTTTTGACGAACAATTGAGCGTCCGCCTTCATGACTTCCGCGATGCGCTTTCCCAGCACATCTTCAACAAAGGCAAGGAACTGTGCCGCGCAGCGAATCGAAGTAGCAACCGCTGACGGCGCGATCAATCGCAACGGAGTGCCGCTGCCTCGAAGGTTGTAGCTCATGCAATTGACGGCAAATTCTTTCAGGAACACGGTTCTCCTGGGGATGCCCGCGTCCCAGAGACTGAAGTCGAGCTTGGCGCTGCTGTCAGGCGTTGAAGCGCACGCGACAGCCTTTCGGAGGTTCCACACTGGATCCCCGAATGTCACCGTGAGCTTGGGGTGGATCAGCGAATGGTCGGCGTAATGACGAGAAACTGCCTGCAGGTCTTTCTCGGCGGTGGAACGGTTGCCAATCATGGTCACGTCCCTCTCAATTGCAGAAGCACGTCGAGGCCGCCGTCATCCCCGTTCACGACCCTTACGCCGGCGGCGGCAATCACATCGGCTGGGAAGCGCGGCAAGATGAACTCCATTATTCGCTGGTAACTCGCTTCATACCGCACGCGCCAGTCTGCGTCGCCCATACAGCTTCTCTCATTCTCCATCGTCGCCTTGAAGCGGAGGATGTTCGGCAACTTTCGGCTGGTGATCACCGCATTCCGACAAAGAAGGCACATTTCAATGGGAGATGGGCAGACATCTCCCTCAGTTCCGAACGGGGAATTCCGCAGGTTGGCGCACGACGCAAGCCACACGTCGGCATCACCGCGCAGGATGGCTTCGCTGTCGGGATTATCAGCCAAAGGCCCCATCTCGGCGCCCCCTGCAAGCGCCCGCTCGACATCGTCGTCCGTCAACACGAGCGGAGCCATGGCGGCCGAAAAGGCGTCGGATAGACCTTCGGCAATGACATCTTCGTGCATGCCATGAAGCGACGGGATCGAGGCGTAATGCTTCACCGCTACGCCTTCCGTATGGTCGGAAGCAAATGCTTTCACATGGCCCAGTGCACGCCGGTACTCCTCACGCTTGATCGATTTCCGCATTTGCCCAGGGTGGGGCGCCTCGATTACTTTTCCGCTTGGTTCTATCAGCGGATTGATGGCGAAGAATTTTTGCCAAGCCTGTAAGAAGTTGAACTTATCCAGATGGGTTTTCTTCGAGTATCCGCACCAAAGCGCATTCTTTGCATTCTTGCCCCGGACCTTCAGGCATTCCGCCGAGAAGTTGCTCAACTCATGCGCCAAGCGGATGAGACCGCCGGGTGAGGCTGTTCCGCGGCTGTCCACACGCAACGTGCTGGCTGGTGCCCCGGGACGGCGCCCTTTCCGGTATGTCAGTGTCGCTCGCCGTCCGTTGTCGTCTTCAAGGCAGCCTCTGGTCAGGGAGCGCAAGCACTCGTACTCAACCCTGATGGAGGTCCCGAGGGCGATGATAAACGCCATGCAGTCTTGCTCGGAGAGATGCACGTTCCAATGCAGGTCTGACAGCTTGATGTCGCCTACGAAATAGGCGGGCGATGCCTCAACGGCCATCACCGCCGCCTTCCGGTCAACGATCCCCAACTGAATCCTTTCCCATGGCTGCAGAGTGGTCGGATCCTTCTCACGCAAGGAGTTCACCAGACGACGCCCCGCCCGAATGCGCCACGTTGCCGCCCTGATCACTCCTAGAGCCTTCGCGCGCATTTGGCGCAGCATCGGCACGGGTATCGAATCGCGCGGCGCATACTCAGTCTTCTTGTGCGCCGAGATGAACGATAACCTTTTGACCAGCGCCGCCGAGGGAGCCTCGCCTACTGCCCTTTTCCGTTCCCAGTGGGTTTTCAGCGCCCGGATGACAACGCCGAGCATACCATAGCGGCGGGGTGAAGCTTCAGCGTCAAAGGCGTCGATAAGGTTGACATCGACATCGGAGAGTTGCTTGTACCGCCCTTCAGGGTCCACGCTGTCCAGCCAGTTTCCGAAGAAGGCAGACAGATCGTCCTTCGCTCTCTTCAGGGTGGCGGCTGTTTTTACCATCCCGTCCGGCCCGGCAATGTCCTTGAGGGTTTCCGTTAGCTCTGCAGCCATCGGTTGGCGCACGGTTGTAAAGACGATATTGACCGTGCCGCCCGGCAACGTGCTGCTTTGGCCAGCAGCCTCTTCCTCCAACTGGTCGAGGCCCGTTTCAGGTGCAAATGACAGCCGCTTGCCCATTGTCACACTCCTCGGTCCAGCCGGTCGGCCCCGAATGCCCGATCCCATTCCGCCATCGCTTCGTCCACAAGGTCGGACGCCTCGGTGACGTAGGTCAGGTACACGTAGGTCGTTTCGAGGTTACGGTGCCCCATGAGCCTTTGCAGTTCGCGCAAGGGATCCATCATGATCTTCTGCATCAGCACCGGGTTGCGGTGATGCTCCCGGCGAAACTCGACCAGGGTTCCTAGGGTCGCCTTCACTAGGAACGACAGCATCTGCACCGCAAACGTGTGCCGCAGGGTGTGCGGGTGAATGTCGAGGGGACGCCCGTATGCCGCGCACCTGCGCCGTGCTTCGGCGAAGACCTTCTCCCAAGCGCTCAACGTGAGGCAAAGCCCCTGTTCGCCAATCCACAGGGCGAGCGGCTCCAGTTGCCCGTTCAGGGTTCGCTGGATCAGCCGTCGCCGCATGCTGCCGTCGATCCTGTCCAGCTTTCGCACCTGCCCGCCCTCGACGACAACGACTGTTCCGTCGCCGTTGCGGCTTGGCTCGATTACAATCATGGGCTCGCCGCCATCTCCGGCCCGACACGCCTTCACGTACTTCCCCGCCCTTTGCTGGAGCACCAGTTGACGCTCTTCCCGCATGTAGGGGAGCAGGAATCGCTCGAAGACCCGGCGCGACAGACCCAGCGCCCGGCGTTGCCCGTTCTTCGACAGGGCCGAGGCCAAGGGCAGCGTGAGCCTTCTAGGATCTTTCAGTGCCATCGGTGGCGGAAGCTCGTGGGTGAGGGCGAAGGCCGCCTCCTGAAGCCGGGCGCCGCTCGTCACCAAAAACTCGGCGAATGCCGCGTTGCGCAGCGGGAAGCGACCGCAGAACCCGGCATCGACCGTCTTGTCTGGCTGGTGGCCGCGTAGCCCGACGTCTCGGAAGAACTCGTAGTCCGCCAGCGTCACGCATTTGATCCCATTATCGACGCGGCGTTCTGCGAACGCGTTCCGCGAAACGTTCGGCCGATCAATCCTCTCTGCACGATAGCGGAACGGCTTCTCAGCAATTCGCCCACGCTCCTCCGCCCATCCATAGAACCGTTCGCAAGCTGCCAGGATGCGGTTCCAGGTGACTGCCGACACGGCGCAATCTCCCGATGTCCGGCGCCGCTTGAACTGACGGAAGTCGCCCACGGTGCAGTCGAGCAGACCCTTCCCAAGGGCTTGCCGCAGGTAGCGTTTCAGCACCCTGAGATCCTGCGCATAACCATGAATGGACCGCAGCGATGACACGCCGTCAGTTTGGATGTCGAGCAGGAATTGCAAAAGCACCTCATCGACCGTCCCATCATCCTCGACGAACAGCTGCACGCCGTCTGGTGGTAGAAGCCCTTTCGTTCGCAGCGTACTGAGAATACCGAATGGTAGCCCTGGGATGGTATCGGCCTCGTCGATCACCACGCTCATCTGCGCGAGCGACGCCGAGAACTCCAACATATCGGCCATTGGCAGCGCTCCCAGTCGACCGCGTTGCGCGTTTCATAAGAAAATTTTATAGCGATTTCTCTCATTCCGCGCAATACACCGCTGGGAGAATGCGTGCCGTTGAAGCACCGTCGCTTTGAGCCACTGTTGCTGCCCGCCAATCAACCCGACTGCCTCGGCATCTCCAGCGCCGGCCGGGCCGAATACAAGGCGGTTCTGCCCGCCGGCCAGGGGCTGAAATCCGTTGCCGCCCCCATCGTCGACAGCTGGACGACTCCCGGCACCAGCGTGCAGACGGCAGGCGGCTGCGCCCAGGTCGTGGTGCCGAACAGCGTGAAGGCCGGCGTCACCAGCGGCGGTCTGGTACAGTAACCCCCGGCCGCAATCGCAACCGGAGCCCCGCCATGTCCGACATCGCCACCACCGACGAACTGCGCCGCCGCATCGCGCTGGCCCAGGCCGGGGTTGCCGTGCTGGCCCGGCGGGAACCGGACAGCAACTGGCTGAGCAGCATCCAGCGCCAGCTCGACTATGTGGACGGAGCGGCGCGGGACGGGGCCGAGCGGCTCGACCGCGCCGACGAGCTGAATTTCGGCCTGCTCGCCTCCCACTATGTCGACGATGCCGACCCGGCGCTGGCGGCCGAACTTCACGCCATCAGCGCCGCCGCCCGCCGCCTGTTCGGCTTCTGAACGCCATTTTCCTCTGGCGTTCCCGGCACCCCGCTTCGATGATCGCCGTTCCGGACGGCACGGCCGAGCCCGTGCCCCTCCAACAAGATCAAATCGGCAAAATCAAAACGGGAGATGTGCGATGGCGACGGAATCGACCGCTGGGCTGGCCCTGGTTTCCACCTTCTGCCCCGACCGGGTTGGACTGGTGTCCGGCATCACCAGCCACCTGTTCGAACAGGGCATCAACCTGCGCGACGCCACCTTCGCCTCGCTGGGCAGCGGGGCCGAGTTCTCCGCCGTCTGTGAACTGCCCGCCGGCCTGACGGTGGCTGAGGTCCAGGCCAGCCTGTCATCCCTGCCCGTCCTGGCCGGTGCCGAGGTGAAGGTCACCCCCTTCGCCTTCGATCCCCAGCCGGGTCCGCAGGCGATGGTCACCCACCGCGTCGAGGTGTCGGGCGGCGACCAGCCCGGCCTCGTCGCCCGTCTGTCGGAAATCTTCACCCAGTTCGACGCCAACATCGTGCGGCTGGACGCGCAGACCCTGCCCGACCGCGCCGGCGAGCGCTATGTCCTGCGATTCTCGGTCTCGATCCCGCCGGAGCGGGCGGAGGTCTGCCTGTCGGCGGTGGCCAACACCGCGGAAACGCTGGGGCTGACCTGCCGGGCGGAGGCGCTGTGAGGGGGGTTCCCCCTCACCCATGCAGGACTTTCAGCCCGACGATCCCGCCGACGATTGCCGCGATGCACAGCAGCCGCAGCGCGCCGGCGGGTTCGCCGAACAGCATCATGCCGAGCAGGGCAGTGCCGACCGTGCCGATGCCCGTCCACACCGCATAGGCGGTGCCGAGCGGCAGCGTCTTCAGCGCCGCCCCCAGCAGCAGGATGCTTGCCAGCATCGCCGCGGCGGTCAGCACGCTGGGAACCAGACGGGTGAAGCCTTCGGTGTATTTCAGGCCGACGGCCCAACCGATTTCGAAAAGACCGGCGAAGAACAGCGTGACCCACGCCATGACGGTACCCTCCGTCCTGGAATGGCGGGGTCGTCCCCACCCGGTTGGCCTCTGCAATCGGCGGGGTCGTCCCCGCGGGCCTGACCGCAGATAGGACAGCCCGCCCATCTGGTCAAGACCGGCGGGTCAGGGTGGGCGGCGAATGTTGCATCGCCACGCCGGCCCGTGCAGGATGGGGTTCCTGAATGGTTCCCCCCTTCGCCGCTGGTGGTGCTGGGGGCTTTCGACGTTGGACTGCAATGACCGAAAACGGCCCCGACACGGCTTCCGAGGCACCGGCTCCCGAGAAGGCCGAATCGCTTGAAAACCGGCGCAAGCGGCTGCGCTTCCGCTCCTGGCACCGCGGCACGCGCGAGATGGATCTGCTGATGGGAAGCTTCGCCGACGCCCATGTCGGCGACTTCGACCACGCCATGCTCGACCGCTTCGAGGCGCTGCTGGAGCTTGGCGATCCCGATCTCTACGACTGGATGTCGGGCCGCGAGCCGGTCCCGGCGGAGCATGACAATGACGTGATGCGCCTGTTGACGACGTTCCGTTACACACCACGTCAAGGCTCCTGATGGAGCCCGGTCAGGGCTCCCCCTCAAGCACTTCCCTTCTCCGAGGCATCCTCCTTTGGTCAGTTACGATCTCCAGCCCGGCCGCGCCGGCCGACTCCTGATCGGCGGCGCGCCCGAGGGTCATGACGCCCGCATCCTGGCGGAGCTTGCGCAGAAGGCCGGCGGCTACGGCCTGCTGCATGTGGCGCTGGACGACACGCGCTGCGCCCTGCTGGCGGAGGCGCTGGCCTTCTTCGCGCCGAAGCTGGAGGTGCTGACCTTCCCGGCCTGGGACTGCCTGCCCTATGACCGGGTGTCGCCGAACGGCGGCATCGTCGCCCGGCGCATCGACACGCTGACCCGGCTGATCGCACGGCGCGATGCGGCCTCGAACCGTGACGGTCTGGCGCCGCTGATCGTGCTGACCACGGTCAACGCCGTGGTGCAGAAGGTGCCGCCGCGCAGCGCCTTCAAGAACGCGGTGTTCTCGGCCAAGTTGCGCGACCGGATCGACCTGGAGAAGCTCCAGCGCTATCTCGCCGGCAACGGCTACACCCGCGCCCAGACGGTGCGGGAGCCCGGCGAGTTCGCCGTGCGCGGCGGCATCGTCGACCTGTTCCCGCCCGGCACCGAGGAGCCGCTGCGCCTCGACCTGTTCGGCGACGAACTGGAGGGCGTGCGCGCCTTCGATCCGATGACCCAGCGCACCACCGACAAGCGGGACAGCGTCGAGCTGAAGCCGATGTCGGAGGTCTTCCTCGACGAGGCCGGGATTGCCCGCTTCCGCTCCGGCTACCGCGAGCTTTTCGGTGCTGTGACCGACGACGATCCGCTCTACGAGGCGATCTCGGCCGGGCGCAGCTATGGCGGGATGGAGCATTGGCTGCCGCTGTTCCACGAGAGCATGGACACGGTGCTGGACTATCTGACGCGCGGCATCGTCAGCCTGGACCATCAGGCCAACGAGGCGCGCGACGCCCGCATCGCCCAGGTGGTGGATTTCCACGCCTCGCGCGAGTCGATGATGACCATCGAGAAGCGGGCGGGCTCGCCGGTCTACAAGCCGGTGCCGGTCGCCTCGATGTTCCTCGACACCACCGGCTGGGACGCGCTGCTGGGCGAGCGCGCGGTGGCGCAACTTCAGATCTTCTCCACGCCCCCGGGCATCAAGGGGACCGTCGACGCCGGCGGCAAGCGCGGCCACGATTTCGCGGAGGAGCGCAACCGCCCCGACGTGAATGTCTTCGACGCGGTGAAGGACCATATCCGCAGCTTGCGCGCCGACGGGCGCCGCGTGCTGATCGCCGGCTATTCCGCCGGGTCGCGCGACCGCCTGTCCAACGTGCTGGCCGACCACGGCATCCCCGGCCTGGAGCCGGCGGAAAGCATGGAGGATGTCCGCCGCTTCGACCGCGGCGTCATCGGCACCATCGTGCTGGGGATGGAGCATGGCTTCACCTCCGCCGATATGGCCGTCATCACCGAACAGGACATCCTCGGCGACCGTCTGGTCCGCCCGGCCAAGAAGAAGCGCAAGGCCGCCAACTTCATCGCCGAGCATTCGGCCCTGCATGAGGGCGACATCGTCGTCCACATGGACCACGGCATCGGCCGTTACGATGGGCTGGAGACGCTGGAGGTCACCGGCGCGCCGCACGACTGCCTGCGCCTGGTCTATGAGGGCGGCGACAAGCTGTATGTGCCGGTCGAGAACATCGAGGTGCTGTCGCGCTACGGCTCGGAAGACGCGAATGTCCAGCTCGACAAGCTGGGCGGCGCCGGTTGGCAGGGCCGCAAGGCGCGGGTCAAGAAGCGCCTGAAGGACATGGCCGAAGCCCTGCTGAAGATCGCGGCGGAGCGCATGCTGAAGAAGGCCGACCCGGTGCTGACCCCGGAAGGCGTCTATCAGGAGTTCGCCGCGCGCTTCCCCTACCCCGAGACCGACGACCAGCTGAAGGCGATCGAGGACATCTTCACCGACCTCGGCAGCGGCCGGCCGATGGACCGGCTGGTCTGCGGCGACGTCGGCTTCGGCAAGACCGAAGTGGCGCTGCGCGCCGCCTTCATGGTGGCGATGAGCGGCAAGCAGGTCGCCGTCGTCGTGCCGACCACCCTGCTGGCCCGCCAGCATTTCCGCACCTTCTCCAGCCGCTTCGCCGGCCTGCCGGTGCGCGTGGTGCAGCTGTCGCGCATGGTCACCGCCCGCGAACAGACGCTGGTGAAGAAGGAGCTGGCGGAGGGCACCGCCGACATCGTCGTCGGCACCCATGCCCTGCTCGCCAAGGGCCTCGACTTCAAGCGGCTGGGCATGGTGATCGTCGACGAGGAGCAGCATTTCGGCGTGAAGCAGAAGGAGCGGCTGAAGGAACTGCGCGCCGACATCCATGTGCTGACGCTGACCGCCACGCCGATCCCGCGCACGCTCCAGATGGCGCTGTCCGGCGTGCGCGAGCTGTCGCTGATCGCCACTCCGCCGGTCGACCGTCTGGCGGTGCGCACCTTCGTCCTGCCCTACGACCCGGTGGTGATCCGCGAGGCGATCCTGCGCGAGCATTACCGCGGCGGCCAGACCTTCTATGTCTGCCCGCGCATCGAGGATCTGGCGAAGGTGGCCGAGCGGGTGCGCGAACTGGTGCCGGAGGTCAAGATCGTCACCGCCCACGGCCAGATGCCGGCCAGCGAGCTGGAAGACGTGATGACCGCCTTCGACGAGGGCAAGTTCGAGGTCCTGCTCGCCACCAACATCATCGAGAGCGGCCTGGACATTCCCAACGCCAACACGCTGATCGTCCACCGCGCCGACCTGTTCGGGCTGGCGCAGCTCTACCAGATCCGCGGGCGCGTCGGCCGGTCGAAGAAGCGCGGCTACGCCTATCTGACCTATGCGCCGAACAAGCCGCTGAACGCCACCGCCCAGCAGCGCCTGCACGTCATCGAGACGCTGGACAGCTTGGGCGCCGGCTTCCAGCTGGCCAGCCACGACATGGACATCCGCGGCGCCGGCAACCTGCTCGGCGAGGAGCAGTCGGGTCAGGTGCGCGAGGTCGGCGTCGAGCTGTATCAGCAGATGCTGGAGGAGGCCGTCGCCAACGCGCGGGCCTCCATGCAGGAGGGGGCGGTCGCCGCCGCGGCGGCGCAGGACTGGGTGCCGCAGATCAACCTGGGCACGCCGGTGCTGATCCCGGAGAGCTATGTCCCCGACCTGACGGTGCGGCTGTCGCTCTACCGCCGCATCGCCGATCTGGTCGACCGGGCGGAGGTGGACGGCTTCGCCGCCGAGCTGATCGACCGCTTCGGCAAGCTGCCGGAGGAGGTGGAGAATCTGCTGGACGTCGTCACCGTCAAGCGCTGGTGCAAACAGGCCAACATCGACCGGGTCGATGCCGGGCCGAAGGGGCTGGTGCTGGCCTTCCACGACAATTTCTATGCGGAGCCGGCCAAGCTGCTGACCTACATCGCCCAGCACCTGACGCTGATGAAGCTGCGGCCCGACCACAAGCTGGTCTATGTCCGCGAATGGCCCGATCCGCAGGCCCGCGTGCGCAGCGTGCAGAAGCTGGTCAAGGATCTGGCGGAGATGGCGTCGGGCGGCGGCGTGCCGCGCGGCGAGACCCCGCCGCCGCCCCCTCCCCCGCCGCCGCCGAAACCGACAGGGGCCAAGATCGCCTCTCGCTTCGGCACGCCGTCGCGGTTCGGCCGTCCGACCGGGCGGCGCTGAGATGGATGAGCTGATCCGCAACGTGTCGCTGGCCCGCCGTCTGGCCATCGGCGACCGGCGTGCAATGGGCGATGCCCCCTCCGTTGCCGACGAGGTGGCGGCCGACCGCGGCAAGCTGGCGGAACTGGTCGGCTGCCTGTTCGACGGGAACGCCAGCGTGCGCATGCGCGCCGCCGACGCGCTGGAACGGGTGTCGCGCGGCAATGCCGGCTGGCTCGACCCCTATGTCGAGCATCTGCTGACCGATGCCGTCGCCATCGAGCAGGCCGAGGTGCGCTGGCACATCGCGCAGATCGTGCCGCGCCTGACCATGACGGAGGAGCAGCGCCACCGCGCCGCCGTCCTGCTGGCCGACTGGTTCGAGAACAGCCCCAGCCGCATCGTCCAGACCAGCGCCCTGCAGGCGGTGGTCGATCTGGCCGAATCGGACGCGGACTTGCGCGCCACCTCGGCGGAGATGCTGGGCCGCGCCATGCGCTCCGGCGTGCCGTCGCTGGCCGCCCGCGCCCGGCGCATCCTGAAGCCCTTCGAGGTGGACGAGGCGACGCTGACCGCGGCACTGGTGCGGGAGCAGACCGGCCTGACCCTGTCGATCCTGCCCGACCGTCTGGCGGTGGCGCAGCTGCCGCCGGGCAGCGGCCTGCCGGACTGGCTCGACTGGACCGACCCGCTGGTCGGCGCCACCCGCACCGGCGAGGAGCTGTCGATCCTTTGCCGGGAGGAGCGCGTTCCGGACGGGGTGAAGGCCGAACGCGGCTGGCGCGCCTTCCGGGTGGAGGGCGTGGTCGATTTCAGCCTGTTCGGCATCCTGGCCCGCATCGCCGTACCGCTGGCCCAGGCCCATCTGCCGATCTTCGCGATCTCCACCTACAGCACCGACTATGTGCTGGTCCGCGCCGACGACCTGGACAAGGCCGCGGACGTGCTGGCGCTGACCTGCACGGTGAAGCGGTAGGGGCGGCCGTCAGGCGCCGCCGCCCTCCCGCTGGCTTTGCTCGGCGATCTCCTTGCGCTCGCCCATCTCCTCCCACTTTTTCTGGACGGGCTTGTCGGGATCGCCGGAGGCCTTGCCGGTCTCATCGACCAGCTTGTCCTCGATCCGCTGGGCGGCGTCGGAAGGGGCATCGGACTGGGTGTCGGAGGTGCGGGAGGCGGGGCGGTCTTCGGTGGCCATGGCGGCGGTCTCCGGATTTTTGCTGAACCCACGAACGGTTCCGTCCTGATAACGACCCGCCCGGCCCGGCGGTTCCGCTCCCGTTTCAAAAATTGCATGTAGAAAAGAAATACAATTTTTCTGTTGCCGGGGCTTATTTATCACAGCGACAGTGGGGTTATCGAACATCAACCCCCGCGCGCAGAGGTTTCCCCCATGAACGCGTCTCGCCTGTCGATGCTGGCGGCAGCCGGCCTGTTGCCACTGACCTTGCTCGGCGCCTGCGCGCCGGCTCTGCCGACACCGGCCCCCACCAAGGAAGCGGTCTGGCTCGACCAGAACTGGAAGCCGGGCGAGCGCTATTGGTATCACCATGCCAGCCAGGGCACCTCGACCTTCCCGATCCCCTATTCCTGGTTCACGGCGCTGGAGCAGCCGGACATCCGGGTCTTCGGCGAACCCAGGATGCTGGCCGACGAATCCTATCTGCAGCAGTTCGGCTTCATTCCCAGCCCGAAGCGGCTGGACGGTGCCGCAGCGCCGGATTACGGCTATGGGGCGGAGCCGGGCTCGGCCAAGGCGGTGCTGGCCGCCTACAACCAGTCGGAGGAAGAGGTCAACCCGGATGGCCTGCCGGTCGGCTTCGCCCGCACCAAGGGCTATGTCGACCCGACCACCGGCAAGCCGCTGCCCGACCAGATCGGCCTGACCTGCGCCGCCTGCCACACCGGCCACATCGAGTATAACGGTGTCAGCCTGCGCATCGACGGCGCGCCGGCCGTCATCAACCTGGATGCGCTGACGGCGGCGCTGGGCTATTCGCTCGCCTACACCAAGGTCCTGCCCGGCCGGTTCGACCGCTTCGCCGATCGCGTGCTCGGCCCCAACCGCACCGCCGAACAGACGGCCGCCCTGCGCGAGCAGTTCGAGCAGACGCTGACCACCCTGGAAACCCTGGCGAAGCGCGGCGCGGCGCAGAGCGGCAATCCGGCGGTCACCGAGGGCTTCAACCGTCTGGACGCGCTGACCCGCATCGGCAACACCGTCTTCACCAACGACCTGCTGAACGGCAAGGTGGAGTTCGATCCCTTCACCAACGTCGCCGCCATCACGGCACCGGTGAAGTATCCGCACATCTGGAACGCCTCCTGGTTCGACTGGGTGCAGTACGACGCCTCGATCATGCAGCCGATGGTGCGCAACGCCGGCGAGGCGATGGGCGTGGCGGCGCGGGTGAACCTGTCGAACCCCGACCGCAAGCTCTACGCCTCCTCCGTTCCGGTCGACACCCTCTACAGGATGGAGGAACTGCTGGCCGGTCCCAACCCGCGGACCCGCAAGCCTGACGGCAGCATCACCGGCTTCCAGGGGCTGACCGCGCCGAAATGGCCGCAAGCCGTCCTCGGCACCGTCGATGAGGCCAAGCGGGCGCGCGGCGCGGGCCTGTACCAGGAGCTGTGCCAGGGCTGCCACCTGCCGCCGGTCGACAGCCCGGCCTTCTGGGATGCGAAATACTGGACCAAGCCGAACGCCGCCAAGCAGAGCTACCTGAAGGTCACGCCGATCAATGTCGGCACCGACCCGGCCCAGGCCAACATCCTGCAGACCCGGACGGTGCAGCTGCCCGCCTTCCTGAAGGTCGATCCATCCAGCCTGTGCAACGGCAAGCCGGGCGAACCGGTCACGAAGGCCAGTTTCGCGGAGGCGCTGGGCTATGTCGTCCAGAAGACGGCCGAGACCGCCTATGACGAGAACAAGATCCCGCCCGCCAAGCGGGAGGAGATGAACGGCTTCCGTCCGAACTGCCTGCAGGCGGAAGCGGGCTACAAGGCCCGTCCGCTGGATGGCATCTGGGCCGCCGGCCCCTACCTGCACAACGGCTCGGTCCCCACGCTCTACGACCTGCTGTCGCCGCTGGCCGAGCGGCCGAAGAGCTTCTGCCTCGGCCTGCGCAGCTTCGATCCGGTGAAGGTCGGCTACCGGACCGACTGCGCCGACGGCACCTTCACGCTGGACACCAAGATCCCTGGCAACACCAATGTCGGGCACCAGTTCGTCGGGTCCGGTGTCGCCGGCAGCGGCATCATCGGCCGCGGCCTGTCCGAGCAGGAGCGCTGGGATCTGGTGGAATATCTGAAGACCCTGTAACGCCCGCCCCCCGCCGGCTCGGCCCCGCGACCGGGCCGGCGGTCAGTCCTCCGCATGCAGCGCGTCGGCCAGCCGTTGCGCCAAGGCCGCCGCGTCGGCCGGCTCGTACGGCTCGGCATGGCCGGCCCCCCAGACCGGCCCCGGCCATGCCGGATCGCCGCGCGTCCGCCCGATCACATGGACGTGCAGCTGCGGCACCATGTTGCCCAGCGCCCCGACATTCATCTTGTCCGGCGCGAACATCCGCTCCACCACGCGGGACGCCAGCGCGATCTCCCGCATCAGCGTCGCCTGATCCCCGCCGTCCAGCCGATGGATCTCCACCGCGCCCTCGCGCATCGGCACCAGGATCAGCCAGGGCCACAGCCGGTTGTTCATCAGCAGGACCCGGCAAAGCTCCAGATCGGTCACAGGGCAGGTATCGGCCTGTAGCCGTTCGTTAAGGGAAAACATGCTTCACTCCTCTCTGATACTGACCGGAAGCATCGTCCGGGAATAATCCGGAGGCTGCCCTGTTGTAGCCGGCAGTGGCGGGCCAACCGCGAAGCTTGTATAGAAGGCCGTGCGCGCCGGCCATACGGCACGGGCGGCATTCGTTGGACGATTTTAGAGAGTTCGGTCCGAGGCAATGGTCGGGGCGGCAACGATCCCCTTGCGCCATTTCCGCGGGCCGTATCCATGTTTTCCGGTGCGGCGAGCGAGAACGACCCACATGCGCAAATCGGCCTTTGCGGTTCTGATCCTGGTGATCCTCGGCAACATCGCCTTTTGGGCGCTGTGGAACCGTCCGGTGGACGAGCGGTCCTGGGCCGGCGCCATCACCGGCGTCGCCTACACCCCCTTCCATTCGGACAAGAGCCCGTCGAAGGGCGACAAGGCGTCCGCCGAAGACATCGAGAAGGACATGACGGCGCTGGAAGGTGCTGTGAAGGCCGTCAGAACCTATTCGACCACCGACGGCTCGGAAATGGTCGCGGCCATCGCCGCCAAGCACGGCCTGCCGGTGACCGCCGGCGCCTGGACCGCCGGCAAGCCGGAGATCGACGAGCCGGAACTGGCCGGCCTGATCAAGCTCGCCCGTGCCAACAGCAACGTCCGCCGCGTGCTGGTCGGCAACGAGGCGATCCTGCGCGCCGACCTGACGGTCCCGCAGGCCATCGAGTACGTCAAGCGGGTGAAGAAGAAGGTCAACGTCCCGGTCTCCATCGCCGAGCCGTGGCACGTCTGGCTGAAGAACCCCGAACTGGCCGACGCGGTGGACTTCCTGGCCGTCCATCTTCTGCCCTACTGGGAAGGCGTGCCGGTCGACCAGTCGGTCGATTACGCCATGTTCCGCTACAACGAGCTGAAGGCGAAATTCCCGAACAAGCACATCCTGATCGGTGAGATCGGCTGGCCGGCCGACGGCCCGTGGCGCCGCGGCGCCGAGGCGAGCCAGGTCAATCAGGCCAAGTTCATCCGCAACTTCCTGAACGTCGCCGCCCAGAACAAGCTCGACTATTTCATCATGGAGGCCTTCGACCAGCCCTGGAAGCGGGAGATCGAAGGCACGGCGGGCACCAGCTGGGGCCTGTGGGACTATCAGCGCAACCCGAAATTCCCGATGATCGGCGGGGTGCACGAGGTCCGCAACTGGGAGATCAAGTGCGCCACCGCCATCGCGCTGGGCTTCCTGCCGCTGGTGTTCTTCCTGTGGCGCCGCAGCGACCTGAAGATCGGCGGCCAGATCTTCTACGGCGCGCTGATCCAGGCGGTCGCCTCCGTGCTGGTCTTCACCGTCAGCGCCGCCTCGGCCGCCGGCCTCGCACTCACCACCGAAATCGCCTGGGGCCTGCTGATCTTCTGCCAGCTGGTGCTGTTCGCGGTCATGCTGATCGACGGCATGGAGCTGACCGAGGTCGTCTGGCAGCACAAGTTCAAGCGCAAGTTCATCCCCTGCTCCGCCGCCCCGCTGCCCAACGCGGCGAAGGTGTCGATCCATGTGCCCTGCTACAACGAGCCGCCGCACATGGTCATGCAGACGCTGGACGCGCTGGCCGCGCTCGATTACCCGAACTATGAAGTCCTGCTGCTGGACAACAACACCAAGGATCCGGCGGTCTGGCGGCCCATCGAGGAGTATTGCCGGAAGCTGGGGCCGAAATTCCGGTTCTTCCACCTCGACAACTGGCCGGGCTTCAAGGCCGGCGCGCTGAATTTCGGTCTGGCGCAGACCGCCCCCGATGCCGAGCACATCGCCGTCATCGACAGCGACTATCAGGTCCATCCCGACTGGTTGAAGGCGACCATCCCGCATTTCAACCGGCCGGAAGTCGGCTTCGTCCAGTCGCCGCAGGATTATCGCGAGTGGGAACACGACCTGTTCCAGCGCATGACCAACTGGGAATATGCCGGCTTCTTCCACATCGGCATGATCCAGCGCAACGAGCGCAACGCGATCATCCAGCACGGCACCATGACCATCATCCGCAAATCGGCGCTGGAGAAGGTCGGCCGCTGGGGCGAATGGTGCATCACCGAGGATGCCGACCTCGGCCTGCGCCTGTTCGAGCATGGCTATGAGGCCGTCTACATGCCGGAAAGCTACGGCAAGGGTCTGGTGCCCGACAGCTTCTCCGCCTACAAGACGCAGCGTTTCCGCTGGGCCTATGGTGCGGTGCAGATCCTGAAGCATCATTGGCGCCAGCTGTCGCCCGGCGCCAAGGAGCTGACCGCCGGCCAGAAATACCACTTCATCACCGGCTGGCTGCCCTGGTTCGCCGACGCCGCCCACATGGTGTTCGGCATCGCCGGCATCCTGTGGTCCATCGGGCTGATGGCCTTCCCCAAATATTTCGAGTTCCCGCCCAACGTCTTCATGATCCCGACTCTCAGCGTCTTCGCCTTCAAGGTCGGCGCCTCGCTCTGGCTCTACGAAGCGCGGGTGAAGTGCGGCTTCTGGGACAAGGTCGGCGCCGCGGTGGCCGGCATGGCGCTGACCCACACGGTCGGCCGCGCCATGTGGCTCGGGATGTTCACCTCCGGCCGTCCCTTCGTCCGCACGCCGAAGTGCGAGAACCAGCCGGCGCTGATGCAGGCCTTCCTGATGGCGCGGGAGGAACTGGTCCTGCTGGTGTCGCTGTGGGGCGCCGCACTGGCCATCGTCATGGTCTTCGGCCACGAGAACCGCGACGCCTTCATGTGGTCCGGCCTGCTTGTGGTGCAGTCGCTGCCCTATCTGGCCGCCTTCATCACCGCGCTGATCAACGTCTTCCCCACCATCGGCTTCGGCAAGAGCAAGCCGGAAGCCAGCGACGAGGCCGTCGGCGCCGGGGCCGGCGACTGATGGTCATAGGCCGGCGCTTCGGCTTGGAAGGAAGCGCCGGCTCTGCCAGACTTGATCGCCAGGGGAAATCAATCCCGGGAGGCGGCTCATGTCCGGCAATCTCACCTCCGGGCGCGGCATCGGCCCGCCGGAATTCAGCGTCCGCACCACCGCGGGCGTCGAGCGGACCGGCAGCGCCACCGACCGCAACCACCGCCGCAACCCGCGGCGGGAGCAGCAGGACCGCGAGCAGGAACGGCGCGACCAGAGTCCGCCCAACCCGCAGCGCCGCCGCCTCTACGACCTGCTGTTCGATGAGGTCGACCAGTTCGACGGGCTGGACGAGCGGCAGCGCAGCCGGCTGAAAGAGAATCTCCGCAGCCACCTGTCACGCCGCGCCCCGCCCCCGCCGGCCGCGACGCCGCCGGTTTCCCATGACGAAGAGGCGCTGGCCGAGGCCCTGCTGAAGGATCCGGCGGCGCCGATCCCGGTCGATCCCGACCACATCGTCCAGGCCGTCACCGCCGCCGCACCGGAGCAGGATGCGGAAACCGCACGGTTGGCCGAACAGCTGCGCGACTGCCTGTCCCGCAACACCGACCGGGCGCGCAAGGTGGCGGTCTACCTGCACCTGCTGCTGACTCTGGAAGGCGCCTTCCGGCCGCATATGGTGGTGGACGTGTAGGCGAGGGCATTCGCCAGCCGACATCCCACAGAAGCAAAAGGCCCCGCCTTCCCTTCGGAAGGCGGGGCCTTTCGTCACGGACGACCGTCCGGCGTCACTCCGGCGTGGAGGCTTCGCCGTCGGCTTCCGGGGTGCCCATCATCGCATCGGCGACCAGACCGGCGTTGCCGCGGATCTTGGCCTCGATGGCGTCGGCCATCTCCGGGTTGTTGCGCAGATAGGTCTTGGCATTCTCACGGCCCTGGCCGATGCGGGTGCCGTCATAGCTGAACCATGCGCCCGACTTGTCGACCACGCCGGCCTGGATGCCGAGGTCGAGCAGCTCGCCGACCTTCGACACGCCCTCGCCATACATGATGTCGAACTCGACCACGCGGAACGGCGGGGCCATCTTGTTCTTCACCACCTTGACGCGGGTCTGGTTGCCGACGACGGTGTCGCGGTCCTTGATCGAGCCGATGCGGCGGATGTCGAGACGGACGGAGGCATAGAACTTCAGCGCGTTGCCGCCGGTCGTCGTCTCCGGGTTGCCGAACATCACGCCGATCTTCAGGCGGATCTGGTTGATGAAGATCACCAGGCAGTTCGACTTGGAGATCGAGCCGGTCAGCTTGCGCAGCGCCTGGCTCATCAGGCGGGCGTGCAGGCCGACATGGCTGTCGCCCATCTCGCCTTCCAGTTCGGCGCGCGGAACCAGCGCCGCCACCGAGTCGACAACCAGCACGTCGATGGCGCCGGAGCGCACCAGCGTGTCGGCGATCTCAAGCGCCTGTTCGCCGGCATCCGGCTGGGAGATCAGCAACTCGTCGACGTTGACGCCCAGCTTGCGGGCATAGGACGGGTCGAGCGCATGCTCGGCATCGACGAAGGCGCAGGTGCCGCCGGACTTCTGGGCCTGGGCGATGGCGTGCAGAGCCAGCGTGGTCTTGCCCGAGCTTTCCGGCCCGTAGATTTCGATGATGCGGCCCTTCGGCAGTCCGCCGATGCCCAGCGCGATGTCGAGACCCAGCGAGCCGGTGGAAATGACCTCCGTCTCGACCAAGTTCTCCTTGGCGCCGAGCTTCATGATCGAGCCCTTGCCGAACGCGCGTTCGATCTGGCTCAGGGCGGCATCGAGCGCCTTCTGCTTGTCCATGGAATCCTTCTCGACCAAACGAAGCTGTGCGGACGACATGCCCGGTACCCCTCTCTTAGAACACACGGTCGGCGCTCTTGCAACGAGGCTGAATGTACTCTCTTCGTTCTCGTTTGCAAGGGTTGATGTTGCCTGTGCGTTCCTATTTTGGCAGGGTTGTCCGGGCCCGTTTTCGTGGGTGAATTCGCTCCTCGCCGTCCTTCCTTCAGGCCCCTCACCGCCCGTCGCGGATGACCTCCTTCACCTTGGAGGCCAGCTGTTTCAGCGAGAAGGGCTTGGGCAGGAAATGGGCGACCTCGACGCCGTCGATCTCGCCCAGCCGGTCCTCGGCGTAGCCGGAGATGAAGATCACCCGCATCTCCGGGCGCAGCCTGCGGACATGGCGGGCCAGCGTCGGGCCGTCCATCTGCGGCATCACCACGTCGGTGATCAGCAAATCGATGGAGGCGCCGTTGGTCTCGATCTGCTGCAAGGCCGCCTCGCCGTTCTTGGCCTCCAGCACCTGATAGCCCTTGTTGCGCAGCGCGCGGGCGGAAAAGACGCGCACCGCGTCCTCGTCCTCCACCAGCAGGATGGTGCCGGTGCCGGTCAGGTCGCTGCCGCGCCGCTCGCGCGGCTCCGCCGTGTCGACCGGACGCAGCTCGCCCTGGTGGTGGGGCAGCAGGATGGTGAAGGTGGTCCCCTCCCCCACCGCCGAATCGACCAGCACGAAACCGCCGGTCTGCCGCACGATGCCGTAGACCGTCGACAGGCCGAGCCCGGTGCCCGACCCGACCTCCTTGGTCGTGTAGAAGGGCTCGAAGATGCGCTGGAGATTCTCCCGCGCGATGCCGCAGCCGGTGTCGATCACCTCGATGGAAACATAGCTGCCGGGCGGCACCGTCTCGTGCTCCCGCCGTTCCGGCTGGGTGACGACGTGGTTGGTGGTGTTGACGATCAGCTTGCCGCCGCCGGCCATAGCGTCGCGGGCATTGACCACCAGATTGATGATGACCTGCTCCAGCTGGTTCTGGTCGACCTTGACCAGCCCCAGGTCGCGGCCGTGGATCATCTTCAGCTCGATGTTCTCGCCGATCAGCCGGCGCAGCAGGTTCGCCAGCTCCGCCAGCACGTCCGTCACGTTGATGACGCGCGGCTGCAGGGTCTGCTGGCGTGAGAAGGCCAGCAGCTGCCGCACGAGGTTGGCGGCGCGGTTGGCGTTCTGCTTGATCTGCATGATGTCGCTGAAGGACTGGTCGCCCGGCTTGTGCCGCAGCAGCAGCAGGTCGCAGAAGCCGATCATCGCCGTCAGCAGGTTGTTGAAGTCGTGCGCCACGCCGCCGGCCAGCTGGCCGACCGCCTGCATCTTCTGCGACTGGGCGAACTGGGCCTCCAGGCTCTTGCGCTCGGTCATGTCGATGAAGTGCAGGATCAGACCCACCCCATCGCCCCTGCCATCGCCCCTGCCATCCGTCCGCACCGGGTTGGCGAGGCGCCGGGCGTAGAGCTGGGCGGTCAGTTCCCGCCCGCCGGACAGCCGGACCTCCAGCGGGTGGGCCGGGTCGGCGCCGCCCTGCACCGCCCGCAGCCGGGCGATCACCGCCTCGCGCTCCGCCGGAACGATCAGGTCGGCCATCGGACGGTTGATGACGCTGCCGGTCTCGCTGCCGATCAGCGCCAGGAAGGCCTCGTTGCATTCGGTCAGCTGCCCGGTCTCATCGACGAGCGCGATGCCGATGGGCGCATCCTCGAAGAAGCGCTGGAACCGCTGTTCGGACTGGCGCAGCGCCTCCTGCCATTCCCGTTCCGGCGACAGATCGCGCACCACCGACCGCGTGTGGATGGTGCCGTCGTCGGCATGCACCACGCTCTGCGCCACCGCGACCTGGAACCGCCGGCCGCGCAAGCCGACCATGGTCAGCTCGCCGCGCTGCTCGCCGCCGCCATGGTCGAACAGGTCATAGGGGGCGGCGGAAACCGGGGAAGCCGCCAGGATGCGGTGCAGCCGCGATTCGCCGTCGGTCAGATCGCCTGGGTCCGCCTCCAGCCATTGGGCCAGCGTGGCGTTCACGAACAGGAAATGGCCGTTCTGATCGACCGAGAAGAAGCCGACCGGCGCATGCTCCATGAAGTCGGCGAGCTTGGCCTGCTCGCGCAGCATAACATGCTCCAGCTCGCGCCGGGCGGTGATGTCCTCGATCCGCCAGTGGACGGAGCCGGGAAAGCCGGCCACCGGCTGGCCCTGCACCTTGCGCCATTCCGGCGGCTGCCCGTCGAGCGCCGGGATCGCCAGCTCGGCCGAGGCGGCGGCCCCCGCCTTAACCCGCTCGCGCAGGCGGCGGAACTCGCGCGCGCTGTCGGGATCGCCGGAGAATTGGCGGGCCAGGGCGTCCAGCGGCCGCTCGCCGGGGCGCCAGCCTGCCAGCTCGCGGAAGGCGGCATTGACGAACACCACATCGTCCGTCCCGTCGCAGACCAGCTGTCCGGCCGGCATCCCCTCCAGCGCACCGCCGAGAAGCGCGCCGATGTGGGCAGACCGCCGCACCACCGACACGCTGCGGGCGATCAGAAGGGCCACGCCCAGGGCCACCAGCGCCGCCCCCAGCCAGCCGATCGCATCGTGCTCCAGCAGCAATCCGGCGGCCAGCACCAGCAATCCGGCCGGTGCCAGCGCATACTGCGCCAGCATCAACACCCCGCCGGACGAAGCCTTGCGGTTCACTGCATCGCGCGCGGTGTCGGAAAGGGAAGTTGTGTCGTCCACCAATACTCCAAACCCCACACGGTCCGGCCGGGACATGCCCCGGTCCGCACTTGTCCATCGCACCACTTGCGATGGCCGGCCGATCCAGTCAACCGTGTTCGTCAACCATCATGGAGGCGTATCTGTTGCGCCCGGACCGGCCACTCCCGGATCAGTTACGCAGCGACCGCCCTTTCAGCTTGAAAACGTAGGTGATGACTTCGGCGACCGCCCGATAATGCTCGGATGGAACTTCCTCGTCGATATCGCAAGCGGCATAGAGCGCACGGGCAAGGGGCGGGTTTTCTATGACCGGAACATTGTTCGATTCGGCGATCTCGCGAATCTTGAAGGCGACCTGATCGACGCCCTTCGCCAGCACCATCGGCGCCCCCATCTGGGTGGGATCGTATTTCAGCGCAACCGCGAAGTGCGTCGGGTTGGTGACGACCACGTCGGCGTTCGGCACCGCGGCCATCATGCGCTTGCGCGCGCGCTCGAACCGGATCTGCCGGATGCGGCCCTTGACCACGGGGTCGCCTTCCTGCTGCTTGTGCTCGTCCTTCACCTCCTGCTTGGTCATCTTCATCTTCTTGTCGAACTGCTGCTTCTGCCACAGGAAGTCGCCGGCGGCGATGAAGGTCAGGACGATCAGGACCCAGACCAGCAGCCGGTGGGCCAGGCTGTCCATCTGCAGCAGCATGGCGACGATGTCGATGCCGATATAGGCCTCGATGCCGCCGAACATCGGGACCAGCGCCATATAGGCGACGCCGCCGACCACCCCCAGCTTGACGATGCTTTTCAGCAGCTCGACGCCCTGGTTGGCCTTGAACATGTTCATCAGGCCGGGCAGCGGGTTCAGCTTGCCGAATTTCGGTGAGATCAGTTCCCACGAGACGTGGAAGCCCGTCTGCCCGATGGTCGACATGACGCCGGCCACCACGAACAGCAGGATGGGCAGCCACAGCGCCCACATCGCGTCGCTCATCACGCGGAAGAGCAGCGCCCCGACCCCGGCCCGGTCGAAGGTGATGCGGTCCAGATTCTCGAAATAATAGTTCAGGCGGAAGACCAACCCCTTCAAGGTGCCGGGCAGGATGGAGACCAGCACCACCAGCATCGCCGCGACCATCAACCAGTTCGCGGCCTCGCGGGTCATCGCGAACTGGCCCTGTTTGTGGGCCTCGTCGAGTTTTTTTCCTGTCGGGTCTTCTGTTTTGGAGGACTCGTCAGCTTCTTCCGACACCGGCGTCCTCCTTCTAGAGCGGCTTCAGGAACTCGATGAAGGTCGATTCGAAGCGCGACAGCCAGAACAGCATCATCGCCCCCAGCGTCAGGGCGAACATGAACAGCCCCAGCAGCACCTGGACCGAGGTGAAGAGCTGGAACACCTGGACCTGCGGCGCCAGCTTGTTCAGGAGCCCCAGCGCCAGCGCGAACAGGATGCCGGTGATCAGGAAGGGGGCCGCCATCTGCACCCCCATCATGAAGGTCTTCGACACCAGCTGTCCCACCACATTCGCCATGTCGTCGATCGGGATGGCCGCTCCGGGGGTGAAGGTGGAATAGCTGTCGACCACCGCCATGATCAGCAGATGGTGCAGGTCGGTGACGAACAGCAGAAGCAGCCCCAGCCATCCCATCAGCGAACCGGGCAGCGATCCGGCCGACGCCATCGCCGGGTTGAAGATCTGCGCGTTGGCGAGCCCGCTCTGCAGGCTGATGATGGTGCCGGCCACCTCCAGCGCGCCCATCAGCAGCCGGGCGATGGTGCCCATGAAGATGCCGATGGTCATCTCGCCGGCGGCCAGCACCAGCAGCTGGAACGGATTGCCCGGCATCGGCGGCAGCATCGGCCGGATCGCCGGCGCCGCCACGATGCTGACCACCAGGGCGAACAGCAGACGCGCGCGGGTGGGAACGAAGGCGTCGCCGATGGTCGGCATCACGCTGAAGGCGGTTCCGACCCGCATGAAGACCAACATCCAGACGAAGATCTGTTCGCCCAGCAGCTGTTGCAGGATGTTCATTGGCCCGCCGCGGCGGCGGTCGGGGCCGGGGCCGGCGTCACGCCGGTGCCGGGGGTGAAGGGCGCGCCGCCATTCTCGTTGGCGCCGACGCCGATGGCGACGATGCGGTCGGCGACCTCATGCTCGAAGAACTCGGTCAGCTTGCCCAGCATGAAGGGCATCAGCAGGATGCTGAGCCCGAAGACCAGCATCACCTTCGGCACCATGGCGATGGTCTGCTCGCTGATCTGGGTGACGGCCTGGAAGATGGAGATGACGGTGCCGAGCGCCATCATGATGACCAGAATCGGCCCGCACACGATCACCAGCGTGACGATCGAGGTGCGGCAAAGCTCGATGACTTCGGTCTCGTTCATGAAAACGGTTGGGGCATAGGGAAAGGGTCGAGACGCCGATACAGTGACGGGGACGCCGTCACATCGGCATGCGCAGGATTTCCTGATAGGCGTTCAACACCTTGTCGCGCACGGCGGTGACGGTCTGCAGCGTCACCTCGGCATTGGTCACCGCCTGGACAACGTCGCTCAGGTCGGCCTTGCCGACGGCGGCCAGCGCCGACATGTCCTCGCTCTTCTTCATGGTGCCGATGCTCTCCTTGGCCGCCTGCTCCAGCACGTCGCCGAAGGAGGCACCGTCGCGCGCGGCCATGCCGGGGCCGGTCGTCTTGGCGGCGGTGGTGGCATAGGCCGCGGCGGCGTTCAGCGGATTGATCATGGCGGCGGTTCCGGTCGGTCAGGAGGGTTTGCGGGCGTGAGGCGGCGAACTGTCAGGTGCGCAGGAGGTCGAGGGTGCGGGTCAGCATCTGGCGCGCGGTGTCGATGGCCGACAGGTTGGCTTCGTAGCTGCGCTGGGCCTCGCGCATGTCCATCGCCTCCACCACCGAGTTGACGTTGGGCATCAGGACATAGCCGTCGGCATCGGCCGACGGGTGCGACGGGTCGTAGCGGCGCTGGAAGTCGCTCTTGTCCACGTCGACCTTGGCGACGCGGACCTTGTCGACGTCCATCGCCCGGTCGAGCTCGTTCTTGAAGATGACGGTCTTGCGGCGATAGGGCAGATCGCCCGGCGTTTCGGCGGTGGTGTTGGCATTGGCCAGATTCTCCGAAATGACCTTCAGGCGCGTGCCCTGCGCCTTCATGCCCGAGGCGGACACCGCCATCGACTTGTAGAGATCCATCGCACCGCCTCCTCAAAAACCGGCCGGAACAACCGCTCGAAAACGCCGGCACCCCGGAAAGACACTCAGCCGCCAGAGCGGATCGCCGACTTGATCATCGCCACCTGCTTCTTATACAGGTTCGTGATGGTCTGGTAATCCATCGAACTCTGGCTCATCCGCATCATCTGGTCTTCCAGCACGACATTGTTGCCGTCCGGCGCCGTTTCGTACGGATCGCGCACCTTCTGTTCCTGGGCCATGCCGCCGGCGCCGCGGGTGCCGGCCAGATGGGACGGGTTGGTCGCCACCGGGGTCAGCCGCCGGCTGTCGCTCAGCGCGTCACGGAAGCTGAAGGGCTTCAGGTCCCGGCTCTTGTATTCGGGCGTGTCGGCGTTGGCGATGTTCTGCGACAGGACTTCCTGGCGTTGGGTCAGCCAGTCCATCTTGCGCGACATCAGCTTGAAGAGTCCGAGATTTCCGAGGTCCATCGCCCTGATCCCGCCACCAATACCGCTGCGGATTCCGCCAAAACCCGCCCAGGCGGCGGCGTCCGGCAAGGATATCGCCATAGAGTGCAATGGTCGCCCGTTTGCGTTAACGAAGGATGAATCCTTACCTGCGCGAATTGCGCGGGGCCGATGCCTTTACAGTTCGTTAAGCCTACCGGTCCAGGATGCGGCGCAGGAAGGACCCCCCGACCAAGGCCGCCTGTTGTCCGCGCAAGCCCGCCCTCCCGTCCCGTCGCCTGCCGGCAAGACGGCGTCTCCTGCCCGGCGTCCGGCCCAACGCCCGGTCGCGGTGGCGCTGAAATACGAGCTGGGCACGGAAAGCCTGCCGCGGATCGTCGCCACCGGCAAGGGTACGGTGGCGGAGCAAATCCTGGAGGTCGCCTTCGCCAATGGCGTGAAGGTGCGCGAGGACGCCGACCTGGTCGAAATCCTGTCCGCCATCGAGGTCGACAGCGACATCCCGGTCGAAGCCATCGCCGCGGTGGCCGAGATCCTGGCCTATGTCTACCGCGCCAACGGCACCCTGCCGCCGGAGCCGCGATCCGAAGAGAGTCCGGAGGAGGACAAGCCGTGACACGTCCGCCATCCATGCCGCCATCCATGCCGCCATCCATGCCGCCATCGACCCCACCCTCTTCCGATTGTCCCAGTCCCGGCGGCGCCGAGTCGGCAGCCCGCATCGCCCAGCGGGCGGCAGCCTTGGGCGCCACGCTCGACGATGCGCGGGCGCAGGCGGAGGCCGGCGTCCTGATCGACCTCGCCGGGCTGGAGGACCGCGTCGCCCATCTCTGCCTCGCGGCGGAGGCTCTGCCGCGCGGGGAGGCGCGCACGCTGCTCGGCCCGCTCGGCGACCTGGTCGCGGCGCTGGGTCCGCTGGCCGCCGCCCTGACCGATCAGCAGAAGGGGCGGGAGGAGGCCGTCGCCGCCGCACTGGCCGGCCGCGACGATCCGCACACCGCGCGCCAGCGCGCGGCCGCCGCCTATGGCCGCACCCCCGGCCCGGCCGGGCCCGGTATGGCCGATCCCGGTCTGCCCGACGACACGCCCTGATTAGAGAAAGCCTGCCGTTTCCATGGATCTCGACCAGTATATCCGATTCCTGATGGCGCTCGTCTTCGTGGTGGCGCTGATCATGGTCGTCGCCTGGGTGATGCGCCGGGTCGGCATGGCCGGCGGAACCGTGCGCGGACGCGCCCGCCAGCGCCGGCTGAGCGTGGTGGAAGCCCTGCCGATCGACGCCAAGCGGCGATTGGTCCTGGTCCGCCGCGATGACCGCGAGCATCTGATCCTGCTGAGCGCCAATGGCGACCTGCTGGTCGACAGTGCGCCGGCGGGCGGATTCGACAGCGCGCTTGCCGGGGCGGAGACGGCCCCCGCCGATGCCCGCCCGGGCGGGAGCGATCCGCGATGAGGCGGGCCATGCTCCGCCGTCTCGGGGCCTGCTGGAAGCCCGCTGCCGCCGGGCTGGCGCTGGCGCTCGCCCTCGGCGTGGCGCTGGGCCTGAGCGCCGGGCCGGCGCTGGCGCAGAGCCTGACCTTCGATCTGGGCGATGCCGGCGGCACCGCCACCGGCCGCATCGTCCAGACCATCGGGCTGATCACGGTGCTGTCGCTGGCGCCGTCGATCCTCATCATGATGACGGCCTTCACCCGCATCGTCATCGTGCTGTCCTTCCTGCGCAACGCGCTTGGCGTGCAGCAGGTGCCGCCGACCACGGTGATGATGTCGCTGGCGCTTTTCCTGACCTTCTTCGTCATGGCCCCGGTGTTCGAGCGCAGCTACACCCAGGGCATCCAGCCGCTGATGAACCAGGAAATCGACGAGATGGAGGCGTTCCGCCGCACGATGGCGCCGCTCCGCGATTTCATGCTGCACCACACCGCCGAGAAGGATCTGCGCCTGTTCATGGACATGGCCCGCATCCAGTCCGTGCCGGAGGCCAACGACATGCCCCTGCATGTTCTGGTCCCGGCCTTCATGATTTCCGAGATCAAGCGCGGGTTCGAGATCGGCTTCCTGCTGTTCCTGCCCTTCCTGATCATCGACATGGTGGTGTCGTCGATCCTGATGTCGATGGGCATGATGATGCTGCCGCCGACCATGGTCGCAATTCCGTTCAAGATCATCTTCTTCGTGCTGGTCGACGGGTGGTATCTGATCGCCGGGTCGCTGGCCCGCAGTTTCGGAACGCTCTGAGCCCACACGCGCAGCGGGAAAAGCCACGCGCACTTCGTCGCATCCCCCCGGCGCCGGAGGGGCCGCGCAAGCACGCTCTGGCGTTGGGCGCCGTAAACGCGTATGAGGAAAGGCGATGCGCGTTTATGGCGGGATGGGTGGCAAGGATGCCGGTCCGCCGGATGGCTTCGGCCGCCCACGGCCCCGACAGGGCGGAGTGGACGGTGCGGGCGCCAGAACGGGCGCCATCGAACGGGCGTTTTGAACGACGGACCAACTTCGGACCGCAATCACTGCATGACTGATACCGCTTTGAAGGCCGCGCAGCCCGACACCGGCAAGCTCGCGACGCTGACCCTGGGCGCGCTGGGCGTCGTCTTTGGCGACATCGGCACCAGCCCGCTCTATACGCTGCGCGAATGCTTCGGCGGCGAGCATGGGCTGCCGCTGACCCACGACAACGTGCTGGGCATCATGTCGCTGGTGTTCTGGGCCCTGGTGATGGTCGTCACCGTCAAGTATGTGGGCTTCGTCATGCGGGCCGACAACAAGGGCGAGGGCGGCATCCTCTCCCTGCTGGCGCTGGCGTCGAAGACGCGGCCGGACGCCTCGGGCCGGCTGACCGTGCTGACGGCGCTGGGACTGTTCGGCGCCGCGCTGTTCTACGGCGACGGCATGATCACCCCGGCGATGTCGGTGCTGTCGGCGGTGGAGGGGCTGGGCGTGGCGGAGCCGGCGCTGGAATCGGCGGTGGTGCCGCTGACCGTCGCCATCGTGATCGCCCTGTTCGCCATCCAGAGCCACGGCACCTCGCGCGTCGGGGCGCTGTTCGGTCCGATCATGCTGGCCTGGTTCAGCACGCTGGGCGTCCTGGGCCTGCTGGAGGTGATCCAGCAGCCGAGCGTGCTGGTCGCCTTCAATCCGCTCTATGCCATCTCCTTCTTCGCCAACCACGGCATCGCCGGTTTCCTGGTGCTGGGTGCGGTGGTGCTGGCGGTGACCGGCGGCGAGGCGCTCTATGCCGACATGGGCCATTTCGGCCGCCGCCCCATCCAGGTGGCCTGGCTGGCCGTGGTGCTGCCGGCGCTGCTGCTGAACTATCTCGGCCAGTGCGCGCTCCTGCTGAGCGACCCGACGGCGGTGCGCAGCCCCTTCTACCTGCTGGCGCCGGACTGGGCGCTCTATCCGCTGATCGGCCTGTCCACCGCCGCCGCCGTCATCGCCAGCCAAGCGGTCATTTCCGGTGTCTTCTCGCTGACCCGGCAGGCGGTGCAGCTCGGGCTCTGCCCCCGTCTCGACATCCGCCACACCTCCAACGAGGAGGAGGGGCAGATCTACATCCCCCGCGCCAACTGGGGCCTGCTGGCCGCGGTGCTGGGGCTGGTGCTGGTCTTCCAATCGTCCAGCCGTCTCGCCGCCGCCTACGGCATCGCGGTGACCGGTGACATGATCATCACCACCTGCCTGTTCCTGGTGGTGGCGCGCCGCCGCTGGAGCTGGAGCGTGCCGGTCTGCCTTGCCGTCGGCGCCGCCTTCCTGACGGTGGAGATCTCCTTCTTCGCCGCCAACGCGGTGAAGATCCCGCATGGCGGCTGGGTGCCGCTGGTGATCGCCTGCGTCACGCTGGGGCTGATGTCGACCTGGCGCCGCGGCCGTGCGGTGCTGACCAAGCGGCTGGCCGAGGAATCGCTGCCGCTCGACGCCTTCATCCAGCGGCAGGCGAAGAAGGGCGACATCCACCGCGTGAAGGGCACGGCGGTCTTCATGACCTCCAGCTCCAACACCGTGCCGATCGCCCTGCTGCACAATTTGAAGCACAATCAGGTCCTGCACGAGCGCATCGTCTTCGTCACCGTCGTGGTGGACGACGTGCCGCGCGTCCCGGCCAAGGACCGCGTGCTGGTCGAGGGGCTGGCCGACGGTTTCTACCGCATCACCGTGCGCTACGGCTTCTCGCAGGAGCCGAACATTCCCAAGGCCCTGCGCCTGTGCAAGGCCTTCGGGCTGGAGTTCGACGTGATGGCGACCTCCTTCTTCCTGGGCCGCGAGACGCTGATCCCGCAGATGAACTCCCAGATGGCGCTGTGGCGGGAGAGGCTGTTCGTGGTGATGTCCCGCACCTCGGTCAGCGCCACCGACTTCTTCAAGCTCCCGCCCAACCGCGTGGTCGAACTCGGCACACAGGTACAGCTCTAGCCCGGCGAAGGACGGCTGCGGCGCGACCGAAGACTTACCCCCTTCGCTCTCACAGAAATCGGCGTTCTGTTCAAAAATCGCTGTGATCCGAGCGAAAGCATCCTCCGTACCGGTGTTGTGTCCGCGGGAAGCGGACCTTCACCGATAAGAGGAAATGCTATGAAGAAGGTTGCCACCGTGGCGATCGCCACCCTTCTTTTTGCCGGTTGCGCCAATGCCGCCATGGAAAAGATGGTCGGGGGCGCCCCGATGTACCCCAGCAAGACCATCGTGGAGAACGCATCCCAGTCGAAGGACCACACCACCCTCGTCGCCGCCGTGAAGGCCGCCGGGCTGGTCGACACGCTGAGCGGCAAGGGTCCCTTCACCGTCTTCGCCCCGACCAACGAGGCGTTTGCAGCATTGCCCGCCGGCACCGTCGACACGCTGCTGAAGCCGGAAAACAAGGGCCAGCTGACCAAGGTGCTGACCTATCACGTCATTCCCGGCAAGCTGGACGCCAAGGACATCGTGGCGGACATCAAGAAGGGCAACGGCAAGGCGATGCTGAAGACGGTGGAAGGCATGCCGCTGACCTTCACGCAGTCCGGCGATGCCGTGATGGTCGCCGACGCATCCGGCAACACGGCCCGCGTGACCATCGCCGACGTCCAGCAGTCCAACGGCGTCGTCCATGTGATCGACAAGGTTCTGCTGCCGAAGTAACGGCGAGAAGGCGAACAATGACAGGCGGGCGGCACGGAGCCGCAATTTCCGCCCGGCGTTCGCCCGCCTTATGACGTCGGCTTGTCCGCGGATTGCTTGCCGCCGCGATACTGCTTCAAAAACTTCTTGAACATATCCACTTCCGCGACGCGGGAGCGGATCGTGCCGACGTCGATCAGGCCCATCGCCTGTTCGGGGCGGGTCAGAATGCGGAAGGCATCCTCGTTCGGCCCGCCCTTCATCGCCCCTTCGAAATCCTTTTTCAGCAGGTTCAGCCCGTTGCCGTCGCCGGCCAGGGCCAGCGCGACGGCACGGTTCAGCACCAGCTGCGACATGTTGGGGTCCAGCGGCTTGCCCGGCGTGGGCGGTGCCCCGATCACCTTGTTCAGCGCCAGAGCCGCCGCATCCCACTTCTGCCCCTTCCAGGCGATGTCGACACGCAGCAGATTGGCATTCGTGCTGTCGTCCTGAGCCAGGATCTGCATCGCCTCGTCGCCGCGGTTCAGTTCCGCCAGCGCCTTGGCCTGCATCAGCCGGCGCTCCGCCGCCAGATCGGCCGGCAAGCCGGCGACATTCGACAGCTCAAGCGCCTTCAGTGCCTCTTCCGGCTTGTTGTCGAGCAGCCGGACGGAAGCCAGCCGAGTGCCCACCCGCGCCTTGTCCAGCCCGGACAGGCGGTATTCCACCTGATGCTGCAGCAGGTCGGCGGCGCGGTTCAGCAGGTCGATGGAAATCAGCCGTTCCGCCAGCTGCCGGATGATCTCGTCGCCGGCCTCGCCCACCGGGGTCAGCTCGCGGAACTGATCGTAGAGCTGCATGGCGTCCAGCGTGGGCAGGCGCTGCGCCCCGTCCTTGTAGAGATCGGCGAAGATGCGCGACATCTCCTTGGTGATCGCCTCCGCCCTCGGCGTGTCGGCGACCAGGGCCGCCGTTTCCTTCATCGTGTTGAAGCCCTTGGCATATTCGCCGCCGGCGATCAGCACCTCGCCCATGCGCGAGCGGATCTGCATCTCCAGATCGTCGCCGCGCCAGGTGAAGGTCAGGCCGGCCAGCTGCTCCGCCGCGGCGGTCGGCGACATCTTGCCTTCCGACAGCTCCAGATTGGTCAGAGCCAGCCCGGCCTTGGCACGGTAGAAGCGGTCATAGCTGTTGTAGGCGGCGGTCAGCTGCTCGCGCGCCTGATCGGTCTCGCCGGTCTGGGCATAGAGCAGGCCGCGCAGATACTGGGTCTGCGGATTTTCCTCCTGATCCGGTCCGCCATGCTCGATGACGCGGTCGAACAACCGCTTGGCGGTCGCGGTGTCGCGCGTCTCCAGCGCCGCTTCCGCCGCCCGCAGGCCGAGCTTGCCCAGCATCGGATCGGGATAGCTGTTCAGGATCTGGCCCGACGCCTTGAAGCCGGCCATCGCCTTGGGCCAGTCGCGGCGGTCGGCGGCGATGGCGGCGCGCCACAGGTTGGCTTCCGGATTGCCGGCGAGCGAGGGGATCGACAGGTCGGCCTCGCCGCCGTCGAGATCGCCGGTCAGCACGCGGGCGGCCCCGCGCAAGGCCCGAAACTCCGGCCATCCCTCCAGGTCGGGCTGGTTCTGCTGCAGCACGTCCAGCAGGCCGAGCGTTTCCTGCCCGAACCCGTTGGCGAAATAGAAACGCGCGAGATCGAGCTGCGCCTTCGCCCGTTCCGATTCCGGCGCATTGACGACGGCAAGCTGGAGATCCTGCCGCGCCTCGGTGAAATGGTCGAGATCGCCGCGCTTCCAGGCCGGCAGGTTGAACAGCCGGCGCCCCTGCATCTGGGCGGGCGTCTGGACGGGCTGGGCCTTGGGCGGCTCCATGGCTGCCGACGACCCGCCGGCCGGCGGCGCCGGCATCGGCGCGGCCGCCAGCTGCGCCGGCACCGGCTGGGGAGCGGCGGGTGGCGGGGCGGCGGCGGGCGGCGGCGGTGACGCTGCATTGCCGGCATCGGCGGTGGGCGAGATGTGAAGACCGCCGGCCGTGGTCAGCTCCACCCCCTCCTTGATCGCCCGCACGGTCACATTGTCGGAGATCGGCCGCACCACCACGCCCTGGTAGGAGGCCATGACCTCAAGGTCCGGATAGCGGTGGGGTTCGGGCACTCCCTGCCCCGGGCTGGGTAGTGGAACGACCTGGATGCGGTCGCCGACATCCGGGTCGGCGAACTGCACGACGTTGGCCGCATCGGGAGCCCGCACCAGCAGCCGGGCGCCGAGCAGGAAGTCGGGGTCCGGCTCCACCCGCAGATCGCCGGCGCTGCTCATGTTGGCGGGGCGGGCGGAAGACAGGATGCGCCATGTGGTGCCCTGCCGCTCCACCGTCGGCCACACCATCGGGCCGATCTTGGTGCGGAAGACGCTCCCACCCGTCGCCGGCACCGGCTCCACCGCGCCCATCAGCTCGGCACCGGGACCGCTGAGCTTGCCGGCGCCGATCGGCATCGGGCGGTCGAAGGCGATGTAGAGCTGTCCCGCCCGCGGATAGACCGCGATGGAGGCCGGCCCGCCGGTGTCGAAGGTCAGCACCGGTCCCTTCGGCCCCGCCGCCGGCTGCGCCTTGGCATCGGCAGGGGCCGCGGGAGCCGCCTTGGCCTCGGCCGGGGAAGCGGCGGGCGCGGCAGCGGGTGCCGGGTTGGCGGCAGCGGCATTCGCGGCGACGGCCGACCGGCCGGAGGTGGCGGATGCAACGGTGGGCGCGTCCTTGCCGCCCTCCTTGGCCAATTCCTTCGCCGGTGCCGGCTGGCTGGCGCCCTGGTTGCCCTGCCCGGCCGGCGCTCCCTGGGAGCCGGAAGCCGACGCAGCCGGAGCAGAGCCGTCGCTCTTGGGCAGGCCGGCGCGCGACCCCGGATTGCCGACGGTCAGCACCATCGACTTGCCGGACGCGCTGTCGCTCACCTCGGCGTCCTGCGGCACGGCGAGGGTGACCGCCAGCGAGCCGTCGGGCTGACGGTAGGATTCGACGTTGCGGATGTTGCGCAGCGGCGCCTTGGGCAGGGCCGACAGGTCGGCGGTGCCGCCCTTGTCGAAGGCGACGGTCACCGCGGCGCCATCGCGGGTCACCTTGTAGCCGACAGGAGCCGGCCAATCGAAGGTCAGGCGGCTCTGGTCCGGCTGGTCGCCGCCCTGCACCCGCAGCCGGCCGGCGGACGGCACCGGTTTCGCGGCATCCGCCTTGGCAGGCGCCGGCGGTGAGGACGGTGCGCTCTCGGTCCTGGCGGCAGGCTCGGTCTTGGCAGCGGCCTGCTGCGGAGCGGCGCCAGCCGCCGCGGGCGACAGGTCGATGGCGACGGCGTTGCCGTTGCGGAAGCTCTTCAGCGAAACCGGGCGCTTCAGGTCGAAGGACACCGTCTTGCCATCGGCCTCCACCCGTCCGGCGGCGAGATAGTCGGGCAGCGCCTGCACCAGCCGGCCGAGCGGGGCGTCGATGGTCTCGGTGAAGGCGATGACCAGCCGGTCACCCTCGACCGCCGCAGTGAAATCGACCTTGCCCGGCCAGTCGAAGACCAGCCGGCCGAAATCCTTGTGGGTGCCGCCGCGCACCGGCACGCTGGCGGCGCCGGCCGGCAGGGGGGAGAGCAGGACCGGCACGGCAAGCAGCGCCACCGCGGCGGCACAGCCGCGCAGCCAGCGCTTCCGTCGATAGCCCGAGCCCTCCATCACCTCAATCCGCTCCTTCCTCGCGCACCACGATGTCGACCGGCAGGCGCCCCCCGCCGTTCGACGGATTGCCGGCAATCCCGACCCGGTCCCCTGCCCCGTCCACCGGCATCATCACCGCCCGCGCCACCAGATCGCGGCGATAGCCGGTCTCGCGCAGGGCGGCGGAGACGGCGACCGCCCGCGTCAGCGCCCGTTCCCAGGCGACGCCGCCGGTCGTGTCCTCATGCTCCGCATGGCCGACCAGCTCGATGCGGTTGCCGATGCGGCCGATGACGGCGCCCAGCAGGAACAGCACCCGCCGCCCTTCCTCGGTGAAGGAAGCGCCGGTGGGGTCGAACATCCGCTCCCCCGGCAGGCGGATGACGACCCGGTCATCCTCGCGCCGGACGTCGACCACCGCCAGCTCCGCATTCGACCGCAGCTGGCTTCCCAGCAATGCCGCCAGATAATGCAGGTCGATAGCCGCCCTCGCCTCCACCGCCATGGCGTTGAAGGCGGCGCCGGGGTCGGCCGGCCGGTCCGACGGGGCGGTGGCGGTCGAGCGCGCGGCGGGGATCGACTCCGACACGCCCTTCGCCAGACGGGTCCAGCGCTCCGCCTCCGGCTCGCTCATCGAATACATCAGCACGAAGAAGGCGAGCATCAAGGAGATCAGGTCGGTGAAGCTGATCAGCCACAGCGTCTTGCGCTGTCCGCCGCCATCGTCCGCCCCCGTCCTGCCGGCGATCCGGGGAACGCGGATCATTTCGGCACCTCGGCTTTCGCCGGGGCGGCCTTGGCGGGCGCGGCTTTCACCGGTGCCGTCTTCGCGGCCGGGCGGGCCGCCCCGTCCTCGTCCCAGCGCAGGGAGAACAGCAGCCGCACCCCGCCGGGCTCGCCGCGTTCGATCCCGACGGTGACGTTGCGGGCCGGCGCCCCGTCCTCGACCAGCGCGCGGGCCAGCACGCCGGCACGGGCGACCGGCCCCGGCGGCTGGCTGGGCGTTCCCGTCGGCCCGATGCCGAGCAGCGCGTCCAGCTCCACCCGCTCGCCCTGGCGCGACTGGCGGAGCGCATCGGCGATGCGGTCGATCAGCCCCTGCCTGTCCGGCCGCAGGGTCATGGTGCCGGCAACGAACAGGTCGTCGGCGGGCAGGCGCACCTCCAGCAGCTGGCCGGGGGCGACCACCTCCACCTTGGAGACCGCAACCGCGGTGGCGAACAGGGTGCCGACATCCTCCAGCCGCTGCACGGCGAAGACGGTCCCGGCGCGCGAGGCCACCGGTTGGGATCCGTCGCGCAGGCGCGGGTCGATGACGAAGCTGGGGAAGGTCCGCTCCAGCGAGGCGGCGACCGCCTTGACCTTCTGCACCGTCTGCACCGAATGGGCATTCAGCACGATGAAGAAAACCAGGAGCAGAAGGAACAGCGACAGCAGAAGCAGGATGCTGCCATTGTTCGGGTTGGCATGGGCACCGGAACCACCCATGCGCCCGGCCCGCAGCAGCACCGGCAGCCCGGCGCTTCCCGTCCCCGGGGCGATGCCCGGGACCATGTGCCCGCCTCCGGGCCTGCTGGTGGGGGAGCCGGGCAGCATGGCGTCAGTCGAAGCTGGCCAGCAGGCGGTCGATCTCGTCCTGGTCCATGGCGTTGCCCGGCAGCTGCGGGCCGTGCAGAAGCTGCTGATCGGCCTCTTCCGCGCTCATCGGCTCGAAATGCGCGGCGGCCTCCGCATCCTCCGCCGCCAGCTTCGCCAGCCGCGGGGCATGGTTCTGGCGCACTTCGCTGCCGAAGGCGGCAACGATCATGTCCACCTTCGATTCGATGTGCTTGAGCGTGCGCACCACCTTGCTGATGCGCTGGCCGGTAATGTCCTGGAAGTTGCAGGCCTCGTAGATCGCGGTGATCTGGTCGTTCAGCTTGGCCGAGGTGCCGGCATCCGTCTGGCCGGCGATGGCGCCGATGGCGTCGCAGGCGTCGAAGATGGCGAAGGTCGCCTTTTCCGTCGCGCCGATCACCGCGTCCAGCTCGTCCGTGGCGGTGCGGATGTGTTCGTCGCGGATTTCGGCCGGCTGAAGGGCAGCGATTTCCTGCTTGGCCGTCTCGATATATTTGGCGAGGTCCACGACCTCCTTGTACAGGCGCAGGTCGGTGGCGGAGATGTCACCGTCCATGCTGCCCAGGATGTTGCGGACGATGTCCGTCACCTCGTCGCGCGACAGCGGCTGTGCGGCTTCCGCGAAGGCGGCGTCGAGGCGCTGTCTCAGGAGCTTCTGTTCCGTCACGGCGGATTGGGCGGAGAAGGTCATCGGGCGTGTCCAGCGAGAGGGGCAAGGCCTTGGCGGAATGTGCCGGAACCTCCCCCGGTACGCGCCCTCCAGCGAGCGCATCGCAGGCGCCATTCGCAGTGGAGGTTCGATGCTCCGACCGCTTGTGGCGCCCAACCGTCCCAGGAACTGTCCGAGCCGACAAAGCCTATGGCGCGAGGGTTAAGAGCCCGTAAAGATGACCCCGCCCGGGGCCCTGACGACGCGCCTGAGTTGCCGGCACGTCACACTGTGGCCCGCGCAACCGCATGGGCGGCGGCCACGGCAGGGGCGTGGCTCAGAACAGGCCGGCGGCGGCCGGCGCACCGAGAAGCGCGATCAGGACCAGCACGGTCACGGCAACCAGCCGTTCCGTCGGCGACCAGCGTTTCCAGTCCTTTCTGAAGCTCTTCAGTTCGTTGGCCATGACAAAATTTCCGGTGTTCGGGAACTACACTGCAACGCAACGAAACTGCATCGGGTCCAGTTGACGCGTGGTTAAAATCGCCCCCCGGTACGAACATGCCTGACCACTGGCACAGAATTGCCACAGTCATGCCCTGACGACCGCTGATCCAGGTCAAAGATCGGCCAAATTTTCGACATTTCCCATCTCGCGGGCGGCGATGCTCCCGTCTCCGGCGGCGTGCCACTTCCGGCCGCTTCCGAAACATGCCGGCAATGCCTAGATGATAAGCTCTAGATCAAGCCTCCGATGCCGGAGGTATCCAGCCTCCGACGCCGGGGGCGCCGACGGGAGATGCGGATGGCGAAGGGAACCGACCTGAAGATCGGGCTTGCGCTGGGCAGCGGTGCGGCGCGCGGCTGGGCGCATATCGGCGTCCTGCGCGCGCTGGAGGAGATCGGGATCAAGCCCGACATCATCTGCGGCACCTCGATCGGCGCCGCGGTGGGGGCCGCCTACCTGACCGACCAGCTGGACGAGCTTCAGGCCTGGGCGCAGAAGATGGGCTGGCTCGGCATGCTGGGCATCATCGACCTCACCTTCCGCCGCGGCGGTCTGGTGGCGGCCGAGAAGGCGTTCGGGCGCTTCGACAACGAACGCAGCAACATCCTGATCGAAAAGCTGCCGATGCCCTTCGCCACCGTCGCCACCGACCTGTCGACGGGGCGCGAGATGTGGCTGCGCGACGGCCCGCTGATGTCCGCGGTGATGGCCTCGGCCGCCATGCCCGGCCTGTTCCCGGCGGTGCGGCGCGATCATCACCTGCTGGTGGACGGGGCGCTGGTCAACCCGGTGCCGGTCTCGCTCTGCCGTGCGCTGGGCGCCGACCTCGTGGTCGCGGTCAACCTGAACAGCGAGCTGTCGCCGCTGGGCCGGCCGACCGGCCGCGGCGCCGGCAATGGGAAGGGGATTGGCGGCAAGGGGCCGGGCGGCAACACGGTCGCGGTGAAGGCGCCGGAGCCGGTGGTGGCGGGCGGCGATGCCGGCTCCCCCGCCCTGTCCCACCTGACCAGCCAGATCTCGACATGGCTCGGCCGCAAGCCCAGCCGGCGCACCCAGTTCCTGGCCGACCAGATCGACGACGCCCATGCCCACAAGCCGATGCCCAACGCGCTGGAAGTGATGGCCGGCTCCATCGACATCATGCAGGACCGCATCACCCGGTCCCGGCTTGCCGGCGAGCCGCCCGACGTGCTGATCGCGCCGCGGCTGGCCCACATCGGCATCCTGGAGTTCGACCGCGCCGCCGAGGCGGTGGAGATCGGCCATGCCGCCGCCTCCATGCTGCGCCCCTCCATCGAACTGGCCCTGCGCCGCGCCTGACCTGTTGCGCTGGAGGCTGTTCCCGTCCGCCGTATCAATCGTATATCGCTGTATCCCCGTCCCCCCTCCCCGATTGCCGCGAGAGCCAGCGTCCATGAGCCAGTCTGCGCCGTCCGACACCGTCGCCACCCTGCTCGCCAGCGGGACGCCGCACTGGGGCGCCAACGGCACGGTGCTGGACGGCGGCTCCGTCGGCGGCGGCGTCACCGTCACCTATGGGTTCCTGACCAGCGCGCGTCAGGTCTCGTCCGCCGACGCCACCGGCTTCGCCACCATGAACACCGCCCAGCGCGCCGCCGTCCGGCAGGCGCTGGCGGCCTGGAGCGCGGTCGCCAACATCACTTTCGTGGAGATCTCCGACGCGGCGAGCGCGGCGGTCGCCTTCGGGACCAACCGGCAGAGCGGCCAGTCGGCCGCCTATGCCTATTACCCGTCCACAGGCATTCAGGGCGGACAGGTGTTCCTGGCCAACGACAGCGCCGGGAACGCCAACCCGACTTCCGGCGGCTACAGCTACATGACCGTCATCCACGAGATCGGCCATGCGCTGGGGCTGAAGCATCCCGGCAACTACAATGCCGGCAGCGACGACGGGACGGCAGGGCCCTATCTGCCGGCGGCGACGGACAATTATGCCTACAGCATCATGTCCTACAACGAGAACGACGCGCTGCCGTCGGGGACCTACCTGACCGGCCCCAGCCTCTACGACATCGCCGCGATCCAGTATCTCTACGGCGCCAACATGGCGACCGGGGCCGGCGACACCGGCTATACGCTGAACACCGGCAGCTTCACCACCCTGTGGGACCCCACCGGCCGCAACAGCCTGAACGGCGCGGCCCAGACGGCCGACCTGTCGCTGGATTTGCGGAGCGGCCAGTTCAGCAGCGCCGGCGGTGCTACTTTCCTGGCGCTGGCCTATGGCACCAGGGTGCAGCTGGCGACCGCCGGCAGCGGGAACGACAGCTTCACCGTCAACGATCTGGGCAACGTCCTGGACGGCGGCGCCGGAACCGACACGGTGGTGTTCAGCGGTCGCCGGGCGCAGTACCGGGTCCAGTCGCTGGACGCCGGCCGCTACATCGTCAGCGGCGCCGACGGCAACGACCTGCTGACCAACATCGAGTATCTGCGCTTCGCCGACGGCAGCACCGCCCTGTCGTCCATGGTGTCCGGTGCGTTCGACGCGCTGCGCTATATCGCCTCCAACAGCGACCTGATTACGGCGCTCGGCACCAACGCCGCGGCGGCGACCCAGCATCTGATCGGTGCCGGCGTCTATGAGGGGCGCAGCCTGACCGGCTTCGATCCCTACAATTATCTGGCCGGCTATGGCGACCTGCTGAACAGCTTCGGCAGCGACGTCACCGCCGCCACCCGCCATTACATCGAGGCCGGCAACCGCGAGGGCCGCAGCTCAACCCTGTTCGACACGCTGTCCTACGAGGCCAGCAATCCCGACCTGATCGCCGCCTTCGGCGACAACCGCGAAGCGGTGGAGCTGCACTACATCGTCAGCGGCCGGCTGGAGGGCCGTTCGCTGACCCGCTTCAACGCCGCCGCCTATCTGGCGGCCAACCCCGACGTCAGCGCCGCCGTCGCCGGCAACCTGACCGCCGCCAAGCAGCATTATGTCAGCCATGGCTATGCCGAGGGGCGGGCATTGGCCTGAGCCCGAAGTACCGGCTCTTATCCCGCAGGCCAGATCCAGGTCAGCTCGTGCTTGTTGTGGTGGAGGTGGAGCACCCGGCCGCCGGGGATCTCGGCGAAGGCGCGGGCGGTCTCATGGTCGGTTTCCGCCTGGAACTTCAGCGTGCAGACGAAGCGCTTGGCGAGCCCGCTATCCATCCACTCCTTCACCAGCCTCAGCAGGCGGGTCGGATAGCAGATCACGTCGCAGCACAGCCAATCCACCGGACCGACCGTCGCCGGCTTCAGGCCGAAGGCGCTTTCCTGGCGGATCTCCACCCGCGGCAGGGCGGCGATCGCCGGATCGAGCGGTGCCTTGTCGACGCTGACGACCGACGCGCCCAGTTCGTGCAGCACCCAGGTCCAGCCGCCGGGACAGGCACCGAGGTCGAGACAGCGGTCGCCCGGTCCCGGCTGCTCGCCGAACAGGGTCAGCGCCTCCCACAGCTTCAGATAGGCGCGGTTGGGCGGCGCGGTGCGGTTCTCGACGAAGGTCACCTCGCCGTTGCGGAACGGGCTGGAACAGCGAGCCGCGGCGATGATGGTGGACTCGTCGGTCAGCGTCCAGGAGCCCAGCGGCGCCGTCGGCAGGGGCGACGGGAAGACCACCGGCTTGGCCGACACATGCGGCAGGTTCTCCTGGATCAGGGCAGCGCGGCGGTGATGGCGCTGCGACCACAGCGCCCAATTGCGCTGGATGCCGCGCAGAGCCTTCGCCCCGCCCTTGATCGAGGGGAACTCGATACGCACCGGGTCGTACCAGATGTTCTGCGCCCAGGCCGCCGGTCGGGCCGGGCCGTCGACGAAGACCAGCCGGCCGTCGACCGATGCGACCTCCCCCAGCTCCGCCACCAGATCGTCGAGGAAGCCGTCCGCCGCCAGATAGATCGTCTGGCCAAGCGGGGTCACCACCGCACCGGCAACGGCTTGCGGATCGGTGCCGGGGGCATTCGGGGAGGCGGTTTTGGGAGTGCTGTCGTCCATGCCCCAGGGGCTACCGCTGCCGGCCGTCGAATGCAAGCGCAAGGATGCGGGAAACCCCTTTCGGCGTGACGCGAAGGGGACTGTGACAAAGCGTCCCGAAACTTCTTATATGCGATTGGCTCGCAATTGCCGCATTGACAACGATTCTCACTCTCAGCTATTGCTGGGGCCGGGACACCTCTTCTGAAACCGACTGTCGCCGAGGGCTTATGTACGTCTGCATCTGCCACGCGTTGAACGATAAGAAGGTCAAGGCTGCGCTCGACCAGGGCGCCACGACCCCGGCCTCGGTGTTCCGCCATCACAATTGCCAGGTCCAGTGCGGCAAATGCGTTCCGACCATGCGCAGCATGGCCAGCGAACACCGCGCCACCTGCGCACAGCAGACCGCCGCCGCTGCCGCCGTTGCAGCGACGCCTGTGGCCGTCCCCTGCTGCGGCTCCACCTTGCCTGAGCCGGCCAATGCCGAAGCCATCCCCGCCTATGCCGTCGCGGCCGAGTGAACGCCCACGCACAGGTCTAGGACCGCACGCACAGCGGGTCTACCACTTCCGACTTTCCGCTGAATAACGGGTCTACAACCTCGCCTTAAGGCTGCGACAGATTGTGCGCCGACTATGATTTTTGGGCGGATTGACCCGGCACCGGCAATCCGGCACAAAAGCGTCACCAAAACAAAAGAACGTCGTCAAAATGACGGCGTATAAAAACAGGAACGGGCCGGATGAAACCGACCCTGGAGGAAACGCAATCAAACCGGGAAGACTTCCTTGGCCACCGGGTTTGCCTTGTCCTCAACGGGCTGGGCGGCCCGGCGGGACATGGATTCGGCCGGGTATTCCGCAGCTGCTAAATCGCACCGCAAAAATCGGGCGGCATCTCCCAAACGGGCGGTGCCGACTGGGCTTCTGTTGCGTTTTCGCAGTGCCGGCGCGGGGATATCTTCACCCGACTGGCCGAGATGTCAAAAAAACGGTTGAGGATCAAAGGAGGATACTTCATGAGCCGCCGCAACCGGCAAGCTTTCGACACGTTGAGCCGTGATCTGGTGCTGCGCGCCACCGACCGTATGGAAACCCTGCGATCGATGGTGGAGCGTGCGGACAGTGACCGGCGCGAGACGTGGGAACGCACGCTCGACCGTCTCCGCGGCCTGAACAATCGCGCCATCGCCCGCATCGAGGCCGCCCATATGGCCGATGACGACGCATGGCCCTTTGCCCGCGCCCAGGCCGATCAGGCGATGATGGACCTGATGCGCGCGCTCGACGATTTCGACGGCCATCTGCGCCTGATCGCCGCCTGACAAAACCCGCTCAACGGCGGACAAACGAAAAGGCCCTCTCCCGCGGGAGAGGGCCTTTTTCATGGGCAGGACGCTCGGACGTCAGGACGCCCCGAAATCGAGGCCCCAGGCCGAGTAGCGCTCCGGATCGTCGACCCATCCTTCGCGCACCTTCACGAACAGGATCAGGTGGACGCGGCGTTCCAGCATATGCGTCAGCTCGGACCGCGCGGCCGACCCCAACGCCTTGATCCGCTGGCCGCCCTTGCCCAGCACGATGGCCTTCTGGCTTTCGCGCTGCACGAAGATGACCTGCGAGATCTTGACCGAGCCGTCGTCGAACTCCTCCCACACCTCGGTCTCGACCGTGGCGGAATAGGGAAGCTCCTGGTGAAGCTGCAGAAACAGCTTCTCGCGGGTGATTTCCGCCGCCAGCAGGCGCATCGGCATGTCGGAGATCTGGTCTTCCGGGAAATGCCAGGGGCCTTCCGGCAGACGGTCGGCCAGGAACTGCTTCAGATGGGCGACGCCGTCCTCGGTGAAGGCCGACACCATGAAGATGTCGGAGAAGATGCCCTCCTGACGGAAGGCGTCGGCGATGCCCAGCAGCACGTCGCGCTTCACCAGATCGATCTTGTTCAGGATCAGGATGGCCTCGCGCCCCTGCTCCTTCAGCCGGGCGACGATGCTGCGCGTGTCCTCGTCGATGGAACGGCGCGACACGTCGTAGAGCACGCCGATCACGTCGGCGTCCTCCGCCCCCTGCCAGGCCGCCGCCACCATGGCGCGGTCCAGCCGGCGCTTCGGCTTGAAGATGCCGGGGGTGTCGACGAAGATCATCTGGGCATCGCCCTGGATGGTGATGCCGAGCACGCGGGTGCGGGTGGTCTGCACCTTCGGGCTGACGATCGACACCTTGCTGCCGATCATCGCGTTCAGCAGCGTCGACTTGCCGGCGTTCGGCGCGCCGACCAGGGCGATGAAGCCGCAGCGCGGATGGTCGGGCATCGTCGGCAGGGGCGGCAGGACGGAGATAGGCTGCCCGCGCGGGGCGTCCTCATCATCCTCGTACTCGTCATCCTCGTAGTCGCCGTCTTCGTCCTCGAAGTCGCCGTCCTCCGCGTCCTCGGCAGCGTCCTCTGCGGGGTTCTCAAGCGCTTCTTCGTCCGGCACGGGCTCCGGAGTCGGCTCAGCAGCCTCGGAACCGGGCTGGATCTTCGTCTTGTCGATGTCGTCGCGACCGTCAGTCATCGACTTGCACTCCCACCTGGCGCAGCAATGCGCTGGCCGCCTTCTTTTCCGCGATGCGCTTGGACGAGCCTGAGCCGGAAACCGGCTCCATATCGGCCACATGCACCGCAACCACGAACAGCGGCTCGTGCGCCGGGCCGCTGCGTTCGATCAGTTCATAGCGGGGCAGCGGCTTGCCGCGGCCCTGCGCCCATTCCTGCAACGTCGTCTTGCTGTCCAGCGGCGGCGGCGTCGCCTTGTCGATCTCGCCGGCCAGCGCCTGCCGGACGAAGCGCGTCACCGGCTCCAGCCCGCCGTCGAGATACATGGCGCCCAGCACCGCCTCGCAGGCGTCGCCCAGGATGGTGCGGTTCTCGCGCCCGCCGCTCTGCGCTTCCGCCGGCGACAGGCGCAGATAGGCGCCCAGCCCGATGGCGTCGGCGACGCGGCCCAGCGATTCCCGGCGCACCAGCGCGGCATGCCGCTTGGCCAGCGCGCCCTCGCGCTCGTTCGGATAGCGTTCCAGCAGCCATTGCGCGACGACCAGCCCGACGACGCGGTCGCCCAGGAACTCCAGCCGTTCATAGGCGATGCCCGGCCCCTTGTGCCCCTTGCGGCCGGTCCGTTCCAGCCCCATGAGGCTGGGGTGGGTGACGGCGTCATGCAAAAGCGACAGGTCGGAAAACTCGTAACCGAGCGCCTGCGCAAGGCTGGCGACATCCGCGGACCGGGCGGCGCCATCGGGCTGGGGATCGGACCCGGCGCCCGGATCGGCGGGCGCCTTGGTGACGGTGGACACTTACCGGACTCCGTTGAACAGGCGGCTGAAGCGCAGGTCGACCGGCCAGCGCCAGATTTCATAGAAGCGCGTGCCCTCGTCGAGCGAGAAGAACAGGAATTCGGCGCGGCCGACCATGTTTTCGATGGGAACGAACCCGACCTGCGACGGCACGCGGCTGTCCAGCGAGTTGTCGCGGTTGTCGCCCATCATGAAGAGATGGCCGGGCGGCACCTTGAACACCGGCGTGTTGTCGAGCGGGCCGTTGTCCGACTCCTCGATGATGCGGTGGGTGCGGCCGTTGGGCAGCGTTTCGATGAACTGCGCCGTGCGGATGCTGCGGCCCAGCGAATCCGTGGTCACGTAATCCTCGATCCGCTCCCGCTTCACCGGCTGGCCGTTGATGTGCAGGATGCCGCCGATCATCTGGACGGTGTCGCCCGGCAGACCGATCACCCGCTTGATGTAGTCGGTCTTGTTGTCGCGCGGCAGCTTGAACACCGCCACGTCGCCCCGCTCCGGCTCGGAGCCCAGGATGCGGCCCTCGAACAGCGGCAGGCCGAAGCCGACGGTGTATTTGCTGTAGCCGTAGCTGAACTTCGACACGAACAGGTAATCGCCGATCAGCAGGGTCGGGATCATCGACCCCGACGGGATGTTGAACGGCTCGAAGGCGAAGGTCCGCACGCCGAAGGCGATCAGCACGGCGAAGATCACCGTCTTGACGGTTTCGGCGAACCCGGATTCCTTGGCTTTGGCGGTGGGCGCCGTTTCTTTCTGAAAGGTCATTCTGGGGTCGCCGTTTCGGTGGGCGTTATGGACGGGCTGGGGGCGGACGGAATCGGCTCGGCACTGATGACGACGAACGCTTCCGCCATCGGGTATTCGTCGGTCAGCGTCACATGGATTTTCGCGCGCATGCCCGGCGGCGTGATCGCCTCCAGCCGGGCCAGCGCGCCGCCGGTCAGGCGCATCGTCGGCTGGCCGGACGGCAGGTTCACCACCCCCATGTCGCGCCAGAACACCCCGTCGCGGAAGCCGGTGCCCAGCGCCTTGGAGCAGGCCTCCTTGGCGGCGAAGCGCTTGGCATAGGTGGAGGCCCGCGCGTTGTTCTTCGCGGCGGAGCCGGCGCGGCGTTCGGACTTGGCCTGCTCGACATCGGTGAAGATGCGGTCGATGAAGCGCTGTCCGAAGCGCTCCAGCGACTTCTCGACCCGCCGGATGTCGATCAGGTCGTTGCCGATGCCGAGGATGGTGCCGGAGATCGTCATGCCGGCGTACCGGCGGCGCGCGCCCGGTCCATCGCCTTGCGCATGCGGGCGATGGAGTTGGTCAGGCCGACGAAGATCGCCTCGCCGATCAGGAAATGGCCGATGTTCAGTTCGACGATGGTCGGAATGGCCGCCACGGGACCGACAGTGTCGTAGCTGAGGCCGTGGCCGGCATGGCATTCCAGCCCGATGGCCTCGGCATGGGCGGCGGCGCGGACGATGCGCGCCAGTTCCGCTTCGCGCTCCGCCGGGCTGTGGGCATCGCAATAGGCGCCGGTGTGCAGCTCCACCACCGGCGCGCCGAGGCGCTTGGCGGCATCGAGCTGCGCCGGCTCCGGGTCGATGAAGAGCGAAACACGGATGCCGGCCGCCCCCAGTTCGCCGACCGGCCGGACCAGATGGTCGTGCTGGCCGATCACGTCCAGCCCGCCTTCGGTCGTCACCTCGGTGCGCTTTTCCGGGACGAGGCAGGCGGCGTGCGGCTTGTGCCGCAGGGCGATGCCCAGCATCTCGTCGGTCGCCGCCATCTCGAAGTTCAGCGGACGGTCGATCTCGGCCATCAGCCGTTCGATGTCGCGATCCACGATGTGGCGGCGGTCCTCGCGCAGATGGGCGGTGATCCCGTCGGCCCCGGCCTCGATGGCCAGCTTCGCCGCGCGCACCGGATCGGGATGCGCCCCGCCGCGTGCATTGCGGACGGTCGCCACATGGTCGATGTTCACGCCGAGGCGGAGAATACGGGACATGCAAGGACTCCAAAGCGTCGCCGCCCGCCGGAACGGGCGGGAGCGATTCCGTCTATATAGCGGTGCGTCCGCCATCCGTCACGCCGAACCGACCGACGCAGCCGCGGATGACAGGGAATTTACCGTTTCCGCCCCTGCCCGACCGAATGGCCGGATCGGCGATCCCGGCGGATTTTCCTTATTCCGACCTATGGATCAGGCCGCTCATGTAGTCGTTCAGATCCCGGAAATCCTTGACGGTCCAGGCGTGAGGCGGCACCCGATAGCCGTTTTCCTTCAGTGTCTTCGGGATCAGATCCCCGTTGGGGCGGAGTATGACCGACGACACGATGACGCCGGGATAGTCCGCCAGGCGCTTCCTGAAGGCCGGCGTCGTCAAATCGGGGGTCGGAGGGTTGCTCTTGTGCGCCAGCGGGCCCGAGCCTTTCGCATCCGACCCGTGGCACATGGCGCATCTTTCCACGAACAACCTCTCGCCGTTGTCCGCGTGGACCCCATGAAGTGACGTCAGGCATAAGGCGGCAACCGAAACCGGCAGGAGCAGCTTATCGAGCCGCATATCCTGTTCTCCCATCGCGCAACGTCATAGTGCGTCTTCGCGGAGCGAAGCTGTTCCGTGTCGGCGGGAGCGTCACCGCCCCCGCGCCCGCTCCACCGAATGGATGGCCGGGGTGGCACGCAGGGCGGCCATGATGTTGGTCAGGTGCTTGGCATCCTTCACGTCGATGTCGATCAGCAGCTCGAAATAATCGGTGCTGCGGTTCGTGATCTTCTGATGGATGACGTTGCCCTGATTCTTGCCGATCACCGTGAACAGCGTGCCCAGCGAGCCCTGTTCGTTGGCGATGACGACGCTGATGCGGCCGACATGCTCCTCCGGCGAATCCGGGCCGGTCTCCCACGACACGTCGATCCAGCGTTCCGGCGATTCATGGAAGCTTTCCAGCGTTTCGCAGTCGATCGTGTGGATCGTCACGCCCTTGCCGGTGGTGACGATGCCGACGATGCGGTCGCCCGGCAGAGGGTGGCAGCAGCGGGCGTAATGGACCGCCATGCCGGGAATCAGCCCGCGGATCGGCAGCGCCGATTCCTTGCGGGCCTTGGCCTTCGGCTTCGGCGCGCTCTCTTCCGTCTCGCGGACGGCTGGGGCGGTCTGGGCCTTGTGGCCGGGGAAGACGGCGTGGAAGACTTCGCGGACCGAATGCAGGCCGGAGCCGACACCGGCCATCAGGTCGTCCACCGTCGGCTGCTGGAAGATCTTGGTGGCGGCCTCCAGCGCCTTTTCGGTGAACTCGTAGCCTTCCGACTTGAACTGCCGCATCAGCATGCCGCGGCCCAGTTCCATATACTGGGCGCGCTGCTGGGTGCGCAGGAACTTGCGGATGCGGGCGCGCGCCTTGCCGGTGACGACGAAGCGTTCCCAACCCGGAACCGGCGTCTGCGCCTTGGAGGTGACGATGTCGACCTGATCGCCGTTCTGCAGCTGGGTGCGCAGCGGCAGCATGCGGCCGTTGATCTTCGCCCCGACGCAATGGTCGCCGACCTGCGAGTGGACGGCATAGGCGAAGTCGACCGGGGTGGCGCCACGGGGCAGCGCGATCAGGTCGCCCTTCGGCGTGAAGCAGAACACCTGGTCCTGGAACAGCTCCAGCTTGGTGTGCTCTAGGAACTCTTCGGGCTTCTGCGCATGCTCCAGGATGTCCAGCAGCTCGCGCAGCCAGCGGTATTCGCCGCCGTTCGGACGCGGCTGGTGGTCCTGCTTGTAGGCCCAGTGGGCGGCCACGCCCAGCTCGGCGATCTCGTGCATGTCCTGGGTGCGGATCTGCACCTCGATCCGGTTGCGGCCGGGACCGATCACGCCGGTGTGCAGGCTGCGGTAGCCGTTGGGCTTCGGCGTGGAGATGTAGTCCTTGAAGCGCCCCGGCACGACCGGGTAATGCGCGTGAACCACGCCGAGCGCCTGATAGCATTCGCCGACCGAGCCGACCGTGATGCGGAAGGCCATGATGTCGGACAGCTGCTCGAAGCTGACATTCTTGCGCTGCAGCTTGCGCCAGATCGAATAGGCCGACTTCTCGCGCCCCGACACCGACACGTCGGGGAGCCCTTCGGAAGCCAGCAACTCGCGCAGTTCGGTGATGATGGTCTGGACGCGGTTCTCACCCTCGCTGCGCAGACGGGCCAACTGGGCCAGGATGCTGTCGCGCGCGTCCGGGTTCAGCTCCGCGAAGGCAAGATCGTCCAGCTCATCCTTGATCTTGTGCATGCCGATGCGTTCGGCCAAGGGCGAGTAGATCTCGATGGTCTCGCGGGCGATGCGGCGGCGCTTTTCCGGCTTTTTCAAATGGAACAGCGTGCGCATGTTGTGAAGCCGGTCGGCCAGCTTCACCAAGAGGACACGGATGTCCTCCGACATGGCGATGACCAGCTTGCGGAAATTCTCCGCCTGCTTGGCCTGTTCGCTGTTCAGTTCCAGCCGCGACAGCTTGGTGACGCCGTCGACCAGACGCGCGATTTCCTTGCCGAAGACCCGCTCGATGTCTTCGAGCGTGGCGACGGTGTCCTCGACCGTGTCGTGAAGCAGCGCCGTGGCGATGGTGCCGGCGTCCAGCTTCATCTGGGTGAGGATGCCGGCGACCTCCAGGGGGTGGAGGAAGTATGGATCGCCGGACGCGCGCGTCTGCGACCCGTGCGCCTTCATCGAAAAGACGTAGGCGCGGTTGAGAAGATCCTCGTCGGCGGAGGGATCATACGCCTTGACGCGCTCGACTAGCTCGTACTGCCGGATCATGGGGCCCGACCCGGCGCGCGCGGCGCCTCAAAGGTGTTCGTGACGGTTCTCAGGGCGGTCCTGTGCGAACCGAAGGGGAGCGGGTCGCCCCCCCATTTTCTGTTCGGCGAGGAGGCGTTGCGCCTCCTCCGGGTCCTGCGGTCGTTGTCCAGAATCAGAGGTCTCCGTCGGGATCCTCGGTCATGGCGAAACCGGCGCCCGGCTCAGCATCCATGTCGGCGGCGACATCGTCGTCCTCGCTCAGCTCTTCGCCGTCGCTCTCGCTCATGCCGTCTTCGTCGCCCAGCGAGTTGTTGCCGCGGGCAGCCCAATCATTCTCGCCGGCCATCAGCTCGACGATCTCTTCTTCGGGCTCGTCCGGCTCGACATGCTTCTGGTGGCCCTTGATCAGGGCGTTCTTCAGATACTCCAGCGACACCGTCTCGTCCGCGATCTCGCGCAGCGCCACGACCGGATTCTTGTCGTTGTCGCGGTCGATCGACAGCGGGGCGCCGCTCGCGACTTCGCGGGCGCGCTGGGCAGCCATCATGACCAGCTCGAAACGGTTCGGAACCTTCAGGACGCAATCTTCAACGGTAACGCGGGCCATGCCAGACGAACTCCGGATTCAAAGGAGGCTCTAGACTATATGGATGTGGCCCGATAGGTGCAAGCGCGAACGACAGCGCTGCTGCATTGCGTCAGGGGGAGCGCTGCTGTCGAGGTTCAATATCCGTATTGTCCAGCACCGCCGGACAGTCGGCATCCCCAGCCCTCTTGTATGTTTGCCCACAATACACTAGATTTCAAAATTGGAACGCGAGCTTTTGCGCATGTTCCGATACATTTTCAACAAGCAGCGATGGAAGGATTCTGGCATTGGACCGCAATTCGACTTTGCCTCGTGATGTCAGCAAGTTGTTTTACAAGGAAGAACGTCTCGCGCTTTTCATTGATGGCGCCAACCTCTACGCCGCCGCACGCTCACTTGGCTTCGACATTGATTACAAAAGGTTGCGCGACGGCTTCGCAGGGGAAGGCCGGCTTGTGCGCGCCTTCTATTACACCGCCCTTGTCGAGGATCAGGAATATTCCCCGATCCGTCCGCTGGTCGATTGGCTGGACTATAACGGCTACACCATGGTGACCAAGCCGACAAAGGAGTTCACCGACGCCTCGGGCCGGCGCAAGATCAAGGGCAACATGGACATAGAGCTGGCCATCGACGTGATGGAGATGGCCGACCATGTCGATCACATCCTGCTCTTCTCCGGCGACGGCGACTTCCGCCGGCTGGTGGAGGCGGTGCAGCGCAAGGGCGTGCGTTTCAGCGTCGTCAGCACGGTCCGCTCGCAGCCGCCGATGGTCGCCGACGAGCTGCGGCGACAGGCCGACAATTTCATCGAGCTGCAGGAGCTGGCGCCCTTCATCGCCCGCACCCACCATCATCGCGAACAGATGCCCTCCCACCATGACCAGCAGGGTGGGCCGACGATGTACGACCCCGATGACCGGGGATGAGGGCCGGGGCTGACCGCTCGGGTCGGACTGCGGCTTTGGCTGACATGAAAAAAGGAGCGCGGTCGGCGCTCCTTTTTCGTTTGGCGAATTCCGTCATTCCGCGTTAAGGACCGGCCGTCCGTTGCCGGTTCCGCGCCATCCGGTCGGCCGTCTTCAGCGCCGCGATCAGGCTGGTCGCATTGGCCCTGCCGGTGCCCGCGATGTCCAGCGCAGTCCCATGGTCGGGAGAGGTGCGGACGAAGGGCAGGCCCAGCGTGATGTTCACGCCACTGTCGAAATCCACCGTCTTCACCGGGATCAGCGCCTGATCGTGGTACATGCACAGCGCCGCGTCATAGCCGCGCCGTGCGGCGGCATGGAACATGGTGTCGGGCGGGCGCGGCCCGGACACATCGATGCCGTCGGCGCGCAGCGTCGCGATGGCGGGCTCGATGATGTCGATCTCCTCGCGCCCCATCGCCCCGCCCTCCCCCGCATGCGGGTTCAGGCCGGCGACGGCCAGCCGCGGACGGTCGATGCCGAAGTCGCGCGCCAGGGAGGCCGCGGTGACCCGGCCGGCATGGACGATGGCGCCGGTGGTCAGCTGGTTCACCGCGTCGCGCACCGACACGTGGATGGTGACCGGCACAACCCGAAGATCGGCCGCCGCCAGCATCATGATCGGCTCGTCGGTCAGCCCGGCGAGATGCGCCAGATATTCGGTGTGGCCGGGATGGCGGAATCCGGCGGCATAGAGCGACGATTTCTGGATCGGGTTGGTGACCACGGCCGCAGCCTGCCCACCCTGCACGAGCGCCACGGCCCGGTCGATGCTGGCGATCACCGCGGCACCGTTGACCGGATCGGGCCGGCCGGCGACGACAGGGTTGCTCAACGTAACCGGCAGCACAGGCAAGGCCCGGTCGAACAGAGCCGCCCCCTCCTGCGGAGAAGAGACGGACTGGACCGGCACCGGCAGTCCGATCGAACCCGCCAGCGCCGCCAGCCTCGCGGGATCGTCCAGAACGACGAAAGGCGCCAGCCCTGCCTCGTTCCGTGCCAGCCAGGCTTTCAAGGTGATGTCCCCGCCGACGCCGGCCGGCTCCCCCATGGTCAGGGCCAGCGGCAGGCCGTTCGGCGGGGCGGCGGTCACAGGCGGGTCTCGATGAAGGCGGTGCGGCGCAGATCGCGCAGGTAACGGCGCGACAGCAGTTCAGCCCGTTCGCTGACCAGTTCGCGCTCGATCTCCTCACGGCCAGGCAGCTTGGCTTCCTGGATGGGCGTCGGGGCCGGCGGCGGCGGCGGGGCCGGCTGTGCCTCCGGCGGCGGCTGGATCATCGGCATGTCGCGCTTGCAGACGATCAGGATCACGGCGGCGGCCGGGCTCATCAGCACCGGGCTGGCCTGACCGAGCGGGATGCCGAGCGCGAGATTCTGCAGGCCGGGCGCCATGTCCTTGACCCGCATGGTGCCCATGTCGCCCGATTCCGGCATGCCGGTCTCCTTGGCGCGGGCCTGGAAATCGGCGCAGCTCTTGATCGACTTGCGCAGCTTCTCGGCCTGCTCCTTGACGGACTTGGCCTGCTCCTTGGACTCGATCGGGATGATGATCTGCTTCATGTTGACCGTGGCCTTGGCCACGTCCGGACGGGCCTGCGGACGGGGTGCCGCCGGCCGGGCGACCGGCATCGGCATCTCGCCGCCGCTGCTGCCGAAGGGCCGCTGCCCCCGCACCATCAGGATGTGGTAGCCGGTCGCCGTGCGGACCGGCGCCGACAGCTGGCCGCCGCGCATGCCCGACAGCGCCTTGTCCACCTCCGGAGACAGCTCGCCGCTGCGCACCCAGCCCAGGTCGCCGCCCGCGGCGGCACCGGCGGACTGCGAGAACTGGCGGGCGAGTGCCGCGAAATTACCGCCGCGCTTCACCTCTTCCACCAGGCGCTCGGCGTTGCGGCGCACCTCGTCGTCCTGGTCGGGGCTGTCCACCGCCAGGAAAATCTCGGCGACCAGATATTCGGGCTTGCCGATGTTGGCCTTCAGCCGCTCCATCGCGGCGTCGACCTCGTCCTCGCCGACAACCACTTCCTGGCGGATGCGGCGCTGCATCACCTTCTGCCAGGCGAGCAGGGCCCGGATCTGGTCCTTCAGGGTGGAGTACGGCACGTTCTGGCGCTTCAGCATCTCCTGGAGCTGCTGGCCGTTCATGCGGTTCTGCTCGGCGATGCGCTTGACGGCATCCTCGATCTCGGACGCAGACACCGTGACGCCCTGGCGCTTGGCCTCCTGCATCTGCAACCGCTCGTCGATCAGCAGGCGCATCACCTGCGGCATCAGCCGCTTGGTGGTCTCCGGATTGGCGGCGGCGCCGGCGTTCAGCAGCGCCATGCGGATGCGGGCATTGACGTCCGAAACCGAAACGACCTCGTCATTCACCACCGCAGCGATGCCTTCCGACCCCGGCACGCGGGCCTGCCGCGTGGTCTCGTCCCCCGTCCGCGGCGCGGCGGCACCGGCGGCAGCCTTGCTGGACTGCGCCATGGCGGGCAGCGCCAGAAGCGCACAGGCGGTCGCCACGGCGACGGTGGTCCGGACGGCTCGCAAACTCGACATGCTGCTCAAGCTCCAAAAACGGGTCGCCCGTTATTACGGTGGGGCCGGTGCCCCTTGCAAACGGAATCGGCCCCTGCAATCCAGTGCCAAACCAAGTGGGCGGAATTATGACCTATGGCGATAACCGCCCGCTTTGCGGCGAATAGCCCCACCCCGCAACCGTCTCCGGTGGGCATCGCCGGCGGCCATCGCCATCAGCCGTCTTCCAGATGCAGAAGGGCGGCGATGCCCAGAAGCAGGCTGATGCCGGCGGGGCTCCAGGCGGCCATGACGATGGGGATGGTCTCCGACATGCCGAAGGTGCGGACCACGTCGGTCATCACGAACAGCACGAAGCCGGTCAGCACGCCGCCGGTGACCATCGCCATGGTGCCGCCACGGCGCGGCAGCCGCAGCGAGAAGGCGGCGGCGAACAGCACCATCGCCAGGAACAGGAAGGGCTGGGCCAGCAGCGACTGGTAATGCAGCCGGTGCCGCACGGCGGGGAAGCCGGTGGTCTCCAGCGTGTGGATGAATCGCGGCAGCTCCCAGAAGGAGATGGTCTCCGGCGGGGCGAAGCTCTCCTCGATGGTCGCCATGTCCAGCTCGGTGGGGATGGTGTAGCTGTCCAGCTTCTCCGGGTCCTTCTTGGCCCGGTTGAGGATCGCCTCCTGCAATTCCCACTTGCGGTCCTTCAGCACGGCGCTCGGCGCATCGACGCGGCCCAGGTAATTCTGGTCGGAGTCGAACAGGAAGACGCTGACGTTCGACAGCTCGAAGGTCACCGGGTTGACCAGTTCCGAATGGATGAAGAACTGCTCGTTCTCGTTGGTCTGGCGAAGCCAAAGGCCGGAGCGCGAAATGTTCAGCGTGCTGGACTGGAGTTTGAGATAGCGGTCCTGCAGCTGCTCGTACTTGGCGATGAAGACGGCGCCGACCGGGTTGATCAGCGTCACCTTAACCACCCCGATGGCGGCGGCGGCGAACATCACCGGCATCAGGAACTGCCAGGCCGACACGCCGACCGCGCGGGCGACCACCAGCTCGGCGCTGCGCGTCAGCCGCCAGAAGGTGAACATGCCCGCGAACAGGATGACGAAGGGAAAGATCTGCTGCCCGATCTCCGGCAGCTTCAGCAGAGCCATGCGCACGACCAGCCCGAAGGTGACGTGGGGCTTGGTGCCGGCGCGGCGCAGCAGTTCCACCGTGTCCAGCAGCAGCACGATGGCGAGCAGGATCACCATCAGCAGGCAGAACCACACGACGAACTGCCGCCCGATGTAGCGGGAAAGCGTAGGCGAGGAATACATGCGGTGTCCGGTCTCCGGAGCCCCGCCCGCAACGCCGCCATGGCGCCTGGGACGGGCTGGCGCGGCCCCGCCCGATATGGATCGGTGCAGGCCCCCGCCGGAACGAGTCCCGCTGTTTACCTCTGTTGCGGCGCGATGACAACCGGAGCCGCTGCCGGAGCCGCTGCCGGAGCCGCTGCCATCCGCCCACACCCCCATCGGCGGCGCCGACCGTCTCCCTCCTTTTCCGTCTGGACTTCCTGCGCCGGCACTCCAAACTGTTGGAGAGAGGCTGTACGGGAGGGTCGGTCGATGACGGACACCACGGTCGCAATCCGCCAGGCACGCGGGACGGACGCTGCCGGCATGGCCCGCGTCCATGTGCAAAGCTGGCGCTCCACCTATCCCGGGCTGATCCCGGCGCAGTTCCTGGTCAGCCTGTCCGAACCGCCCGCCGCCCAGCGCTGGGCAGCCATCGCCGAGACGCGCGGCCCCGGCCAGGGCGCCTTCGTCGCGGTGGACGTCACGGGCCGGATCGCCGGGCCCGGCACCATCGTCGGCATCGCGTCCTTCGGCACGCGGCGGGTCACGGTTGATGGCCATGCCGGCGAGTTCCACGCGCTCTATTTGCTAGACGACGCAAAGGGTTACGGCATCGGGCGGCGGCTGATGGCGGCGATGGCCGACCGTTTCCTGGCCGCCGGCATCCATTCCGCCGCGGTCTGGTGCCTGCGCGACAACCCGTCGCGCTGGTTCTATGAAAGGTTGGGCGGGATCAAGGTGGCGGAGCGGCCGATCCGCTTCGCCGGCAGCGATCTGGTGGAGATCGCTTATGGCTGGCGCGACCTGACGCCGCTTGCACGCTTGTCGGCGGGGCCGGAGGTGCGGTAGTGAGGGGCCTTGAGTCCCCACGCATCAGGATTCGCCGATGTCCAGCGCCGCCTCCCTTTCCGCCGAACGCGTCCTCATTCTCGATTTCGGGTCGCAGGTCACCCAGCTCATCGCCCGCCGCGTGCGCGAGAGCGGTGTCTATTGCGAAATCCACCCCTTCGGCATGAGCGACGAGCGCATCCGCGAGTATGACCCGAAGGCGATCATCCTGTCGGGCAGCCCGGCCTCCGTCACCGAGGCGAACGGCCCGCGCGCGCCGCAGGCGGTGTTCGATCTGAAGGTTCCGGTTCTCGGCATCTGCTATGGCCAGCAGACGATGTGCCACCAGCTGGGCGGCACGGTGTCCGGATCCGACCACCGCGAGTTCGGCCGCGCCTTCATCGAGATCAAGGAGCCCTGCGCCCTGTTCGACGGGCTGTGGGACATCGGGTCGAAGGAACAGGTGTGGATGAGCCACGGCGACCGCGTCACCGCGCTGCCGCCCGGTTTCCGTGCCGTGGCGGTCAGCGACGGCGCGCCCTTCGCCGCCATCGCCGACGACAGCCGCCGCATGTACGGCGTGCAGTTCCACCCGGAGGTCGTCCACACCCCGCACGGCGCCCAGCTGCTGGCGAACTTCGTCCACCGCGTCGCCGGCATCAAGGGCGACTGGACGATGGCCGCCTTCAAGCAACAGGCCATCGAGAAGATCCGCGCCCAGGTCGGCACCGGCAAGGTGATCTGCGGCCTGTCGGGCGGCGTCGATTCGTCGGTCGCGGCCGTGCTGATCCATGAGGCCATCGGCGACCAGCTGACCTGCATCTTCGTCGACACCGGCCTGATGCGTGCCGGCGAGTCGGAAGAGGTCGTGCGGCTGTTCCGCGACCATTACAACATCCCGCTGGTCCACCGCGAGGCGGCCGACCTGTTCCTGGGCAAGCTGGCCGGCGTCACCGATCCGGAGCAGAAGCGCAAGATCATCGGCGGCCTGTTCATCGAGGTCTTCGACGAGGAGAGCGCCAAGGTCGGCGGTGCGGAGTTCCTGGCCCAGGGCACGCTCTATCCCGACGTGATCGAGAGCGTCTCCTTCACCGGCGGCCCGTCGGTCACCATCAAGTCGCACCACAATGTCGGCGGCCTGCCGGAGCGGATGAAGCTCAAGCTGGTCGAACCGCTGCGCGAGCTGTTCAAGGACGAAGTCCGCGCGCTCGGCCGCGAACTCGGCCTGCCTCCGGCCTTCATCGGCCGCCATCCCTTCCCCGGCCCGGGCCTCGCCATCCGCGTCCCCGGCGAGATCACCCCGGAGAAGCTGGACATCCTGCGCAAGGCCGACACGGTCTATCTGGAGGAGATCCGCAACGCCGGCCTCTATGACGCGATCTGGCAGGCTTTCGCCGTGCTGTTGCCGGTCCGCACCGTCGGCGTGATGGGCGATGGCCGCACCTATGACCATGTGCTGGCCCTGCGCGCGGTGACCTCCACCGACGGCATGACCGCCGACTGGTATCCCTTCCCCCACGACTTCCTGGCGCGCGTCTCCAACCGCATCGTCAACGAGGTGCGCGGCGTCAACCGCGTGGTCTACGACATCACGTCGAAGCCGCCGGGGACGATTGAGTGGGAGTGAGGCGAATGGGAACAAGGCAGGCGGATATGCTTTGCCGGTGAAAGACGAAGGGGCGGGAAACCGCCCCTTTTCTTTTGCCTGCCCGGATGTCGTTCAGAACAGCGACTCGACCGTCCGCGCCCTGGGGCTCCGCCGCTTGCCGCGGACAGGTTTGGGGCTGGCCGGAAGCAGGCCTTCCCGCTGCGCGCACAGGTCGTGCCAGACATGGCCCGGTCGCTCCGGCGTCCAGTACATGGGTTCGCCGAGCAGCACCTCTTCGCCGCAACAGGCGCAGGGAGGATATGGGCTGGATGTGTGTTCGAACCGGTCCATCTCACCGTTATGCCAGTGGCGAGGCGATCCGTAAGTGATGCGGATCAACTGGAACCGCAAGGGTGCAAAAAATAGTTCGGTTCAAGCTGTCCAGGAAGTCAGCGGCGGTCCCGCCCCCCCGACAGCAGGGGACCGGGACCGCGCGGCCTTATCCCGTCAACGCGCGTCGGCCAGTGCAACGCAGGCGCGGTCGCGGCCGGCGAGGCTGCCGCAGCCGTCGGCGCGCTGGGAAACGAAGCGCATCACCACCCGCTCGCCCCTGCCCACCGATTGCGGCGGCAGCAACGCCTCGGCGACCTCGGTGGTGAATTGCGGGCTGACACGGTGTGTCGCCGCCGGTGCCGGGTCGAGGCTGGCGACCTGCACCGGGCGGGCCGGAGCAACCGCGGGGGCGGGGGCGGGGGCCGGTGCGGGAACGGGCTCGGGCAGCGACGCCACCACCACTGGAGCCGGTGCAGGAGCGGGCGCCGGTTCGGCGGCCTTCGGCTCGGCCGGGCGCGGCTCCATCCGCCGCGGCTCGACAGCACGGGATTCGGAGCCGCGGGATTCGGGCGCGCGGGTTTCCGGCGCGGCGGAGGCGACGACGACCGGCGCCGGTTCCGTCCGCTGCGAAGGAGCCGTCTGGCCGCCGCGCGGCTTCGGCGCGTCGTCCGGCACCACCGCGACCTCGATGGCCGAGGCGCCGGCCGCCAGCGACGGTTCGCGCGGGCCGGTGCCGCGCAGCACCGGGGTCAGCGCCGCCAGATACATCTTCGTCTCGCGCGGCAGCCGCTGCTTGCCGGCCAGATGCTGGGCGTAGCAGGCCGGGCCGCAATTGTAGGCGGCCAGGAAACCGGGGGCGCCGAACAGGTCGTACATCTCGCGCAGATACGCGGTGCCGGCCATGATGTTCTCGTGCGGGTCGGATGGATCGGACCCCAGCCCATATTTGGCCCGCATCAGCTCATAGGTGCCGGGCATCACCTGCATCAGGCCGATGGCCCCGGCGGAGCTGGTCAGCACCTTGCCGCTGTTGGTCGTCGCCCGGCCGTTGCTCTCGCGCATCATCACCGCGCGGATCCATTTCTCCGGCATGTCGTACCGCTGGGAGGCTTCGCGGATGTGCGGGACCCAGCGGGACAGCGGATCGTTCGGATCCGGCACATAGGCGGCGGCTTCGACCGGCGGGGCCGTCTGCACCTGCGGTGCTTCCGAAGCGCAGCCGGCCAGACCGAGAGCCAGACACAGCAGTGCACCGGCGGCGTGGATCGTCGCGAGGTTTCGTTTGACCACGAGGGGATTTCCGTGCTGTTGGCGCAGGCGGGACAAAAGATGGATCGCTTTTCAATGTATAGCCCACGCCTGTCAAGCGACATCACGGCCGTTTCTTGAATCCTGTCCCGAAGATGCCTCAAAAATGCCCGATTTATCCCTTGTGAAGAGGTCGGCAATTAGGATTTTGGGCAAATGTCCCTATGCCAATCTTCTCTCTCCGTCTGGACATCACCATGCCGTCACAAAGCGCGACAACGGGAACCTTGACGGAACATCCACGCCACCCCTAATGGAGAGCGCCGGCCGCCCCCTCAACCGACGCCGCTCCGACCGGACAGGCCCGGCCGAACTGGATCGACGATCATGACCGCCCCTCAACGGACCTTCCCGCCGGCCCAGCAGACGCCGCAGCCGCAGATGCAGCCCGGGCGGTCAGCGCCGCAGGACGATGCGCCGCGACAAGATGCGCCGCTCCGCAAGCCCCGGCGCTTCGGCCGGCTGCTGGCGATCCTGCTCGTTCTTCTTGTGGCAGGCGGCGGCGTTGCCCTGTGGCGCGCCCGCAATCCGGCGTCGCCCTCCCCCACCCAGGCCGGCCCGGCGGCGGGCCAGGCGGCGGAGCGCCCGGTGGAGCTGACTGCGCTGGAGGTCACGGCCGTCGCGCCGCGCGCGCTGACGGAGACGGTCCGGCTCAGCGGCTCGGTCTCTCCGATGGAGCAGGCGGCGGTGAAGGCGGAGGTCGCCGCGCGTCTGGCCGAGGTGGCGGTGCGCGAGGGGCAGGCGGTCCGCCGCGGCGACGTGCTGGCCCGCTTCGACACGGTGGAGCTGACCGCCCGGCTGAACGAGAAGCAGGCCAATCTTGAGGGCGCCCGCGCCCAGCTGGTGCTGGCCGAAAAGACCCTGACCAAGAACCGCACGCTGAACCGCAGCAACATCGTCTCGGACACCAGCCTGGATCAGGCCGAAAGCAGCTTCGGCTTCCAGCGCGCCCAGGTCGATGCGCTGGCCGCACAGGTCGAACTGGCGCGCAAGGCCCTGCGCGACGCGGTGGTGCTCAGCCCCATCGACGGCATGGTCGCCACCCGCTCCGTCAATCCGGGGGAAAATCTGGCGGTGAATGCCGCCATGTTCACAGTGGTCGACCTGTCGCGGGTGGAGGTCGAGGCGACCGTCCCTGCGGAGCAGGTGGCCCGGCTCGCCGTCGGCCAGACCGCCAGCCTGCGGGTGGAGGGCTTCGGCGAGCGGGAGTTCGCCGGCAGCGTCGCCCGCATCAACCCGATGGCACGGGCGGGCTCCCGCGCCATCCCGGTCTATGTGACCGTCGACAATCGCGACGGTGCGTTGCGCGGCGGCATGTTCGCCAGCGGCGAGGTTCTGGTTGCGCAGGCGGCGGGCGCCATCGCCGTGCCGCCGGTCGCCGTCCGCCACGACGAGCAGGGCGACTTCGTCCTGGCGATTGCGGATGGCCGCACCGTGCGCCGCCCGGTCACGCGGATGGCGCTGTGGGCGCGCGGCGATCTGGTGCAGGTGGACGGCTTGGCGCCGGGCGACCGCGTCGTCACCGGCAACCTGCCCGGCCTGACCGCCGGACGCAGCGTCTCGATAGCCGGCACCTGACCCGGACGGACCAGCCGCCATGCCGATCACCCGCATCAGCGTCGACAACCCGGTCTTCGCCACCATGATGATGGTGGCGCTGATGGTGCTCGGCCTCTTTTCCTACAACCGGCTGGGCGTCGACCTGTTTCCCGACGTCGATTTCCCGGTGGTGGTCGTCAGCACCGCCTATCCCGGCGCCAGCCCGGAGACGGTGGAGACCGACATCACACGGCCCGTCGAGGATGCGATCAACACCATCGCCGGCATCAAGACGCTGACCTCGCGCTCCTACGAGGGCCAGTCGGTGGTGATCGCCGAGTTCGACCTGAAGACCTCGTCGGTGCAGGCGTTGCAGGACGTGCGCGAGAAGGTCTCCGCCATCCGCGCGACCTTCCGCGACGAGGTGAAGGACCCGCAGATCACCCGCTTCAACCCGGACGACCAGCCGATCCTGTCCATCGCCGTCACCTCCGACCTGCGGTCCTTGCGCGACCTCACCACGCTCACCGACCAGATCATCCTGAAGCGCCTGCAGAATGTCCGCGGCGTCGGCAAGGCCACCATCGCCGGCGGGGTGAAGCGTCAAATCCTGGTGCGGCTGAAGCCGGAAAAGCTGGAAGCGCTCAACGTCGGCGTCGACGAGGTGATCGCCACCGTCACCGGCGAGAACCAGGACGTGCCCGCCGGCACCGTCTCCGGCCAGGGGCGCGAGCGCGTGGTGCAGGTCGAGGGGCGTGTGCGCAACCCGCGCGACCTCCTTGACCTGATCGTCGCCCGGCGCGGCAACAGCCCGGTGCGCCTGTCCCAGGTCGCCGAGGTGATCGACGGGCAGGAGGAGCAGGACTCCGCCGCCTTGCTGAACGGCAACCCGGCGCTGGCGGTCGATGTGGTGAAGGTCCAGGGCGCCAACACGGTGGAGGTCGCCCGCGGCCTTCATGGGGCGATCCAGGATCTGCGGACCAACGGCTCGCTGCCGGCGGACGTGACGCTGGCGGTGGTGCGCGACAGCTCGCGCGGCATCACCAACTCGCTCAGCAACGTGCAGGAGACGCTGGTCGAGGGCGGCATCCTGACCATCCTGATCGTCATGGTCTTCCTCGGGTCCTGGCGCAGCACGGTCATCACCGCGCTGACCCTGCCGGTCGCCGTGCTCGGCACCTTCGGCATGCTGGCGGCGATGGGCTTCACGCTGAACATGATGACGCTGATGGCGTTGTCGCTCGCCATCGGCATCCTGATCGACGACGCCATCGTGGTGCGCGAGAACATCATGCGCCACCTCGCCCGCGGCCAGGGCCACCGGCAGGCGGCGCTCGACGGCACGGCGGAGATCGGGCTGGCGGTGCTGGCGACCACGCTGACCATCGTCGCGGTGTTCCTGCCGGTCGCCTTCATGGGCGGCATCATCGGCCGCTTCTTCCTGCAATTCGGCATCACCGTCTCGGCGGCGGTGCTGATCTCGCTGTTCGTGTCCTTCACGCTCGACCCGATGCTGTCCAGCATCTGGTACGACCCGGCTGCCCATGGCCGCCACGGCCGCTCGATCTTCGGCCGTTTCGCCGCCTGGTTCGGGCGCGGCTTCGATGCGCTCTCGCACGGCTATGGCCGGCTGCTGCGCTGGAGCCTGCGCCGGCGCTGGGTGGTGGTGATCGTGGCGCTGGCGATCTTCTTCGGCAGCTTCCTGCTGGTGCCGCGCATCGGCGTGGAGTTCGTCCCCGCCGCCGACCTCGGCGAGCAGATCGTCGAGGTGGAAACCCCGGTGGGCTCGTCGCTCGCCACCACCACCGCCAAGACCAGACAGGTCGAGGCGGCGATCCGCGAGTTCCCGGAGATCGCCTACACCTACAGCACCGTCAACACCGGCGTCTCCATCGGCCACAACCGCGGCAGCATCTATCTGCGCTACACCCCCATCGACCAGCGCAGGCGCTCGCCCAACGACCTGGCGCCGCTGCTGCGGCAACGGCTGTCGGCGATCCCCGGCGTCACCATCGGCATCGCCATCCCCGGCGTCGGCGGCGTGCAGAAGCAGATCCAGGTCTCGGTGCAGGGCCGCGACATCGCCGAGCTCGACCGGCTGTCGCAGACCGTCATCGGCACCATGCGCGCCATCCCCGGCTTCGTCGATGTCGACAGCACGCTGAAGGCGGCCAAGCCGACCCTGGCGGTAAGGCTGGAGCGCGACCTCGCCAGCGATCTCGGCATCGGCACCGCCAAGGTGGCCGACACGCTGCGCCCGCTGTTCGCCGGCGACACGGTGTCGAGCTGGAAGGCGCCGGACGGCGAGAGCTATGACGTGCTGGTCCGTCTGCCCGAAGACGACCGCGCCGGCCGCGCCGACCTCGACCGCATCCATTTCTCCGGCGGGATCGACGCCAACGGCACGCCGCGCATGATCCCGCTGTCCCAGGTGGCGGAGGTGGTGACGACGCTCGGCGCCTCGCAGATCAACCGGCGCGACTTGCAGCGCGAGGTGAATGTCCAGGCCAACGTCCAGGGCCGCGCCGCCGGCGATGCCGGCCGAGAGTTGCAGGCGGCGCTGGCGAAGATCGAGCTGCCGCCCGGCTATCGCATCGTCTTCGGCGGATCGACCAAGGACATCGCCGAGACCAGCGGCTATGCCGCGCAGGCCCTGGCGCTGGCCGTCATCCTGATCTACCTGATCCTGGCTTCGCAGTTCGGCAGCTTCCTGCAACCGCTCGCCATCATGGCCTCGCTGCCGCTGTCACTGGTCGGCGTGTTCCTGGGGCTGCTGGCGGCCGGATCGACGCTGAACATCTTCAGCGCCATCGGTTTCATCATGCTGATGGGTCTTGTGACAAAGAACGCCATCCTGCTGGTCGATTTCGCCAATCAGGCCCGCAAGCGCGGCGCCGGCCTGCACGACGCGCTGGTCGAGGCCGGCATCATCCGCCTGCGTCCCATCGTGATGACCACCGCCGCCATGATCTTCGGCATGATCCCGCTGGCGCTCGGCATCGGCGAGGGCGCGCAGCAGCGCGCCCCGATGGCCCATGCGGTGATCGGCGGGCTGTTGTCCTCCACCATCCTGACGCTGCTGGTGGTGCCGGTGGCGCTGACCTATCTCGACGGGCTGTCGCGCCGGATGAAGCGCTGGTTCGCCCACAGCGATCCAGACGCCCAGCAACACCCGGCGGGGCAGCATCCGGCGGAGTGAGCGTCAGGCGGAGTAAACGTCAGGTCAGGGCCGGGGTCCGCAGCGAGCTGCCGACACCGACGGTACGCATGTTCTCCTCCACCCAGCGCCCCGCCGCCTCGCGTCCGGCGTCGCGCAGCCAGTTCAGGAAGCTCCAGTCGGTCATCAGCTTCGAATAGAGTCCCAGATCCTGCAAATGCCCGTCGGCGCCGATCAGGTGCAGGCGCGGGGCGTCGCTGCGGGCGGACAGGCAGCGCATCTCCTGCAGCAGGGCGGCGTTGAAGGTGATCTGGTTGAGGCGGGCGGCGATGCCGGCCGGGTCCTCCGGCGTGGTGGAACAGGTGAAGGGGTTGATCGCCACCACCAGCAGGTCGGCGCCGGGACAGGCCGCCGCCAGCGGCGACAGCGGCGGGTTGGCGAGATAGCCGCCGTCCCAGTAATCCTGGCCGTCGATCCGCACCGCGCGGAACAGGCTCGGCAGGCAGGCCGAGGCCAGCAGGTGATCGACCTCCAGTTCCGTCTCGTCGAACAGCCTCAGGGCGCCGGTCTGCACAGCGGTGGCGCTGACGAACAGCCGCAGCCCGCTCCGCCGGATCAGTTCCGGTTCGACCATCTCGGCCAGCAGACCACGCAGCGGGTGGAAATCCGCCGACTGGGTCCGATAGGGGCTGACCCAGCGCCGCGCCCACTCCACCAGATGGGTTCCCGGCGCGTGGTCGACGTTCCAGCGGCCGAGCAGCCGGTCGGTCACGCTCGGCCGGATCGGCCCCAACCGCCCGGCGGCGCTGACCCTCTCCCAGAAAGTCGCCAGCTCCGCCCGCGCCCCTTCCCTTGCACCGACGTGGCCACCCCGCGCCCAGCCCTGGGCCAGCATGGCGGCGTTCATCGCCCCGGCGCTGGCCCCGCTGACCCCGACCAGCCGGATGTCCTCCTCCAGCAGCCGGTCGAGCACGCCCCAGGTGAAGGCGCCATGCGCGCCGCCGCCCTGCAACGCCAGCGCCAGCGTCGGCCTGGGCGGCGGCAGGGCCAGAAGAGGGTCCGGCCCGGACAGTTCCAACGGTTCCGCGGGGCACACGTGCGGCGCGGGCGTCGCCTTGCCGCACACACGGTTCCACAGCGTTCGGATCATCGTCATGGCCGGCACGTCTCCAATCGCTTATGCTGCACCGCAACATGAGACGGGACTTCCGCATCGGCAAGGGGGTATGCCCACGGAGGCAGGCAGGGAACGGCATTGGAAACCCGCCCCCACATGCACTAAGTAGGCGGACACCCCAGACGCCGAGCCGCCCCTTGCCCACCCCGCCCTATCAGGTCGTCCCGATCACCGACCCCGAAGATCCGCGCATCGAGCCCTACCGCGACCTGCGGGAGCGCGATCTCGTCGGCCGAGACGGGCTGTTCATCGCCGAAGGGGCGGTGGTGGTGCGCAGCCTCGTGCAGTCGAGCCGCTACCGCGCCCGCTCGCTGCTGATCGCCGGGAAGAGGCTGGAGGCGATGGAGCCGATGCTGGCCGCCCTGCCGGCGGACACCCCGGTCTACACCGCCACCCAGCCCGTGCTGGACCGCATCGCCGGCTTCCCCCTGCATCGCGGCATCCTGGCGGTGGGGGAAAAGACCGGAGTCCCCAGCGTCGCCGACCTGCTGGACGCCTGCGGCCCGGTCGCCCGCGTCGTGATGCTGTTCGGCATCGGCAACCACGACAACATGGGCGGCATCTTCCGCAACGCCGCCGCCTTCGGCGCCGATGCGGTGATCCTCGATCCCGGCTGCTGCGACCCGCTCTACCGCAAGGCGATCCGCGTTTCGGTGGGGGCGACCCTGCTGGTGCCGACGGCAAGGCTCGCCGCCGACGAGGACCCGCTCGCCCTGCTCGACCGCTTCGGCTTCGAGGCGGTGGCGCTCAGCCCCGCCGGGGCCGAGACGCTGGCCGCCCTGACCCCGCCGCGCCGCGCCGCCCTGCTGTTCGGGTCGGAAGGGCCGGGCCTGCCGCCCGCCCTGCTGGCCCGCGCCCGCAGCGTGCGCATCCCGATGGCCGGCGATTTCGATTCCCTCAATGTGGCGACCACCAGCGGCATCGTGCTGCACCACATCGCGTCCGAACAGGTGCCATGACAGACGATATCAGCGACGACATCGGCATGCCGGCCGCCACAGCCGCCGCCGACCCGCATCTGGTTCACGACCTCGCCGTCGCACATCCGGAGGTGACGACGCTGGGGGCCGCCGGCCTGCTGCGGATGACCGACGCCGAGACGCGCGGTCTGGTGCCGCTCGGCCTGCCGCTGCCGAAGGGCAAGCGCGACCTGCTGGTGCCGGCGGAGCGGCGCGAGGCAATCCTGCTGGAGATCAGCGGCCGCATCGACCGCGCCCACCGCCGCGACGCGCTGCTGGCCCAGGGCCGCCGGGCGCTGGCCGGCAACCACACCGCCCTTCTCTCCTGCGAGGACCGCACCCGCGTCCGCGCCGTGCGCAGCGACGAGTTGCCCTGGCCCGGCCTGTCCCCGGCGATCCGCCTGCAAGTGTCCCGCACCTTCGACGCGCTGGACCTGTCGGACCTGTCGGATGCCGAGCTGTCGGCCCGGCTGGACCATGACCCGGCCCTGCGCACAGCACTGGACGACGCCCTGTCGCAGGTCGCAGCCCGGCTGCGCGAACTGGCCGAGCGGACCGGTGACGACCCGGATTGGGGCTTCGCCAGCCTTGCCGACCGGCTGGGCAAGGCCGCCCGCAACCGCAGCGACGCCGACGAGTTGCTCGACCGCTGGGACCGCGAGTACGACCAGTGGCGCCGCGACCGGGCGGAGGCGCGCGGCCGGCTCTATGTCGACCGCCATTTCGACTTCTCCCGCTTCGAGCGGCTGTTCCCGGTGGCGCGCGGCATGAACCGCCGGCTGGTGCTGGTGATCGGCCCGACCAACTCCGGCAAGACCCACCGCGCCATCACGGCGCTCCGCGAGGCCCGCGACGGCGTCTATCTGGCGCCGCTGCGCCTGCTGGCGCTGGAGGTGATGGAGCGGCTGAACGGCGAACGCACCCCCACCACCCTCATCACCGGCGAGGAGGAGATCCGCACCCCCGGCGCCCGCCACACCGCCTCCACCATCGAGGTGATGGACCCGGACCGCCCGGTCGAGGTGGCGGTGATCGACGAGATCCAGATGCTGGCCGACCCGGCGCGCGGCTGGGCCTGGACCGCCGCCCTGATGGGCGTGCCCGCCGAGACCGTCTACATCCTCGGCGCGCCGGAGGTCCGGCCGCTGGTGGAGCGCGCCGCCGCCCATCTCGGCGAACCGCTGGAGGTGGTGGAGCTTGAGCGCAAGACCCCGTTGTCAATGCTCGACCGCCGGCTGGAGTGGTCGGAGGTGGAGCGCGGCGACGCGCTGATCGCCTTCTCCCGCCGGGAGGTGCACAGCGTCCGCGACACGCTGCTGGCCCAGGGGCTGTCGGTCGCCGCCATCTATGGCGCGCTGGCCCCGGCGGTGCGGCGGCGCGAGGCAGCGCGCTTCCTGGCCGGCGAGGCCGACGTGGTGGTGGCGACCGACGCCATCGGCATGGGGCTGAACCTGCCCTGCCGCCGCGTGTTGTTCACCGCGCTGGAGAAGTTCGACGGCAGCAGCGTCCGCCCGCTGACCGCGACGGAGGTGAAGCAGATCGCCGGCCGCGCCGGCCGCTTCGGCCAGTTCGAGGAGGGGCATTTCGGCGTCATCGCCCGCGGCACCCCCGCCACGCTGAAGCGCCTGCTGGAGGCGCCCGACCGCCGCCTGCGCGCCGACGCCCCCCTGCCCGTCCGTCCGACCCGCGCGATGCTGGCCCGCCTCGCCAGCCACATCGACAGCGCCGAGACCCGGCTGCTGGTGGAGTGCTTCGGCAATGCCGCCACCGCCGGCTCCCCCTTCCGGCTGGCCGACCTGTCGGCACTGCGCCGGGCAGCACCCATGCTGGACGTCCGCCGGCTGGCGCTCGCCGCCAAGCTCGACCTGCTGCTCGCCCCCGCAGACCTGGAGGACGCGGAGGATGCCAAGGTGTTCGCCGCCATCCTCGACGCGGTGGAGGCCGGGGAGACGCTGCCGCTCGGCCGGCTGATCCCGGCGCGGCTCGACGGGCTGGCCGCCGACGTGCTGGAGGCGGCATCGCGCGCCTGCGACCTCTATTTCTGGGCGTCGCGGAAGTTCCCGGACGCCCTGCCCGACCGCGACCGGGTGCGCAGCGCCCGCGACGCCATCGGCCAGCGCCTGTCCGAAGCGCTGGCGTCGCGGGCCCGCCGCCGCGAGCCGCCGCCGGCAGCCGGCTTTCGAGGCGCCCCACGCAAGCGCTTCGGTCCACGCCGCCGCTGACGAAGAAGGGATTGGTTCCCGGCTAAATTCGCCCGCATGGCACTGCTGCGCGATGAACGATGGCACCGCCCCGCTGTTCTGACCTGGACCCGACTTGGCACGGCAACCATATCGATAGAAGGCGCCTATCGATGCGTTAGAAAACATCGATTGGACGCTATCGAAGGGCCCTGCCATTGTTGCATCGGCGGCCAAGCCTCTGGCCGTCCCGTTCAGGAGCAACCGGCGTGAAGACCGCATCCCCCACCATCGCCGACACCGTCCCCACCCCCGCCCGCCCCCCCGCGATGGGGCGACGGTTCTGGACCATGCTCGGCCCCGGCTTCGTGGTGGCGGTCGGCTACATGGATCCGGGCAATTGGGCGACGGACATCGCGGCGGGCTCCAGCTTCGGTTTCGCGCTGCTGTCTGCGGTGCTGATCGCCAGTCTTGCCGGCATCTTCCTGCAAGGGCTGATCGTCCGGCTGACGCTGGCGACCGGCACCGATCTGGCCCGGCTGATCCGCCAACGCTTCCCACGGCCGGTGGCGTTGCTGGTGTGGGCAGTGTCGGAACTGGCGATGATCGCCACCGATCTGGCCGAGCTGCTGGGCAGCGCCATCGCGCTGAAGCTGCTGTTCGGCATCCCGATCATGGCCGGCGTGGTGATCTCCGCCGTGCTGACCTTCGGCATCCTGGCCCTGCCCGGTGCCCGCGGCCGTGCGCCCGAACTGGTGGTCGGCGCGCTGATGAGCGTGGTCGTCGTCTGCTTCGCCTGGGAACTGGCGATTGCCCGCCCCGACCCCGCCGCGCTGCTGGCCGGTCTGGTGCCGAGCGTCGAACTGGCCCGCGATCCTGAGATGCTGTACCTGTCGCTGGGCATCATCGGCGCCACCGTCATGCCGCACAATCTGTTCCTGCATTCCGGTCTGGTGCGGGCCCGGCTGGCCGAGGTCAAGACGGAGGAGGAGCGCCGGCAGGCCGCCCGCTGGCTGACCATCGACCTGTCGACCGCGCTGGCGCTGGCCGGTCTGGTCAACGGCGCCATCCTGGCGGTTGCCGCCGTCGCCTTCCAGGGTGCGGCTGCCGGTGCCTCCCCCGGCATCGAGGACGCCCACGCCCTGCTGGGCAGCAGCATCGGCGGCGTCGCCGCCCTGGTCTTCGCCATCGCCCTGCTGGCCGCCGGCCAAAGCTCCACCACCACCGGCACCATGGCCGGGCAGATGGTGACGGAAGGCTTCCTGAACCTGCGGCTGCGCCCGGTCACCCGCGCGCTGATCACCCGCGGCGCCTCGCTGATCCCGGCGCTGGCGGTGCTGGGCAGCGCCGGAGACGGGGCGGTGGACGGCTTGCTGGTGCTGAGTCAGGTGGTGTTGGCCCTGACCCTGCCCTTCATCCTGATCCCGATGCTGGTGCTGCTGCGCAACGACAGGCTGATGGGCGGGCTGGCGATGGCGCCGCTGACCCTGCGGCTGGCGAGCCTGACCGTGCTGCTGCTGACCGGCCTGTCCGGCTGGCTGGCCGGTACCACGGCGATGGTGTGAGCGGAAAGTCACCTCGACCCGGAGCGGGGAATGGTCCATCTTGCGGCCCGTTCCCCGTTTTTCCTTCCTGTCACCGGTGCCGTATGGATCCCGCCCTCGAAAAACGCCTCGCCGACCTGGAAAGCCGCCTCGCCCATCACGAGCGCATGGCGGAGGAGATGTCGGAAGTCATCTTCGCCCAGGGCCAGACCATCGACCGGCTGACCGCCCAGATGAAGCGCATGCGCGACCGGGTGGAGGCGGCGGAATACGCCATCGCCTCCCCGCAGGACGACCGGCCGCCGCCGCATTATTGAGGCGTTCAGGCCTCCCTCACCCTATCCCCTCGTAGACCACCTCCGTCATCATCCCCGTCGCCATGTGCAGCAGGTTATGGCAGTGCAGCGGCCAGCGGCCGGGGTTGTCGGCGTCGAAGGCGACGGTGACGCTGCCCATCATCGGCACCAGGACGGTGTCGCGCACCGCCCCCGCCACCGGCCGGCCGTCGATGGCCACCACCTGGAAATGATGGCCGTGCAGGTGCATGGGATGCGCCATCATCGATGCATTCTCGAAGGTCAGCTCCACCCGCTGGCCCTGGCGGACCGTCAGCGGCCGGTGCGACCCGAAGGTCACATCGTCCAGGCTCCAGACATAGGGCGCCATCGAGCCGGTCAGCCGCATCCGCCGCGTCAGGTGGGGCGCGCGCGGCGCCAGCGGCGTGACGGCGACCATCTGCTTTTCCAGTGACAGGTCGAGCGGATCGGTCTGTACCTCCCCGGTCGCCGCGACCTTCTCCACCGCCGCACCGGGTGTGGCGAGGATGATGCCGGTGCGCTGCACCGCCCCCTCGCGCAGAGCCAGGATCGGGAAGGCGCCGCCCTCGGCCGGCATGGTGAGGCGGATGTCCAGCCGCTGGCCCATGCTCATGGCGAAACGGCTGCCGGCAACCGGCCGCACCGGGTTGCCGTCGGCGGCGATCACCTGCCCGGTCAGCCCTCCGAGGTCGAGATGGAAGGCGGTCGAGGTGGCGCCGTTGATGATGCGCAGCCGCACCCGTCCGCCCCGCTCCACCCGCACCAGCTCGGGGTCGGCGAGCGTGCGGTCGTTGGCGAGATAGGCGTCGTACTCGACATCGTTCAGGTCCATCGCCATGCCGCCGGACATGCCGCTCATGCCATGATCCGCGCCGTGGCCCGCCGCCCCGTGATCCATGGACCCGTGGTTCATCGAACCGTCAGTCATTGAGCCATGGTTCATGGCGCCGTGATTCATGGAGCCATTGCCCATGGAACCGTGATCCATCTGGCCATGCTCCATCTGGCCGTGACCGCCATGGGCCATTCCGCCGGCCGGCGCGCCCAGGGATGCCAACAGCTCGGCCGGGTCGCGGAAGGTGAAGTCGTGCAGCAGGATGGTCACCTCCTGCTCGTCGGCGCGCAGATCCTCGACGCTGCGGACCACCAGCGGGGCCGCCATCAGCAGTTGTTCCTGCATCCCGTGATGGGAGTGCATCCAATGGGTCCCGGTGCGCGGCGCGAAGTCGTAACGGACCGACTCGCCGTTGCGGATCGCCGGACGGTTGCTGTCGACGACACCGTCCTGGACATAGGGCGGCGTCTGGCCGTGCCAGTGGATGATCGAGTCTTCCCCCGCCCGGTTGGCGAGATCGACCACGAAGCGCCGGCCGGGGTCGAGGGTCAGCCCAGGGGTGCCGTCGGGCTGGCGGATGCCGAACACGCTGGCCGCCTTGCCGTTGACGTCGAGCGTGCGGCGGTCGACGGTCAGGCGGACGGCATCGCCCACCGGATCGCCCACCGGACCGGCGGCAAAGACGGAGCGGGGAAAGGTGGGAAGCAGGGCGGCACAGCCGCCGGCGACCGCCGTCGACAACAGACGGCGGCGAGAAAGCGCGAGAGTCATGATGGACTCCGGATGATCGGGTGAACAGGGGATGGAAAAGGCGCCGCGGAAGCCCGGCGGCGCGCCGGCATCATCCCAGCCGCGGCGGCGGCAGGTCGGGCCGCACCCCCAGCCCTTCGCGCAGCGGCCCGGTCGCCCACCGCAACCGCAGCCCCGAAGACCCGGCCGGCGTCAACAGCCCGCCACCGGGCAAACCGACAACCATGGTGGCGCAGGCCATGCCGGCGCAGCAAGTTTGCGTCGCGTGATGTGTCCGGCCCGGCATGGGGCGGCCATGGTCCATCCCGCTCGAGTCGGCCACAGGCGGCACGCGATGCGACGTGACGGCGGACGGCGCGTCATGCGGACAGGAGGCGGCGGCGTTCCCCGACCACAGCAGCAGACCGAGCGTCACAAGGACCAGTGCCCCCGCGACCCCGCTCAGCCTCCGCATCCAGTCGGCGACGCGCATCGGCACCGCACCGCTCCTGCTTGTTGTCAGCCTTTCCAAATAGGCTGTAGGTCGGAGACGGTCAACCTCATCGAACCACCGGGCAGGGCTTCTACCCATTCAGACCTAGGCGTTTTCCCGAGCATGGAACTGCAACACACCGCCCCTATATTGGCCGTCACCCGAAACCAAGAAAACATTTCCGAGATGTCCGCCTCCGCCCGTCCGGCCACCCTCCCGCTCACCGTATCCCGTCCGCTGCACTGCGCCTGCTGCGGCCGTCCCTTCGTCCGCCCGTCCACGCGGGGGCCGGCACCGCTCTATTGCTCGGCGGATTGCCAGAAGCAGATGCGCGTCCGCACGCGGGTGTGGAGCGGGCGCGACGACGCCCCCTTCGGCCTGCGCCGCGCGTCCTAGCGGTTTCAGCGAATCTCGACGGTCGCGCTGTCGCTGCGGCCGTCGGCGTCCAGCACGGTGACCCGCACCACCCCCGGCCCGTCCGGACGCCACACCACGTCGCGCGCAATCGGTGACTGGGCGATGCGCCGTCCATCGATCAGCCAGGACAGCGGACGCCGCCCGCCGCTGGCGGTCAGGGTCATCGGCTCGCCCTTGCCGTCCGGTCCCAGTGCCTCCAGCACCATGTCGCTGACCGGGAAGGTCAGGCGCAGCCGGTCGGTCTGGCGCGGTCCGGCCAGTTCGACATCGCCCGGCCGCAGGCGGCGCAGCAGTTCCGGCGGCGCCTCGTTCCTGACCGGGCCGGCGGGGCGGCCGCGCTCGGCCGGCAGCCGGTCGAAGACCTCGAACAGCAAGGGGGCTGCGGTGTTGCGGCCGTAATGGTCGGGGCTGGGCGTGCCGTCGGGCCGCCCGACCCACACGCCGACGGTATAGCGGCCGGTGACGCCGAAGGCCCAGGCGTCGCGGAAGCCGTAGCTGGTGCCGGTCTTCAGCGCCACCGGCCCGCTGCCGCGCAGCTCCTGCGCCTGCACCACCCCCGGCGGCGGCGGCGAGCCTTCCAGGATGGCGCGGACCTGCTGCGCCGCGGTGGCCGACAGCAGCCGCTGCTCCGTCCCGCCGGGCTCGTCCAGCCTGGCGCGCAAGGGCGCCACCAGCCCGTCGCGGGCCAAGCCACTGTAGAGCGTCGTCATGTCCCACAGGCTGATCGACGCTCCGCCCAGCGCCACCGGCAACCCCGGCAGCGTCGTGCCGCCCGGCAGCACCAGACGGACACCGGCCTTGCGCAGGGCCTCGGCGAAGCGCAGCGGCCCGACGCGGTCCAGCACCAGCACCGCCGGCACATTCAGCGAGCGCTGCAACGCCTCCATCACCGTCAGGTCGCCGGTGAAGCTGCGGTCGAAATTGCGCGGCGCCCAGTCGCCGAAGCGGGTGGAGACGTCGGCGATCTGGGTCAGCGGGTGGATGATGCCGTCGTCGAAGCCCAGCCCATAGATGAAGGGCTTCAACGCCGATCCGGGCGAGCGCACCGCCCGCACCATGTCGATGGGCCCCTGCCGCGTCTCGTCCAGCGCGTTGGGGCTGCCGAGATAGGCGAGGACGGAGCGGTCGCGGTTGTCCACCACCAGCACCGCCAGCCCGGCCTGCGGGTTCAGCGTCTCCGCCGTCTTCCGGCCCAGCGCCTCGACCGCCTGTTGCAGGGTGCCGTCGATGGTGGTGGCGATCTCCGCCCGTCCGGGATTGGCGCTGCGCAGCCGGTCGGCCAGATGCGGGGATGATGCCGGCAGCGGGAGCCGGGCCGAGGGCACCGGCAGGGTCTTGGCCTCCGCCACCGCCTTGGGCGACAGCGCGCTCGCCTCCGCCACCCGGTCCAGCACCTTGTCGCGAGCCGCCTGCGCCCGTTCCGGATAGCGGTCGGGGCGCAGGCGGGAGGGCGATTGCGGCAGCGAGACCAGCAACGCCGCCTCCGCCGCGTCCAGTTCCACCGGTGCCTTGCCCAGCAGCATCAGCGAGGCGGCGCGGATGCCCTCGATGTTCCCGCCATAGGGGGCGAGCGTCAGGTACATGCCGAGGATGTCGCGCTTGCTGTAGCGCCATTCCAGCTGCGCCGCCCGCGCCGCCTCGATCAGCTTGGCGGTGAATGTCCGTGGCCGCGGCTCCAGCAGGCGGGCGACCTGCATGGTGATGGTGGAGGCGCCGGAGACCACCCGACCCGCCCCCAGATTCTGCCCCGCCGCCCGCAGCACCGCCAGCGGATCGACGCCGGCATGGCTCTCGAAGCGCCGGTCCTCATAGGCCAGCAGCAGCTCGACGAACAGCGGCGAGACATCGTCCACCGTCGCCGGGAGCCGCCATGCGCCGGCCGCATTGGTGAAGACGCGGAGCGGCTGGCCCGTGCGGTCGGTGACCGTCACCGACAGGTCGGCCAGCCGGTCGAGCGGCGGCGGAAACAGCCGGTCGAGCAGCAGCGCCGTCCCCATCAAGACGGCGAGGGCGGCCACCGCCACCCCCGCCCGCCTTACCCAGCCATTACGCAGCCAAGCCGGCGCCAATCGTCACTCCGCCGGACGGACGGTGATCCGCCCGGTGGTCTGGCGGGCGAAGAAGCGCGGCTTGTACATGTCCTCCACCGTGGCACCCGGCAGCTCGTAGGTGCCGGGGGTGATGGCGCGGACGATGAAGGCCAGCTTGAAGGTCTGCTGGTCCTCCGTCAGGTCCACCGCGGCGACATAGCGGTCGTCGCGCGCCTCGGTCGTGCGGGTGTAGGTCAGGTCGCCCAGCCACGCCATCTCCTCCGGCGTGCCGCCGCCCAGCTTGGCGTTCTCGATCTCCCAGCCGGCGGGCAGCGCATGGGTCACCATGCCCTGGTGGAACAGCTTGGTGTTGGCCTCGCCCTCCAGCACGACGACGAACACGTCGTTCTGCTTGATGGTGTCGAGGTTCAGCACCTCGCCCTTGCGGGTGAAGAAGTTGCGCTTGATGCGCAGCCCTTCGCGCGCGGCCGGCTGCGGCGCCACCGGCACCCCGGACAGCGACACCGCCTGCCACACCGCCGCCTTGCCGGCGTTGGCGACCGGGATGCCGGCCTTCAGCTGGGCCAGCGTCGGGGTCAGATCGACCCGCGCGCCGTCCTTCTTCGCGCCGCCCAGCGTCATCTCCGCCTTGGCCGGCGCGCCGCGCAGCAGCGCGTCGGCGGCCAGCACCGACCACGCCTTTTCCTGCGTGTTGGTGCGGTTGGCGGCGGTGGCGGAGGCCGGCAGGCGGTCGATCAGCGCCGGGATGCGGGTGCCGGCCATGTTGACCTCGGTCATCAGCGCCACCAGCGCCGCGGCGTCGCGGACGGTGGAGCCGTAATCGACATGCCATTCCTCGCGCGCCAGATGGCCGACGGCGCTGTCGAAGGCGCTGGCCGCCCTCTCCTGGTCGCCCATGCGGGCGAGCGCCGCGCCCAGCTGCCCCTTGGCGAGCGGCGTCGGCAGCTTTTCCAGTGCCGTGTCGTGCAGATAGCGCGCCGGACCCGGCAGCGAGACGCCGGCCAGCGCCAGTGTGTGCAGGGCATAGGCGCGCACCGCCAGATCCCCCGGATCCGAAGCGCTGGCGATGGCGCGCTGGCGCAGCCAGTTCAGGGCATCGGCCAGCGGCTTGTCGGGAACCGCCTCGCCCTTCTGCTTGGCGCGGACCAGGAACTCGGCGGCATAGGCGGTCAGCCAGCCGTCGGCCTCGTCATTCGCCCCCCACAGGCCGAAGGCGCCGTCGAAGCGCTGTTTGTCCAGCGTGCGGGAGATCGCCTGCTGGACCCGCGCCTCCAGCCCGTCGTCGGGCTTGCGGTCCTTGCCCAGCGCAAGCTCCACGTCGCGCACCACCAGCAGCGGCAGGGCGCGGCTGACGGTCTGTTCCAGGCAGCCGAACGGGTAGCGGTCGAGCGCCCGCAGGATGCCGGCGACGTCGAAGGGCGGTGCGGTGGTGAAGCTGGCCGACCAGCTGGTGGTTCCCGGCAGGTAGGTGGCAAGCTCGGCCCCGTCGAAGCGGACGCTCTCGCCGGGCGCAATCTGGCGGGTGACGAACTGGGTCTCCACCGCGCGGGCCGGGCGGACGGTGATGCCGTAGTCGTGGTTCAGCGCCAGATTCTCCGGCCCCTTCACCGCGACGGCGACATGGCCGATGCCGGCGGCCACACCCTTCAGCGGCACGATCAGCGTCTTGCGCTCGCCCTTCGCCAGCGGAACCGACAGGTTTCCGCCCTCCACCGCCACCGCGTCCTGGGCGGTGACGGCGACCTCATAGGTGCCGGCCGCCGCCTCGACATTGTGGAGCGACAGGGTGACGCGGCTGTCGTCGCCGGGGGCGAGGAAGCGCGGCAGGATGGCGTCGGCGACCAGCGGATCGCGCACCGTCACCGGCCCGGCGGCGGAACCGACGCGGCCGCGGCTGTAGGCGACCGCCATCAGCCGAAGCTCGCCGTTGAAGTCCGGCACGTCGAAGCCGATGCGGGCGGTGCCGTCGGCACCCACCTTCACCGGCCCGTGGAACAGCGAAACCACGGTGAAGGGCACCACCGGCAGCCCGGCGCCGCTCGAATCGCCACCCTGACGCATGGCGCCATAGGGGCCGTCGAGCGGGTCGATCAGCCGGCCGTAATCGTCACGGATGTCCAGCCCCAGCCGGCGCTTGCCGAAATAATGCTTCTCCGGCTGCGGACTGGCGAAGTCGGTCAGGCGCAGGATGCCCTCGTCCACCGCGGCCAGCGTGACATAGGTGTCCTCGATCTTCCCGCCATCGGCGGCGGCGACCTTCACCCCGACCTCCAGCCGGCTGCGCGGGCGCATCACCTGCGGCGCGTCGAGCGCGACGGTCATCGTGCGCACCGACGGATCGACGCCGACCCAGGCCACACCCATGGCGCGCACCGGCTGGCGCTCGCGGCCCTTGACCGGCGGGCGGTAGGCGGTGGCGGTCACATAGGCGCCCGGACCCCAGGCGGCATCGACCGGGATCTCCACCGTCGCGCCCTCGGCCGGAACCGAAATGGTGCGCACGTCGAAGATGCGGTCGGTCGCCACCGTCACCAGCAGTTCGCCGGCGAAGGGCGGCGCCACGCGGATGCGCGCGGTCTCGCCCGGCTTGTAGGACTGCTTGTCGGTGGAGACCTCCAGCTTGTCCGGGATGTCGGCGGTCTCGTCGCCGCTGGCCCAGCCGGAATAGAAGCGGTAGGAGCTGGCCACGCCCGCCGCCTTGTCCGTCACCTCCAGCCGGTAGCGGCCGAAATCACGCTTGCCCAGCGCCACCAGCGCCGGCTTGTCGGCGCCGACATCGACGCTGCCGGATGCCAGCGGGATGTCGCGCACCGTGGCGTTGTAGCTGTAGCGGCCGTCACGGCGGAACCAGACGAAGGACACCCGTTCCTCCACCAGTTCCCACTTGATGCCGGGCTTGGCGACGGCGCTGCCGTCCGGCGCCACGGCGACGAGGTCGAAGGCGGCATCGCCGCCCTCGCCGACGCGCCCGTCGGAGAAGCGCGGGCGCAGGCCCAGCGCATGGGTCTTCGGCCGCACCGGCACGCTGACCGACTTGTGGACCGGGCGCCCGCCCGGCTCGGACAGGGTGACGCGGATGTCGGCGCGCAGCGGCTTGCTGGTGTCCGGCACCTCCGGCAGGGTCACGGCGATGTGCGAGACGCCCTGCTCGTCGGTGGTCGGGAACTCCAGCGGGTCGAGCCGCTCGGTCGGGTTGTCCTGCACGCGCCCGAAGCGATAGTCCTTGAAGGCCGGATAGGGCATCGGGTCGGTCTTCAGCGCCACCTCGGCGGTGCCCTCCAGCCCGGCGGCCGGCGGGCCGTAGAGGAAGCGGCCCTGCGCCGTCACCTCGAAGGGTTGGCCCGGCACCAGGATCGGCGCGCTGGCCGTCACGTCGAGCGCCAGCTTGATCGGCACGAAATCCTCGACCTGGAAGGAGCCGCGGCCGATCGGCTCGCCCTTCGGGTCGCTGTAGACCTGCACCTCCCAGCCGCCGAGCGGTGCGGTGCGGGTCAGGGTCAGCGGCAGGAAGAAGCCGCCGGCCTCCTGGCCCTTCAGCGCGCCGCTGTAATATTCGGTGCCGCTGGGACGCAGGACCTTCACCGTCAGCGGGAAATTGTCGACCGCCTCGGTCTTGTCGTCGCGCAGCAGGATCGACAGGTTGACCGTCTCGCCCTGGCGGTAGACGCCGCGGTCGGCATAGACGAAGGCGTCCATCGGTCCCGGCGCCGGACGCCCGCCGACCCCGCGGTCGCTGAGGTCGAAGGCGGCGCCGGTCAGATCCTGCATGGCGAAATCGGTGCCGAGATAGGCCATCGCCATCTCGGGCGCGTTGCCGCCGGTCTTCAACAGGCCGGGGGCGAAGCGGGCGCGGCCGAACTCGTCGGTCTTGACGCGGGCCAGTTCGGTGTTGTTGCGGGCGACCAACGCCACATCCACCCCCGGCAGCGGCTTGGCCGTGCCGAAGGAGCGGGCGAAGACGGTCAGCCCGTCTGCGCCACGGAAGCTGGTCAGGCCGATGTCGGACAGCAGCACCCACTGGGTCGCCAGCGCATCCCAGCGGTCAGACTCCTCCACGTCATGCGGGCGGGCGGTGACGACATAGAGACCGGCCTTGGGATCGTCGCCGACGGCCTGACGGAACGGGATCGCCGCGGTGGTGTCGCGGTTGCGCTCCCCCTTCACCTCAAGCGAGCCGGACCACACCAGCTCGCCATTCTCCTGGGCGAGCCGGTCGGCGGAGTAGCTGGTCAGCTCGTTGAAGATGTTGCCTTCATACTTGTTGGACACCAGGGCGCGGTCGGCGATGCGGTAGACCGATACGTCGAGCCGGTCGGTGTTGACGCTGACCACCGGGATGCCGTCGGCGCCCTTGCGCGGCAGGATGTAGGCGGAGCCGCGGAAAGCGGCCATCGACGGCCGGTCGGGCACGCGCACGCGCTGGGTCTCGTCGGCCTTCAGGTTCACGCCATCCTCGCCGGGAAGCCCCTGGCGCAGGGTAACGGTGTAGCCCGAGCCATGGGTGACGCCGCGCAGGCACAGGCTGTTGTCGCGCGTCTCGATGGCGGTCTTGGTCGCCGGCTCCACCCGGACATAGTCGTCGAAGCGCACGCCCTGCTTGCCGCTCAGCCGGTCGTTGAACTGGAAGCAGACGCGCGGGCTGCTGCCTTCCGCATTGACGGTAACGCCGGTCAGCGCCAGCCCGGCCTTGCGGCGGAGTGCCGTGATGCGCTCCTCCAGCTTCGGCGCCTGGGTGTCGAGGGTCGCCGCCTCCATCTTCGGCGCGATCTCCTGGATCGACCTCAGCGCCTTGACCGCCTCGTCCGGCTTGCCGAAGGCCTCGTCCATCAGGGTGGCGATGCGCCAGAGGATGGCGACCCGCTCCTCGTCCTTCGGGTTGAACTGGCCGGCCATCACGGCGCTCTGCAGCGCGCGATCCCGGTTGGGCGGGGTGGCGGCCTGCCAGACGGCGCTCAGCTCCAGCCAGACCGACGGGGAACCGCCGCCCTGGGTGATCGTCTTCTCGTAGGCCTGGATGGCGCCGGCGATGTCCTTGCGGTCGCGGGCGGCGCGTGCCTGCTTCAGCAGATCGGCGATCACCTGCGGCTTCGGCTGCGGCGGCGATTTCAGCAGCAGCCCGTTGGCATAGGCGGAAGCGTCGGAGAGGGCGCCGGGCGGCGTATAGTCGGCACGGACCGGGCCGGCCGCAAATGCCATCACCACCAGAACCCAAAGCAGCGTCAACAGCCGTGCCATCATGTCGCCTTACAACCGGAAGCAGGATCGCCCGGTTATAGCGCCGATAACCGGGCCCTGGCGATATGGCGAACCGCCGATGTACCGTTCGGCTGTATGGTTACCACCACGCTTGTCGATGCGGCCGCTTCCACCGGCACTTGTCCGCCAGTCACGGATCGGATAACGATCGACGGCTTTCGGGCTCTATGGCGAACGGAAACCGATGCTGGCTCATTGCCGCAGGCTGCAGGAACGGTGGGGGCTGGCGCTTGCGCTCGCGCTCAGCCTCAGCCTGTTCGTTCGCCTTGCCGCACCCTATGCCGGGGCCGCCGACCGAGACGGCTATGTCGCGATCTGCACCGGCAGCGAGCTGGTCTACCTGCCGGCCGACCATGACGGGCTGCCGCTGCCGGACGGCGGGCAGACCGACAAGCCGGACCTGCCGCCGCTCCACCTGCCCTGTACTTGGCTCGGACAGTTTCTCGTCCTGCTGCCGGCGTTGCAGATGCTGGTCCTGCCGGCGATGCCGGTGTCGCCCGCGGAAGTGCCCGACCCCGAACAGCCGCACCGCCCCAAGCCGCTCAAGCCCTTCCAGTCGCAAGCCCCGCCATCCGGCCGTCATCCGACGCACTGAGCCGCCCGCCTGCCGGGCGAACCCGCATCGCGACGACCGACTGGACACATCATGACGCAAACTCTGCAAGGCGGAGCCATCGGCTCCGCCCTTTACCGTGCGCTGTGGCGCTGGCATTTCTTCGCCGGGCTGATCTGCGCCCCCTTCGTCATCCTGCTCTGCGTGACCGGCGCCCTCTATCTGTTCAAGGACGAGATCAACGACGGGCTGCACCGCGACCTTCGCCTCGTGGCACCGCAGACGACCGAGCGGCTGGCTCCGTCCGCCCTGGTCGCCAGGGCGCTGGAGGCGCATCCCGGCACGCTCAAGGGCTATGGCGCACCCGCAGCACCCGACCGCCCTGCCGAAGTGAAGATCCTGGGATCGGACGGGCTGAAGGACGTCGTCTATGTCGACCCCTACAGCGGCCGCGTGCTGGGCAGCCTGTGGGACGGCGGCTTCGCAGGCTCGCCGACCATGTATGTCGTGCGCAAGCTGCACAGCCTGCAATATGCCGGCTGGTTCGCCGAGCGCATCGTCGAGGGGGTGGCCGGCTGGATGGTGCTGATGACCGCCTCCGGCCTCTATCTCTGGTGGCCGCGCGGCCAAAAGGGCGGTGTCGTCACCGTGCGCGGAGGGCCGGGCAAGCGCGTGTTCTGGCGCGACCTGCATGCCGTCACCGGACTTTTCGTCAGTGTCTTCATCGTCTTCCTGGCGATGACCGGACTGCCCTGGTCGGGCTATTGGGGCAAGCAGTTCTACAGTGCGGCCTATGCAATCGGCATGGGCATGCCGGACGGCTATTGGGACAAGTATCCGGTCTCCACCGTGCCGCTGAAGGACACCATCGACCGTGCGCCCTGGATCGTCGAGAACCAGCCGACGCCGCTGTCCACGGCGGCGGCCGGCATTCCGGCCAAGCTGGACGATGTCGTGCGGACCGTCGAGGCGCTGGGCATGGCGCCGGGCTATGCCGTCGTCTTCCCGGCCAAGCCGGACGGCGTCTTCACCGCCTCCGTCTATCCCGACGACGTCAGCCGGGAACGGGTGGTCCATCTCGACCAGTACAGCGGCACGGTGCTGTTCGACATGCAGCTGAAGGATCTGGGCCTGTTCGGCCGGCTGGCGGAATGGGGGGTCGGCATCCATATGGGCCAGGCCTTCGGGCTGGCAAACCAGCTGGTTCTGCTCGCCGCCCTGGTGGCGATGGTGGGGCTGACGGTGTCCGGCACCGTGATGTGGTGGAAGCGCCGCCCGGCAGGCAGCCTGGGCGCGCCGCGTCTGCCGGCCGGCCAGACCGTGCCGAAGGGGCTGATCCTGATCGCGGTTGCCGGCGGCCTGTTCTTCCCGATGGTGGGGGTTTCGATGCTCGCCTTCGCCGCCATCGAGCTGGCCGGTTACGGGACACGCGCCCTGCGGACGGCCTGAGGCGCGCCCGTCAGGTGGAAGCCGGCGCCTGCCCGGCTTCCAGCGCGCTGCGCACGAACGCCCGTTCGGCGATGCTGCGGTAACGGTCGCGGTGCCGCAGCAGATGGAAGGGCCGGGCCGGCAGGTCCAGCCCGTCCAGCGCCACGATCCGCCCCGCCGCCAGATCCTCGGCGACGATCAGGTCGGACAGCACGCTGGCCCCGATTCCGGCCAGCAGGGCGGCCCGGATCACCCCGCCGCCGGGCAGCGTCATCGCCACATCGAGCGCGTCGGGGGCCAGCCCCACCCCGCGCATCGCCGCCTCGAACAGCGCGCGGGTGCCGGAGCCGGGCTCGCGCTGGATCCAGCGCCCGGCCGCCATCTCCTCCCGCCCGACCCGGCCCAGCCCGGCCCAGGGATGGGCGGCGCCGACCACCAGCCGCAGCCGGTCGCCCTCGATGGTTTCGCTGACCAGTGCCGAATCGGTCACCGCCCCCTCGGCGATGCCGAGTTCGGCGCGTCCGTCGCGCACCGCCTCGGCCACCTGTTCGGTGTTGCCGATGGACAAATCCACGCGGATGCCGGGATAGGCGGCGGCGAAGCGCAGCAGCCGCGGCGCCAGCCAGTGGTTGCCGACCGTCTGGCTCGCCGCCAACCGCAGCGCGCCGCGCGACAGGCCGGACAGTTCGGCCAGCATCGTGCCGGCCTCCTCCACCTTCGCCAGGATGGCGCGGGCCTGGGCGTGCAGCAGGTCGCCGGCGGCGGTCAGCTCGACCCGGCGGCCGATGCGGTCGAACAGCCGCAGGCCATGCTCCGCCTCCAGCGCGGCTATGGCGGCGCTGACCGCCGGCTGCGACAGGTGGAGAACTTCCGCCGCACGGGTGAAGTGCAGCATCTCCGCCACCGTGGCGAAGATGCGCAGCTGCTCCAGCGTCACGCGAACAGGCCGGTGAAGGGGAGGAAATCGACAAGATCGCCGGGCCGCACCGCCGTGGCCTCCGCCGGCATGTCGACCAGCCCGTCGGCCTCGACCATCGAGGTCAGAACGCCGGAGCTGTTGCTGGGGAACTTCACGGCGACCGGGCGTCCGTCGGCGCCGCGCTCCAGCCGGGCGCGCAGGAATTCGCGGCGGCCGGGCTTCTTGGTGAAGGTGAAGTCGGCGACCACCAGACTGCGCGGCGTGGCGATGCCGCTGGCACCCGACAGCCGCAGCACCAGCGGCCGTCCGACCAGCAGGAAGGTCACCATCGCCGACACCGGATTTCCGGGCAGCCCCAGGAACGGCGTGTCGCCGACCCGGCCCAGAGCCAGCGGCTTGCCCGGCTTGATCGCCAGGGTCCACAGGTCGATGGAGCCCAGCGCATTGACCGCCGCCTTGACATGGTCCTCCTCGCCGACCGACACGCCGCCGCTGGTGACGATCAGGTCGGCGGTGCCGGCTGCCTCGGCCAGTGCCGTGCGGGTGGCGTCCGGCCGGTCGGGCAGGATGCCGAGGTCGCGCACCTCCACCCCCAGCGCGTCGAGCTGGGCGGCCAGCGTGTAGCGGTTGGCGTCATAGATGGCATGGTCGGGCTTGGGCGTCCCCGGCTCCCGCAGCTCGTCGCCGGTGGAGAACAGCACGACGGTCAGCCGCTTGCGCACCGTCAGGGCGGAACGTCCGACCGCGGCGGCCAGCCCGACCTCCTGCGCGCGCAGGCGCTGGCCGGGCCGGAGGACCACCGCGCCGGCGGTCATGTCCTCCCCCGCCAGCCGGATGTTGGAGCCGCGCTTCAACGCGGCCGGGACCAGGACGGCATCGCCGTCGGTCCGGCAATCCTCCTGCATCGCCACGGTGTCGACCCCGGCCGGGACCGGCGCGCCGGTGAAGATGCGCACCGCCTGCCCCGCCGCGACCGTGCCGTCGAACCTCGATCCCGCCGGAACCCGCCCGACGACGTCCAGCCGCCGGAAGCCCTCCCCCGCCTCGGCGGGAAAGGCCCAGCCGTCCATGGCCGAGACGTCGGCCGGCGGCACATTGACCGGCGCCACCACCTCTTCCGCCAGAACGCGGCCGAGTGCCTGGCGCAGCGGCACCTCCTCCGTCCCGGTCACCGCGCCATAGCCCCGTGCTACGCGGGCGACCGCCTCGTCCAGCGACAGGGGAATGGGGCCGTGTGCGGAGCAATCGTCCATGATCTCGATGTCCTCGATAAATGGGCTGGGATAAGCAGCGCCGTTCGAACGGCGGTCAGGCCCGCGCCCTTCCTATCGCCAACTGCAGACCGGGACTTTGATCGGCGTCAAGGCTCTGTTTGGATATTCCTGTATTGCGGCGCTTCAGGCCGCCTCCATCCGCAGCCAGTCCAGATAGGCCGGGTTTCCGGCATGGGGAAGGCTCCGTCCTTTTCGATGCACCTGCCCCGCGCTTTCGCGTAGGATGCCCGCACTTTGCCACAGCCCCCACCGGGGCCGGCAATCCTCCTGTCCGTTCCCGTATCCGCAAGAGCAGCCCGTCCCATGGCAAAGCCCCGCCGTTCCCCGTCCCGCAGCACCCCGTCCGACGTTCAGGGGGCATGGCTGCGCCGCGGTCTGGACCAGCCGGGCGGCAAGCTGCCGCTGTTCGACGAGCGTGGGCAGCGGGTGAAGAAGCCGACGGTGGACGCCTGCCTGAAGGCTGGATGGGCGGAACGCTGGTTCGACAATCCGCTGAAGCCGGATTGGCTGGTCTGCCGCCTGACGGAGACCGGCCGCACCGCGCTGGTCGGGCGTGAGGACGGCGACGCCGCCCCGGCCGACGAGGCGGAGAGCGATGCGCGGCAGGGTGCGCTGATTTGAGACGGGTGGTGACGGTCCGCGCCGCGGCCTGACCTACCGCGCGGCTTGCCGACCTACTGCGCGGCCTGTGCGATGCCGTTCACGCGCTGGATCCGCAGCTGGCGGTCGACCTCGGCCTGGAGCTGGCGCGGGGTCACCGGCTTGTGCAGGATCGCCACGCCATGGGCCGAAGCATCGGCCAGCGTGTCGGCGCCGGTTTCCCCGGTCAGGATCAGGGCAGGCACCTCGGCGCCGTAGCGTGCGCGCACGCGGCGGATCACCTCGGTGCCGACCCGCCCCTCGCGCAGCCGGTAATCGGCGATGACGATGTCCGGCACCCGGCCCAGCGCCTCCAGCCGGTCCATCGCCCGGTCGGCGCTGTCGGCAGCGACGACGCGGAAGCCCCATTCGGTCAGAACCGTCTGCAACCCCAGCAGCACCACCGCGTCGTCATCGACCAGCACGGCCAGACGCGGGCGGTCGATGGCCGGCGGCCGCTCCGCCCCCCCTGCCCGGCCGGCGAGGAAACGGGCCGGCGCCAGCGGCACCAAGACGCGGAAGGCGGAGCCCTGCCCCTGCACCGACCGGACATCCACGGGGTGGTCGAGCAATTGCGACAGCCGCCGCACGATGGCCAGCCCGAGCCCGAGCCCGCGCAGCCGGTCGCGCTCCGGATTGCTGACCTGATGGAATTCCTCGAAGATGCGGTCGAGATGTTCGGGCGGGATGCCGATGCCGGTATCCTGCACCTCGATGGCGAGCCGGTCGCCCTCCGGACCGGCATCGATGCGGCAGCGGATGCGGATCGCTCCGGCTTCGGTGTAGCGCAGCGCGTTGTCGACCAGATTGCGCAGCAGCTGCATCAGCAGGCCACGGTCGCTGCGCAGCACGGCCTCGCAGCTCTCCACCCGCCAGACCAGCCCCTTGGCGGTCGCCTGCTCGCCATAGGCGGCGTCGAGCGCGTCTGTCAGCTCGCTGGCATCGAAGGTGTCCAGGACCGGCGTCACCACCCCCGCCTCCAGGCGCGACACCTCCAGCAGACCGTCCAGCAGACCCTTCATGGTGTCGAGTCCCTGGTCGAGCCGGGACAGCAGATCGCGACCGCTGTGGTCGCCGACATGGCGGGCAAGGGCTGCGGACAGGAAGAACAAGGCCTGGAGCGGCTGGCGGAGGTCGTGGCTGGCGGCGGCCAGGAACTTCGACTTGGCGAGATTGGCGCGCTCGGCTTCCTCCCGGGCGGCATCGCGCTCCGCTTCCAGCGACTGAAGGCGATGAATGAGACTCATGCTTCGACCACGGCTCTCACGGAGGATGATGGGGTTCCCGAAGGCGCCCCGTTTCCATTTTCGAACAGAACCGGGGGTAATGTTAAAATGCATTAACCATAATCATGCTGCAGCGCGCAACCCCTCCCAGGCATATGCGTCGCATGGGCAGGGTCCATGAAGAAAAGGTTAATGCCGGTTCATATGCGAAAGCCCCGGCATTTTTCCGGGGCTCTCCGCATTCGGGACTCGATTGGCCGCCGTGCGCCAGACGCTTTGGGCAAGCCTTTCGATATCCGGTCACACCGCAAATCGAAACGGCCGGACGCCGACTCAGCCGTTGCGGCGAACCGCCATATGGATTTCGCCGCGGGTCAGTCCGATGTCGGACAGTTCGGCGTCGGACATGTGGTTCAGCTCACTTTCCGCACGGTAAAGTTCAATCCGTTCGTTCACCCAATGAACGACACGCTGGAAGAGGGTGATCTCCTTTGTTCCGGCCGCAAACAATTCACCGGACGAAGACTGCATCGAAGAGTAGGCCATGTTGATCTCCTGCGCTTTGCGCTGATTACATGGCCCTATTTTGCCTTTCGCACCCGCGAAATCAATGGACAACCCTCTGCGGCCCTGCGGCGGCAGACCTGCACGAATGCGATTCCGCTATGCGTACAAACGATTCCGCTGCTACAGCCCGATCCGTTCCAGTCCCTCCCGCAGACGCTCCAGCGGAATGGTGAAAGGGCTGTGTTTGTCGACGGGATCGCCATCGTCTCCGCACAGGAAATGCGGCTCATAGCCCAGCGCACGCATCGGTCCATAAAAGCCGTTGACGCTGAACAGGTGGGCCTGGTTCAGGACCAGCAGCTTCACCGACGGATCGGCGAAGATCAGGTTCAGCAGAAGCGACCCGCTCGGCGAGACGATGGCCTCGGCCTCCTGGAACAGGCGAACCTGATCGGCGAAACTGTGCTCCTCGGGATGGATGACCTCGAAGCCGGCCGCGCAAAGAGTCTCCGCGATCTCCGCATCGTTCAGAAGGTGCCGCCACTGCATCTTGCGGCGCGACAGGTAGAGCCGTCGGTGGCGGACGCCGGCCGGCTGCAGCCGGGCCAGAACCCGGTCCCGCAGAAAGCGGAAGCACCGGGGGGAGAAGGGCCCCTGCTCATGGGTCGGGATCTGGTTGTCCGCATACCAGAAGACCGGGAAAAAGGTCGGCGGCGGCGCGACCACCAGGCGGCGGCACCGCAAGCCGGTATCGGGCTGCAGCCGCAGGACCGGGTTGTCGACCAGAAGGCGCAGATACTCGAACTGGCTCTCCGGCATATCCGCGCCGACGATGATCGGCAGGGCCGCGAATTCGGGATGCTCGACCAGGAAAGCGAGGCGGCAGAGGAATTCGGGCACCCAATGGCCGAAATGATGGCTCGCGCCTCCCGACAGCATGATCGCCGCGTCGATTTCGCCGATCTCAAAGCGCCGCACGTCGAGCAGGATATGATCGCCGCTGCGTTTCACCACCACTTTGTCATGGAAGAAGGCAATGAGATGGCCGAAGCGCTCATCCGTGGCAACGTCGTTGAGAATGGACCCGTCGGCCATCAGCACCATGTCGGATTTCGCCAGCACGGTCGCGTCGGGCAAGGTGCAGACATAGGGACGATAGCCGCGGACCGTTCCTTTGAAGAGGGGCACCGGCGGGCCGCCGATCGTCCGGGGATCCTCGACCGGAATTTCCTCGCGGTCATCGGTAAAGTCCGGGACAACGCCGTTGCGCTCGGCCCAGCCCATCACCGGGAGAAGCGGACCGCAGCGCAATCCCAAATCCCGCGCCTGCGCATCGTCGAGCTGTCCGGCCTCCAGCAGCAGGATGGCCCATGTCCGCTTGATCTCATCCTGGGGAGTCCCGGACTGGGCGGCTAGTTTCATCAATTCCGCATAGACGGGGCGGCTGAAATCGATTCCCCGCACCGCAACCGATGTTTCCAGGAGGCCGCATGCCGTCGGAGCATCGAAACGAATTTTCACCGCCGACATGAAGGCAATCGTGGCTTCGGCGGCTCGCCCGAGGGCCTGGAGAGTGAGCCCAAGAATATAATGAGCGCTGTGACTGCGCTTTTCCAAGCCGATGGCACGCATCAGGGATTTTACTGCATTTTCGTAATCCCTGCCGACCTGCTCACTGACCTTTTCGCCGCTTCTTGCCGCTTTCTCCTGTTCGTCCGAGGCTCTGCGGAACAGGAATTCCCCAGCCACGACGGCTCCCCAGTAATCGTTGGGGAAGTCATCGAGATATGCCTGAAGCCGGGCCTGAAAACGTTGCCTCTGGGAAGGGTGCAGCAGATCGACGATTTCGGCTCTTCGCGCATCCCTGTCAGCGGTGGAAGGCATATCCAGTTCCATCATGCGTTTTCCCTCATGAACCGGCAATGCAGCATCAGCCGGCCTCCAACCGTTTCACCTGTATTCCAAGCACGTGCACACATCATTTCCAACAGGAGAATACAAAGAGAAATTTGCTACCATGGGTTACATCCCCGGGATTGCCGAAACTGTCACTGGCCGACGAAGGCAGACTCCCACCATGCGACAGCATGGCTTTCAATTCGAATCGGATCGTTGTTCACAGCAGTTGTTGCAACAAACTTCTCCCGCGGTCATAGGTAGGTACATTGGAATACGCATTTTCGATAGGATGGAGTCGCTGGTGACCGAGGGTTCCAAGGATACAGGCCGCTGAAATGCACTGGTTCGTCCACATCGGCGCGCCCAAGACCGGCTCCACGGCAATTCAGCGCTTCCTGTATGAGAGCCGGGACCGGCTTTCCGCTCAGGGCGTCCTCTACCCGGATGTCAGCCTGCGCGGCTATGGCCATCACGACCTTGCCTTCCTGCTCGGCGGCGGCTATCCGGGCTGGGCAACGCCGCAGGACCGCCCTCTCGCGGAATTGGGAGAGGCGCTGCGGGATGCCGTGCGCGCCGGCGGTGCGGAAACGGTCCTGCTCAGCAGCGAGAACTTCTATCTTTATCCGGCGCCGTCGGCCCTGCGCGGCCTGCTGCAGTCCGCCGGACTGTCGCCCACCGACAGCATCTCGATCATCTGCTACCTGCGCCGCCAGGATGAGGCGCATGTCTCCTGGTACAACCAGACGGTCAAGGCCCAGGGCAACCATGCGGATTTCTCCACAAGCATGACGCGGGACCATGCGCTGTGGGATTATGCGGAACGCCTGAAACCCTGGCAGGCCGAATTCGGAACCCAGGCGATCATGCTGCGCGACTACGGCACGACCTCGCCGGACGATGTGCGGACGGATTTCCTGACCGCCATCGGTCTGTCGCAGGCATCGTTCGAGCTGCCGCCAATCCGGCCGAATGGGCGGATCAATCGCGACCTTCTCGATTTCCAGCGCTTGATCAATCGCCTGCCGTTGCGGGTCGCGCAGAAGAGGCGCTTCCACAAGCAGTTGATCGCGCTCACCGAAGCGGCCGGCGACAGCGGCCTCTTCGATGACACGCCGTTCCTGTCGCCGTCCGGACAGGCCGCTCTGCTGGAAAGCTACAGCGGCTCGAACAGGCAGGTCGCCCGGACCTACCTGAACCGGGAAGAGTTGTTTCCCGCCGCCGCCATCCGGACCGGGCCGACCCCGGCCCCGGGAAAGAGGAGAGGTCTGACCGCGAAGAAACTGGCGGCGATCGTCCGCTGGCTGGCGGTCCAACGCCTCCCCTGACCCAACAGACATCAACCCGTGTTCGAGGCCGCCATGTCATCCGACAGCAGTCGTTACATGTTCAAGCACCATCCGGAAACCTGCGATCCGGACGATTACTGGGGACAGGTGAAGCGCACCGTCAACGGCAAGCCGGTCTCGCCCGAGCAGATCGCGCTGATCGTCGGCAGCATCTCGGATGGCCTGCGGCTCGGGTCCGATGACGTTCTCCTCGACCTCTGCTGCGGCAACGGCGCCTTGACGAGCCATCTGTTCGCCAAATGCGCCGGCGGCGTGGGCGTCGATTACTCCGAATTCCTGATCGACGTCGCGAACAGCCGCTTTTCCCGCACCGCGTCCGAACGCTATGTGCTGTCCGATGCCCTCGACTATGTGCTGAACGGGCAGGATCCGGGGGCCTTTACCAAGGCCCTTTGTTACGGTGCCTTCCCGTATTTCGGCCCGGATGCCGCCCGGTCGATGCTGCGAGGATTGAACCAGCGGTTCGACCGGGTAACCCACCTCTACCTGGGCCAGTTGCCCGACAAATCCCGGATGGGCAACTTCTTCACCGACCGCGATCCCATGCCCGGGGAAGCGGACGATCCAGGGTCGCTGCTGGGGCTTTGGCGGACGCCGGAGGAACTGGCCGCCCTGGCGGAGGAGACGGGCTGGACGGCACAGCCGATCCACCAGCCGGACCAGTTCTTCGCGTCGCATTACCGTTTCGATGCCCTCCTGACCCGCCGTTGAGAAGCATGACGACACCAAACGGATCTGTGCCGAAGGGATCGGTGAGGCTGGACGGCGGACCCGCGGATCTCGCCTTGTTCGGCGGGACGCCCCTGTTCGCCCAGGCGCGCGCGACCGGCCAGCTCGCCAACCGCGACCCGGAGCGGTTCTTCGCGCTGGCGTCCGGCGCCTTCGAACGGCGCTGGCTGACCAACCAGGGACCGCTGGTCCAGGAGCTGGAGGACCGCCTGCGCCGCCTGCATGGAACGGCCCATTGCATCGCCTTCGCCAATGCCTGCTTCGCCCTGATGCTGGCGCTGCGCAGCATGGCGAAGCCGGGGCCCCGCAAGGTGATCCTGCCGTCGCTGACCTTCCGCGGGCTGCCGCACCTGATCCGCTGGGCCGGTCTCGAACCCGATTACTGCGACGTCGATCCGCTGCGCCACACCCTCGCCCCCGACAGCCTGGCGCAGCGCATCGGCCCGGATACGGCCGCCGTGCTGGCGGTGGACAACGTCAATGCCCTGTGCGACATCGACGCGATTGAGCGCATCGCTGCCGCGGCCGGGGTTCCTGTGCTGCTCGACTGCGTCTACGGCGTCGGCGGTTCCTATGGCGAACAGCCTGTCGGAGCGCGGGGGCGGGCTTCGGTCTTCAGCCTGCATGCGACCAAGCTGATCAACGGTTTCGAAGGCGGCTATCTCACCACCGACGATGACGTGCTGGCGCAGGATCTGCGGCGGCAGCGGAATTTCGGATATGGCGACGACGGCACCGTCCATCAGGTGGGGATGAACGCCAAGCTCAACGAGCTTCATGCCGCCCTCGCCCTGTCGAACCTTCCCCATCTCGACGGCATCGTCGCCGACAACAGCCGGCGTTTCGACGCCTACAGGAGGAGCTTCGCCGGCATTCCCTGGGTGTCCTTCGCCGATTACAGCCAGTCGCCCGGCAATTACTGTCTGGTCCTTCTGGAGGTGCTGCCGGAGGCGCCTTACAGCCGTGACGAACTGATCCGCATCCTGCGGGCGGAGAATGCCTTGGTGCGTCCCTATTATTCGCCGCCGCTGCACCGCGCCGACGCTCTCTTCCGCCCGGCAGCCATGCCGATGGCGGAGCTTCCCGTATCTGACAGCGTGAGCGGACGTTTCATCCAGATGCCGGTGGGCGACGCGATGTCGACCGACGATATCGCCGGGCTGGCGGGGCTGTTCGCCGTCCTGGATCGCCATTCGGCCGCGATCGCCGAGCGCCTGCGGAGCCACACCCGATGACCGGTTCCCCTCCCCGCACCGATCCCGAGAGCGGCAAGCCGCTGCATGTCGGTCAGCTGAACCTGCCTGCGGAGGATGCCTTCCACGAGGCGTTCAGCGCGCTGTTCGACCGCCGCTTCTTCGCCAATCACGGGCCGCTGGAACAGCAGCTGGACCGGGAGCTGGCGCTCCGCTTCGGCACGCGCCATGCGGTGAGCGTCGTCAATGCCACCGTGGCGCTGATGCTGGCATTGCGGGCGCTCGATATCGAGGGCGAGGTGATCGTTCCGGCCTTCACCTTCCCGGCGACCGTCCAGGCCGTGGACTGGGCGGGATTGAAGCCTGTCTTCTGCGACGTCGATCCGGACAGCCAGACCCTGACCGCAGAGACGGTGGCGCCCCACATCGGACCGGCCACGGCCGCGATCCTCGGCGTGCATGTCTGGGGACGCGCCTGCGATCCGGTCGGGTTGCAGGAGTTGAGCCGGCGGCATGGCTTGAAGCTGCTGTTCGATGCCGCGCATGCGGTGGGCGCCGGTTTCCGAGGGCGGCCGATCGGCGGCTTCGGCGATGCGGAGATCTTCTCCTTCCATGCCACCAAGATCCTCAACGGAGTCGAAGGCGGCTGCATCTCCACGAACGACGACGGTCTCGCCGCACGCCTGCGCAAGATGCGCAGCTTCCACGAGGCGGACGATGGCGTCACCAAACTCTACCGCCTGAACGCCAAGATGTCGGAAGCGCAGGCCGCGATGGCCCTGCTTGGGTTGCGCGACCTGGATGGGCTGATCGGGCAGAACCGCCACCGCTATGAGCTTTACCGCCGTGAACTGGCTGGAATTCCCGGAATCCGCTTCATCGATTATGCGGGTGACGAAGCCAGCAATTACCAGTACATCGTCCTCTCGGTGGAACCGGCGGAAGCGGGCCTGTCCCGGGACATGCTGCTGGACCGGCTGCGGTCCCGACAAATACTGGCCAGGCGCTATTTCCATCCCGGCATGCACCGCACCTCCCCCTACTGCGATTCCGGCAGTCCCGACCTTCCGGTCACCGACCGGCTTTGCAGCACACTGCTCCAGCTGCCGACAGGACAGCTGATAACCGATCATGACATCGAGACGATCTGCGCGGTCATAAGGGAGGCAGCGGCCGATCCCGCGGAGCGCGCATGACAACACTCGGCATCATGCAGCCCTATTTCTTTCCATATCTCGGGTATTACCAGCTCATCTTCGCAACCGACCGCTGGGTCGTGTTCGATGTGGTCAAGTACGGCAAGAAAAGCTGGATGAACCGGAACAGGATCCTTCATCCCAATGGCGGCTGGCAGTATGTGAGCGTGCCGGTCCGTGCCAGCCACGACACACTGATCGGTGCGGTGGAGATGGTGGACGCCCAGGCCGCGGAACGGCGGATCCTCGGTCAGATCGAGCATTACCGAGGCAAGGCGCCATTCTTCCACAAGGTCCGCGACCTGGTGGCGGAGAGTTTCGCCGGCACGGGAAGCAACCGGCTGCGCGACCTGAACATCAGATCGCTGGCAGTCGTCTGCGACTATCTCGGCATCGGGTTCGAGTGGAGCATCTGCTCGGAGATGGCGCTCGACCTGCCCCCGATCGACCATGCCGGCCGATGGGCGCTGGAGATCAGCGATGCCTTGGGAGCGAGGCGCTACGTCAATCCGCCGGGCGGGCGTCCGATCTTCACGACGCAGGAGTGGACGGACCGGGGAATAGAGTTGCGATTCCTCGAACCGCAGCCGTTGATCTATGGCTGCCCGCCCTATGAGCTGGTTGAAAACCTGTCGATCCTCGATGTCCTGATGTGGAACGACGCGGACGCCGTGATGGAGCATATTCGGAACACGGTGGTTCTGGCCGACTGACCCGAGCGGTTCCCGGTTCCAAGAAAAAGGGCGCGCGGGATGAACTCCCGCGCGCCCCGTCTCTTTCAACCGCCCGGCCCTGCATGCAGAGCCGGGATGACGTGCTTACTTCACGCTGACCTTGCGCGACAGGTTGTGGTGCGCCTCGATGTAGCGGACCGTGCCCGACTTGGAACGCATGATGACCGAGTGGGTGTAGGCACCGCCCGGAACGCGGCGGACACCCTTCAGCATGGCGCCGTCGGTCACGCCGGTGGCGGCAAACATGACGTTGCCGCGCGCCAGCTCGTGCAGGCTGTACTTCTTGTCGAGATCGGTGACGCCCCACTTGGCGGCGCGGGCCTTCTCGTCGTCGTTGCGGAACAGCAGACGGCCCTGGAACTGACCGCCGATGCAGCGCAGCGCCGCGGCGGCCAGCACGCCTTCCGGCGCACCGCCGGAGCCGACATACATGTCGACACCGGTGCCGGCCTGGCTGGTGGCGATGACGCCCGACACGTCGCCGTCGTTGATCAGCATGATACGGGCGCCGGCTTCACGGACGCGGGCGATCAGCTCGGCATGGCGCGGACGGTTCAGGATGCAGACCAGCAGCTCCTGAACCTCGGTGCCCTTGGCGGCGGCCAGCGCCTTCAGGTTGTTCGCCGGGGTCTCGTCCAGGTCGACGACATTGTCCGGCAGGCCGGCGCCGACGGCGATCTTGTCCATGTAGACGTCGGGGGCGTTCAGGAAGCCGCCCTCCTCCGCCATGGCGATCACGGCCAGCGAGTTCGGGCCGCCGGTGGCGCAGATGGTGGTGCCTTCCAGCGGGTCGAGCGCGATGTCGACCTTCGGGCCGGAACCGATGCCGGCGCCGACCTTCTCGCCGATGTAGAGCATCGGGGCCTCGTCGCGCTCACCCTCGCCGATCACGACGGTGCCGTCGATGTAGAGCGTGTTGAGCGCCTGGCGCATGGCGTCGACCGCGGCCTGGTCGGCCAGCTTCTCGTCGCCGCGACCCATCAGCAGCGAGGCCGACAGGGCGGCGGCCTCGGTCACGCGGACGGCCTCCAGTGCGAGGTTGCGGTCCATGTGGGACAGGTCGACATGCGTAGACGGCGTAGACATCGTGTGCTCCCCCCGACTCTTCGGTCGTATCAGGCTGTGTTTGGTCAGGCTGTGCTTGGTTATTGTGGGAAACGGTCCCGGTCAGAACTGCTGGTCAGAACTGCTCGATCCGGATCATCCGCGGCGGCTCCAGCACGCTGTCGCTGGCCGCGATGGTCGCAAGCGCGCGCTGCATGGCCGCCTCGTCGGTGTCATGGGTGGTCAGGACCACCGGGACACCTTCGCCCGGCGAGCGGCCGCGCTGCAGGAACTGCTCCATGGAGACGTTCTGGTCGCGCATCGCCGCTGCGATATCCGCTATCACACCGGGACGGTCCACGACCATCAGGCGGACGTAGTACGACCCGCGGCGCGATTCCATCGGCGAGGGGGTTGCCGCACCCAGCCGGTCGGCCGGAACGCCGAAGGTGGGCGTAGACCGACCGCGCGCGATGTCGATCAGGTCGGCGACCACGGCCGACGCGGTCGGGCCGGCACCGGCGCCGCGGCCGACGAACAGGACCCGGTCGGCGAAGTCGGCCTGCGCCACCACGGCGTTGAACACACCGTCCACCGAGGCGATGGGAGCCGTCTTCGGCACCATGCAGGGATGGACCCGCTGCTCGACGCCGGCCTCGGTGCGCCGCGCGATGCCAAGCAGCTTGATGCGGAAGCCCAACTGGTCGGCATAGTCGAAATCGACCGCCGATACCTGCCGGATGCCCTCGACATAGACCGAGGAGAAATCGACCGGCGTGCCGAAGGCGACCGACGCCAGGATCGCCAGCTTGTGCGCGGCATCAATGCCGTCGATGTCGAAGCTGGGGTCGGCCTCGGCATAACCCAGGGCCTGGGCATCGGCCAGCACATCGGCGAAGTCGCGGCCGGTTGTCCGCATCTCCGTCAGGATGTAGTTGCAGGTGCCGTTCAGGATGCCGTGGATTTCCGACACGGCGTTGCCGGCCAGACCCTCGCGCAGGCCCTTGATGATCGGGATTCCGCCGGCGACCGCCGCCTCGAAGGCGACGGTCAGGCCGCGCGATTCGGCCTTGCGGGCGATCTCGGTGCCGTGGACGGCCAGCAGGGCCTTGTTGGCGGTGACCACATGCTTGCCGGTCTCCAGCGCCGTGGCGACGGTGTCGCGCGCCGGGCCTTCCGACCCGCCGATCAGCTCCACCACCAGATCGGCGCCGGCCTCGGCGGCCATCGCGACGGGGTCGTCGAACCACTGGACGCGCGACAGATCGATGCCGCGGTCCTTGCCCTTCGAGCGTGCGCTGACCGCGACCACCTCGATCCGGCGGCCGCAGCGCTGTTCGATCAGCGAGCCTTGCGTTTCCAGCAGCTTCAGGACGCCGGCACCGACCGTACCAAGGCCGGCGACGGCGATTTTCAGGGGGGCTTGCTGGGCGTTCGGCATCAGGCTTTCGCTTTCTCGGATTCCAGAAGGGCGGCGCGGGCCACCGGGTCCTTGCTCGCCGCAACGCCGCCGGCGTTGGAGCGGAAGAACTCCTTGATGTTGCGGGTCGCCTGGCGGATGCGGTGGACATTCTCCACCATCGCCAGACGGACATGGCCGTCGCCGTATTCGCCGAAGCCGATGCCGGGCGCCACCGCGACCTCCGCCTGCTGAAGCAGCAGCTTGGAGAATTCCAGCGAGCCCAGATGGGCGAACTGCGGCGGGATCGGCGCCCAGGCGAACATCGACGCCGTCGGGCTGGGGACTTCCCAGCCGGCGGCGGCCAGCCCCTCGATCATCACGTCGCGGCGCTGCTTGTACATGTCGCGCACCTGCTGGACGCAGTCCTGCGGACCGTTCAGCGCGGCGGCGGCGGCGACCTGGATCGGCGTGAAGGCGCCGTAGTCGAGGTACGACTTGATGCGGGCCAGCGCGGTGATCAGGGTCTTGTTGCCGGTGGCGAAGCCGATGCGCCAGCCGGCCATCGAATAGGTCTTCGACATCGAGGTGAATTCGACGGCGATCTCGCGCGCTTCCGGGATCTCCAGGATCGAGGGCGGCGGGTCGTTGTCGAAGAAGATCTCGGCATAGGCCAGATCGGACAGGATGTAGATGCCGTGCTTGCGGCAGAACTCGACGATGGGGCGGTAGAAGTCGAGCCCGACCACCTCGGCCGTCGGGTTCGACGGATAGTTCAGCACCAGCGCCAGCGGCTTCGGCACGCTGTGGCGCACGGCGCGCTCCAGCATGATCATGAAGCTGTCGATGTCGGTCGACGCCCCGTTCTCCATGCCCACCGGCAGGTGGCGCACCGAGGCGCCGGCCAGGATGAAGCCGAACGGGTGGATCGGGTATGAGGGATTCGGCACCAGGATGATGTCGCCGGGGCTGGTGATCGCCTGGGCGAGATTGGCCAGACCTTCCTTCGAACCGATGGTGACGATGCACTCGGTCTCGGGATCGACATCGACGTTGAAGCGGCGCTTGTAATAGGCGGCATGGGCCTTGCGCAGGCCGGGGATGCCGCGGGAGTTCGAGTAGCGGTGCGTCTTCGGATCGCGCACGGCCTCGACCAGCTTGTCGACGATGTGCTGCGGGGTCGCCTGGTCGGGGTTGCCCATGCCGAGGTCGATGATGTCGGCGCCGTTGGCCCTAGCTCGCGCCTTCATCGCGTTCACTTCGGCGAAGACGTAGGGCGGCAGGCGCTTGATGCGATGGAATTCGGTGTTGGACATGGACGCTCCGGAAGACCGCTCCGGTCACGCCACGAACCCAAGAGACCTGCGGACCGGGACCCACGTTCTACCGCCCTGACGCGACGGAAGCGAGGCAAATTTCGCGTTCGGACGGTCCGGCACGGCGCTTTGGCCGAGACTGGGCCGCGGACATCGGTTGATGGAGCGACTTAACAATCTCCCTACCAACGTCGTGGTTAAACCTAACTGTGCTTTAACTCATTAACTTTCATACCTTCGGCTTGGCACTTTCGTCGCTATGCCGCAACGGTGAAGGCTGTTGGAGTTGTAAGATGGTTTCGATTTTGAAGATCGCGGATCGGCTGCTGGGCGACATGCGCTTCACGCGCAAAATGGCGCTGGCCCTGTCGGTCCCGATGGCGGGCGTGGCCGTTCTGTCGTCCCTGCTGGTGTGGGAGCAGGTCGAGTCCACCCGCCGGGCTTCCGATCTCGCCTCCGTCACCCGGCTGTCGGTCGGCATGACCAGCCTCGTGCACGAACTTCAGAAGGAACGCGGCTCCTCCTCCATCTTCCTCGGCGGCAAGCTCGCCGAAGACCGCAAGCGACTGGACAATGTGCGGACCGCCGCCGATGCCCGGCTGGCCGACCTGACCCGGGACATCGCCGGGGCTCGGATCCGCGATCCCCAGGTGGCAACGGCGATCGGCGGCGCCCGCGACGCACTGTCGCAGCTGTCCGGCCTGCGCAGCGGTGTCGATGGCATGGCACAATCCTCGATGGAGGTGGTGGCGAGCTACACCGTCATGATCCGCAGGCTGCTCGACGCCGCCGGGCAGGCCCGGTCGTTGTCCGACGGCAGCGACCAGTTGCGCGCCGCCGATGCCCTGGTCTCCCTGTCGGAGGCGAAGGAGCGGCTGGGCCAGCAGCGTGCGGTCGGGGGCGGCGCCTTCCGCAAGGACCGTTTCCCCACCGACGCGCATGAGCGCTTCATCGAGCTGTCGGGCGAATACAAGGCGCTGATGGGCGGGCTGAAGAACGCGCTGACGGCTGAGCAGGCCCTCTATTTCGAGCGGACCGTCGCCGGACCGGCCATCGCCGAGGTGGAGCGGATGCGGCGGATCGGCATCGCATCGGCCTATGGGGCCGAGGGCGGGCGGGTCGATGCCGGCACGTGGTTCGACACCATCACCATCGCCATCGACATGCTGCGCAGCGTCGAAACCCGCGTGGCCGACGACCTGATCGGGCTTGCCGCCCTCGATGCGCGGGAATCGATGAACCGGCTGATCAGCATGGCCGCCGGTCTGGCGATGCTGCTGGTCACCATGACGCTGATCGCCGTCCTCGTCGCCCGCAACATCACCCGGCCCATCGCCCGCCTGAACGGCGACATGGCGCGGCTGGAGGCCGGCGAGCGCGAACTGACCATCCACGGTGCCGAACGCGCCGACGAGCTGGGCGCCATGGCCCGCAGCCTCGACCAGTTCCGTCTCAGCCTCGCCGAAGCCGACCGGCTGGCCGCGGAGCAACGGCACCATCAGGAGGAGCGGCTGCGCGAGGCCGAGCGGCTGGAACAGCTGGTCAGTGCGTTCGACCGTCACATCGAGACGGTCGCCGAACAGCTGGCGGGCGCCGCCGCCGGCCTGCGCGGCAATGCCGAGCAGATGAGCCACATCGCCTCCGACACCGAACTGCATGTCCTCTCCGTCGCCCGCGCGTCCGAAGGGGCATCCGACAATGTCCAGGCCGTCGCCGCCGCGGCGGAGGAGCTGACCGCCTCCATCGCCGAGATCGGACGCCAGATGGCGGGCTCCACCAAGATGGCGGAGCGGGCGGTCGGCGACGTCCGGCGCACCGCCGCCGTCATCGCCGATCTCAGCGGCGCCGCCCAGCAGGTGGGCGAGATCGTGCGGATGATCACCGACATCGCCAGCCAGACCAACCTTCTCGCCCTCAACGCCACCATCGAGGCGGCACGGGCCGGCGAAGCCGGCAAGGGCTTCGCGGTGGTGGCGCAGGAGGTCAAGCAGTTGGCCAGCCAGACCGCCAAGGCGACGGAGGACATCACCGCCAAGGTGGCAGAAATCCAGTCGGCGACCGGCCACACCGTCAGCGCCATCGACGACATCGGCAGCATCGTCACCCACATCGAGGAAAACATCTCCGCGGTCGCCGCCGCGGTGGAGGAACAGAACGCGGCCACCGCGGAAATCGGCCGCAACGTCCGGCAGGCCGCCGACGGCACCGGCCAGGTTTCCCACAACGCCGCCCTTGTCGGCACGCAGGCCAGCCGGGCCGGCGCGATGGCGAAGGACGTGCTGTCGATGGCCGACGACCTGAAACGGAACGCCGACGGGCTGCGCAGCGACGTCGCCGACTTCATCGGGAAAATCCGGGCGGCGTGAGGGGGCGGGGAGCGGCGTGGCCAGGGCAATCGCATTTGAAAATTGCAGGCCTATCACGGGACTGCCGTCATCCCCGCGAAGGCGGGGATCCAGGAAACTCCGCGCTGACGCTGCTGGAATGGCTGGATTCCCGCCTTCGCGGGAATGACGCATTTCCTGGTATAGGATCATAATTCCCAAATGCTATCACCCTGGCGGCGTGGCGGTCGCCGCTTTCCACCCAAGGGTGAGGCATGTATCCTGAGAGCGTAGCGATTTTCTCCCGGAGGCTCCCGCGATGCCCGTTTCGCCGACCCCGCCGGCCGGAAGCCGCTTCCGGGTAACCATCGAACCGGTCGATGAGAGCGAAGAGGAACGCCGGCAGTCATTGAAGGACGACATCGCTGCCGGGCTGGAAGACGCGGATGCAGGGCGGACGACGGACGGCGAGATGCTGTTCGAACGTCTGATCGCCAAATATACCAAGGCGGGAGAGCCAGGACAGGGTTGATCGTCCGTTATGGCTCGGCTTGATTTCACCGCCGCCGCGGAAGCGGACCGGGTCATCGTGATCCGCATCGTCCACGGCGCCCGCGACCTGCCGCACGTGATGCGAGACTAGCGCCCCCTCACCCCATCCCGGTCGCCTTCGCGTATTTCCGCTTCGCCACCTCCAGCGACGCCAGAAGCTGCTGGCCGGTGGCGCCGCCGTCGCCGCTGACGCGGCCGGTCATCACCGCCCTGATCGCGTCGACATGGGCCTTGAACAGCAGATGCTCGTTGGCGGTGACCGTGGTCAGGCCGCTGCGGGTGGCCTCGTAGAGCGACTTGGCGATGTGGGTGATCAGCGGATAGCCGAAGATGCCGCCCTGCCCGCGCATCTCGTGGGCCGAGCGGTTGACCTGGGCCAGCAGGCCGGCCACCGCGGCGGGCTCGCGCGGCAGGCGCTCGACGCGGCGGCCCATCTCCTCCACCTCCGCGCCGATCCAGACGGCATAGTCGCCGGCGCGGTTCAGGATCTCCTCCTCCGCGGCGGCCAGCACCTCCGGCGGCAGGGTCGGCACCGGGTCGCGCGGAGCGAGGCCGGCCTTGGCCCCCAGCCGGTTGGGCAGGTCGAAATAGATGACGGGAAAGCGGTCGATGCCGCGCGCCTTCGACGCGCTGTGCACCACCAGGATCTCCGACGGCGATGTCATCCGGCAGTCCATCGCCACCGGCTTGTCGGCGCGGCGGCGGTCGGGGCCGAAATAGCCCTTGGCCAACACGAAGCGGCGCGGCCGGGCGATGGCGAACAGCAGCCGGCTGGCGATGGTCTGGGCGGAAAAGGGCTTGGCGATGAAGTCGGTGGCGCCGAGATCGCGCGCCTGCTCCACATAATGCCGGTCGGCGGCCCCCGACAGCATCAGCACCGGCAGGAACTTGTCCGGGCTCTTCGGGCTGTAGCGGATCCAGCGCAGCAGCATCAGCCCGTTCACCTCGGGCATCACCAGATCGGACAGGATCAGGTCGACCGGGGCGGTGCCGGGCGGCAGCGCCGCGCGGCGCTCCTCCAGCCAGCGGATGGCGTCGGCGCCGCTCGCCACCCCCTCCACCCGGCCGATGCCGATGGCGCGCAGGGTCGCCGTCAGGACCGTGCGGATGAAGCTGCTGTCCTCCACCACCAGGACCGAAAGAAGATCGAGCTTCGGCTGGGTCATCGCCTTCTGCTTCGCCAACCGGGACATATGCCCGCATTCACTTTCCACTTCTGGCACAACCGAGCCCGATTGGCGAGCTGCAAGCGGAACGGAAGACAAAGCGCGCGGCGGCGGTTACCCTCCCCCGGCCGAAAAGGCCCAGCAATCAAAAGAGAGGACACGCCCGATGCCGCAACCCGATCACGTCATGGCCCTTCCCCTGCCGGAAAAGCCTGACCTCGACCCTGACATGCAGGCCCTGTTCGACAAGTGCGTGGAAAAGCTGGGCTTCGTGCCGAACGTGCTCCAGGCCTACAGCCTGCGCCCGAGGAAGCTGCGCAACTTCGCGATGTTCTACAACGAGCTGATGCTGGGCGAGAGCGGCCTCAGCAAGCTTGAGCGCGAGATGATCGCGGTGGTCGTCTCCTCCGCCAACCATTGCTATTACTGCCTGGTCGCCCATGGGCAGGCGGTGCGCAAGCTGTCGGGCGATCCGGAACTGGGCGAGATGCTGGTCGCCAATTACCGCGTCGCCCCGCTGGAGCCGCGCCAGCGCGCCATGCTCGACTTCGCCTGGAAGCTGACCAAGGAGCCGATGTCGGTGGGCGAACCCGACCGCGAGGCGCTGCGCGCCGCCGGATTCAGCGCCGAGGACATCTTCGACATTGCCGACACGGTCGGCTTCTACAACATGTCCAACCGCGTGGCGACCGCGGTGGACATGATCCCGAACCGCGAGTACCACAGCCAGGACCGGTAAGGCCCGGAAAGCCGCATCGTTAGTCTTCAAGGCCACACAGGGTAGGTGTCATGGCGATCGTCCGTTTCTTCGTCCGTCTGTTCGCGCTCATCGGCCTGCTGCTGGTGGTCGGCGCGGTGGCGGTGGTGGTGCTGGCGGTCCGTCACGAGCCCACCCTGCCCGCCGCCGTGGTGCTGGAACTCGACCTGACCAAGCCGTTGGCGGAGAGCGACGACGGCAAGTTCGGCAGCCTGTTCGAGCACCAGACCACGCTGCGCGAGGTGCTGGACGCGCTCGACGGCGGCCGGCGCGACCCGAAGGTGAAGGGCGTGCTGGCCCGCTTCGGCGACGACAGCATCGGCTTCGCCCAGACCCAGGAGCTGCGGACCGCCATCGAGCGGTTCCGCGCCTCCGGCCGCTTCGCCGTCGCCTTCGCCGAGGAGTATGGCGGGGCCGGGGCCGGCAACCGCTCCTACCTGCTGGCCAGCGCCTTCGACGAGGTGTGGCTGCAACCGCTGGGCACGCTCGGCATCACCGGCCTGTCGGCCGAGCTGCCCTTCGCCCGCGATGCCTTCGACCAGCTGGGCGTGCAGCCGAGCTTCGCCCAGCGCGAGGAATACAAGAGCTTCGCCGAGACCTTCACCAAGTCCGGCATGACCCCGGCCAACCGCGAGATGATGGAGGCACTGGTCGGCGACCTCGGCAACCAGCTGGTCGACGGCATCGCCAAGAGCCGGCGCCTCGCCCCCGCCGCGGTGCGCGCCGCCATGGACAAGGCGCCGCTGCTGAGCAAGGAGGCGCTGGACCAGAAGTTCGTCGACCGGCTCGGCTATGCCGACGAGGCGCGGGACGAGGCGCTGAAGCGGGCCGGCGCCGGGGCGGAGACGCTCGACCCCGCCGATTACCTGTCGGTCGCCGGCAGCCCCAACGGCGAGGGGCCGACCATCGCCCTGATCCATGCCGTCGGCACCATCACCGGCGGCGAGAGCGGCAAGCCGACGCTGGGCGGGATGTCCGCCGGGTCGGAGACCATCGTCAAGGCCATCGAGGAAGCGGCCGACGATCCCGAGGTGCGCGCCATCCTGTTCCGCATCGACAGCGGCGGCGGTGCGGTTTCCGCGTCGGAGGCGATCCGGCGGGCCCTGGTCAGGGCGCGGCAGAGCGGCAAGCCGGTGATCGCCAGCATGGGCGACACCGCCGCGTCGGGCGGCTACTGGATCGCGCTGGCCGCCGACCGCATCGTCGCCTCCCCCGCCACCGTCACCGGTTCCATCGGCGTCGTCGCCGGCAAATTCGCCATCGGCGGCCTGTCCGACAAGCTGGGCATCCATTGGGACCGGGTGCAGGGCGCACAGAATGCCGGCATGTGGTCGCCGCTGCATCCCTTCGAAGGCGGCGAGTCCGAACGGCTGAACGCCATCATCGAGGACACCTACGCCAACTTCCTGCAACGGGTGGCGGAGGCTCGGCGGATGACGCCGGAACAGGCGCGCGGCGTCGCCAAGGGCCGCGTCTGGACCGGCGCCCAGGCCCGCGAACTCGGCCTCGTCGACGATCTCGGCGGCCAGGAGCAGGCGCTGACGCTGGCCCGCACCGCCGCCGGCCTGTCCCCCGATGCCCCGGTGAGCCTGATCCCCTACCCGCCGCCGAAGTCGGTGACCGACCAGATCCTCGATCTGGTGTCGCGCAAGGGCGAGCTGGTCGGTGCGCTGGCCGCCGTGGCGGAACTCCGTCCCCTGCTGGCGCAACTCCGCCCGCTGCTGGCCGCCACCCAGGGCGATGGCGTGCAGGCCCGCATGCCGCCGATGTCGCTGGGGCGGTGACCTGGACGAACTTGGTTCACCCCCCTCTTTTCCCGTTCGAAGATCTTCACGTCCGAGACGCCTGACCATGACCGAGACCGCCGCCCGCCCCTCCCAGCGCAATCAGGGCCAGCCCGATCCGGCCCATCCGGTCTTCACCCACCAGGAAATCCTGCGGGTGTTCAGCGGCGTTGCGCTGGCGATGCTGATGGCGGCGATGGACCAGACCATCGTCGCCACCGCGCTGCCGACGATGGCGAGCCAGTTCGGCGGGCTGGAGATGCTGCCCTGGGTGGTCACCGCCTATCTGCTGACCTCCACCACCACGACGCCGATCTATGGCAAGCTGTCGGACCTCTATGGCCGCAAGCGCGTGCTGCAGACGGCGATCCTGCTGTTCCTGGTCGGCTCCGTCCTGTGCGCGGCGGCGCAGAGCATGACCCAGCTGATCCTGTTCCGGGGGTTGCAGGGGCTGGGCGGCGGCGGGCTGATGTCGCTGGCCTTCACCATCATCGGCGATGTCGTCGCCCCGCGCGAACGCGGGCGGTACCAGGGCATGATCGGCGGCGTCTTTGCGCTGGCCAGCGTCGCCGGGCCGCTGCTGGGCGGCATCTTCACCGAGACCATCGGCTGGCACTGGATCTTCCTGATCAACCTGCCTCTCGGCGTCGCCGCA